>Ga0302220_10003202_pt1 | contig 11508 bp, 10 predicted proteins | sample II_Palsa_E1_3_FD_194572 | JGI IMG/M metagenome (GOLD analysis project Ga0302220, IMG submission 194572) | Peat permafrost microbial communities from Stordalen Mire near Abisko, Sweden - II_Palsa_E1_3 | ecosystem: Environmental > Terrestrial > Soil > Palsa > Peat permafrost | place: Sweden... | reverse complement strand
GTCGATCTTCAGCGTCTCTACGCTGTCGAGGATGTCGGCGGGTGCCAGAAAGGGCGCGTCTTTGGCTATGGCAAATGTCCTGCGATTCTGGGCGAAGGGACCGCTCAGGTGACGATCAATCGTGGACGATTGCCCTGGCCCCCGCCGAGGGCCCGCGTTCATTTCAGAAGCCCGTTGCCATGGATTTCCAAGCGAAACTCCCGAACCGATTGACAGCCCAGTTCCTTTAAGAATTTAGCACACCCTACGCGGGTAACCGCATTTTATGGGAAAAAATGCAGCAAAATCAATCGCCGAGTCACTGGAATTCTGGCGCAGTTTGGCTGCCGCCGAAGGCTTGTTGGTCCCAGAAAAACGCTTAGAATCTGGCGTTTACACAGGCTTTGAAACACCTGTTGATAGCCATTTGGTCCCAGATCCGATTTTGGACGCCAAAAAGGCCTATCTCGACGGCAATCTGGCGCGCCGAAAGCTGCCGATCGCCGATGGCGACGACGTCATCTGGGATACCGATCTGCCAGGCTTCGGACTGCGGTTGCGGGCATCCGGGCGGCACACCTGGTTTGTCCGCATCCGCCATCGCGACAGGCATAAGCGTTTCCACCTTGGGCGGGCAGAAGATGTCGATGCCGTCACAGCCCGTGCGCAAGCGCGTCGCATGCTTGCCGACGTGGCGCTCGACGGTTTGCCTCAGCCGATCGCGCAAAAGCTGGCGCCGCTCTTTTCAACTTACGTCGAGGAATTCTGGCGGGACTACGCACACCACTGGAAGGCATCGACCCAGCTCCGAAATCGGAATGCGGTCCGGAATGACATCCTGCCCCATTTCGGCGGGATGCGGCTCGATGCTATCGCTCGCTCCGACATCGCGCGCTGGCGGGATGCTTGCGCGGAAGGGAAGGAAGCGAGGTTCAACCGCGCGCTGCCGGTGCTGGCGGCGATGCTCCATTACGCCGAGCAGTTGGGTCATATCCGCAAAGGCTCGAACCCATGCCGGGGCACCTCGCGCTTCAAGCGCAAGCCAATGGAGCGGTTTCTCAGCCCGCAGGAGTACCGCCGGCTAGGCCGGTGTTTGGCTGAGGCGGAAGGGGAGTATCCGGCGCAAGTCGCGATCGTGAGGTTGCTGATTTACACGGGCGCGCGGAAGGAAGAGATCGCGGCATTGCGCTGGGATTGGGTGCAGTCGCCGCGCTTGCGACTGCCAGACAGCAAGACTGGCGCGAAGACGATCTGGCTTTGCAAACAGGCCACTGAGATTCTGGAAAGCGTACCGCGTCGGGCAGGAGTGCCTTATGTCTTTCCCAACGCGAGTGGCGATCGGGCAATCTGGTTCGATCCGTGGTGGTACAAATTTCGTCGCCATTGCGCGCTACCTGATGTGCGTATCCATGATTTGAGACACAGCTATGCCTCCATAGCCATCCGGCACAATGTGGCGCTGGCAACGGTTGGCAAATTGCTCGGGCATGAATTGCCCGAAACCACCGCCAAATATGCCCACCTTGCCGACGACACGATTGCCGAGGCAGCGTCGCGCGTCTCGGCTGGGCTCGCCCGTGCAATAGGGCTGGGCGCATGACGAGCCTGACGCTTCGGCAGATCGTCGAACGCGCGCTGGCGGATGTCGGTGCCGATCCCAAACTTGCTGAGCGGCCGAAGGGCAGGGCGCGCATCACCACCTGGTTCGCTGGAGAGATGGGCTTCGGTATTCGGCACTATCCGAGCGGGCGCCACGTTTACATCGCGCAGGCCCGGATGGGCGGCCGGCTGCGGACGATTACGATCGGCCCTGCCAATGTCATCACCCGCCACCAGGCGACAATGGTTGCCCGGCGCGTGATCGCTCATGCGCTGGTCGGCAACGATCCGGCTACGACACGGCAGCGAATTCGCAGTGCGCCGTCCATGGATGATTTCATGCACGAATATTGGGAGAGGTGTTCCGTCTTGTGGAAGCCAACAACCCGGACGACGGCCACGGATTATCGTCGAAGCAACATCGATGGGGCTTTCCCGGACATCTATGTCGACGGTCTGACCGAAGCCGACGTTGCCAAGTGGTTTGCTGCACTCACCGATCGCGCTGGGCCGGGCGCTGCGAACCGCTGCTTCGACATTTTGCGCGCGGCGCTGAACAAGGCTGAACAGTGGGGCTATCGCGTTGAAAACTCAAATCCGTGCAAGGATATTCGGCAGAATCGCAAAGTGTCTCGAACCCGCCATCTGTCGGAAACCGAAATGGCTCGGCTCGGAGCAGCACTCGCTGATCTGAGAAACGGAGAAAGCCAGGTGCTGAGTTCGCAGGCCACCGCGATCACCTTGTTGTTGCTCACCGGCTGCCGGCGCGGTGAAGTCCTCGGGCTTCAATGGAGCGATTTGCGGGGAGGGCGCCTCCGTTTGCGCGACAGCAAGACCGGGCCACGCACCGTCTGGTTGGGCCAGGAAGCGATCGACCTGCTTGCCAACCACCCGCGTTTTCCAAAGGTACCGTGGATATTCTGGAACCAGCGGCTGAAAAAGCCGCTTGGCGATCTGCAGAGTGCGTGGGAACTGGCGCGCGACGCAGCAAGGCTCAGCGATTTTCGTCTCCACGATCTACGCCATACCTTCGCCAGTCATGCAGCAATGGGCAAGGAAAGTCTGCCGATGATCGGGCGGCTCCTCGGACATGCCAGCGTCAAATCAACGGCTCGGTATGCGCACTTCGACGACGCGCATCTGCTCGACGCAGCGGGCTTGATCGGCGATGCGATTGAAAGCGGTTTGGGGCTGTGCGGCGTTTGAAGGGGTTTAATGCTGGGTTGTTGATGATGTCCGATCGAGTTCACGGAACAACGCTCTGTGCAGTCCAGGCATTTATCCACTGTCACCGGACAGACTTTAACACCGCCGTTACTGGGCGGCTCCAGCGCTAGCGTGTTTGGGATCAGCATAGCATCTCTGCATGGCGCTGATCGTGATAACAGTCTTGCGCTCCCGAGCGGTTTCGCAACCATTCGTCGAATGTCTTGGCCGCTGGAATGGCGGTCGGACGCCGTTTCTGCCTGCTGCTGTGCGTCAAATAATTCTGGATACCCAGTGTCCATCGGTGCGGTGATTGGATGATGCCGCGATCGTGCTTTGCGCAGGCGGAGTTATTGGACGTTTCCGGCGCTACGGGCACCAGCGCCATGATCGCCCGCGCGCAGTAGATGCGATATTCCTGGAATAGCGCGGCCTCGGCTTCAATGATTGTTGTTGGCATCGAGCGGTCGGGTGCTCGACCACGCCAAAGCACGCTGAAAGAAAACAGCGTGAGCGCGATGCAGTCCTGCACGACGGCAGGCGCGATCGAAAGGCGCTGGCCGACTTCCCGGTAGGACAGATCATCGACACGACAGAGCATGAAGGCGGCGCGTGGAAGCGGTGAGAGCGCCTGCACGGCAGATTCATAGGCTGTCCGCAGGCGCTCTTGGTCGTTATGCATCCGACCCTTCCCGTAGCTGCATAAGACGATCGGGCGTGTGGCCGGTCACGTGGCGGACCTGCTTCAGCATCGCGCCCAGCAAAACTCTGACTTCATCCGGCTTGAAGCCCCAGGCTCTGGGCGTGCGTCTGTCGCGTAGCCGGGTAGGGTTCCATTTCCAGTACGGCGTCAGCACCCGCGCAAGTCGTGCCATTTTCGGGCAATCATGGCCGAAGCCGGTGGCATTGGCATAGGCCAGAGACTTTGCGACACGCAGGCCGATATTGCGCGCGCACCATTCGTCAGGAAAGCCCACGTCCAGTAGGTGCGCCGAGAGGCCCAATTGGGCCGTGATGCCCGCGTGATATAGGAGGTCTGGTAAGTCTTGCAGCGGTTTGCGCACGTCGGGAAAGAAGTCGTGCGCGGTCTGGTATCGGGCCAAGCTGAGCTCCCGCCCTTCTTTCGACCTAACCAGCTTGACGGGTTCATCGCCATGGCGATTGTGCAGGACGTCCAGACCAGATTGCCACGTCGATATGACCTTGGATTTCGCAGTCACCATTGCAGGCGCGACAACGATGGCGCCAAGGAAATGGCGGCGCGACGTATTGGGGACAATGCTCGGCATATGCACCTCCGTTCCGCATCAAGGCGTGTTGGCGGAAGCAAGGGATTGATGCGGCAATTAGATCCCGAACTCCCGCGCGCTGGGCGCGGGAGGAGCCGGGGCTGGTAACATGCCAGTGACATGCGCTGTCGCCTTTAGTGCCAAGGCACCTGGACATACGCGACAGCACCCCGAAAACTATGAGTTCTCGAGTTGCATCACTGGCGGGATTACCAGTCCCGGCGCCGCCTTTTGCGCAACGCTTAATCGGAATAGCAGAAGGGAGTCTGCGCGCCAAGTCGGTGAATTAAAGCGGCTTTGTGATTGAACTTTTCAGGCTTGTCGTAATTTTGGAAACCAACCGGCCGGATCGGAAACATCGGCATCTGTGGCGGATTTCAGCTAGCGGGGGCTACTGATTCAAAGCGGGGGCGCGAGCTTGACGCCTAGGCTTAGGCAGACGTTGAAAGCCTTTTGACCCATAACAGGTTTGGTCTGCTCCGCGCGATCCAACCGCTATCGGCGTTCAAGTATATTTTCTCCAAACGGAGGGGGCAGCGAGATCCTTTTATGTCGATAGTGGATGCCTATCGCGCTTAGCTGGCGGTCAGACTAATGATTGCATGATTGCATTTTGATGGATAATCACTTGGAATTGCGTTATCAGCGTGATCCGAGGTCCGACAAACGGGCCGCGAACCTAAGTACGGGTCGTGGAACCGAAGGTCGATCTTTTGGCTGACGCGTTAGTTCAAGCGAGTGCGGCAGCGCATTTACGAGTATCGTCGCCTTGCGACCCTCGGAGGAGAAAGCTGATGGCCAGCGTGACAATCCGAAATCTATCAGAGGAAACCAAAGGGCTGCTTGCGCAGCGCGCGCAGCGTAACCGTCACAGTCTGGAGGAAGAACTGCGACAAATCCTCAACGCGACTGCAAAGGCAGAAGTTGGCAGTGCAGACGTGCAGGAGCCTTTCGGCGACTGGTTTTTTCGGATTACACGCCCCGGCTTTGACGAACTGGCTGAGAACATCGCGGCCAACCGTCAACTGCCTGATCGGCCAATGCCGAAGTTCGATTGAATCATGTTCTTGATCGATTCGAATGTGCTGTCCGATCTCGTCACTGGTCGGGCTAGCGATCTTGTGAGACTGTGGGCCAACCGTCACATGGCTGACGCCGCGTTGCCCACAACAACGATTTTTGAGTTACGTCTTGGTGTTGCCCAGATGCCTGATGGGCGTCGGCGTGATGAGTTGCAGTCGTTGATCGAGCGCGCGATCATGCGTTTTGGCCCGCGCATTTATTCATTCGATCGCGCCTCAGCCGAAATAGCAGGCGAACTGATTGGGCAGATGGCCCGTCGGGGAAGGGTGTTGCACAGAATGGATGCTCAGATCGCTGGAATTGCCTCTGTATATGGATTGACTCTGGCGACGCGCAACGTGAAGGATTTTGAGGGACTGGGCATCGATATCGTCGATCCTTGGACGGGTTGATGCTCAGCCTCCCGACCTACCGCGCCCCTGCTTCGAGTTCTTAAACCAAGCGCTTTTGTGACGGTTTAATGGCTGATGCAGGCCGAATTTGTTGAACAGGATCATCGCCAGCAGATTGCGGCCAGCGAAACCGCGCGGAATGGGGAAAATCCGCGCCAGGCGTCAATGCAGCGCCGCGCCGACAGGTGGCTCCCTTTTGAGGTCTTATATTACTCAAATTCCGTGCAGATCTGATAATCAGCCGTCAGAGTGCCTCTTGCCGGTGGTTGATAGGCAGGAGCGCGAAGCGATGGGTGCACGGGAATGGGACGATATGGCGCTTTCGTGGCGACCCGAAAGGACGATATCGGCCTGCGGTTTACTCAGTTTGCAAATGCCACATGCGGGACAATCCGCCTGCGTCTGCTCAAGGTCGGTGCGCTCGTCACCACCAGTGTCCGGCATGTCAAGATTGCAATGGCATCCGCCTATCCCTGGCGCGACGAATGGAGCTTGCTCACGCCTCACTCCGCGCAAGCGGCGATCGCTGACGAACCAGATAGGGCACAGTCCGGCAGACCAAAATCGCGCCAACCGCCACAGGCGGGGATGCCGCACGCGCCGACTTCGCTGAAATACCACTCCCGCGAGCACTGCGCATGGCGGCGCGTTCAAAGCATCGCCACCGGCCCGTTCACGCACCGATCCCGAGGGAACTTTGAGAAAACCGGGCTAGCGACGACGGTCTCTCCTTCGTGATCGATGCAAAGCTGGCGATTACGCCCGGTCCTCAACCTGCCGATGCCGGCGGTTGCGAGGACCCCACTGTGCCTGGTGCGGGAGACCGGCGGCTATCTAATCTATTGGCGATTACGTATTTGACAAACCCAAGCGATTTTCCAGCCGCTCAAGGTGTTCGACATGTAGCCATTGCGCTTCAACGAAGGTCGTCAGCAAAGCCCGCGCATCCGCTGCGTCTGAGCCGGCACTTTCCAAATCAGCGATTAGGGCGCGCTGCCGATCGATAACCTTTTCGCCCGTAGCGATATGACGCCGGGCCATTTCTAGGTCAGACTTACTCGACGTCACTCCGGCTTCTTCACCGATTTATGTTTCACGATCTTGCGCAGCCTCTCGTCAAAGCGCGCCTCGTCGTCGTCGGTTTCGAGGTCTCGCGCGGCTTCCTTGAACTTGTCGAGTGGGATTTATCCGGCTCCGGCACGACGCTTCGCCTTTTGATGAACAGCGCGAAAAAGTCTTCGAGGTCAGCCACGCTATCGGCTGTCATCTCCGCAGGATAGGTGATCTTTACGACCCCCTCATCCACTGTGAAACGGTCCAGCCCTTCGTCAACTGTCATGCTGCGGCGCGCGCTGGTCCGCCGGCTCTTGGGGTAGGACACTCGACCGGCAATCGCAGGGGCAGCCGCGCCGCTGTGCAGGAACCGCCCTCTTTCGCGGGTCAACAGCGGCGGCTGATAGATAGCGGCATTTTCCGAAATTCAACCGGCAGTTTTTGCTGTTGAGCTGGCCGCTGGCGCGCCTGGAGCTGGCGGCGGCCGCTCAGAAAACGTTACTTTGCCTCGATGCGCAATGTAGAGGGCGTCGATTTCGGTCAGAAACAAGCCGTGACCCAGCAGCCCCGGGATCGCCGACAGTCGCGCGGCGATCGCTGCCGAATCGACCAGGGCCGGGAAGGCGCAATCCGCCAGGAGATTGTGCTGATCGGAGCGCGCAGGCTGCCCTTCCGCCATGCGCAGCGTCGGAACCCCGCCCAACTTTTCGATTTCCGCCAGGACGAAACTGCGCGCGAATGGCAGGATTTCCAATGGCACCGGGTGCCTGCCGATCGTCGCGCTGTGCTTCGAACCGTCGGCGATGGCGACCATCCGGTGCGAGGCGGTCGCGACGATCTTTTCGCGCAGCAAGGCTCCGCCGCCACCCTTGATCGCGTAGAACCTGTCGTCGATTTCGTCGACGCCATCGATAGTCAGGTCTACCGTCGGGCGGTCTTCGAACGGTATGATCGGGATGCCGGCAGCGCGCGCCACGGCCTCGGTAGCAATCGACGTTGCGGCCGTCACGATGTCGAGCCCGTCACGCAGGCGCGCCGCCAAAATCGGGATCAGTTCTGCAACGGTCGTGCCGGTGCCCAGCCCGACGATCATGCCCGACTGGATTTCCTCCGCGGCGGCGCGCGCTGCCAGCCGCTTTTCCTCGCGATGCATCAATTGTCCTTTGCAAGCAGATCGCTATCCGGGCGCATCGACGGAACGTTGTTCCATTGCGCGATCACGGGCATACCGGGATGTGCAGGATTGAACGCGAGCACGCTGACTGATGCCGGGTCGATCTGAAGATGCTGCCCCTCGGCAATGGCCAGGCCGATCCATCGGACGGCGAGACTGCAGTTAAACTGACCGTGCGAAAAGACCAGGACATTGCCTGACAAGGCACGCAGCGACGCGATTAGGCGATCCGCGCGGCCGGTTACCTGGCTCGCGCTTTCTCCGCCCGGGCAGCCATCGCGCCAGACGCTCCAGCCCGGCTGCAATCTCCGAATGCCGTCGCTGCGCTTGCCTTCATAGTCGCCGTAGTCCCATTCGGCGAGAGAGGTGTCGATGACTGCGCGGCCGCCAAATCCTGCCAGCTCGCAAGTGCGCCGGGCGCGCAAGGCGGGGCTGGTCAGGACATGATCGAAACCTACGGTGCGCAGCACCGGCGCGAGGGCAAGCGCCTGCCGCTCGCCGCGCGGGGTAAGCGTAATGTCGGTCTTGCCGGTATGCTGTCCGGTCAGCGACCAAGCGGTTTCACCATGGCGCACCAGATAGACCCGCAGTGCACAGGGTGGCGGCGTGTTGGTCATGATTTCACGAAGCCTGCTCGTACACGCGGTCACGTTCCATCGTCGCGCTGTACGCGCCGTGCAATGCCGCCCGGTTGCACCGCGCCCGGTGAAGGAGCACCTGAATGGCCTCTGCCGCATTGCCATCCTTGCCGCGCCAGCGATCGAGTGCGGGCTGCTGGATGGCCCGGGCGAAGGAGAAGGTCAGACACCACGGAAGGCGATCGCGGCCCTGTTCTTCGTTTGTGGCTTGATCGTTCATCGCAGCAAGGCGCGCAGATGCCAGTTCGGCGGGCTGGCCGCCGGACAGAAAGGCGATGCCTGCGACTGCGGCCGGGACAGATTCCACCAGGCAGTCGATGGTCGCAGCCGCCATCGCCTGTACTGAAACCTGTGACCGGCAGTCGAGGCCGGGCAGGACCATGTTGGCTTTGAGGATCAGGCCGTCCAGCATGACGTCCTGGACGGCCAGTTCCTCGAACAGCGCGGTCAGCACCTTGCCGGTGGCGAAGCGGCAGCGTTCGAGCGAATGATCGCCGGTCATGAGGACTTCGGGCTCGACGATCGGTACGATTCCGGCCTCCTGGCACAGCGCTGCATAGCGGGCGAGCGCGGCCGTGTTGGCGCGAATGCAGGCAGCGCTCGGATGACCGCCGTCAAGCCCGATGACGGCGCGCCACTTGGCGAACCGGGCGCCCATGCCGGCGTATTCACCGAGCCGGTCGCGCAAGCCATCGAGGCCTTCAGTAACCTTTTCCCCCGCGTGGAGCGCCAGCGGCTTGGCGCCGATGTCAACCTTGATGCCGGGAATGATCCCGACATCGATCAGGCAATCGACGAAGCGGCGGCCGCCCTGCGTGCGTTGCCTGATAGTCTCGTCGTAGAGAATCGCGCCACTGATGCTGTCGCCAAGGGCCGGCGCCGTGATCAGCAGTTCGCGCCAGGCGCGGCGCAGCTCGACCGTCTGGGGGATGCCCAGTGCGGCAAAGCGGGTGTTGCAGGTCGGATTGCTCTCGTCCATCGCCAACAGGCCCTTGCCGCTGGCGACCAGGCTTTTCGCGCAAGCAACAAGGGCGGTGCGGTTCATGCCGAGTGCCCGACCGAACTGTCCCATTTCCAGTTGAGAATTTCGGGCATGTCCTCGCCATGCCTGTCGATATAATGCTTATGCTCGATCAGCTTGTCGCGCATGAGTTGCTGGAGATAGTCACCCTTTGTGCCAAGCGTCGGCACGTGGTCGACCACGTCGATGACCAGGTGATAACGGTCGAGTTCGTTCTGGACGCGCATATCGAAGGCGGTGGTAATCGTGCCCTCTTCCTTGTAGCCGTGGACGTGGAGATTGCGGTTGGTGCGCTGGTAGGTCAGCCGATGGACGAGCCCCGGATAGCCGTGGAAGCCGAAAATGATCGGCTTGTCGGTCGTAAACAGCGCATCATAAGCACTCTCGCTTAGTCCGTGCGGATGTTCGGCACAGGGCTGCAACCGCATCAGGTCGACGATGTTGATGACGCGGATCTTGAGATCGGGCAGATGCTTGCGCAGGATCGAGGTCGCGGCGATGATTTCGAGCGTCGGGGTGTCGCCGCAGCACGCCATCACCACGTCGGGCTCGGCCTCCTGGTCGTTGCTGGCCCATTGCCAGATGCCCAGGCCCTCGGTGCAATGGATCACCGCCGCCTCCATCGACAGCCATTGCGGCAGCGCATGTTTACCGGCGACGACGACATTCACATACTGGCGGCTGCGCAGGCAGTGATCGAACACCGACAGCAGGCAATTGGCATCGGGCGGCAGATAGGCGCGAACGATATCTGCCTTTTTGTTGATCACGTGGTCGAGAAAGCCGGGGTCCTGATGCGTAAAGCCGTTGTGATCCTGTTGCCAGACATGCGAAGCGAGCAGGTAGTTGAGCGAGGAGATGTCCCGGCGCCACGGCAGTTCGGACGTGACTTTCAGCCATTTGGCATGCTGGCTGAACATCGAATCGACGATGCGGATGAAGGCTTCATAGCTGTTGAACAGGCCATGGCGCCCGGTCAGCAGATAGCCTTCGAGCCAGCCCTCGCATTGGTGTTCGCTGAGCATCGAATCGAGAACCTGGCCCGATGACGCAAGGAACTCGTCGTCGTCGTTCTTGCGTGCGTCCCATTGCCGATCGGTGACCTCGAAAACCGCGCCGAGCAGATTGGATAGCGTCTCGTCGGGTCCGAAGATGCGAAAATTGCGCTGTTCCTGGTTGGCGCGCGCGACATCGCGCAGGAATTTGCCGAGCACCAGCGTGTCCTGCGCCGTGATGGCGCCGGGCGAGGCCACAAGGACGGCATGGTCGCGAAAATCGGGCATGATCAAATCGCGCAGCAATATTCCGCCGTTGGCGTGGGGGTTTGCGCCCATGCGGCGGTTGCCGACCGGCGCCAAGGCGGCGATTTCGGCGAGCAACTTTCCTTTGCCGTCGAACAATTCCTCTGGCCGATAGCTGCGCATCCAGTTTTCCAGAATGGCGACATGGTCAGGATGCTGGGCATCGACCAGCACCGGGACCTGATGCGAACGAAAACTGCCCTCGATTTTCAGTCCGTCGACGAATTTCGGGCCGGTCCAGCCCTTGGGCGAACGCAGCACGATCATCGGCCAGCGCGGGCGGGCAGGGTTCTGGGTCGAACGCGCTTCGTGCTGGATGCGCTGTATGTCTGCGATCGCGCGTTCCATGGTTTCCGCCATCAGGGCGTGCATCGTCGCGGGATCGTCGCCCTCGACAAAGTAGGGCGCCCAGCCGCAACCCTGCAGGAACTGTTCGAGTTCGTCGGGCTCGATCCGGGCCAGCAGCGTGGGATTGCTGATCTTGAAGCCGTTGAGGTGGAGGATCGGCAGCACTGCGCCGTCGCTGATCGGATCGAGAAGCTTGTTGGACTGCCAAGAGGTCGCCAGCGGGCCGGTTTCTGCTTCACCATCGCCCACGACACAGGCAACGATCAAGCCCGGATTGTCGAACACGGCACCGAACGCATGACTCAGCGAATAGCCCAGTTCGCCACCTTCATGGATCGATCCGGGCGTGGTCGGAGCGACATGGCTGGAAATGCCGCCGGGAAAGGAAAACTGGGTGAACAGTTTCTTGAGCCCGGCCTCATCCT
>Ga0302220_10003201_pt1 | contig 11511 bp, 10 predicted proteins | sample II_Palsa_E1_3_FD_194572 | JGI IMG/M metagenome (GOLD analysis project Ga0302220, IMG submission 194572) | Peat permafrost microbial communities from Stordalen Mire near Abisko, Sweden - II_Palsa_E1_3 | ecosystem: Environmental > Terrestrial > Soil > Palsa > Peat permafrost | place: Sweden... | reverse complement strand
GAGACGACCAGTGGCAGCACCAGTACGAGCCTGACGCTGACCAAGCCGGGGACTTCGGGGCGGTTCACATACGAATATGTCGGTGGCGCGTTCTGGGAAACGATCAACCAGTCTTCGTCGACATCGGCCAGTGGCACCTTGTACGCCATTGCCTATGGCGAGCCCACACCTGCGAGCGCCGTGCCGACCACCGGCATGGCCAGCTACGCGATCGACCTGGTCGGTGCGCAAGGCAATGGATCATCGTCAGGGCCGGTCGGGATCACCGGCACGGGCGGGCTCACGGTGGATTTCGCGACCGGCAACCTGGCTCTCGGCGGAGCGCTCGATAGCACCAGCGCCAGCAGTGGCCTGGTTTTTTCAGGGGCCGCAAAGCTTTCAAGCAACACCACGTTTTCCGGGCAGTTCGGTTTCGCCGGGCATCTCGATACCGGCCAGGTAACGGGCGCATTTTACGGACCTGCCGCACAGGAAGTCGGCGCCGCGTTTTCGTGGACCGAAGCAGGCAACAGCGCCTTAGACGCGGCCGGGGTCCTGATTGGCCGGCAGATAACGGCAAACAGCATCCCCGCGCCGCAGTTGTCCATTATACCGCGACTTCGCCAAAGCGGGACCACCGCCAGCTATGGCACCGCAGAATACGCGTCCATTCCGTATGGAGGAACAGTCGCGTTCATGCCCGATTACACGGCAGAGCAGACTGGAACGGGCACCATTGCCAACGCGCTCGCAAACAACAGTGCCACTGCCGGATTTATCCTCTTGTCGCTGGGTGGCGGCGCAGGTGCGGTGTTTGCATACAACGATACCGGGTCCGCCCCTGTCTATGACCTGTCGCTGACCAATCCCGCCACGCCGTTTCAATCCCTGCCGACAACGGGTTACGCCGAATACGATGTCGGCCTCGACGCGGTCGCACAAAAGAGCGGATCGCCCGCCAGCGAAGTGACGGGAACCGGCCTTGTCGACGTACGGTTTTCAACAGGCGCCATTACGACGAATGGCACCCTGAACACGGCCTCGCCGGTTTCGTGGTCAGGGTCGGCAACGCTGTCGAGCAGCACCGGTCAATTCAGCGGCACGATGGGCACCACTGGCGCGGTTTCGTCGACCGGGACATGGCAGGGCGCATTCTATGGGGCGAATGGCAATGGCGTCGGCGCGTTGTTCACGCTTGCCGGCAGCGACGGCAGCAATATCGCCGGCGTGATCGCCGGGCCCCAGGGCGGACCGGTGACCGATCCGGCAATAACGTTGCAAAACCTGACGAGCGTAACGACTTTGCCGAGCACCGAAGCCGTCTACCAGCGCATAATTGGTTCTTCACCTGATATCCAGGCCGCGCTCGTAGGGGCCGGCTATCCCGACACTGCCCCTACATTCGTCTTCGATCCGACCAGCAAGACCTACACAGTGACCGGCGGATCAAACCCCGAATTTCCGACGGTCAATGCCACGCTCAGTCCCGCCAATGCCGATCCGGCCAACAGCGACGCGACGTTCACAGCCTATGCAGGGCCCAATCTGACCGCAAAGATCTTCAATCCCGGCCCAGGCAATCCGGCGATCCAGCTAACCTACACCAGCTTTGCCCTGGTCATCGAGAGCAACTCGCCACCCAACTCGCTGAGCCCCTCCGCGGCGTACCACTATTTCGTTTTCGGGGTGCCCACCAATACGAGTGCGATGCCGACCACCGGCACGGCCAACTATTCGGGGATCGTATACGGCAATAGTGGTACGGTGAACTTGACCGGGTCGCCCGGCGTCGATTTTTCAATCTCCGGCAACGGCACGCTCACTGCCAACTTTGCAACCGGCGTGATCAATACCGCGCTGAACCTGACAAGGAACGCAGCCGGCACGAACCCCGCGTCATCGCTCGGCACTTACATGTTTCAAGCGCAGATCCATGGTGCGGCGTTCTCTGGCTTTGACAGCGCAGGCAGTATCAACGGATCGTTCTTCGGACCGACGGGCAGCGAATTTGGCGCAACCTGGGCGACCACGAACATGGCCGGGGTCTTTGTCGGGAAAAAGAACTGAACGCCACCCGCCGTGGTTCGCGCGCTGGACTGAAGCCGGGTTTGTTGTAGGAACCAGGCCCTATGACTTATGCCGAAACGATCGCCGCACACCCCGTTGCTCAACCGTGGTTTTTCTGCGGCATTGGCGGGTCGGGCATGTTGCCGCTGGCGCTGATCCTGCGGGGCCTTGGCGCGACGGTGGCCGGGTCCGATCGCAGTTATGACCAGGGGCGCACGCCGGAGAAATTTGCCTGGCTGACCAGCCTGGGGTTTGCGCTGCATCCGCAGGATGGCAGCGGGATTGTTTCGGGCGATCAGGTGCTCGTTGCCTCTGCGGCGATCGAGGACACTGTGCCCGAGATTGTCGCCGCGCGTGCGCTGGGGTGTGCGCGGGTTTCGCGGGCGGAATTGCTGGCGGCGCTGTTCAACCGTGCGGCGCGGCCGATTGCGGTGGCGGGGACGAGCGGCAAGTCGACGGTGACCGGGATGATCGGGTGGATCATGACGGCCGCGGGGCGCGATCCGACGATCATGAATGGCGCGGTGATGAAGAATTTTGTCGCGCCCGATGCGCCGTTTGCGGCCGCGCGGGTTGGCGCGGGCGATGATTTCGTGGCCGAAGTCGATGAGAGCGATGGGTCGATTGCGCTGTATCGGCCGAGCGTTGGCGTGCTGGGCAATGTCAGTCTCGATCACAAGAGCCTGGACGAATTGCGCGAGCTGTTTGGTGATTTTTGTGCGCGGTGTGGCGCGGTGGCGATCAATGCCGATGATCCGGAGAGCATGGCGCTGGCCCCGCGTGCGGCGCGCGTGTTGCCGTTTGGGTTGGGTGCTGGTGCGGTGATTGCGGCCGATCCGGCTTCGATCCGCGAAGGGGCGACGGGGATTTCTGCGCGGATCATCGATCGGCGTGATGGGGCTGTGCATGCTCTGACTTTGGCGGTGCCTGGGCGGCATAACCTGTTGAATGCGCTGGCTGCTTTGGCGGCGGCGGATCTTGCCGGGGTTTCACTGGGTGTTGCGGTTGCGGCGCTGGGGGAGTTTGCCGGGTTGGCGCGGCGGTTTGATATCGTTGGGACTTCGCCGGGCGGGATTACGGTGATCGATGATTTCGGGCACAATCCGGAGAAGATTGCGGCCACGCTTGATACTTTGCGGGCGCATCCGGGGCGGGTGATCGCGTTGTTTCAGCCGCATGGGTTTGGGCCGTTGCGGCAGATGGGGGCTGAGCTTGGCGAGGTTCTGGCCACGCGGTTGGCGGGGGATGACGTGGTGATCCTGACTGATCCGGTGTATTTTGGCGGCACTGTGGATCGTTCGGTCGGGTCGGAGCGGATTGTGGCGCTGGTCAATGCGGCTGGTGGGCATGGGACGCATATTGCCACGCGGGATGATGCTGGTGCTGCGATTGTGGCGATGGCGCGGCGGGGTGATCGGGTGGTGATCATGGGTGCGCGGGATGATACGCTGTCGGTGTTTGCGCGGGATCTGCTGGGGCGTTTGACGTAATAGCGTTCTTATCAAACAAACCCCGATGGTTATTAAGAAAACCCCGCTCATCCTGAGCCCGTCGAAGGATGCGCGCGGCGGTTGATCCGGCTGACTTGCTATCCTGTTGGGCTAATGTTGCGCGCGTCCTTCGACAGGCTCAGGATGAGCGGACGTTTTTGAGTGGGGCGCGCACGAGGCAAAGATAACTCCTAGGTATTGCCCGCGCGCATGCGCACATTGCGATACCCCACCGTTTCCCTTGCGTTTTACCCCGCATTGGCCTAGGGGCCCGGCTAACTGGTGCAACAACCGCCAGTTACCCGCCATGGCACTCGGCCCGGCGGGTGGTACGGCCCTTTTAACCCCGCGGGCGAATTTCTCGCCATCCATACCGGATCCAGCGCGGACGAAAGACCGGCGGACACAACCGCCAGGCCGGAAATACTAGACCAACAGGACTTGAACAGACTTATGTCGTCCAACCCCACGCGCGATGATTTCGCTGCGATGCTCGACGAAACGCTCGGATCTGCCGCTAACGGTGGATTTGAAGGCCGGGTCGTAAAGGGCACAGTTACCGCCATTGAAAATGACAAGGCCGTGATCGACGTCGGCCTGAAGAGCGAAGGCCGCGTGCCTTTGCGCGAATTTGCCGCTCCCGGCATGCCGCATGGCCTGTCGGTCGGCGATGAAGTCGAAGTGTATGTCGACCGCGTCGAAAACGCCGATGGCGAAGCGATGCTCAGCCGCGACCGCGCCCGCCGCGAAGCCGCCTGGGACAAGCTGGAATCCGAATTCGGCGAAGGCAAGCGCGTCGAAGGCGTGATCTTCGGCCGCGTCAAGGGTGGCTTCACCGTCGATCTCGACGGCGCCGTGGCGTTCCTGCCCGGCTCGCAGGTCGATATCCGCCCCGTGCGCGACGTGCAGCCGCTGATGGACATTCCTCAGCCGTTCCAGATCCTGAAAATGGATCGCCGCCGTGGCAACATCGTCGTTTCGCGCCGTGCGGTGCTGGAAGAAACCCGCGCTGAACAGCGTTCGGGCCTGATCCAGAACCTCAAGGAAGGCCAGATCATCGACGGCGTCGTCAAGAACATCACCGATTACGGTGCGTTCGTCGACCTGGGCGGCATCGACGGCCTGCTGCATGTCACCGACATGAGCTACAAGCGCGTCAACCACCCGAGCGAAGTGATCGCCATCGGCGACACCGTCCGCGTGCAGATCATCCGCATCAACCAGGACACGCAGCGCATCAGCCTCGGCATGAAGCAGCTCGAAAGCGATCCATGGGAAGGCGTTGCCGCCAAGTACCCGGTCGGCGCCAAGCTGTCGGGCACGGTTACGAACATCACCGAATACGGTGCGTTCGTCGAACTGGAAGCCGGCATCGAAGGCCTGGTCCACGTTTCGGAAATGTCCTGGACCAAGAAGAACGTCCACCCCGGCAAGATCGTTTCGACGAGCCAGGAAGTCGACGTCATGGTGCTTGAAGTCGACAGCGACAAGCGTCGTATCAGCCTGGGCCTCAAGCAGGCGCAGCAGAACCCATGGGAAGGCTTTGCCGAACGTCACCCGGTTGGCTCGATCGTTGAAGGCGAAGTCAAGAACGCGACCGAATTCGGTCTGTTCATCGGCCTCGACGGCGACGTCGACGGCATGGTCCACATGTCCGACATCGCGTGGGGCATTTCGGGCGAAGACGCACTGGCGCTTCACCGCAAGGGCGAAGACGTCAAGGCTGTCGTGCTCGATGTCGATGTCGACAAGGAACGCATCAGCCTGGGCATGAAGCAGCTTGAAAAAGGGTGCTCCGGCAGCCGTTGGCGCGCCTTCGGCAGCCGGCGGTGCCACCACCGGCGGCGCAACGATCAGCAGCGGCGGCGGCAATGCAGCCCTGCGTCGCGGCGAAGTCATCACGGTCACCGTGCTCGAAGTCCGCGATGGCGGCCTGGAAGTTCAGGCCGGCGAAGACGGCGCGACGGGCTTCATCAAGCGCAGCGACCTCGGCCGCGATCGCGACGAACAGCGCCCCGACCGTTTCCAGGTTGGCCAGAAGCTCGACGCGATGGTCACCGGTTTCGACCGCTCGAAAAAGCCGACCTTCTCGGTCAAGGCTCGCCAGCTGGCGGAAGAAAAAGAAGCAGTCGAACAGTACGGTTCGTCGGATGCCGGCGCTTCGCTGGGCGACATCCTGGGCGCCGCGCTCAAGGCGAAACGCGAAGATTGATAGCCTGACGGCTGTTAAAAACGAAAGCCCGCCCCTCACGGGGCGGGCTTTTGCTTTGTCTGGCGTGGTCGGCTAGAGCGGGCGGCGAAACAAATTGCGGATCAAACCATGTCGCTCATCGTCCACCAGTTTCCGTGCCTGTCCGACAATTATGGCTATCTCGTCCATGACCCCGCCAGCGGCGAAACCGTCGCGATCGATACGCCCGATGCGACCGAATACCTGGCGCAGGCGGAAGCGCGCGGGTGGAAAATCACGCAGGTCTGGAACACGCACTGGCACCCCGATCACGCAGGCGGCAACGAAGCGATCAAGGCGCAGACCGCCTGCCTGGTCGTCGCGCCGGAAGCCGAAGCCACCAAGATCGCCGCGATCGACCGCACCGTCGTGCAGGACGACGTGGTCATGATCGGCGCTTATGAAGCCAAAGTGATCGACGTTGGCGGGCACACGCTCGGACATGTCGCCTATGCCCTCGACGGCATCGCCTTCGTCGGCGACAGCGTGTTTGCGTTGGGCTGTGGGCGGATGTTCGAAGGCACACCGACGCAATTCTGGGACAGCCTGTCGCGGATCAAGGCCCTGCCCCCGCAGACCATGCTGTATTGCGCGCACGAATACACCGCCAGCAATGCGCGGTTTGCAGTGCATGCCGATCCCGACAATACCGCGCTGGCCGATTATGCCGCCGAGATCACCGCAAAGCGCGCGCAGGACGAGCCAACCGTGCCGACGCAGTTGCAGCGCGAACTGGCGACCAACCCCTTCCTTCGCGCCGACGATCCTGCCATGCAGGAACGCTGGGGGGGCGGTGATGCGGTCGCGACATTCGCAGCGCTGCGCACGGCCAAAGACAATTTCCGCTGAGTAGCGGGCCGAGGGGTTAAGATGGCGGAAAAACGCATCGTCCGGGTTACGTCATTCGACGTGGCCGAAGCCGCCGGGGTCAGCCAGTCGACGGTCAGCCGCGCGCTTGCCGGCGACACATCGATCAGCGAGCCCACACGCAAGCGCGTGACCGAGGCAGCGCTGCGCCTGAATTACCAGGTCGATGAAAACGCCGCGCGCTTGCGCCGTGGCCGCACCGGCACCCTGGCGCTGGTGATGATCTGCCGCCCGGGGCAGGATCGCAAGGACCTGAACCCGTTCTATTTCGCACTGCTCGGCAGCACGTGCGCAGCGGCAGCGGCGCGCGGATACGAAGTGCTGGTCGCGTTCCAGGACAGCACCGACAATTTCTGGGGCCGGTACCAGGAACGGCGCAAGGCCGACGGCATGATCGTGATCGGCACCAGCGAAAACACCGCCGCCTGGGATTATTTCGGATCGCTGGGCGATGGCGAAGGTGGCGGCGGCAACAACTGGGTGTGCTGGGGCGCGCCGAGCGACGCCTTTCCCTGGGTGCGCAGCGACAACCACGCCGGCGCAATGCTGGCGACACGCCACATGCTGGTGCGCGGATACAAGAGCATCATCTGCCTGGGATCGGAAACATCGCCGCAACGCCAGTTCAAGGAACGCTATGACGGCTACGCCAGCGCCATGAACGACGCCGGCATCGAACCCTTCATGCAACGCATCGAACGCGGCCTGGAACGCGAGGAACAAGGCCGCCGCGCCATGGCTGCCCTGATTGAAAGCGGCCGGCCGTTCGATGCGATCTTCGGCGTCAGCGACGAAATCGCCCTGGGCGCACTGAAGGAACTGGGCACCCGCGGATACCGCGTGCCCGAAGACATCGGCGTCGTCGGGTTTGACGGCGTGCGCGCGGGCGCCTGGTCGAACCCGCAATTGACCACGGTCGAATCCGATTTCGAAGTCGCAGGCTCGCTGCTGGTCGACCGCCTGATCGCGACGATCGGTGGAGAGGCACCCTCGCCCCAGCGCGTTCCGGTTCGGCTGGTGGTGCGCGGATCGACGCGCCCGTGACTGCCCTGCGTATTGCGACGGCGGATGACGCCGACGCAATCTGGGCGGTGCTGGAACCGATGATCCGCGCGGGCGAGACCTATGCACTCGATCGCACGATGTCGCGTGATGCAGCGCTGGCGTACTGGATGGGCGCCGACAAGCAGACGTTGGTCGCTATCGATGCCGCGGGCCTGGTGCTGGGCACGTATTATTGCCGTGCCAATCAGGCGGGTGGCGGCGCGCATGTCGCGAATTGCGGGTATGTCGTTGCCGCCCATGCCGCCGGGCGCGGCGTTGCACGGGCGATGGCGCAGGATTCGTTTGCGCGAGCAGGGGCGCTTGGGTTTACCGCGATGCAGTTCAATTTCGTGGTGAGCAGCAATGCTGCTGCGGTGGCGCTTTGGCAGAAGCTGGGGTTTGCGGTGGTGGGCCGCCTGCCAGGGGCGTTCGATCATCCTACACTCGGGCTTGTTGATGCGTTGGTCATGCACCGGGCGTTGTAGCTGGTATCGCAGGCTTGGATCGCCTGACTGATTCATCTATAATTCTAAGATACCAACACAAAACAACCCCCGCTCATCCTGAGCCCGTCGAAGGATGCGCGCAAGGCTTGCCCAGTGCGCTTGGTGCCTCCGGCGGCCGTGTAAGGGCCTCCGGCGGGCAAAGGCCAAGGGCCCTTGCATCCCGTTACCGTCCGCGTCGGTGCGTCTTTTCGGCGGAGCATCCCGCCGCTGCGTCGGGAGACGATGTGCGCAATATCCCGACGTCATCCCGGACTTGATCCGGGATCCAGCGGGCCTCGCGCGACGAGCTATCGTAGAAAGCGAAACTGCGCCGTTGCGCGGCTCGACTCACACCGTGTCAGGAGGCACGATGGATTCCGGATCAAGTCCGGAATGACGAAAGTGGTTTTGGAGAGGAAGCCGCTACGCGTGGCGCGCAAATGCCTGAACAGCGCGCAGTTCAAGACGGTAACGGGTTCCTAGGGCAATGGCCCTAGGCCGCCGGAGGCCCTTAAAAACAGAGCGCCCAGACCAGACGTCGCGCGCATCCTTCGACAGGCTCAGGATGAGCGGGGTGTTTTTATATTGCGCGACTGAGAATAGAAAACCCGCGCTGAACGGGGATTGCTATATTGCGACTAAGCCCGGAACCCCGCGCTCAGTTCGCCAGGCTGCCGATCGCGCTGCTGACCAGCGCCTTGTCGGCGTCCGCGCCCAGGCGGGCCGCGATCAACTGCGACGCGGCGCCGGCAGCGGCATTGACCGCACGCTGGCGAAGTTCGTCAACCGCGGCATGTTCCGCAGCGGCGATCTTGTCCGAGGCCATTTTCTCACGGCGGCCGATCACGTCGGCGGTGTCTTTCGCGGCGCGGGCCACGATTGCTTCGGCTTCGACGCGGGCGTGGTCGAGCATCGCTTCGGCGTCGCGTTCGGCGCTGGCGATGCGGGCGGCGTAGTCGGCGCGCAGGCGTTCGGCTTCGGCGCGCAGTTGGCGTGCTTCTTCGAGCTGTTCGCGGATTGCGCCGATCTGTTTATCGAGCATTGCGGTGACCATGGCGGGGACTTTTTTCCACACCATGATCACGATCAGCACTGTCATCGACGCGCTGACGATCGAAACGGGGGGGATATGGCCGAACAGCAGCGGTTCGGCGACTTCGTGCAGATCAACCATGCGCAAAAGATCCCTTTACCGCGCTGCGTGCGTCTTCGGCGCTCACTGACAGGCCGGCAACGCGCTGGGCAATGTCCTGGGTCACGTCGGCGGCTACGGCTTCGAATTCGGAAAGCGCGGCTTTGCGTGCGCTTTCGATGCGGGTTTCGGCCGCGTGCGATTGTGTTTCGAGGCGCGCGCTTGTTTCGGCAAGCCGCGCTTGTGTGGCGATCGCCGCGTTGTGCTTGGCCGCAAGGACCAGTTCGTGCGCGCGGGCCCGCTGCGCTGCCTCGGTTTCGAGCCAGGCGCCTTGTTCTGCCTCTGCGGCTGTACGCGCGGCTTGTGCTGCGGCCAGGTCGTCGGCGATGCGCGTGTTGCGATCGGTCATTGTGCCCATGACTCTGGGCACCATGCCGCGCCCGACGATGATGAAGGTCAGTCCGAAAAACACCAACATCCAGAAAATCTGGCTGAAGAATGTATCCATTAACTGGCTGATCTGAGGCATGTCGGGCTTCTTCTCGCGAAAACGTCAAATATGTGTCGCTGTGGGTGAGACAGCGCAGCCGGTTCCAGATGGATCAGACGGCGGCCTGTTCATCACAGGCCGCCGTTCCCCTCGTTCCGGTAGTATCAACCGCGCCGAAAGGCGCGGTCGGCGCGGCTCACTTGAAGATGAGCAGCGCGGCAATCACGAATGCCAGCAGGCCGAGAAGTTCGGCACCGGCGAAACCGATGAACAGGCGGCCCTGCTGGCTGTCGGCGGCGCCGGGGTTGCGCAGCGCGCCTTCGAGGAACTTTGCAAACACGTTGCCCACGCCGATCGAGGCGAGACCCGCACCGATTGCAGCGAGGCCAGCACCGAGCAGCTTTGCAGCTTCTGCGTCCATAATAAAAACTCCCTTGATGGTCTTGTAAGTGAAAGGTTTCAGTGAAGGTTTTCAGCGTCGTTGAGATAGACGCAAGTCAAAAGCGCAAAGACATAAGCCTGAATGCCCGCGACCAGAATTTCCAGCGCGCAGATCCCGACCATCAGCACAAAGCTGGGTACGCCTGCAACGACAAACAGCAGGGGCCCGGCGTTGCCGCCGCTGATGACAAAGCTCGCCAGCACTTCGAGCAGCACGTGACCCGCCATCATCGCGACGAACAGTCGCAGACCGAGCGAGAACGGACGCACCAGGAACGAGATCAGCTCGACCACAAAAATGGGCGGGATCATCGCGACCGGCGTGCCGTGCGGAATGAACAGGGAGAAGAAATGCAGCTTGTGCTTCGCAAATCCGACGATCAGCACGATCGCAAACGACATCACGGACAGGACACCGGTGGCGGTGAAATGGCTGGTGAAGGTAAACGGATGAATGCCGACCAGGCCGAAGGGCACCAGGCCGATGAAGTTTGCAAACAGGATGAACATGAACAGGCTGAAGATATAGGGGACATATTTCTTGCCCCCGGGCCCGACGTTCGTGGCCAGCATGTTGTCGATAAAGCCGGTAAAGCTTTCGACCGCCATCTGCCAGCGACCGGGCACGACTTCGCGCTTCAGCCCGCCATAGACGAACACGATCAGCACGAGCGTTGCGATACCCATCCACAGCGATGAATTGGTGAAAGCGATATTGTGCCCTGCGATCGCCCAGCCATTCGAACCGAACAGCGGTTCGATGGCAAACTGGTGCATCGGATCGACTTTCGCTTCGACTGCCACTCTACCGTTTCCTGCCTGCTTACACTATAAAATCACGCCCCGGTTTACGCCGGGGTATCGGTGCCGGAGCGGCGGATAATGTTTCTGAAAGCGACGAAGATCCCCAGAAACAACATCACCAGCAGCCCCCAGGGTCGCGTCCCGGCAAATTGGTCGATGACCCAGCCCAGAAACAACCCGCCCAATACGCCACCCAACAGATCCGCCAGAACCCGGTTGCCCGCGCGATACGACGCATCGGAGCTAGCGACTTCTGCCGACGGGGATTTGCCTGCTTCACGCTCGCGGGCTGCTTTCAGCCGTTCATCGAGCGATCGGGTCCGCGCTTCCTCGTCCGTGGGTGTCACGTCAGACTGGTTATCGTCCATGCGCTGCATCCTGTAAAACGAGGAATAACGGGTTTCAAAACCCGCCCCGCCCCCCGACGATGCGACACACGACCGACACAAGTCCGCCGAGAGCGCCTGCCCCTTAAGCGGGGG
>Ga0302220_10003197_pt1 | contig 11516 bp, 10 predicted proteins | sample II_Palsa_E1_3_FD_194572 | JGI IMG/M metagenome (GOLD analysis project Ga0302220, IMG submission 194572) | Peat permafrost microbial communities from Stordalen Mire near Abisko, Sweden - II_Palsa_E1_3 | ecosystem: Environmental > Terrestrial > Soil > Palsa > Peat permafrost | place: Sweden... | reverse complement strand
GCAGCAGGATTACGACTGCTACTTCTTCATCGCCGACCTCCACGCCCTCACCACCGACTACGCCGACCCCGGGGACGTGCAGGCCAACAACATCGAGATCACACTCGACTTTCTCGCCGCCGGCCTCGACCCCGGCCGCTGCGTCATCTTCAAGCAGTCCGACGTCCCCGCCCACTCCGAACTCTTCCTGCTCTTCAGCATGTTCACGCCGCTCGGCTGGCTCGAACGTGTCCCCACCTACAAGGACCAGCAGGAGCAGCTGCGCGAAAAGGATCTCGCCACCTACGGCTTCCTCGGCTACCCCCTCCTGCAGGCCGCGGACATCCTCCTCTACAAGCCAGACTTCGTCCCCGTCGGCGCCGACCAGGTCGCTCACGTCGAGCTCACCCGCGAGGTAGCTCGACGCTTCAACTCCCTCTACCCCGGCGACTTCTACACCTCGCCCGAAGCCGCGCCCTGGGAGATGCCCGCCATCTTGGACAAGGCTCGAAAGCTTGCTGGCGAGCCGAAAGACTCCATCCGCACCGACTTCAGCCACCGCCAGCTCTTCGAGGCTGCCTCCCAAACCAAAAAGATCTCCCCCTTCGGCCGCCTCGAGATCCTTCCCGAGCCGCAAGCCCTGCTCACACCCAGCCCCAAGCTTCCCGGGCTCGACGGCCGCAAGATGTCCAAGTCCTACAAAAATCACATCGAGCTCTCCGAGTCCGACGAGAGCATCCGCGCCAAGCTCAAGGTCATGGTCACCGACCCCGCCCGCATCCGCCGCGACGATCCCGGCAATCCCGACGTCTGCCCCGTCTTCGACCTGCACAAGGTTTTCAGCACCGAAGAAACGCAGCTCAAGGCCGCCGAAGGCTGCCGCACCGCGTCCATCGGCTGCATCGAATGCAAGAGCTGGGTAGCCGACGCGATCGTCGCGACCATCGCCCCCATCCGTGAACGCCGCGCCGACCTCGCAGGCCGCCCCAGCGTCGTCAACGATGTACTCGCCAACGGCAAGGACCGCGCCGCCAAGCGCGCCAACGAAACCCTCGCCGAAGCCAAGCACGCCATGGGAATCGCGTAAAACATGAGCGACGAAAAAGATCTCGACCCGCAGCTCGCGAACGACACCACCACCGAACCGGGTGCCCCGGGTCCCGATTCTGGGACCCGGGAAGAATCGGCGACAAGTCCTGACGAAAACACCCCAACCCCCCACACCCCCTTCGCGCTCGAGCACCCACCCACGCCTCCACCACCCCCGGAGCCCAAACGCGAGCGCGACAAGTCCCGCGACGAAGCCTCGCAATCCCCCTTCAGCATTACCGTAGGCCAGGTCTACGATGGCCCCCTCGACCTCCTCCTCGACCTCATCCGCAAGCAAAACATCGATATCTACGACATCCCCATCGCGCGCATCACCGCGCAGTTCCTCGAGTACACCCACCACCTCAAGGACGCCGACGTCGACGCCGCCGGCGAGTTCATCTACGTCGCCTCGCTGCTCATCCACATCAAGAGCCGCATGCTTCTCCCGCGCGATCCCCTCGCCCCCGAATCTGAATCGGACGACCCGCGCCGCGAACTCGTCGACCGCCTGCTCGAGCACGAACGCTTCAAGGCGGCCGCGCAGATGCTGCTACAAAAACAAATGCTCGAAGAGGCCACCTGGACCCAGTCCGGCCTCAAAAACTTCCTCCACGACGAAGGCATCGACTCCACAGAATCCGACCGCGAGATCGACGCCGACACCGTTGACCTCGTCCGCGTCTTTCAGGACATCCTCACCCGCCTCCGCGACCGCCCCGTCCACAACATCGACGAGGAAACCGTCACCGTCGCGCAGATGATCGACTTCGTCAAACGCCGCCTGCTCATGGAAGACAAACCCGTCAGCCTGCGCCGCATGCTGCAAAACACCAAGTCCGAGCGCGCCGTCATCTGCACCTTCCTCGCCATGCTCGAGCTAGTTCGGCTTCAAGCGATTGTTCTCCGCCAGGGCGATCACTTCGGCGATATCCTCGTCAAGAAGACCAATCGCTTCGACCAGGTCTTCGCCGAGCAGGCCCAGGTCCGCGACGACTGGAGCTGAGACACAAAGCCCTTCCACCTGCGATACCCTAAACACTCCACACCCCAACACCCACAGGAGCCAGCCATGCGCACCCACATCTGTGTCTTCGCACTCGCCCTCACCGCCGCGCTCCTGCCCAGCGCCCTTCGCGCTCAAACTCCTGACAAACCCTGGCCCATCCGCGCCGTCATTGTCACCACCTTCGAGGTCGGCAGCGACACGGGCGACATCCCCGGCGAGTTCCAGTTCTGGGTCGAGCGCGAGCACCTCACCGAAACCCTCCCCTTCCCCGGTGGCCCCACCATCCCCGGAAAGCCAGGCCAAACCCACCCCATCCGCACCAACGCCGAACACACGATCCTCGGCATCGTCAGCGGGACAACGCTCGTCAACGCGACCGCCTCCATGATGGCGCTCGGCCTCGACCCGCGCTTCGATCTCACCCACGCCTACATCCTCATCAACGGCATCGCTGGCGTCGACCCCAAGATCGCTTCTCTCGGCTCCGCAGCCTGGGCCGACTACGTCGTTAACGACGTAGCCCGCGAGATCGATCCCCGCGAAGCTCCCAAAGACTGGCCCTACGGCATTTACCCCTCCGGCGCCACGCGTCCCGATCCCAAGGCCCTCACCGAAACCTCCTGGACCCGCTCCAACCTCTACACCCTCAACCCCGCCCTCACCACCTGGGCCTACGCGCAAACCAAAGATCTAAACCTCGGCGACGACCCAAAGGTAGCCGCCTTCCGCGCCGGCTTCACCAACGACCCCGCCGCCCGCCGCCCTCCCTTTGTCCTCATCGGCGCCACCTTCTCCAGCGACTACTACTGGCACGGCACCATCATGACCCAGTACGCCCGCGACTGGGTTCGCCTCTACACCGGCGGCAAAGGCACCTTCACCACCACCGAGATGGAAGACGCCGGCTTCATTAACGCCATCGAGCGCCTCGGCAACATGCAGCGCGTCGACCCCAACCGCGTTCTCATCCTCCGCACCGCCAGCAACTTCTCCGAAGAGCGCCCCGGCCACGCCGCCGCCGAATCCATCACCGCCCCCTACATCGGCGGCCGACTGGCCCTGGAGTCCGCCTACCTCTGCGGTTCCACCGTCCTTCACAAGCTCCTCGCCGACTGGCCTACCACCTACGCCCACATCCCCGGCAATTAGTGTCTGAATCGGTGGTAACTAGCTCCTGCCTTTCGTTGGTTACTTTTAGCCCAATTCCCGTCGTAGGCTTACAAGTTCACGCCCTGTTCATCTCTCCGCAATATTCTCGCTTCTAAGCTGGTCGAGTCCTCAACTCCCAGATTTCCGAAAGCGAACACATCATGGCGGCTACCGCAGTCAAAGGCGAATCAACTTATACCAAGTCCATACTCGACGAAAAGATGAAGAAATCGTCCGTCGGCCGATGGGGCATGATCGCTTTTGGCGTGATGCTCGTGGTTGGCGTCGCCTACATCGCCATCCATCTAGGAGCCGACCTTTCCGTCGTCCACTCAGCCTCCGTCTTCCCCTATATCCTGCTGGGCGTTGCGCTCTTCATCGCGCTGGGTTTCGAGTTCGTCAACGGCTTCCACGACACCGCAAATGCGGTCGCCACCTGCATCTACACGCACTCCCTTGAACCGCACGTCGCTGTGATTTACTCCGGCTGCCTGAACTTCGTGGGTGTGATGCTCTCCTCGGGCGCGGTGGCCTACTCGATCGTCAGCCTGCTGCCCGTCGAGCTCATCCTCAAGGTCAGCTCCGGCTCCGGTTTCGCGATGGTGTTCGCTCTACTCATTGCTGCAATCCTCTGGAACCTCGCCACTTGGTGGCGAGGTCTGCCCGCCTCCAGCTCGCACACGATGATCGGTTCCATCATCGGCGTCGGCGTGGCCAACCAGCTCATGCACGGGCACTCCGGTCTGAGCGGCGTCGATATGACGCAAGTCAAGAAAGTCTTCACCGCTCTCCTGGTTTCGCCGCTGGTCGGCTTCGGCATGGCCGCGCTCCTGTTCTTCCTCTTCAAGCTTCTCGCCCGCGATCCCCGCCTTTACAAGGCTCCTGAAGGCACCGCGCCACCGCCGTTCTACATCCGCATGCTGCTGATCGGCACCTGCGGGGGCGTGAGCTACTTCCACGGATCCAACGACGGACAAAAGGGTATGGGCCTCATCATGCTCATCCTCGTCGGCACCGTGCCTACGGCCTACGCGCTCAACCACACCGTCAGCGCGTCCGAGGTCCAAACCTTCGCCGCAGTCTCCACCCAGGTTGCCGGCGCCCTGGGTAACTACGCTTCGCCAACCGCGGTGATCGGCGACAGCGGCGCTGTGCTGGAGAACTTCGTCAACACCAAGAAATATGATCCGGACGTCATGCTCGCTCTGCAGCAAGAGGTCACCGACATCCGCAACGAGGCGGTCGGCTACGGCTCCCTCGCCGGCGTCCCGCCCAACATGCAGGCCAACGTCCGCAACCAGATGTACCTCACCAGCGCCGCTCTGACGCTACTGCCAAAGGCTGCAGGAGCACCCACGATCAGCGCCTCGGACACCGCGGTTCTCGGCAACTACAAAAAGTTCCTCGACAAGTCGACCAAGTTCATTCCCACCTGGGTCAAGGTCGCTGTAGCCCTCGCCCTCGGCCTCGGAACGATGATCGGCTGGAAGCGCATCGTGGTTACGGTGGGCGAAAAGATCGGCAAAACTCACCTCACCTACGCCCAAGGTGCCGCGGCTGAGATCACTGCGATGATCACCATCGGCCTCGCCGACGGATATGGCCTGCCCGTCAGTACCACCCACGTCCTGAGCTCCGGCGTGGCAGGCACCATGGCGGCTAACAAGAGCGGACTGCAGATGTCCACCATCCGCGATATCGCCCTCGCCTGGGTCTTCACCCTCCCGGCCGCGGCAGTGCTCTCCGGCTGCCTTTTCCTACTCTTCAATAAGATCGCCAGCTAGGTCCCGCTTTTTGCACCATTTCACGTCCTCTTCCATGGGTGCAGGGTTGATACACTCAACCCTGCACCCATGAGTCTTAAAGCCAAGATCGAAGCTGTCATCTACGCGTCCGAAGAGCCTGTCACTCTCGCCCAACTTACCGGCCTGCTCGGTGAAGAAGGCCAGGCCGAACTCGACGCCCTCGCCGCCCAGCAGCATTCCCTAGCGCTTGAAGACGAGCAGGCCGACAACGATGCCGACATCGAGCCCGTCGAAGACGCCGACGCCCTCAACGCCGAGACCATCGTACCGACCGAAATTGATGAAGCAACCCACAACTCTGTCATCCTGAGCGAAGACCCGCAAAGCGAGTCGCAGCCGAAGGAACCCGACGCTGTCAGCCCCTCCACAACCGCCGAACCCCTTTCAGGCGAAGAAGAAGCTTCTGCCGCAGACGTTCCCGAGGCTGCCCCCGGCGCCAAAGCCCTTGCCGCCGAGCAGAAGCTCGCCGCCCGCAAGCTCCGTGACTACTTCCGCTCCCTCCTCGACGAGCTCATCGCCGACTACGCCAACGGCAATCGCGGCCTTGAAATCCGCGAAGTCGCCGGTGGCTTCCGCCTCGGTACCAAGGCCGAATATCACGACGCCGTCCGCGGCTTCGTCAAATCCCTCAAGCCGCCGCTAAAACTCACCCTCCAGGCCCTCGAGACCCTCGCCGTCGTCGCCTACAAGCAGCCCGTCACCGCCCCTGAAGTCTCCGAAATCCGTGGCGTCGACTCTGCCGGCGTTCTCGGCTCCCTGCTCACCCGCAAGCTGGTCACCACCGCCGGCCGCAAGCAGGTCATCGGCCGGCCCATCCTCTACAAAACCACCAAGGATTTCCTCCTCCGCTTCGGCCTCAAGGACATCAACGAGCTTCCCAGCATCGAAGAGTTTGAGAAGATGGCTGGCGAGCTCAACGACGCCGTCCAGGAGGAGATCCCCATGGAGACCCACGCCGCAAGTCTCTCGTCGGAAGAAGTCAGCGCCGACTCCATCGAGCTGGAAACTTCTGATGACGCCAGCGCGGACGCCATCGAACTCGAAGGCCACAACCTCCGGCCCATCGAACCGGACGCCCCCACGACCGAGCCCGAATCCATCCCCGAAGCAGAGACTCCCTCCGAGCTCGAACCCTCTGCCGACGTCCACTCGCCCCAGGCCGACGGCGACCCCGAAGACGAAGCCCCGGAAGTCTAACCCGCCACCAATCCAAGTCCCGCCGTCCGCGAAAGGCAGCAGAATCGCTGGACTTTTCATGCTATCGTGTGTCCAATCAGCGTAGGATTTATGGCTGGAGGGCATTATGGACAACCGCGAGAATCCCATCATCATCGACGGCCGCAACGGCTCCCAAACCTTCGGCCAGACCCAGACCCGCAGCGCCTCCTCGCTGCTCAGCCAGGTGCTGGTCATCACCTCGGTCGGTTTCTTCACCACGGCGGTCGGCGTCTATTTCGCGCCCCTCTCTGCGCCCGCTGGCATGATCTGGCTCTACATCATCGTCACCCTTGGCCTGATTTTCGCGATCCGCGCCGCACGCAACACACCTGCGCTGGCCTTCGGACTCTTCCTCGTGCTGGCGCTCGTGATGGGCTTTGAGATCGCGCCCTACATCAACATGCTGCTGCACACCGGCCACACCAACGCAGTCTTCAATGCTGCGGTGACTACCGCTGTGGGCATGGCCGTCCTCGGCATGGGCGCGCAGATCTTCACCTTCGACTACCAGAAGGTCCGCAACTACGCAATGGCAGCCCTGTTCGGCCTGATCATTATCGGCGTCCTCGGCATGTTCTTCCACTTCATCAGCCCAAACGTCTACTCCTACCTGACGCTCGCCATCTTCGCCGTCCTCGTTGTGGTCGACTTCATGCGCATCCACAAGGGTGGCGACGGCGCGACCGCCGTAGAACTCGCCCTCAGCATCTACCTCGACGGCCTCAACATCTTCCTCGCTCTCACCCGCATCTTCTCCGGCCGCCGCGACTAACCGCCGCCACCCGACGTGCCCGATTGATCCCCTCAAACCGCTATCCTGTGGGCCGAAACCCGACCCACTGACGCAGGTCCGGGGACAACTGCGCTCAGCTCCTCGGGCATCGAATTTACACAGACGAGCCGCGTCCGGCTCCCGCACGACCTTTGACGGCCTCCCCGCTTCCCCACGGCATTCGGTCTGCTCCAACATCTCCTAAAAGAACAGAAAGGTATGCGCATGAGCATTCAGAACTCCCGCACAAAACTCTCCTTCACCGCGTTGCTGCTACTTGCGGGCGCCACCGCTTTCGCCCAACAGTCGGCAATGCAGCAGCAGCCGCCGTCCACACCCGTCCCGCAAACCCCCAGCCAAGCCAGCGCTCCGACCGCCAATGCAGATGCAGCCGGCCCACCCTCCATGCCCAACTACGCCGACCAGGCCTTCGTCGAAAACATGCTGAAGAACAACGACGCACAGATTCAAATGAGCCAACTTGCCCAGCAGAAAGCCTCCAGCGGCGACGTCAAGGATTTCAGTCAGCGCATGATCCAGATTCACACCGAGCTCAACCAGCAGCTCGCGCCCCTCGCCAAGCAGCTGGACGTCAACCAGAATCAGAAGCCCTCCAAAGAGCAGAAGAAAGAGATTGCCCAACTCGAGCAGCTCTCCGGCTCAGACTTCGACAGTGCCTATCTACAGGCCATGGCCCGCGAGCAGGCGCACAGCCTGAAGCAGTTCAAGAGCGAAGAAGCCGCGACAAATCCCAACATCCAGAAGGCCGCCAAGGTCGATGAGCCGGTGCTCGATCAGCACTACCAGATCCTGCAAAAGATCGCGCAGACCCACAACGTTGCCCTCGACGAAAAGGAATAACACCGCGCAGATCATCCTCTCCATCGCCTAAACACGCGATAATGAAAAGATGAAAGTCGACCCAAACCCCAGCGACGCGCCCACCGGTGAGCGCCTGCAGAAAATCCTCGCCCGCGCCGGCATCGCCAGTCGCCGCGCCGCCGAGGCCATCATCCTCGAAGGTCGCGTCCAGGTAAACGGCCAGACCGTCACCGAGCTCGGCACCCGCGCCGACATCACGCGCGATCACATCCGCGTCGACGGCAAGCTCCTCCACGGCCCCGAGCCCACCAAGTACTTCATGGTCAACAAGCCGCGCGGCTACGTCACCACACTCGACGACCCCGAACACCGCCCCACCGTCATGCAACTCCTTGGTCAGGACAAGCAGAAGAAAATCATCGGCGAACACTCCAAGTTCCCCCGCCTCTACCCGGTTGGGCGCCTCGACTACCTCTCCGAAGGTCTGCTCCTCATGACCAACGACGGAGAGCTCGCCAACAAGCTCTCCAAAGCCGCGACCGGCGTTCTCAAAACCTACCTCGTCAAGGTCTCCGGCGCGCCAACCGACGCCGCCATCGACCAGATCCGCCGCGGCATCATGATCGACCGCGGCCGCCTCGCCGACACCCGCTCCACCGGCCGCCGCGACCGCGTTCTCACCCAACCAGCCAAGGTCGAGCAAGTCCGCGGCGGCGACAATCCCTGGTACGAAGTCACGCTCACCGAAGGCCGCAACCGCCAGCTCCGCAAGATGTTCGAAGAGATCGGCCACCACGTGGAAAAGATTCGCCGCATCGGTTACGGCGCTCTCACGCTCGACGTCCCCCCCGGCGGCTTCCGCGAGCTCACCACAGGCGAAGTCCAGGCCCTCAACCGCGCGGCCGCCGGCAAAAAGGTAGAACGCAAGAAAGTCCTCCCCGAGGCCGCGCAACTCAAAAAGCCCGTTCCACCCAAGCGCAAGTTCCGCCTCCGGACAGGCGCGCCCCCCCGCCGCCGACCCTCCTAGCCGCCCCGGTAGTGAGCTATATTGCTCACTATAAATAAGTTGCGTCGCCTCCCCATGGCAACGAATTCCACCTCCACCCACTCCTACGGTGTGAGGTATTCCTTCATGCGCGCCATCAAGTACGGCCTTCTTACCGCCGCAGCGGCAGGCTTCTTTCTGCTAATTCCAGCAACTCCCTCGCACGCCCAGGTCACCGTGACCTTCGGCGCGGAACCCAACTGTCCCTATGGCTACTACGACTACGCGCCCTACAACTGCTCGCCCGACGGCTACTACGGCCCCGAGTGGTTCAACAACGGCGCCTTCGTCGGCACCGGCCACTGGTACCACGGCTCTTCGAACTTTCACGGCCAGGTAAACAACACCTACGATCCCCAGCACGGCTACAAGGGAACCACGCCTGCACGCGGCGAAAAGCCGTCACACATGGGCGCATCTCAGGATTTCAAAGGCAATGAATCCCGCGACGGCCAAGGCCACAGTTCTCCCAAGAAATAATCTTTCTTCCCCAAGCAACCCCCGCGTCGGACAACCGGCGCGGGGGTTGCTCTTTTTGCCCGCAGAATCGGCAACTTCGGCGCGCAATTTGGTTTCTTACAAACACTGGAGGTTCTCCCATGCGTGGAACGAAAGCAATCCTTGCAACAACTGCAGCAGCTCTGGCCATCGCCCTGATGCCAGCCCCTAAAGCCAATGCCCAGGTCTCCGTCGGCGTCAACATCGGCGCCGAACCCGGCTGCCCGTACGGCTACTACGACTACGCGCCGTACAACTGCGCCCCCTACGGCTTCTATGGCCCCGAGTGGTTCAATGGCGGTGTCTTCATCGGAGCAGGCCCTTGGTTTCACGGCCCCGATGGCTTCCACGGTTCCGTGAATCGCAAGTTCGATCCACGCACTGGCTACCATGGCGCCCTTCCCGGCCACGGCAGCTATCACGCTCCCGCTGACAACTTCAAGAGCTTCCACGCCTCGCACACCAGCGACGGCCACGGTAACTTCAGCGCAGCCGGCCATGGCGGTCACGGTCACTAATCTTCAACTGAACTCAACCCACGCCCTGCGTTTGATGAATTCCATCCGCGTAGGGCGTTTTCATTTCCGCCGAAACGCCCGCCACTCCTCCGCCGTAATTTCCCACACCTCCGTCGGCAGCCGCCCGCACACATAGTCGCTCTCCTTCACCTCCACCACTCGCATCCCCATCTTCTCCGAGATGCGCCGCGACCCAGCATTCTCCACAGCCTTCGGCACCCGCAGCACCGGAAAACCCAGCACCTCGAACCAGAAGTCCGTCACCGCAATCACCGCCTCACTCATGAGCCTCTGTCCCTGCCACGGCAATCCCATCCAGAACCCGCGATTGTTCTCGCCCAGATAAAGCCCGATCCGCCCGATGATCGTCTCCGGATCCGTCTTCAGCCGCAGCGTCCAATCCCACTCCTCGCCGCGCTCCATCGCCGGCAACGCCGTACCGCGAATGTTCTCGATCGATCCACCCGCCGGGTACGGCCACGGGATCCTGGCATTCAGCAGCCGCACAATCTCCCAGTGAGCAAACAGCTCTTCGATCCGCGCTGCATCCTCCAACTGCAACGGCCGCAAAATCAGCCTTTTCGTCTCCAGTATGGGCAACATTTCGGCAGCATAGCATCTCCGTAGAGCCCCCCTGCCTACAAAATAGGCATGAATCAAGGCTGCCGTGCTATACTGGTCTCGCGTTGATATTTTTCACGCAGGGCACCGCGGGCAGATGACTCCAAATGGATTCGAGTCTGGCCAGAGACCGCGAGCGCCATACATACCCCACCCACCGCCCGTCCCTTAAGCGTTGGTTGCTCTGGCTAGCAGGCCGATCACAGGATCACGCCTCGCCGTGCAGCAGCAATGCTTATTGCGCCCCGATGGGCATCTGGGAGACCAGAACCAAGCAATGCTGAAACAGGATCCACGCAACCGTTTGCATGCCGCACAACCTGCGCCTGCCAACCGTAAGCGTCACTGCATTCATTCTCCTTCTTCACCCATTGCAAAGGAAAACCTTGTCTACCCTTACTCTTGATTCCATTCTGAACCCTGAACCACTTCAGATCTCCCGCAACATCACCGCAACCGATGAGACCTCCGCGTCCGTCACCTTCAACGACTTCCAGATCTCGGAGTCGCTCAAGGCGCGCCTCTTCGCCGCTGGCTTCATCACTCCCACGCCCGTTCAGGCTGGAGCCATCCCGCCCGCGCTCGAAGGTGACGACATCCTCGCCACCGCCTCCACCGGCACCGGCAAGACCCTCAGCTTCCTGATCCCCATGATCGAGCGCCTTGAGGAGATCTCGGTCCCCTCCACGCGCGGCAAGAAGACCCCCGTCCTCTCGCTCATCCTCCTTCCCACCCGCGAGCTCGCTATGCAGGTCCTCGAAGCCTTCCACAAGATCTGCCCGACGCTCAAGACCGATGCCGTGCTGGTCTGCGGTGGCCTCTCCGAGAACACCCAGATCGAGCAGATCAGCCGTGGCCCGCGCCTCATCGTCGCCACCCCCGGCCGCCTCGAAGACTTCCTCCGTCGCCGCGCCATCAACCTCAAGGACGTCGACATGCTCGTCCTCGACGAAGTCGATCGCATGCTGGACATGGGCTTCCTCCCGGCCAT
>Ga0302220_10003189_pt1 | contig 11523 bp, 9 predicted proteins | sample II_Palsa_E1_3_FD_194572 | JGI IMG/M metagenome (GOLD analysis project Ga0302220, IMG submission 194572) | Peat permafrost microbial communities from Stordalen Mire near Abisko, Sweden - II_Palsa_E1_3 | ecosystem: Environmental > Terrestrial > Soil > Palsa > Peat permafrost | place: Sweden... | reverse complement strand
CTTCGGGGAATAACCGCCTTGAAGCCATCTACCATGCGCTCTGCGAACTGATTGAACGCGACGCATGGACATTCGCTGAACTGGGCGGAAGCTTTCTGCCCGCAGCAAGAGGCCAAGTGATGGGCGGCGCTTCAGCTGGTCAAAGCGATGATCTCGAGCATTGTCCTTGCGTTGAAATACCTCTGGACAATGAGCTGTTGCGTGCCTTCCAGGAGGCGGGCTTGAGTCTGCTGGTTCGCGATATCACGTCCGCACTTCAAGTGCCGGCATTTCTTGCTTCCGTGGGAGATGAGAGCATCTTCGGGTTTCCCATGGCTCATGTCGGCTTCGGATGCAGCCCGAACGCCGATGTGGCATTGCGCCGGGCAATTACGGAAGTCGCGCAGTCGCGTTGCGTTGACATTCAAAGTGTTCGCGAAGATATCGTAGACTCGAATGCTTCTAAAGGCATGTTTTCGCTTCATACTAAGCGAGTCGCGACCGTGAATCGGAGAAGCTGGTTTCTCGGTGAGTCGCAGTCGCGTCGCCCCTTTGAAGCGATCGAATCCCACATCTTTAAGGATCTCAATCAAGATATCCAATGGCTGATGCAGCGGCTCGAGGCTGCCGGGCTGGCCGAAGCGATTGTTGTCGACTTTACACCCGACTGCACAACGCATTCCGTGGTGCGTGTCATTCTTCCCGGAATTGAGTTGTGGGCCAGCGACCACGGGCGTGTCGGGCCTCGTGCTGTGGAGTTCTGGAAACGGCATGCATGACACCGTTGTATTTCTTGGCCCGAGCATGCCTGTCGAGGAAGCCCGGCGGCTGCTGGATGCGGAGTTCGTTCCGCCCATCTGCCGCGGCGACCTGGCCCTCTTGCCTTCCAACGTTCGCATCATAGGAATTATTGATGGAGAATTTTTCCAAAAGCTAGCCGTCTCGCCAAAGGAAATCATCGAGGCACTAGGTCGCGGCGTTAGGGTCTTTGGTTCTTCCAGCATGGGTGCACTTCGAGCAGCGGAGACGCACACCTTCGGCATGGTGGGGATTGGACGCATCTTTGAGCAGTTTCGCGATGGGATTCTCGATGCGGACGACGAGGTCGCGGTCGCTTATGAGTCGGGCACGTACCGAGCGCTTTCGGACTCAATGGTTAATCTCCGCGAGGCATTAGCGCTAGCGTGCAGAGCTGGGGTCATCACCGAAAGACAACAGCAGGAGTTGTGTTCTGCGATGAAGGCCCGTTACTTCCCGCAGCGATCATGGCGTGCGCTGGAGCAGATTTGTCCTCCGCTGAAGCACTTTGCCGAGACCCAACCCCTACCGGATTTGAAGCGTGATGATGCATGTGCGCTACTGCTTGCCATCGGTTACGCGCGGAAGAACGATGCTGCGCAGGCCAAGCGCAGCATCTGATTCCAACCCCCGAGGCTGGCCCTCATGCGTTCTCGAAAGATGACAGCGCTTGTTGTTCGTTCGAGAAGATATCGAAGAGAGTGGCAAGTTTTGTGATCTGCATCAGATCGTCGATCCTCTTGGTGAGGCCGACGAGTTTGAGTTCGCAACCCTTCTCTTTGCCCAGCCTGTAAGCTGTAGTGAGTTCGCCGAGGCCCGAACTATCCATATAGTTGACGCTGCTCAAATCCAGAGCGAGCTTAGTTGTGCCGGTGTCCAGTGCGTCCTGGATGGCATTTCGGAGGGTGACGCCGCCTTCGCCCATGGTGATGCGGCCGCTGACTTCGAGAAACGTTACTCCTTTGATGTGATGGATGGTGACATGTGCGCTCATATTCGACTCCTTTATTCTGGTTGACCAAGTTAGGTAAGGCAGGCTTGCTCCGAGAATGCGTGGAGCAAGCCTTTTGTGGAAGGGAATTCTTATCGAGGGCTTTGGACCATGGCGATCTCAACGCTGGTGGGATTCGCTACTGAGGCATGATCGCTATTCCGCTCCATCCGTTGGATCGACTGTTCAGCCTTGGATTCGGGGCAGAGAAGATGTTCGGCCTTGCCCTGGCTCCAAACTTCGCGGAGGAAGTATTGGTCTCCAATGCGATCGAAGACGACCTTGCTTGTGCGCGCCGGAGAGGGATCAGTTTCATGCGAACTCATGACCAGCGCAGAACGCTTCATGCCCTGAACGGCGAGGATGGGCGCCTGAGGATTGCTGACAATGTACGAACCGGCAGCTAAGTGGGTGGACCCGACTTCAAATCCGAAAGGTACGGTTACTTTGCTCCGTGTGGTTGGGTCTTGTGCGTGCAACGCCGGCGAGACGAAAGCGACGGAGAGTGCGGCGACGAGAACGGCTGTGCGGATCTTCAAATTTGAGAATGTAGACATGAGAGCTTCTCCTTTTGGAAGACGCCTCACTGAACGCCTTCACTCAATAAGGCGCAGCCGCTCGGAAAAGGTGCCACACTCTCACATTTTTATTTCTGGCCGCCGTGCGGTACGTCGGAACCTTGCTGCAGCTCGCGAAAGAGCCAGATCCGGGCGAGGGACCAGTCGCGCTTTACCGACCGTTCGGACACCCCAAGAAGGGAAGCAATCTGCTCCATCGATAGGCCACCAAAGTAGCGAAGCTCCACCACCTTCGCCTGCCGCGGGTGCTGGCTTTCGAGACATCGCAGCGCTTCGTCGAGAGAGACGAGCTCCTCAAGCTTGTCGGTAGAGATCGCGAAGTCTTCCTGCATCTCCACCCTCTTCAGGCCGCCATCGCGTTGTTGCGCTTTATGAGCACGGGCATAATCCACAAGAACGTGGCGCATCACATTCGCCGCCATCCCGATGAAGTGTTCACGGCTGTTCCACTCCCCGTTGTCTTTCGAGAGCCGCAGGTACGCTTCGTTGATGAGCGCGGTCGCCTGCAGGGTGTGGTCGGGGCGCTCCCTCCGCATGTAAGCCGCAGCTAGTCGATGCAATTCCGAATAGACCAACGGCAGCAGCTTTTCCGCCGCGCCAGAGTCACCCTTGGCCATCTCATTCAGAAGTTGGGTCACGTCGCCCTTCTCTGGGTCCATGGCGGCTGCCTCCTCTATCCCTGTGATATTATCCAACCGACGCGGACCATATCTAACCTAGAAACACAAATACCATGAGCTGCTCGGACGCTCATGGTTTCTGCGTCTAGAACTGATGGAGACATGGCCAACCAGGAGCAATCTGCCGAGGAGATATTTGGAGCCGCTCTTGACCTTCCCTCCGAGCAGCGTTCCGAATATCTGCTGCGCGCATGCGGGGAATCGACCGTGCTGCGCGAAGATGTCGAGAAACTCCTATCGGACTACGAGCGCATGGGTAGCTTCATGGGCGGTCCTGTCCTTACGCCTGGGACGGAGGGACCTCAACTTACCGGGCAAACCCTCACCGCGGGACAGAAGCTGGGGCGCTATACCGTCCTTGAGCCGATTGGCTCGGGTGGGATGGGCGCCGTGTATCGGGCGCGCGATGAAAAGCTCGAACGTGTCGTCGCGATTAAGATCCTTTCTCCCGGGCTCGTAACCGGCGAGGATGCTCGCCGCCGATTTCGCAAGGAGGCCCTGGCTCTCGCGAAGCTGAGCCACCCCCACATCGCCGCCGTGTACGACGTCGGCGAGCAGGATGGCGTCGACTACCTCGTGATGGAGTGCGTTCCCGGGCAGACCCTTTCTGCCACGCTGAAGGCCGTCCCCCTCAGCGTCGAACGCGCCACCACCATCATCCTCGAGATCGCAGGAGCGCTTGAGGATGCTCACGAGCAGGGAGTGATCCATCGCGATCTGAAGCCTGCCAACGTGATGATCACGCCGAAAGGGCATGCCAAGGTGCTCGACTTCGGCATTGCCAAGTTGCTCGCACCTCTTGCGCCGGACGCCACAGCATCGATGGAGACGGGCTTCCTCATCGGTACCCCGCTTTACATGTCTCCCGAGCAAGCGCAGGGCCATGCAGTCGACGCCCGTACCGATATCTGGAGTCTCGGGGTCATCTATTTCCAGTTGCTTACGGGCCGAACGCCATTCGCAGGCGACAGCAATATCGCGCTTCTACACGCAATCATCAGAGACCCTCCGACGCCTTTGCGCGAACTCCGGCCGGACGCGCCTCCACTGGCGAATGAGATCATCTCTCGCTCTCTGCAAAAGGATCCTGCCAGTCGTTATCAGTCGTCCTCTGAGTTCATTCGTGATGCGACGGAGCTTCGAGTCGAAATCTCATCCAAGTCCCACGGTCTGGTTGCGAAAGGGCGATCTCGGACGATCACGCTCGCAGCGGTTACAGCTCTTCTTGTCACAATGGTGGCGGCCGCCTGGTATTTTCACCGTTCGTCCAGAAGGCAATGGGTGCGAGAAGAAGCCGTTCCGCAAATTGCAAGCTTGATTGCGAAAGGGAAGCCGCTCGCTGCGCTTGGCGAACTCGAACAAGCGAAGAGCTATTTGCCTAACGACCCCGAGATACAAAAGTTAACGGATCAAAATACGTTGGTGTCCTCGATTACGTCTTCGCCAGCGGGTGCGACCGTTGCGATACAGGATTACACCACGCCAGACGGTACCTGGCGAGTCCTTGGCACGACGCCGCTCAGCAACCTCACCCTTCCAAAGGGATTTTTTCGCTGGAAGCTATCAAGCCCGGGAAGGGCGGATGTGGTCGAGGGTCTGAACCTCGACAAATCCATGAACTTCGCGCTCGACGCGCAGCAAGCCGCCCCCCCCGGTATGGTTCCTGTGTCAGGGAAAAACTGGATTGACATGATTTATTTCATCGGCGTCGTCGGCCCGTTCAAGATTCCGCCCTTCTATCTTGATCGCTTCGAAGTGACGAACCGCGACTACCAGAAGTTTATCGACAACGGGGGTTACACAAAGCAGCAATACTGGCATGAGAAGTTCATTCGCGACGGCCGCGAGATTCCCTGGATCGAAGCCGTCGCGGCCTTTCGCGACACCACCAACCGCCCAGGCCCGGCTGGTTGGGTCGCAGGTCATTATGCGGAGGGGCAGGCGGACCTCCCCGTCTCCGGTGTGAGCTGGTTCGAAGCGTTGGCCTATGCAGCGTTTGTCGGCAAAAGCCTACCCGCCCTGCCGCAGTGGTACATGGCAGCGCCGCCCGATGACGCACGCCACATCGTGGCCGTCAGCAATATGTCAGGTTCCGGGCTGGCCCCCGTCGGCGCCCACCGAGGAGTGGGTCCCTATGGAACGTACGATATGGCGGGCAATGTTCGTGAATGGGTCGTCAACGCAGACGACAACGACAACCGCTTCATCCTCGGCGGCTCCTGGAAATCCGCATCGTACTTTTCCTACAGTCCGGAGACGTTCTCTCCTTTTGATCGCTCGGAGGAAAATGGTTTTCGCTGCGTCAAAAATACCGCTCCGCTGCCGCCATCCGCCCTGGCGCCGATTAAACGAATACACGCTCGCGATTTTGCAAGCTACAAGCCGGCGTCGGACGACGTTTTTCGCGCCTATCAGATCCTGTATGCCTCCTCCTCATTGCCCTTGAATGCAGTCGATGGCGGAGTCGTCAGCGAGACCGCCGATTGGCGGGAGGAGAAGGTGACCATCGATACGGGTTATCGCGGCGAGCGGATGGCTGTCTATCTGTTCCTTCCGAAACACGTGCGGCCGCCCTATCAGACTGTGCTGTTCTTTCCCAGCGCGCGCGTGTATGACATCGCCGACAATAAAAATGGAACCGCACTCGGCGATCTGCAGTTCTTCGATTACGTCATCCAGAGCGGCCGCGCCGTCGCCTATCCCATCTATCAGGACACCTACGAGCGGCGTCTTCAGTACGCTCTTCCTGGAGGCTCCCGGCCCATCCAACTCACCACCGACAGCTACAAGGACGCGGCGCGCACCCTCGACTATCTCGCCACTCGCTCCGACCTCGACAACAGCAAGCTTGCTTATCTCGGCGTCAGCATGGGCTCAGCCGACGGCATCATCTACGCCACTCTGCTTCAGGACCGTCTAAAGACGGCCATCTTTCTCGACGGCGGCTATTTCCTCGACCCGCCACCGCCCGGTGGCGATCAGGCCGACTTCGCTCCGCGGATGAAGAAGCCCGTGCTCATGGTCAATGGACGCTACGACTACGTCTTTTCTGTAGCCCTTGCGCAGGATCCCATGTTCAACATGCTCGGCACCCCGTCAGCGGATAAGCAACACCTCGTTCTTGAGACACCCCACGACGTGACCGAGCAACGTCCGCAACTCGTAAAAGCCGTCCTGGATTGGCTCGATCACTACCTCGGGCAAGTGAATCAGTAGCCGTCAGGCGATTCTCTCGATAGCCAGAATCGTCCGGTCATCCTGAGGAGGCGTTCCTTTGCAGAACTCCTCGACCGCACCGAGCAGCGAAGCCAGGGGATCCGGCATAAACATCGGCCCCTGAAGCCTCTCCAGACCGAACTGATCGCCGTCTCCAGCTTCTGCCTCGGTGATGCCATCGGTCAGCAGCACAACCCGGTCGCCAACGGAGAGTGTTAGGCGTACGACGTGGTATTCGGCAAAGTCAAACAGGCCGACCGGCATATCTCCCTCTTCAATCATTTCCACCCGACCATCGGCGCGAATGATCATTGGCGCCACGTGTCCGGCGTTGATCAACTCAATGCTCGCTCCATTTGAGCCGGAGTGGACGTAGCGCAAGGCAGCCAGCGTCAAGTACTTTTCGATGGGCGTGCGTGAGCAGACAAATGCATTGAGCAAGGCAATGGACTCCACGAGCGTGATGCCTCGATCCGCCCCCAGGCTCATTTGTGCATGAAACATCCCCTGCACCATCGACGCGAGCAGCGCCGCAGGCACTCCCTTGCCGCTTACGTCCGCGACGATCGCGACGAAACCATCCGCAAGCGGAATAATGTCGTAGAAATCTCCGCCCACACCGGTGCAGGGAATCGTCCTCGCAGAAAATCGGGCATACGCAAACTCCGGAAGCTTCTGCGGAATGATCTGCCTCTGGATGGCAGCGGCGATCTGAAGTTCTTTGCGCAGCAGGGCAGACTCCCGCTCCGCCTCGATGAGACGTAAATTTTCGAGAAGCGTCGCTGCCTGCCGAGCGATCGCATGCAGAATATCGTTGCCAATCCGCGTGAAATCCCGGTTGCGCCTTTGGCTGTCCAGATATAGAACCCCCAGGAGCGAGGGCGAACCCTGCGCCCGCAGCGGAATCGCAACTACGCTGCGAATTGCGTTCGCAAGGATACTTCCCCGTTCTGCCGCGATATCGTCGGTGATATCCGTAAGGATGAAATCATCCTGAGACCGCGCTGCATCCCGCACCACGGAATGGGAGATCGCCGGTTCCCCTGCTATCTCATTGCCAGCGCGATCACAGCCGCACGCCAGCCGAAAGCTTTCCGCGCTCTCACCCAGAAAGACAAAGCCCCGCTCCGCCCCGGTCAGCCGAATACTAAATTCCAGCATTGTGCGCAGCACTTCCTGGCCCGCTTCAATCGAGCTCAGGCTCTGCGCAGCTTGCAGAAAGAGCGACAACTTCTCCAGGTCACTATTCCCGCCCGAGTTCATCCAACTCTTTGAAAATTGCGCGAGCAAGGTCTGCGACCCATTCTCATTGCCAACTTCAAAAATCAGCACACTGTGCCGGCTGCCAAGCATGATCGAGTCGCCCCCCCGAAGAATTGCCCTTGTGATCCGCTCGCCGTTTACGAACGTGCCATGCCTGCTGTTCTGGTCGTGGAGGATATAGCTACTGCCGTCCCACTCAATACGAGCATGCTCGCGAGATACCTGCGGATGAGGGATCACCAAACTACAGCCTTCCCCGCGCCCAACGCTGAACGGAAGGGCGTCCAGTAAGAAAGCTCGCCGTGCTCCGTCGGCTTGAAGCACGAGACGTACAGGCTGTTGCGGTGGAGTAGGTAGGGAACTCATCGGGATAATTACCTTGAATTGCGTCGAGAAGTGGCGTGCGCAATCGGAGCTTACAAGATAACCCAGCAGCCGCAGAACTGGCGGAGGTATAAGGACTCCTTTGAAGCAAACGCCCGGCAGTTCGCCGATGACTTTACGAGCAGCTCACTCAGTCTGGACCCCGGCCCTCGCTCTTCATAAGATTGCGACCCGATCCTGAAGGAGACACCGATGCCCGATCAGCAGACGCAGTATCCCCCTGTCCCGCTGGACGATCCCACGCGCAGCTTAGCCTCGGCCAATCCGGATCGGGAAGGAAAGCTGCCTCATATTGGGCTGGTCGGCGATACCTACACCGTCACGATCGATGGAGAGGACACAAACGCCGGTTCTGCGTGATCGACATGCATATCCCTCCCGGCGGCGGCCCCGGTCCGCATCGTCACGACTTTGAGGAGACCTTCATCGTGCTCGACGGAGAGATCGAAGCGACCTTCCGCGGCAAAACGAGGGTGGTCCAGGCAGGTGAGACGATCAATATTCCGTCCAACGCTCTCCATCGGTTTCAAAACACCACCATCAATCCGGCCCGCCTGATCTGCATCTGCTCTCCAGCAGGGCAGGAGAAGTTCTTCCTCGAAGTTGGCGTGCCCGTGGCGACGCGCACGACCGCGTCGCCCAAACTTAATGAGGAGGAAATGGCTGCGTTCCTTAAAAAAGCCAGCGCCCTGGCGCCAAAGTACCGCACCGAACTTCTGAAAGACGCCTAAAAAGGGTAGCCGGGGCTGGGTCTAGCGCGAACCAGGCCCGCGCTGATTTTTCCAATTCATGCCGGTTTTCGTATTGATAAACAATAAGCTAAACATATAATGGTCGCATGGTGAAGAGTGTTCCTGTTCGTTCGGGGCACAGGTGCGCAGAGCCTTTCCGACGAGACGCAGTCTCATAGTTGTGTGTAAGTCACACCTGCTGGGAGGATCGCAGCTGCCTGCTCAGTCTCGGTCTCGGAAATAGGGAACTCGAATGGGGTCTTCAGGATGGAGCAAGCAAAGGATATTACAGACGCGGTGAGGACACTGATTAAGCTGATGGTCGACCACCCGGATGCGGTTCGAGTGGAATGCGTCTCGATCACCGAGGGGGTTTCTCTTCGCGTCTCTGTCGACACTGCCGACATCGGAAAAGTGATCGGGAAGCAGGGGCGGACGGCCAGATCCTTGCGCATACTGGTGACAGCGATGGGGATGGCCAGTAAGCAGCGAATCAGTCTGGATATCCGGGAGTGAACGGGCGGCCGGCTCTTGAAGATATTTTTCGCTTTTGCAAGAGAAAACCACACATATTTCTTGCCGATGTGACTAGAATCACCGATAGCCCACAATGTCTCTGGCTAGGATTCTGGCATGTACCACGTTTTATTGCGAGCGATGTTTGGCGTGTTGCTGGCATCCCCTTTTATTCTCGCGATTGCCTATCTGATGGCAATCTTTGATCGCGCCTGCTGGAGGTTTCAGCGGAAGCATGCATATCGGCCTGGGTCGCGCTAAGCTGTCCGTTGTCCGTTGCACTCGAACCCGAATCAAGTGATCCACCCGATCATGCGGTTCTCTCTACTCGCTTCTCGAAGCCATCTGATCCCCAAGCGAACGAACCCCGCGGTTGTTAGCATCAGTCTTGCATGCGTGGAGGAGTCTTCGCGGCTGAGCCATCGTGCCGTCTACATCGGCTTGAGCGAGGTGACCAAATCGCGGGTCTGCCCCCAAAAAAAGCGCCATCCGTGCGGGCTCGGAGGGTAAAGTATTAGTTCGGCCCATCGTCGCTCCCGAGGACTCTATTACATGACTTCACTGCGGTTCGATTTCAGGCGTCTGTTTGTCTATGCCTTTCTCATTTTGACAACAAGCCTCGGTCTACATGGTGTTGCAACAGCCGCCGATCCGTTATTACTCAGAAACCCTTCATTGAGCAAGGACAAGATTGCCTTCCTGTACGCGGGCGACATATGGACAGTGCCGCGCACAGGTGGAGAGGCCCAGCGGTTGACCTCAGTGGGTGCCGTTACCGAAGGACCGTACTATTCTCCTGACGGCGCACAAATCGCCTACTCGACGCGCGAGCATGGACAGATCGACGTCTACGTCATCAACGCAAACGGTGGAGTGCCGCGCAGGCTTACGTGGGAGCCGACCGGGAGTTATGCGGCGGGGTGGACACCCGACGGGAAAGACGTACTGTTCGCATCGATGCACGCCAGCTTCTCGGATTTTTTCAGACTGTTCGTGACCCACGCGGACGGCACCGGAACGCCCACTGTGCTTCCGATACCAAGTGCGGAGACAGGCAGCTTCTCGCCGGACGGACGTACCCTCGCCTACGAGCCCATTCTCCAGTGGGAGGACGCCTGGAAGCATTATCGCGGTGGCCAGACGAAGAAAGTCTGGCTCGTCAATATGAAGAGCCTTGACCTGGTCAAGGTCCCGCGCGACAACTCCAACGACTTCAATCCGGTGTGGGCAGGGAACTCCGTTTACTTCTTATCTGACCGCAACGGACCCGTTTCTCTCTTCCGCTATGACCCCGAGAGCAAGGCCGTTACCCAGGTAGTCGACAACCACGGATACGACCTTAAGACGGTCGCCGCAGGCCCGGGAGCGCTCGTGTACGAGCAGTTCTGCTCGTTGCATTTGTATGATCTCGATACGAAACAAGAGCACGCAGTGGAGGTCACGATCCATGGCGACCTCGCCGAACTGACCCCTCACCTGGCGAATATTTCTGCGGATGAAGTGCAGAACATGGGAGTCTCTCCGACCGGTGTCCGCGTACTCGCTGAGGCCCATGGAGAAATCTTTACGCTGCCGGCCGAGAAGGGTGACACCCGCAATCTAACCAAGACCCCGGGAGCTGCAGAACGTGATCCGGCCTGGTCTCCGGACGGGAAATCGATCGCGTATTTCAGCGATGCGTCAGGTGAATATCAACTCTACATTCGAGACCAAGATGCGCTGCACCCTCCAAAGGTCATCGATCTCGGCCCGAATCCCTCGTTCTTCTACGGACCGCGCTGGTCACCTGATTCGAAGCACATTGCTTATTCCGATAAGCATCTGCACCTTTGGTATGTCGATGTCGATGGTGGCAAACCAGTGCTGATCGCAACAGGCCTACGCGGAAGTTTCGGTGCCTCGACGGAGCTAAGCTGGTCTCCCGATTCGCAGTGGATTGCCTACACGCGGGACCTTGAGAACCAACTCCACGCAGTATTCTTCTACTCGCTCGCAACACATACCTCTACCCAGATCACCGACGGCATGAGCAACGCGGCGCATCCCGTCTTTGACGCCAGCGGCAAATTTTTATACTTCGCCGCATCGACCAACAACGGACCTTCGGATGCCGGAATCGATCTTTCCTCGCTTGATCGCGCCACCAGTAGCAGTGCGTACGTGATCGTGTTAGCAAAGTACGGCATCTCGCCCGTTCCGCCTGAGAGCGATGAAGAAAAGATCGCAGCGGATGCGGACAAAAAGACTGAAGACACCAAGCCTGCGGCGAAGAAAGACGAAGACAAGACCCAGGATAAAGACGCAGCCAAGGGCGATGAAAAGAAGGACGCCGCAAAGAAAGACGAAGTGAAGCCGACGGTCATCGACCTGCCGGGAATTGGCAATCG
>Ga0302220_10003186_pt1 | contig 11529 bp, 6 predicted proteins | sample II_Palsa_E1_3_FD_194572 | JGI IMG/M metagenome (GOLD analysis project Ga0302220, IMG submission 194572) | Peat permafrost microbial communities from Stordalen Mire near Abisko, Sweden - II_Palsa_E1_3 | ecosystem: Environmental > Terrestrial > Soil > Palsa > Peat permafrost | place: Sweden... | reverse complement strand
ATGAGTCCAGAGCGCCTCGACGCGTTGCGTTTCCATATCTTCATTGTTCACCATAGAAAACAATCATTTCAATCATAGCGCCTTTGCAGACGCGTCTGACGTTCTTACACTCTGAAGACTCCCATCTCATTCAGGTGTCACATCATGCAAAGCTTCAGCGATCGCGCGGACGTCGGCCACTTTATCCAGGGGCGCCGTGTTCCCGGCACGGGCACGCGTACCCAGCCGATTTTCAATCCCGCGACCGGGAAGGAAGCACGCACGCTGCGCCTGGGCGATGTCGCCGATGTGGACGCCGCCGTCGCAGGCGCGAAAAAGGCGTTTGTAGCCTGGAGCGAGACGCCGCCCATCCGGCGCGCGCGGGTCATGCTGCGTTTTCTGGAACTGATGAATAAGCACCGCGACGAGCTCGCCGCGATCATCACCGCCGAGCACGGCAAGGTGTTCAGTGACGCGCAGGGCGAAGTGTCGCGCGGTATCGACGTAATCGAATTTGCTTGCGGCATTCCGCAGCTTTTGAAGGGCGATTACACCGAGCAGGTATCCACGGGTATCGACAACTGGACGACGCGTCAGGCGCTTGGCGTGGTGGCAGGCATTACGCCGTTCAACTTCCCGTGCATGGTGCCGTGCTGGATGTTCCCGGTTGCTATCGCTGCGGGTAATGCTTTTGTGCTGAAGCCGAGTGAGCGTGATCCGTCGGCTGCGTTGTTCATGGCGGGGTTGTTGCAGGAAGCTGGGCTGCCTGATGGCGTGTTCAGTGTTGTGCAAGGCGACAAGGTCGTGGTCGATGCGCTGCTCGTACATCCCGATGTGAAGGCCATCAGCTTTGTCGGTTCAACGCCGATCGCGAATTACATCTATCAGACGGGTGCGCAGCACGGCAAGCGCGTGCAGGCGCTTGGCGGCGCGAAGAATCACATGGTCGTGATGCCGGATGCGGATATCGATCAGGCTATCGATGCACTGGTCGGCGCGGGTTATGGCTCGGCGGGTGAGCGTTGCATGGCGATTTCGGTCGCCGTGCTGGTCGGAGATGTGGCCGACAAGCTGATTCCGCGATTGGCAGAGCGGGCACGTACTCTGATCGTGAAGAACGGCATGGAGGCTGATGCCGAAATGGGCCCGATCGTCACGCGTCAAGCGCTGGAACGCATCGAGGGTTATATCGCGCTGGGTGTGGAAGAGGGTGCTTCGCTGGTTGTCGATGGGCGTGGTCTGAAGGTGCCGGGGCATGAAGAAGGCTTCTTTACCGGCGGTACGTTGTTCGATCACGTGACGCCTGAGATGCGGATTTATAAGGAAGAGATTTTCGGGCCGGTGCTGGCGTGTGTGCGGGTGAAGGACTTTACCGAGGCGGTTGATCTGATCAATGCGCATGAGTTTGGCAATGGTGTTGCCTGCTATACGCGCGACGGGCACATTGCGCGCGAGTTCGGGCGGCGGATTGAAGTGGGGATGGTCGGGATCAATGTGCCTATTCCCGTGCCGATGGCATGGCACGGGTTCGGCGGCTGGAAACGTAGCTTGTTCGGCGATATGCACGCGTACGGCGAAGAAGGCGTGCGGTTCTATACGCGGCAGAAGTCGATCATGCAGCGGTGGCCGGAAAGCACGGAGAAGGGCGCGGAGTTCGCGATGCCTACGGCGAAGTAAGGGGGATTTCGCGTCGCCGATGGTGACCGCTGTTCCAGCGGTCGACTGGTCGATTAACCGGGCAGTCGTTTGTCCGACCGAACGTCGAACGTTAATCGACGCGCAATCAGGCTGGGCGTGTCCAATCATCGTTTACGGGTGCGCCTTTGCTTGCCGGCTTGACTGGCGGGGTCGCACTCGGCCTGACGGGTTGTGTCGCAACGGGATTCGCGGTTTGTGGAGTATTTACTGTTTGCGGTGCGCTGTGCCGCTTGACGGCCTCGTCGCCCATACCGGCAACACTTAGCGTGCTGTCCCGCACGTCGACCTTGACCGGATCGGTTTTCTTCCACTGCTTCTTAGGCACCACCAGTTTCCACTTCGAATCCCGCCCGTCATCACGGAAGAATGCGACGATGCCGACGTACTCCGTGTCGTCGCTCATCGGCTCACTGATGCTTGCATTCGCATTAGGCCGAAGCACGAGATCCGTCGATCCAAGCAGGTCAGCCTTCAGCGCATCCATATCATTAGCCTGCAACTGCGCGTAGTCGAGTTGATCGAACGCTTGCGGCGACTTCAGTTGATAGATTCGCACCACGGTCGACAGCGATTGTCCGGTGCCGCTCGTGTTCGCCGATGATCGACCGACGAAGTCAAGGTTCATGGTTTTCACCTGCGTGGTGAATGCCCATTTTGCTGCGTCCACGGTTCGGGTTTTCACGGACTGGGCCACGCCGCATCCTGCGAGAGTAAGAATGGCGCACGCTGCGGCGGCGAGTTGCGTCTGTCGGATCATCGTGGGATTCATGCTGCATTCCATTGTTTTTAATGTGTTGGTCGCGTGTTCGCGGTTCGACCGTCCCACGTGCCAAGTTGCACTCGGGTGATGGCGTCTGTTGCATAGGGCCGTTCAGCTTGCGCGAGTTGGGTTGTATATCCAAGGCTCACCTGGTCTGATGAAAGCACGGCTTTTGGCATCAGTTCAGGCGCGACATGCATCTCCAGATGCGCATTCGCTTCGTAGCCGAGGTAGAAGCTCAGCAGCGCCATGATTTCGGCATGCACCTCATGACCGGGCGTCAGGCCCAACACCGATTCGGCTGTCGTTGGCGCGATCACTACGCGCGCGCAATTACCTCGGTCGTAGAAGCCGCGCCCCAGGACGCAGTTCTCACCCAGCGCTGTCGGCTCGAATTCGTTTAGCTGAATCCATACCGGATGGAATTCGGTGACCGTGATTGTTGCGTCGGGGACCGCGTGTTGCAGCACGCCCGCGAGACCTTCTGCTGTGCGCGTGCGCTGACTGGCGAGCCCGAGCATTGAGAGAAGCTTGCGGGTGCCAACGGTCTGCTCGATCGCCGGATGTCCAATCCCCAATCCGACAAGACTGAGCAGGTAGCGCGAGACGTCATCCGTACCGCCCTTTGCAAAGCCTGCCGGGAATCGATACTTGCGCCACGCTCGATAAAACTGCGTCGCGATCCTGTGATGGAACATGTCGAGAAAGCCCGACAACGGTTCGGCGCCGTCGCGGTTCTGCGCGACCTCGTCGATGAAATACGAAGGCATGCGGGCATCGACGCCGTAGAGGCCGAGGAAAGTCGTGCGGATCGCCGGTGGTTTCGATGTGTCGTCGTAGTCGATTTCAACCGCATCAATCTCTTTGCTTGGAAACCCAAGCCGAGCGTGCGAGCGAAAGCGCACCGGTTCGTTTGCTAGTGAGTCAGTCGAGCCAAGCGATGGCAGATTCGGCGCGGCGAGTTCAATCAGTTCACAAAAGCGCATGAAGTTCATGCGTGTCGCGTCGTGCAGCAAAGCGGGCAGCAGTTGACGCTCCACACGTTCACTCAGCACCGGAAACTCTCGATGAGGCACGTTCAAAACGGAGCTCCCTCAGCTTTGTTATCGGGCCACGTTATCCGGCGTCCACTCGGCAACGAGACGACAACAAGCTTCGTATAGATATTCATCGTCGCGTACAGCGCGAGGAAGCGATTCAGCATCTCGCCAAACAACGCGAGATCGCCGTCGCCTGCAAACTTGTCGCTGTTAAGCGTGACTTCGATTTCCACACCCCGCAGCAAGCCGCCCTTGACGAGCTTTTGGAGCAGCCGATGTTTGACATCGATAATCGCTTCGATACGCCGCCGGTTCAGTTCGCCATCAGTCCAGTCGTAGAGCGCAAGACTGCCGCGCAGGATTTCTGCATCGAGCAGCGAGAGATAATTAGGCGCCAGATGCGATAACACGCGCCAATGAAATCGGTCACCAGTGGGCGGGTACACCGGCAAGGTTGGTGCGCTCAGATTGCGCACAGCCCCTACATGTGTAAAGCCATCACGCATGTGGCGGATGCTGGATTCACGCAGCCCCTTGCGCGGCAACATGCCATTCGTGCCTGTCACCGATATCGACAAAACCTCTTGTGGCAGCGTTGTCTGATGTTCCCAAGCATGGCCGCCGAGTACGATCCATGTATTGAAGCGTCCGGACGCGCCACGCTGCAGCCGCGTATGAAAATATCGCTCGGGCATCTCATGGCGCAACATGCCACCGCGATGCCGGAAGGCTGCAAACGGCGCATATTCGAAGCGCTTGCCGGTGGACGCTTCGCGTCCCACGACCGTATCGACCGAATAGGTTTCGACAAACTTGCTGCGCCTCTCGGCGGTGCGCACGCGATACTCGGTCTCGAACTGAGTCGCCGTGATCGGCTCGGCTTCGAGCGCGAAGAGATTGATGATCGGCGTGCAAAACAGGCGTACATTCTCGGCGGTGAAGCGCATATCGTCCGGATACGGTTCGGCGAGCACGACCTCGACATCGAACGATGTTGCGTCGGACGGGATCGATTGCATATCGAGGCCGACGAGGTCCACGAACATGAATTTCTCAGGGAACGTGAAGTATTCGAGCAGCAGTTGATAGCCACCGAACGCGTTGTCGGCTTTCGGCCATAGGCGTTCGTTTGCCGCAAACCCCGCTGCTTCGAGATGCAAGCCGGGCATCGATTGCGGCATGCCGGGACGGTCTTGTGGATAACCTGGCACGCGCACATGCACCGCGATGGGTTTGGCAGTGAGCGCCGTGTATAGCGTCAAGGCAACGGGTCGATCGGCGTTCAGATAAAAACGCAAACGAGGCACGCTCAGATGTTCACGTCGCGCCTGGGGTTGCAGTGCGAGACGCAGGCGAATGACGGAGCGGCCATCTTCGCGTGAATACGCGTGCGCTTCGGTTAGCTTGAGCGGATACAACTCAACCGGCTGTGTCGTCCGATACACGCATTCAATTTTGTCTTCGCCAATCGGATCGGAGAACACTTCAAGTCCGGCGGCGAGCGTGTCATGTGCTTGCAGCGCGCCGTTCGCGGGCGTGACTTCAAGAATCGAGACGGACGGAATCATCCGAAGATAGTGCGGCCAGAGCATGCTGACGAGACCTTCAGTCAACTCCGGGAGTTCGTCGTCGAGTTTCTGGCGCAAGCGGCCGACAAGAAACGCGAAGCCTTCGAACAGGCGCTCAACGTGCGGATCGCGGTCCCCGATGCGGTCGATGTTGAGCATCTTCGCCCTATCAGGAAACGCCTGCGCGAATTCCTTTCCAGCTTCGCGCAGATAGCGCATTTCGGCTTCGTAATAGCGCAGGACATCGTTGTCGTTGGGACTGTTCGAGGATTGGGTCACGGGTCTGGTCTTTGAAAGGCTAGTCGAGCGCAACGGCGCGGGCGGCGTCAATGGCGGTCAGCTCGCCAATCAACGTCTCGATGCGTTGAGCAAGCGCGGGCTTATCGGCATCCTTACGTGTCATGCGCACTTTGAGCAGGCGCATCAGGTGCTGCTTGGCTTCGAACGCGAGCAATGGTTCCCATAACGCCAACTCGAAACGGCGCGCTGCGGTATCGACGTTCGATAAGAGGTGCAGCGCCGTGTCTGGACGTTCGGCCCGCTCGGCGACGCGCGCCATGACCAACTGCCTGACAAAACGGTCGCGATCGCCGTCCTGCGCGGGCAGGCGTTGCAGAAATGAGAACGCGGAATCCAGTCCTTCCTGAGAGGCGAGATTGTTGGCCTTGGCTTCGGTGTCCGCCCAGTCTGTGCTTGCCGATTGCGCAGCGACTGGGACCACGGTTTCGCCGCGGTCTATGTCTCTGACAGTCGCGTAGCGAGCGATCCATTCGAGTGTGGAATCGTCTGCGAAAGGCGAACCATCGGAGAAAGACAGCAGGTGGAAACCGGGCAGGCGTTCGAGCATCAGCGCGCAATCGGTTGCGGCCAGATCACGCACAGGCGCATATTCTCTGCCCGCCTGTTCCTGGGCGACGAACGCGTAATATTGCAGGTCGAGCCAGAAGTGATTTGCGCCTTCAGCGAAGGCGAGTTCAACGCGATCGAGGAGTTCGAGCCATTGCTTTTGCATCAGCAAGCGCTTGAGTTGCGCGCGAAGCTCAGCACGTGGGGGCACGAGTCGCGTCTTGCTGGTTGGATCGCACGGAGGGACTTCGGTGAGCGTGTCCCATCGAATGCAGCGCATCAGGCGATACGCGGCGAGATACCCTTGCGGTTGTTCGCGTAGGAATGTTGCCATCTGACGCGCACGGTCGAGCAGGTCGCGCGTTGAAGACACTTCAGTCGGTGAGGGCAGCGACGCAGGTGCACTCATGCCGGATAAAGAGTCTTGCCGCGTGCTGTTCGATGCGCTGTCCGATGCGTTGGGCGATTCGATATGCCCCTCGAAGCGTCGATACAAACCGCTGAGGTGTGGCCGTGCGTTGTCCGGCCACTCGGCGGTGCGCTCGGTGATCAGCGCTAGCGCCGACAACGCGCGCTCCAGCAGATCGCCCGTCAGTCCCTGAACACGGTCGAGCCGGTCGGCGAAGGTCGCGCCGGCGAGCCATTCGAGCGCGGACTTGCGTGTTTCCGCGCGTGTCGGGAGCAGGTCCATATCGAAACGGTCAATCAGCGCCGACAACAGTTCAAAGCCTTCAGCCACACCTTGCGCGCCATCGCGGCGCATACGGCCGTAGACGTAATACACAGCCACGCGAGCGTCCTTCGCCAAATGCTTCAGAAGCCGTTCAGCGGTCTCGATGATCAGCGTGTCATTGACGTCCGACAGTTTTGCCACTTGCTCTTTGATCGCGAGGAAGCCGTCGTCGTATCCCGGGTCTTCGCCGACATGTGCTGCTTCGGTCGCGACATCACCCGGATGCAGTTCGATGATCGGCTGCAGCCATGCATCCCATTGCGATTGCGAAGAGCGGGCGAGCTCGGACGGCGTGCGTGTGCCGAACAGCGCGTTGAGGAGCTTTGAGAAAGTGATCATGCGGTGCGTGCTCCTTGCGGTAGGGCGACCGGGATAGCGGCCTGTGGTGATACGAGGCAATTCATAGCGCAGCTTCCTGAGCCGCATCCTGAGCAGCATCAGGCAGCGGCGTGACGGCGTGTTTCGCAGCGTCACGCGCAGCTTTAGGTAGCGGCGGCGGACTAGCGGATGTACGGATGTTCGCCACATGTGCTGGCTTGTCGATGAACATGCGGTTCGGTAGCGTAAAACCCTTCAACGCGAGCAATTCGAGCGGGCCTTTGCCGACGTCGGTGCGCATCACGTAGCTCAGCGGGTACACCAGATTCGCAGAGGCCGGCGTGAGCGGCTGTTGGGTTACGAGACTATCGAGCGCAGCGTGCTCGCTCGATCCGCCGTCGTCTTGCCCGGAACCGCTCCATTCGTCGGTGGTGTGATGCGAAGGTTTCTGTACGATCGACGCTGCAGGAGCCGGTGCTGTCGCTACACGCACCATCCGCGTATCGGGCTCCGCCTGCCACGTCAGCTGAAATGTAGCGTTATCAATAGGCTCGACCTTCGCGCGCTCCAGCATTCGGATCAGCGCCCAGCGGCCGGCGAACTCGAAGTTTTTGCTCGTGCCCGCCTGTTCGGTCTGCCATTGCAAACGCGTGCCGATGCTCAGGGTATCGTTTGACGGCCATATCAACGCTTGCCATCGTTCGCGCTGGTTGTAGTAGTGCAGCTTCTGCGCATCAATGGTCAAGACCGTGTCGGTAATGCCCGGCGTCGGAATCGGTTTGAAGTCGAAGCGATACTGCGGCTCGCCCTGTGCCATTAAGTGTCCGGCAACGCGTTGCAGCGTATTTACCGCTTTCAAAAACGCTGGATCGAACTGCAACGCGCCGCCACGCGTGTTGACTTCCACCCATTGATCGCCTTGCAGTTCCAGTACGCCGGCGAGCTGCGTGCTCAGGAACGTCGTCACCAGTCCGCCTTGGGGCCGGATGAAGCGAGCGAGCTCGGGAATGGATGCGTCGTTATCAGTGTTGTCGAATGGATAACGGCCCGTGAACGACTTGTTCCAGTTGGCGACGATCGATTGTCGCCATGCATCGTTCAGACTCGCCTGTGCCGGTTGAAGGACGATCTGCGTAGCCTGTGCGACGGGACGCACGAAGAGCGCGTCGCCCATGCCCGACCACTGGGCGCCAAGGCTCGCCGCGATCAGTTGCGCGTAGGCTTGAGTATCGGCGAGTTCTGAGCCCTTGCCCTGGAAGAGCGCTTGAGCGAGTTGACGGGCTTGCGCGTCGGCATCGGCGTCTGTGCCGTTGCTGATTTGTTGAAGCTTCAAGCGAAGCGCTGTCACGCGTTCGAGATAGCGTTGAAGGCTGACATCGCTTGGTGGCGCGTTGCCCTTAGCTGACGCAGTGTCGCTGACCTGTCCGATCAGGCGAAGCACTGGGCCGAACGAGGCCGAAAGCGGTCCCGCGTCGTTGGCGAGCGCCGCTGCTTGTGGATCGTCTTTTTTACCGAAGATGTTCTGCGCCTTAGCGACCAAGGTGTCCGATAACGACGCAAGATGCACCCCCGCCGTACCCTGATAGTCGAGCGATTTCATCAACGCTATAACGGGTGACTGACGCGCATCGGCAAGCAGTTTCATCTGCTCGATAGCAGTGGGAATGTTCGGCGCGGCCTGCCATTGCAACGCATTCATGAACCCTTGCCAATGCTCGGCGTAGTCGTTGAAATACTGCGTGGTGAGTGATTGTTCAAAGGCGTCCGTCGATGTGGCGGGCAGCGTTTGATCGGTCGTGTTAGCCAGCACCCAGTCACGCGTGACGTCACGGCTCTTGGCCGCTTCACTGATTGCCGCTGCGACGTAGCCCTCATACGCTTGCCGCGTATAGACGCCTGGAACGGTGACGCTTGTGCGAATCAGGCCACGCGTATCCGTTCCTGTTGTGAGCGATGCCAGCGTCTGGTCTGGATACTTGTTGCCGACACCGGAAAGGATGCTTTGATAGACGGTATCTTCAGAGTTACGCGTGCCGATCACCGACAACAACGTCTGACGGGACGCGTTCACCAATTCCGGTCGGGGCTGGATGCGCCATGCATCGTGGGCCTTCAGGTGGGTCGCATAAAACCCAAGCAGCCGTTCCGACATATCCAGTTTCGCGCCGACGGAAACGTTTGCGTTCGTGCTCCAATAATGCATGAGTTGCGGCGTGATGAACCCTGCATCGACACGGCTCGGCTCCGCCAGCATCAGGTAAGTTTTAAGCGCCTTGTGACCATCGAGCGCGGCGGCGTTCGCCTGGTCATCAAGCGAATTGGTGGGCATCTGGCTCAGGTCGACCAGTGCGGCTTCGAGGTTTTGCTGGATGGGTGTGATCAGGACCGATCGGCTCGCATTGGTGTAAGACGTCCAGAGCGCGGCGAGAACCGTGGCGTCCTGATTCAGGCCAAAGCGACTCCATAATGGCGGCTGATGGGCGACACGGGGTTCATAGCGATCAATCTGCTGCTGCAACCCGAGTAAGGCTTGCAACCGCGCTGCCGGGTCGGGCGCGGTCTTCAGCGCTTGAATCGTCTGCCGTGCTTCGATCAGGTCACGTCCATTCGTCATGCCTGAGACCGCCATACCCGCGATCCATACGCCAATCACGCCTAGCGCGATGGTCGAACACACTGTGACCGGGTGCCAGCCCATGCGAGCGCCGCGCTGCTTGCGAGCAACTGTCGCAAGATGATTCCATATCGGCAAGTCAGCGCCATCTAATGCGATCGGATCGGCTGCTTGATGGTCAGCATCGGTAGCAACCGGAAACGGCGCGAAGAATGCGCCGCTCACCGACTGATGCCGCGCCTTGCGATTTGCCAAGGACGCAATCATTGCGGCAAGCGGGGCGCTACGTGCGTCAAGTCGCTGGGACAACTGCGCGGAGTATTGGTCTTTATAGCTTCGAATCAACTGCCCGATACTCATATGCCCGATACGGCTGCGCAACTCTAGCAAGGTTGACTCAACCGCGCGTTCGTTGGCGTCAGGGGCGAATTCACAACCGAGCAAGGCCGTGCGACCGTTGTTGAAGGCGTCCGTTTCAGCGAGGTCCAGCACATACACCGGCGCGGACCAATGCAACACATGGGCAATACGCGAAAGATTGACGCTATAGGCGCTCGAGCCGCGACGTCGCGGTGAAAGGTCGTCGGTTTCATCGAGCACAAGAACGACAGCATCGATCGGACGAAGGCGGCGAAACAAGTAAATTTGTCTGAGCCAGTGTTCGTCGGGCCGACCATCGGGACCCGGCTTGCTTGACAATAATGCCACGTCATCGCTGACAAGCCAGCCCTTACCAACGATGTCAGGCAAGAACGTGTTGATCGTCGCCGCATTGCCCACAAGCAGAAAGAAAGGACGACGATAGCGCCACCAGACACGGCCTTCGGATCGAAGGGCCGAGCCAAGCGCATCGATACCAGCCAAGGCAAGAACACTCGCAGCCGGCGCGCGCGCGGCATCGATATCAGCCTGCGCGACAGGGGCCAGTTGCTCGCGAATGATCAGGTTTTCGGCCTCTTTTTCAATGGATGCCCGCTTCGGATAAACCCAATATGCCAGCGCTCCAAGCATGCAAACCAGTGCACTGAGAATCACGCGGTTCGCGTCTGCCCAACGGTAGATCGCCGTGTGATCGGTCGTAAAATAGAGCGTTCCCCCAAGCGCGAGCAATGCCGCGCCAATGAGCAGGATCGGACCCAGGTGTGTAAGTTTCTTCACGTCAATCCACATTAAGTTCGCTAACCATGCAAATGGCCATCGATTTTCCGGTACTTGCCGAAACGATAAGCTGCGAGCGGCAACGGCGAGGCGACGCAAGAATGGCGAGGCTCATTGCAATCCAGCTACTAACTGGTCCAGGGATGCCTGCGGCTTCGTCGAACCGGTTTTGTCGCATGTCTCGTTCGTTCGCAGCCAGGCCGCCCGTTGCTATGCTCAATGCCGTCAAGACATCTCCTTTGGCGTTCCCGTCCAGGCCGGTGTGCCAAACATCAATAGGCAAGTCTGCCGTCGACTGCGCGAAAAGCAACTGCGCAACATCAACTTTTAGTGCTTTCACATTTGACACCATCGGGCGAAAAATGCCCGTTGCGGCGGGACCGCGTGACAGAACTGATGCGTCATCTGGACAGAACAACAAAGCACAAGCGCCTTCGCTGTACAACGCGGGGTCTTCAATGGATGAACGTTGTCCGGCGATCAGGAGGACCGGATTGGTTCGCGTCTTGTCCATCCAGTCGCTTATATGATCGATCGCCACCGCCATCTTTGTTACGACCGTGACTTCGATCTCGACTCCGGCCATTTTCAGCAAAGATGCGAAGACACTTGTTGCGTCAAAAACACGAACCTGCAATTCGCTGTAGGTTTGTGCGTCCAGCAAAAACTGCACTTCCAGCGGGCTTTTGGTCGTACTGATGTCCTGCACAAATCGTTCAGCGACGAGGCCCAACAAATGCGTCACCCACTGCTCCGCAGTGCTTGCAAATGACCACCCGAGCGAGACGCAACGGTCTAGGTTGACGGGTAACCGC
>Ga0302220_10003185_pt1 | contig 11531 bp, 10 predicted proteins | sample II_Palsa_E1_3_FD_194572 | JGI IMG/M metagenome (GOLD analysis project Ga0302220, IMG submission 194572) | Peat permafrost microbial communities from Stordalen Mire near Abisko, Sweden - II_Palsa_E1_3 | ecosystem: Environmental > Terrestrial > Soil > Palsa > Peat permafrost | place: Sweden... | reverse complement strand
GCGGACCGCTTACTCTTAAGCCTCTGTTTACCTATCATGTATAGGTAAGTGCAGAGGACGTGGGAGGGCATCATGGACGAATTTGTAAACACTGTAATGGACCTTCTGGGCACCGCGTCGCGATTAACCTTGCACAGTTCTGCCATCGATTTAATCAACGTACTGGTCGGCCTCGGCGGACTCGCCCTGGTGGCAATTATTCTGTTGATTAACGAGTCGAAATGGCCCGGTCAAAAACGCGAGCGCGCGGATGATCATCACCAGCATTGGTGGATGCATCATCGGCACTGAGTAGGCCGCGGCTGCCGTCCCGCAGTTTAAGCCGCTCGGATAAATAGTCAGGATACCTATTAGTTTCTGTCGAACTGCATGTCCATTACCTAGGCCTGAAGGTATCCAACCAACGAAGTACCAGCAACTCAGCATGCTTCGAATCGCCTCGGATCTCGGCTCGCGCAGCCGTCTAAAAAGGGGCTGGATATGCCGTGTTATCCCGCTCCCGGACCCGCTCAGGGGAAACCCTCTCAATGAAAATGAATTTTTTCCCACAAATATTTTGTGTAAATATACTTTCATCGTCACTTCTCAGCTTCCTCGCTGATTCTTCTTCATGGCTGAGCATGCGTCCGCCGTTTCCGGTCCATCGGGACTGAGTATCGCGGCACTTATCGTGGCTGCAATGCCAGGCCTGACACCCATTCATCGCCGCATGGGGGCCTATGTGCAGGCCAATTTGTTCCGCGCGGCAACCATGCGCATAGATGAACTGGCGGATGCCGTGGGCGCTTCGGTGGCGACCGCGAACCGCTTTGCACGTACGCTTGGCTTCGACGGTTACCCGGCATTTCGCAGCGCGCTAGTGCGCGGTTTCGAAGCCACGCTCGCACCGGTCGAGCGTTTGCGCTCAGCACAGGAATCGCCCGCGAGCGGTGACGCGTTGCTCGGCGCGTCGCTTGAGCAGGCCGAGGTTAATTTGCGTTTGACACGCAGTGACATCGATGGCGCCGCAGCGGATGCAGCGGTCGAAGCCATTCTTGCCGCGCGCCGCGTGTTCGTGCTCGGAGCAGGCTCGAGCGCGTTTCTGGCCGGGCTGATGGAGCACGGTCTGATGCCCTATCACAGCAACGTGCAATCGCTTGCGTTCGTTGGCGGACCGACGCACGCAGCGCGCCGTCTCTTCAGCGCTGGTGAGGGCGATCTCGTGATCGGCATCGCGTTTCCGCGTTATGTCGACGACACGATTCAGCTCGCGCGCCGTGCCGCGAGCCTTGGTGCCCGCGTGCTCGCGTTGACCGACAGCGTCAACTCACCGCTTGGGCAGTTCGCCGACCTGACGCTGTGCGTCCGCTCGGAACGGCGGCTCGCGGCAAACTCGGACGCGGCGGTGCTGGCCGTGATCGAAGCACTCTGCGATGCCGTTGCGTATCGCACCAAACGTTCGGCGAAAGCTGCTGCGGACATGACCGAATTCGTGTTGCCGTGGCTGACCAAGACCCCGTCCGGCGAAAGCAGCCCGTCAACGCCGGGTTCGTCGAATGGTTCCGCGAGCAAGCCCCGGACATCCCGTACTCCGCGACCCAACAAAAAGCCGAAACGATGAATCCGACCGCAGTCATTGCCATTCACGGTGGCGCGGGCACGATCCTGCGCACGCAGATGGATCCAAACGCAGAGCAGCGCTACCACGCGAGCCTGAACGACGTCCTCGCAGCAGGCCAGAGCGTGCTGGCCGCAGGCGGCAGCGCGCTCGACGCGGTGAGCGAAGCTGTGCGTCTTCTCGAAGACAACCCGCTGTTCAATGCGGGACGCGGCGCGGTGTTCACTGCCGACGGCACGCATGAACTCGACGCTTCAATCATGGATGGCAGCACGCTCGAAGCGGGTGCGATCTGCTGCGTCAAGCGCGTGCGCAATCCGATCCTGGTCGCGCGCCGCGTGCTCGAAGCAAGCGAACATGTGATGTTCACGGGTGCGGGTGCCGAAGCATTTGCCGTGGCACAGGGGTTTGAACCGGTCGACCCTTCGTACTTCCATACCGATGCCCGTCACAAGCAATGGCTGCTTGCACGCGGCCAGCACCGTGTGATGCTCGATCACGACGGTGCGACGCCTGCAGCCCCGTCGCCAGATGGCGATGGAGACGAGCCCATGCCACACGAACCCATCGATCCGAATCGCAAGTTCGGTACGGTTGGCGCGGTTGCGCTCGATCAGCACGGACACCTTGCTGCTGCAACATCGACAGGCGGTGTCACCAACAAGCAGGCCGGGCGGGTGGGCGACGCCCCGTTGATTGGCGCAGGCTGCTATGCCGACGATGCAACCTGCGCCGTGTCCACGACCGGCTCCGGCGAGATGTTCATGCGGATGGTCGTCGCTTATGACGTCGCTGCGCAAATGGCGTATCGCGGGGTATCGCTGGAAGAAGCCGCAGCCGATGTCGTGATGAAACGCCTGCCGCGTATTAATGGCCGCGGTGGATTGATTGCCGTCGATGCACTCGGCAACGTCACGTTGCCGTTTAACACCGAGGGCATGTACCGCGGTTTTGCGCGGGTAGGCGTTGCACCGGTCACGGCGATTTATCGCTGACGTTCGTTCATCTGTCCGATCCCACGCTTGGGCACTGCGCGAATCATCGCCCGAGCCGCGTTCATTCCTTGAGGAAAACATCGTGCCGATTTCACCGCACATTGCACGCTCGCGTCTCGACACCTTGCCACCGGAATGCGTGCTCGCCGTTGACGATCTTTCGATCGCGTTCCGCCAAGGCGACAAGGCTTTCAACGCGGTGCGCAACCTGTCACTCACCGTTGATCGTGGCGAGACACTCGCGATCGTCGGCGAGTCGGGGTCGGGCAAGTCGGTGACGTCGCTCGCGCTGATGCGCCTGATCGAGCATGGCGGTGGCCGCATTGCCAGCGGCTCCATTGCGTTCCGGCGGCGCGACGGCCATGTGCTCGATCTCGCGCGTGCTTCGTCCAGCACGATGCGATCAATCCGCGGCGCCGACATCGCGATGATCTTCCAGGAGCCCATGACATCGCTGAACCCGGTGTTCACCGTAGGCGATCAGATTGGCGAAGCGATCGCGTTGCATCAGCACAAGAGCCGCAGTGCAGCGCGCGCGGAAACCTTGCGGCTGCTTGAACTCGTGCGTATTCCCGAAGCGCGCCGCGTGGCAGCGCGGTTTCCGCATCAGCTGTCCGGCGGGATGCGCCAGCGCGTGATGATTGCGATGGCGCTGTCATGCAAGCCGGCGCTGCTGATCGCCGATGAACCGACCACCGCGCTCGACGTCACGATCCAGGCGCAGATCCTGCAACTGATTCGCGGCTTGCAGGACGAGATGAACATGGGCGTGATCTTTATCACGCACGACATGGGCGTGGTCGCCGAAGTGGCTGATCGCGTGCTGGTGATGTATCGCGGCGAGAAGGTGGAGGAGGGCGCAGCCGGCCCCCTGTTTGCAGCACCCGTGCATCCTTATACGAAGGCGTTGCTGGCCGCTGTTCCGCGCCTTGGTGCAATGTCGGGCACCGACTTGCCGGCGAAATTTCCGATTCTCACGGTGGAACAGGCCGGTGCCGATGAAACGCTGGTTCCAGCGCCAGCGGTTGCCCACGAAGCGCAGCCGACTATTGCCGACACCACGCCGCCGATCCTTCGCGTGCGTGATCTGGTCACGCGCTTCCCGGTCAGGACCGGTCTGTTCGGCCGCGTGACGGGACGCGTGCATGCCGTTGAGCGCGTGAGCTTCGACTTGCGTCCCGGCGAGACGCTCGCGCTAGTGGGCGAATCGGGCTGCGGTAAATCCACCACGGGCCGCTCGCTGCTGCGACTCGTGGAAAGTCAGAGCGGTTCGATCGAGTTCGACGGCAAGGAGATCAGTTCGCTGACCGGACCCGCGTTGCAAGCATTGCGCCGGGACATCCAGTTTATTTTCCAGGACCCGTTTGCGTCCTTGAATCCGCGCCTGACGGTGGGCTTCTCGATCATGGAGCCGCTGCTCGTGCATGGCGTTTCGCAAGGTGCAGAAGCGCAGGCGCGGGTTGCATGGTTGCTCGACAAGGTGGGGCTGCCGGCCGAAGCGGCGCGCCGTTATCCGCACGAGTTTTCCGGCGGACAACGCCAGCGCATAGCCATTGCTCGTGCGCTCGCATTGAACCCTAAAGTGGTGATCGCCGATGAATCCGTGTCGGCGCTCGACGTGTCCGTGCAGGCGCAGATCGTCAACCTGATGCTCGATCTGCAACGTGAACTCGGCGTGGCTTATCTGTTCATTTCGCACGACATGGCGGTGGTCGAGCGAGTCAGTCATCGCGTCGCGGTGATGTATCTCGGGCAGATCGTCGAGATCGGGCCACGCCGCGCGGTGTTCGAAGGACCGCGGCATGCCTACACAAAAAAACTCATGGGCGCGGTGCCGGTTGCCGACCCGGCGCGACGTCACGCGAAGCGCGTGCTTGCCGTCGATGAAATGCCAAGCCCGATTCGCGCGCTCGACGACGAGCCAGTCTTCGCTCCGCTTGTCATGGTCGGCCCGGACCATTTTGTTGCCGAGCATCGAATTGGCGGTGCGTACTGATCGCTTGTGATCACTCAACGCGCCAGACGTTTTTCGTTGTGACTTTGCTTACCTGTTTTCATTACCAAGCTGCCTGGAGCCCACCCTTATGAACTCGCTTGTCCTGTCTTCTCCGTTTCGTTTGCGTGCGCTGCTGGCCGGTGGCGCGGTAGTTTTCTCGATGCTTGCGAGCGGCGCGGCGCACGCTGAACAAACCGCCGTGATGGCCGTTGCATCGACCTTTACGAGCCTCGATCCCTACGACGCCAACGACACGCTGTCGCAAGCTGCCGCGAAGTCGTTCTATCAAGGCCTGTTCGGTTTCGACAAGGACATGAAGCTCGTCAACGTGCTGGCAACCAGCTACGAAGCGAGTCCCGATGCGCGCGTCTACACGTTCAAGCTGCGCCAGGGCGTCAAGTTCCAGGACGGCACCGACTTCAACGCTGCCGCGGTAAAGGCCAACTTCGACCGCGTGACCGATCCGGCGAACAAGCTCAAGCGCTACAACCTGTTCAACCGCATCGATAAAACCGAGGCGGTCGATCCGTACACGGTCAAGATCACGCTGAAGACGCCTTTCTCGGCGTTCATCAACGTGCTCGCGCATCCGTCGGCGGTGATGATCTCACCGGCTGCCATGACGAAGTGGGGCAAGGACATTGGCTTTCATCCGGTCGGCACGGGTCCGTTCGAATTCGTGAAGTGGGACCCGGCCGGAGACCTGACGGCGAAGAAGTTCGCCGGCTACTGGAAGACGGGGTATCCGAAGATCGATGCGATCGACTGGAAGCCGGTCGTCGACAACAACACGCGTTCCGCGCTGATGCGCACCGGCGAAGCCGACTTCGCCTTTCAGGTGCCCTATGAACAGGCTGCCATGCTCAAGGCCGATCCGAAGGTCGACGTGTTCGCGGGGCCGTCGATCATCGTGCGGTATATCAGCCTGAACATGACGAAGAAACCGTTCGACAATCCGAAGGTCCGCGAAGCGCTGAACTACGCAGTGAACAAGGACGCGCTCACGAAGGTCGCGTTCTCAGGGTACGCCACGCCAGCCGACGGTGTTGTGCCACAAGGCGTGGATTACGCGGCGAAAACTGGACCGTGGCCTTACGATCCCGCCAAGGCGCGCGCCCTGCTGAAAGAGGCCGGTTATCCGGACGGTTTCGAGTCCACCCTCTGGTCGGCGTATAACAATTCGACCTCGCAAAAGGTCATTCAATTCGTGCAGCAGCAGCTCGCGCAGGTCGGGGTGAAGGTGCAAGTGGAAGCGCTCGAAGCAGGGCAGCGCGTGGCGAAGGTTGAGAGCGCACCGGACCCGGCAAGCGCGCCCGTGAGGATGTATTACGCCGGCTGGTCGTCGTCGACCGGTGAGGCCGACTGGGCGATCTCGCCGCTGCTGGCATCGGTCTCTATTCCGCCGAAGCTCACGAATACCGCTTATTACAAGAACGATACCGTCGACGCTGACCTGTCGAAGGCGCTCGAGACCCCCGACCGCGCGCAGAAGACGGCGCTGTACACGGACGCGCAAAAGCGCATCTGGGCCGATGCGCCGTGGATCTTCCTGGTCCAGGAAAAGGTGCTCTACGCGCGCAGCAAACGCCTGTCGGGTGCCTATGTCGCGCCTGACGGATCGTTCAACTTCGACGAGATCGCGATCAAGTAAGGTTGTTTGCGTGGTCCGGCCTGTCATGCCGGACTGCTCCGTATTCTCTTTTGCTGTCGTGGGCTGCGGCGGGGTTCGTCCGGCCCCAGCGGCTGCATCACAGCCGGATCGCCTTCATGCTGAACTTTCTCGTCAAACGTCTCCTGGGCCTGCTGCCGACGCTTTTCATCGTCGCGGTGCTGGTGTTCCTGTTCGTGCACCTGTTGCCGGGAGACCCGGCGCGTCTTGCCGCCGGTCCCGAAGCCGACGATGCCACCGTTACCCTCGTACGCAGCGACCTGGGTCTCGACAAACCGATGCCACAGCAATTCGTGCACTTTTTCTGGCGCATCGCGCATGGTGATTTCGGTATCTCGACGCGCAGCAAGCGGCCCGTCAGCGCGGAGATCGGCGAGCGCTTTATGCCGACGTTACTGCTGACGTTGGTGAGCATGGTGTGGGCAGTAATCTTTGGGATGGCGGTGGGGATAACGTCAGCGGTGTGGCGTAATCGATGGCCGGACCGCTTGGGCATGACCTTGGCGGTGTCGGGTATCTCATTCCCCGCGTTCGCGCTCGGCATGCTGCTGATGGAGATTTTCTCGGTGAAGCTGGGCTGGCTGCCGGTTGTCGGAGACGGTTCATGGAAGAGCTACGTGCTGCCTTCGCTGACGCTTGGGGCAGCGGTCGCCGCGGTCATGGCGCGCTTTACGCGTGCGTCATTCGTCGAAGTGATGCATGAGGACTTCGTTCGCACCGCGCGCGCCAAGGGCGTGCCTGAGTGGCTGGTGATCGTGAAGCACAGCCTGCGCAACGCGATGATTCCGGTCATCACCATGATGGGGTTGCAGTTCGGCTTCCTGCTTGGCGGCTCGATCGTCGTTGAAGTCGTATTCAACTGGCCGGGACTCGGGCGCCTGCTGGTCGATGCCGTTTCCATGCGTGACTATCCGGTGATCCAGGCTGAAGTGCTGCTGTTTTCGCTTGAGTTCATCGTCATCAATCTGGTTGTCGACGTGCTGTATGCCGTCATCAATCCGACCATCCGTTTCAAGTGAGGTCCGCATGAGCACGGCAGGCAGTGAGACGAATATCGTAGCGCCGGGAACGCAGGCAGACAGCGCGATCCGCACGCCCTGGGGCGAGTTCTGGCGCAAGTTCCGCAAGCAACATGTGGCGCTCGCCGCGGGCGTTCTGGTGCTGCTGCTCGTGGTAGTGGCGATCGTCGCGCCGCACATCGTTCCGTACGATCCGGAAAACTATTTCGACTACGACGCGCTGAACGCGGGGCCATCGGTCGCGCACTGGTTTGGCGTCGATTCACTAGGCCGGGATATCTTCAGCCGGATCCTGTCGGGTGCTCGCATCTCGCTTGCTGCGGGTTTCCTATCGGTCGCAATCGGTGCGGCGATCGGCACTTTCTTCGGTCTGCTTGCCGGTTACTACGAAGGCTGGTGGGATCGCATCACCATGCGCGTGGCGGACGTTCTGTTCGCATTTCCCGGCATCCTGCTCGCGATCGGCGTGGTGGCCATTCTCGGCAACGGCATGGTCAACGTGATCTGTGCGGTGTCCATCTTCAGCGTTCCAGCGTTTGCGCGACTCGTGCGCGGCAATACGCTGATGCTCAAGCAACTGACATACATCGAAGCGGCTCGAAGCATAGGCGCATCGGACTGGACCATCATCATGCGGCATATCCTGCCGGGGACCATATCGTCGGTGGTCGTGTATTTCACGATGCGTATTGGCACCTCGATCATCACCGCAGCCAGCCTGTCGTTCCTCGGTCTTGGTGCGCAGCCGCCTACGCCGGAGTGGGGCGCGATGCTCAATGAAGCACGGGCCGATATGGTCACGGCGCCGCATATCGCGTTGTTTCCCAGCCTCGCCATTTTTGTGACCGTGCTTGCGTTCAACCTGCTCGGCGACGGATTGCGCGACGCGCTCGATCCGAAGCTCGACCGGCCATGAGCGACCCGCATTTGCCCCTTAAGCCCGCTATTGGAGTGTTGCCGTCCGGGCCGCTTGGGACTATCGCCGATGTACCGGGCCTGACGGTCGGCCATTGCACGCTGGATGACGGCCCGGTTCAAACTGGCGTCACGGTCATTCATCCGCATGCGGGCGATCCTTATCGCAGCAAGGTGCCGGCTGCGGTGAGCGTGATCAACGGCTTTGGCAAGAGCATCGGTCTCATGCAGGTTGAAGCACTTGGCGTGTTGGAGTCGCCGATTGCGTTGACGAATACGTTCGGTGTCGGGACGGTCGCTGAAGCGCAGATTCGCGCAGCGATCCGTGCCAACCCTCAAGTCGGGCGCGAATGGCCGACAGTGAATCCACTTGTGTTCGAATGCAACGACGGTTACCTGAACGACATCCAAGCGCTGGCTGTTACCGGCGAACACTATCTGCAAGCGCTTGATGCGGCGAGCGCCGACATAGCCAGCGGCTCGGTAGGCGCCGGGCGCGGCATGTCGTGCTTCGATCTGAAGGGTGGCATAGGCACGGCTTCGCGCGTGGTATCTGTCGCGGGGGAGACGGTCACCGTCGGTGCTTTGGTGCTCGCTAACTTCGGCCGGCTGCCTATGCTTACACTTGCTGGCAAACCCATTGGCCGGATACTGGCGGAGCGCAGCGCTCATGCCACCGCTGTGAAGCCGGAGCAAGGCTCGATCATCATGATCATCGCTGTGGATGCGGCTCTTGATGCGCGGCAACTTAAACGCTTGTCCATGCGTGCGGCTGCGGGTCTGGCGCGCACCGGTTCCGTCTACGGACACGGCAGCGGCGATATCGCCCTGGCGTTCTCCACGGCCTACGCCGTCCCCCACAACGCCAACCTCATTACTCTGCCACCCATCCTCGCCGATACCCGCCTCGACCCGCTCTTCCAGGCCTGCGCGGATAGCGTCGAACAGGCGATCGTCGATGCGCTGTGGAGCGCTACTTCACTGTCGGGCCGCGATGGCAATCGACGTCTTTCATTACTCGACGCAGCGCCGGATATCGCGCAACTGCTCACCTGACCTGGCTTCAATTTCCCCAATGAACGTCCTGATTTCAGTCGATATAGAAGGCATTGCGGGTGTGTTCCATCCCGAGCAAACGCGTGCGGGCAATGGCGAATATGAACGCGCTCGCCGCTGGATGACGCTTGAGGCAAACGCCGCGATACAAGGGGCCTTTGCGGGCGGCGCAACCCACGTCTGGGTCAACGATTCGCATGGTGGGTTCCGCAACTTGCTGCCGGATCTTCTCGATGCCCGCACGCAAGTCGTGCTCGGCAAACCCCGGACGCTTGGCATGATGGCGGGGCTGGAATACGGAGCCGCACTTGTATTTATGATCGGCTACCACGCGATGTCGCAGAGCCGCGGCATTCTCGCCCACACCATTAACAGCTTCGCGTTTGCACGGGTGTTGTTGAACGGCGTGGAGACCGGTGAAGCAGGGTTGTACGGCGCACTGGCTGCGGAATACGGCGCGCAGGTCGTGCTGCTTTCAGGCGACGATGTTTTCGCCGAGGAAACGCGAGCGCAATTCGCCGACGCGAGCTTCGTCGTTACCAAGACCGCGACCGGTCATGCGAGCGGCGTGACACAGACACCGGAAAGCGCGTGTATAGCGATCGAGCGTGCCGCTCGCGCGGTTGTTGAGCGTCACATGGCGGCGGGCACGATCCGCGACTCCGCGCGCGTGTTATCCACACCGGTTGAATGCGAACTGCGTGTGCAGACCACTGCGCTTGCCGATCTGTTTTGTCAGTGGCCGTTGCTTACCCGAGTGGATGGCGTGACGCTGCGCTTTACGGCAGCGTCCGTCGAACATGTGGTTCGTATGTTGAACTGCTTGTCGGCGATGTCGTTCATGTTGCGGTAAGGGGCGGTGGCTTGCGTGGCGCGATGGGCATGGTCGGAACCAACTGCGAAGCTCTACGTATCCACCACGCGCTCACGCTCAGTTCTAGTCAGCCGCAGGAAGCCAGAACGATCCTTCCATCACGCTGACGCATTTACCGCCAATGCGGACCCTTGTCTTGCCGTTGTCGATATCCACGCTGGCGATCAGGACGCTCGGCCGCCCCATGTCTACGCCTTGACCAACGCGAAGCACCAATTCCGATACGCCCCGAACCTGGGCGACGAGTGCAGCCATAGCGCCGGTCGCGCTGCCCGTCGCCGGATCTTCTGTCATGCGAGGCGTGAACATGCGGGCTTGCAGATCGCAGTCAGCGTCAGCCCCGTCTGAGCCAACATCGCGTGTATAGGCGTAGATGGACACAGCACCGTCAATGGGCAGCAAGCCTTTGTAAGCGACGGGGTTAGGCGAACACCTGCTCAGTGCATCTCGGGACGCAAGCTCAACAACGACGAACGGGAGGCCGACCGAGACGACCTGTGGTGCGTGGGCGTCGACCAGGATATCGGCGAGATAGAGGGAAAGACACTCGGCTATGCGGTCTTGTGGCACTTGCGAGAGCCGGGCTAGCGGCTCTGGCGCAATGAGTTCCGCTCCGACCAGCTTTCCATTTTCTTTCAGTTGAGTAACCGGCACCAGGCCCGCGGCCTCCTCGAACACGAGTTGATCACGCAGAGGCGCCTGACCCGATGCCGCTCTCGCAGCCAGTACAAACGCGGTACCGATGTTCGGATGTCCGGCGAAAGGAATTTCGCGACTCGGCGTAAAGATTCTCACCCAGGCCGTGTTGGCCGGGTCCCGGGGTGGCAATACAAATGTAGTTTCGCTATACACAAATTCTGCTGCGATCGCCTGCATCTGTTTTGTCGACAAACCTTCAGCGTCCAACACGACAGCGACCGGATTGCCTTTGAATTTTTCGTCCGTGAATACATCTGCCGTGACATAGCGACGTTTCATGCGTGCCTCCCTGGTTTGATAGTGCTGACCCATGACGAGCCGTTATTATTGCTTCACGAACCGTCAAGGCGCCCTATACAGATAGGCGAGGATGGACCGGCCAGTGCAGCTATTTCCATGCACTCACGCGCGGTTGGCTTGCATATCCTTCTTCAGATGTTCCAGCCGATCAATCATTTCCTTGGGCAAACGTCTTGCGCGCGCAATGTCCACCGCATCGCGGCCTGCGGAATCCGCTATTGACGGATCGGCGCCCGCGTTGATCAGGAGATCCAGCGTCTTGAGCCGCTTAAGCCGGGCGGCATAGAAAGTGGGCGTCTCACCATGTGCCCTGAGATTGAGCTCCGGTTTCGATTTCAACAGGGTCCGGCATAGAAGATCGTCGTCGCGCCATACTGCCGCCCAAAGCGAATAGCTTGCGTTCGCGCCGCG
>Ga0302220_10003183_pt1 | contig 11536 bp, 8 predicted proteins | sample II_Palsa_E1_3_FD_194572 | JGI IMG/M metagenome (GOLD analysis project Ga0302220, IMG submission 194572) | Peat permafrost microbial communities from Stordalen Mire near Abisko, Sweden - II_Palsa_E1_3 | ecosystem: Environmental > Terrestrial > Soil > Palsa > Peat permafrost | place: Sweden... | reverse complement strand
GCAGGAGATCCGCTCATATGAAGCGCCCACGCGTATCGCCAACGCACCGGACTTCATTAAAGGGGTGATCAACCTGCGCGGCGTGATTGTGCCGATTGTGGACCTGCGACTGAAATTCGCTCTTTCATCGGCGCAGTATAACGATCTGACCGTAGTGGTCATGCTTAATCTGTCCAACCGGATTGTCGGTGCCGTAGTCGACGCGGTCAGCGACGTCTTGGCTCTCGACCAGGCGCACATTCGCCCAACCCCAGATATCGGGCAAGCAACCGATACCGGATTTATCACGGGCATCGGTTCAGCCATGAACGAGAGTCGGGAGCGGATGCTGATTCTCGTCGATATCGAAAGAATGATCTCTTCTGCCGAATTCAGTTTGCCCGACATCGGCTTGGATCAATAACACGGTTCGGTACGACCTGTCTTGCACGGCAGGCCGTACCAGCAAGCTGCGCAAGGGCGATATATCGGTTCAACCTGCGGGCAATTGAATTGCTTCGTCGCGGCGGATTGCCATCACCAAACTCGCATTATGTCTGCATGGAGTGGTGGGTATTGGCTCAACGGTAAAGTGGAAAGGTGGTTCTTCAGGTGCTTGTTGCTAATGGAGGAAGTTTTACCGCATCGATAGCGGATATGCGCCAGACGGGCGTGCCGCTTCGAATGCAAAATCTACACCGGCAATGAACGTGCGACTACTGCCGAACTTCTGGTTTTGTCAAGTCCATTTGTTGTTTAACTACGGTATTCCGCAGGTAATAAATTCGAGTTAAGTTGTACATAACAAAAGCTAGTTGCCTCCGCCTGAGAATGCCGCTTTCGTCGACTGTTTTAGGCAAATTTCGACCTCAGTGTCGTGATTGGTTTGTTGGGACTATTGAGTCGAAGTGTTTCTACCCGATTTAAGGTTTCCGCTAGCACGCAGTAAATAATATTACATCGTCAATGAATGGAGGTATTACATGGCAACCCTGACCGTAGGCAAGAAGCTCGCAGGAGCATTCGCCGTCGTCGTACTTGTTTCTTTGGTCGGAAGTTCGATCTCGCTCTTGAACTTCTCGAAACTGAATCAGGCAAATGCATGGAATGTACATAGCTATCAAGTTTTACGGGGTAGTGACGACATGCTCACTAACATGGTTAACATGGAAACGGGCATACGTGGCTACGTTGCCTCGGGTGACGAGGGCTTTCTTGAGCCGTACACCGAAGGAAAAAAACGGTTCGCTGACTCACTTAAGACGGTCCAAGCATTGACTGCGGATAACGCCTCCCAGCAGCAACGGCTCGCTATATTAAGTGAGATGCGCGAGAAGATCGAGGAAGTTGATCAGAAGCTCATGGCCCTGCGGGCCGATGTTAATGGCAACCGTACTCCGGAAAGCACACTTCACGACTACTTCAAGCAAGGCGCAGACAAGCAGTTCATGGACCGCTACCGCGCGACTACTGAGGAATTCAACCAGGCCGAAGAAATCTTGCTTACGACGCGCTCTGGCGAAGTGTCGACCATGAGTGCTACCACCAAAATCAGTTTGGTGGTAGCGGGGTTAATCACCGTGCTTCTCTCGCTTGGATTCGGAATCGCCATCACTCGCGGAATTGTTCGTGCACTTGGGGGGGAGCCCGTCGACGCAGCCGACGTCACACGCCAGATCGCGGAGGGAAATCTCGCGGTAGCGGTACCGGTATCCCCGAGTGACCATGGAAGTCTAATGACATCTCTTGACTCTATGAGACAACAACTCAACACTATTGTTCGGAATATTCAGTCCTCGACAGAGTCGATTACTGTTGCCGCAGGAGAGATCGCACAAGGCAATACCGATCTCTCCCAGCGAACAGAAGAACAAGCCGCATCACTCGAAGAAACTGCAGCCAGCATGCAGGAGTTGACGGCGACCGTACGTCAGAATACCGAGAATGTAACGCAAGCCAATGCTTTGGCCGACAAAGCGTCCGAAGTCGCATTGCGCGGCGGCCAAGTTGTAGGCCAGGTGGTCACGACGATGCAAGCAATCTCTGAAAGTTCTAGCAAGGTGGCCGAGATCATTTCGGTAATCGAAGGAATTTCGTTTCAGACAAATATTCTTGCACTGAATGCCGCGGTCGAGGCGGCACGTGCCGGGGAGCAGGGGCGCGGCTTTGCGGTGGTGGCAGGTGAGGTACGCACGCTGGCTCAGCGAAGCGCAACCGCTGCAAAGGAGATCAAGGAGCTCATAGGTCAATCGATCGGGCGCGTCTCACAAGGATCAGCTCAGGTTGCAGAGGCTGGCGCAACTATGGATGAAATCGTCAACTCCATCAAACGAGTGACGGATATCATGGGTGAGATTGAAATTGCCTCCGGCGAGCAGAGTAGAGGGATTGAACAAGTGAATATTGCAGTTGGCCAGATGGATGAGGTTACGCAGCAAAACGCCGCACTGGTCGAGCAGGCATCGGCTGCGGCGCAAGCGATGGCAGAACAGGCCACAACGTTGCGCAGCGCAATTTCCGTCTTCAGGGTGGAGGGAGCGGCGGCCCCACATCCTACAGCTTCGCGCATACCTAGCAAGGTGATTCATGCGAGAAAGCCGTCGGTTACGCGCGACAAGGCCCCAGTCACGAAGACTGACGCACTTGCTGCTGCTAGATCGGATAATTGGCAAACTTTCTAACACTGAGTCGTCTATGGGCGATTCAACTGTGACTTAAACCGCCTCCCAAGTCGCAGAATTTGACTTGGCAGCGGCGCGAGGCACGGACACGGGCAGGACGGTTTCCGAGATTGTCGCGGTGCTTGCAGGCAATCGATGTCAAGGATCGCTTAGATTTTCTTGGCTAATTGTGTGAGAACGTTTTCAGGTGGACGCATGGATTTTGGCCATTGTGCCGAGCGGCCAACGTTCGTGGCGGCACGTTGGCCGGCGCGCAACGCCGCCCCGAACAGCTAGTTCTTCCCGTCGCCCACGGCCTAATTGGGTTTTGAAAGGTGGCCGGGATTCGTGAATATGCGCAGGTCCGGATTATGCGTAGTTAACACGCCGACCTTGCGGTGGGTCAAGATAACCGCAGGTGGAACTGTGCATAGTTGGAGTTCGAATTTCACGCTTGATTTTTTGTGTGGAGCAACAAATATCGTGAGCTAAAAACGGTATCGCAGATACGGTCAATTTGAGTTGTTCAACTCTGCGGCCTACATTGTCAACAATCGAAGGCTATGATTGTCTGCCAACGGTATCCAGGATGTTGTCGGAAAATCTGTGGCGGCACAGGTCAGAAATCCGGTGCGGGCCTCAGGCCTATTTACTGGGCAGTGGTGACGCTACCGCCTAGGTGCCTCAATGGGTGATGATTTGCGTGTGCTATGCACTTGAAAGTGGTCGATAAACCGGCCAACCGCACGCCAAGCATGTTCGATGTTGTCGATTCAGTTAATGACCCATTTTTTGCAGCCCACGATTTATTGATCATGTACAGTATGAGAGACTAATCATAATGTAAATTCACTGCGGTAGGACGCCGGGCGATCAGATTTTTCATCGGGCGCGCCATTGACCAATTAAAAATATTAGCTCTTACGCGTTCTGGATACTTCCCCGTAAGGTTCGTTTGGGAATGATGCCGGACTCCTAATTCAATCGAGAGGAAAGCGAGAAAGAAAAGATGGCGGATGAAGACGGCATCATCGCATTGACGCGTCAGATTGACTACGTCGCGAAGAACAAGATTTACGACATAGAGCAGATCAACCGCGAAACCACCTTTCTCGCGATCAACGCCTTAATTGAGGCGGCACGAGCAGGTGATGCAGGGCGCGGCTTCGCGGTAGTCGCGGCGCAAGTCAAGGAGGTCTCAAGTAAGATTGGCTCGTTGACACGCGAACTGCAGACCGAACTTGCTTCCCTTGGCCAACGTATGGCCGCGCAGTTGGAAAACCAGGAAAATCGGCGTTTAACCGACCTGGCACTGAACATGATCGACGTGATCGACCGCAATCTGTATGAGCGCTCCTGCGACGTACGCTGGTGGGCCACCGACTCGGCCATCGTGGAGTGTCTCGCTGATGGCTCGGACCATGCATGCGCGCACGCAACTGAGCGGCTGTCAGTGATACTCGATAGCTATACCGTCTATCTCGATCTATGGGTGCTGGACGTCCAGGGCCGCGTCATAGCCAACGGCCGTCCCGGCAAGTTCAACGCGCAAGGACGAGATATGTCCCAAGAGTCCTGGTTCACCGCCGGCATGTCGACACGTTCGGGCGCCGACTATGGCGCCTTCGAGCCACAGCGTTACGACGCCTTGAATGGCGCCAGCGCAGCCGTTTATTCGACAGCGATCCGCGAGGGCGGGGCCGAGAACGGCCGTCCGCTGGGCGTACTTGCCGTGCTATTCGACTGGACCCCGCAGTCTCGCACCGTGACGCAAAGTGTGCGATTGTCAGAAACGGATTGGGCGCGCACGCGTTGCCTGCTGGTCGATTCTAAATTTAAGGTGATCGCCAGTTCCGACGACGAAGGCGTGTTCGAGCGCAGGATCCCACTGTGCGTCCCGCCGGGCGAGACGACCGGCACCTTCGCAACCGACGACGTGATCTATGCGTATGCGCGTACCCCGGGATATGAAACGTATCAGGGCTTGGGGTGGTATGGGGTAATCGAGCGCAGGCGTGGATAAACGCTGGACGGCTCAATGTCCGGTATTCGCAGGCGGCCGAAATACCACTCACAGGCGATGCCCCTTTGTCGAAGGCAAAGTACATGGGCGGTTTCACGAAGGCATATGGGGGTGTATTGGGCTATCCGCACGGCAATACTAATTGTTCGGATGTTCCGCCCGGATCGTCAAGCCGGATGGGTGCATTTTCTGGCTTGACGACGTCTTAGCATACGTAAAAATCCGTTTCTTGAGGGCATCCTTAAGTGTCATTTGAAGGCCGCCTATGCAAATGCGGCGACAGAAGTCAGGGTAGCGTCCACTTAACAAGGTGGACGCCTATTTCAGAGAATACTAAGAGGTCGTCCCTATATAGCCGAATTCCGGCAGCACGAAGACTGAAATTCAAACGCGCCTGTGGGCGCAGAGTCAAAGTGGAAGGCATTTCGCCATTTATACCGATTGAAGGTAAGCAAATCCGGAAAAGTCGCTTAACGCGCATTATTGTTTTATGTCATGCTTATGCAACATAGGGCTACGAAACGTAAAACGCCATTGAAACGGAACCCTATACGCGGTCTTTCTCCACTTGCCCTCAGAGGCTCAAGCGCGGCTTGGTACAACGCAGGTGATTAGCATGCAGAGGCTTTCAGCGATGGCGGACGAGTGCCCCGAGCGGACGAGTCGCACCAGCACTCATGAATCGAGCGCCGGATCCGGTTCGTCCGCGCCGCGCCACGACCTTCTCTCCAGTGAATTCCGCAAAAGCTATCAATGGCTGAAAACCAGGATTCGGCGTCGGGTTGACTCGCCGGCCGACGCGGAAGATGTCGCGGCATCGGCTTTTGTTGAAATGGCTGAAATGCCGGAAACGACAGTGATCCACCAACCTCGTGCGCTGCTGACTACCATTGCGCAGCGACTGATATTTGAAATGTGGCGGCGGCGTGACCTGGAACGCGCCTATCTCGATGCTTTACGCCAAAACCCGGAGGCGGTGACTTTATCCGCCGAGGCAATGCTCGAGTTGACTCATGCATTGGTCGCAGTGGATCGCGTATTGGCAGGGCTTTCGGTCAATGCACGCAGGGCTTTTCTGTACAGTCACCTGGATGGTCTGACTTATGCAGAAATTGCGGCTCTGCTTGGTGTTTCGGTCAGTATGGTGAGAAAATATATGGCCAAAGCACTGACACAATGCCTGACAACGGATTGAGCCAAGGAGCCGGTAGCGTGGAGCCGAATATGAAAGTCGCGATTGAATGGGAAATCTTGTTCCGTTCAGGCGAAGCCACAGAGGGCGACCGTTTATCATTTAATGAATGGTGTGCAGCCCATCCCGCGCATCAGGAAAGCTGGGCCGCATTACAAGCACGGATGCAACCGCTGCAAACCCTAAGGACCAACCACCCGGCTGCCGGCCGGCAAGCATTGTTGGCACCGTCTCCATCGCGTCGCCGCTTGCTGAGCGCCGGCGCGGTCAGTGGCCTGACATTGCTGCTTGGCGCTGTGGGACTCCGGGTGGCGACGCATGCGCTCAGCCTCGACGCTGACTGGCGTAGCGGAGTGGGATCTCGCGAAGTCATTGACCTTGGCAGCGGTTCGCGCTTGACCCTCGACGCGAATACTTCACTCTATGGTACAGATACCGGTGCCGATACCGTACGCCTGACGCAAGGGCAGATTTTCGCGGATCTGAGCGAAGCCCAGCGTCCGCTTACCGTCCAGACGCGGTATGGTGTCGTCAGCGCGGCGACCGGCAGCCTGAATCTCAATCTCTATACTCAACATGCGGTCCTGGCAGTCGATGGCACGCCGGCCCAACTGAGCCTGCTCGACGGTAGCCGCACAGTGGTCGCATCCGGCCAGGTAGTAGCCTTCAGTGACCAGGGCGTGGCAAAACTCAGTGATATCCCGACCTCGGTGTTTGCCTGGACCAGCGGTTTGCTGGTGGTCTCGGATGCCACTTTGGCCGATGTTGTCGAATCGTTGGGGCGTTACCACTTCGGTATCCTGCACGCCGACCAGACAGTCGCCGGGCGGCGAGTTGGAGGGGTCTTCCGTCTCGATAATCCACTGGGTTCGATACATCAGTTAGCCAGCAGCCTAGCCTTGACGGTGACCACCTACAGCGACTATATAGTCGTACTTTCCGCCTAAAATTCCCCGCCGCTCCCCGGCATTCGCTGGTTTCCCTTCGCTGCGCAGGCCTTAGAAGAAAAATATTCGCCTCCGGCGGTGTCACTTTTTGTTTTTCATTGCACACCATTAGCAAGAGCGGTGTAAACGCACGCTGGATAATCTCAAGTCGAGGTCTTTCAGTGAAAAGCGTTGGCCGCCCGACGCAAATTTGACTTCATTGCCGGTAGCGAGGTGCAGGTGGAAACCCAATTGATCGACAAAATCGACCGGAAAATTCTCGAGATACTTCAGCACGACAGCACCATTTCGATTACCGAGGTAGCTGAGCGCGTAAATTTATCGACCACGCCGTGCTGGCGCCGGATCCAGCGTCTGGAACAAATTGGCGTGATTAGGCGCCGGGTGGTGCTGCTGGACGCGGCGAAGCTCAATCTCGCGGTCACGGTTCTGGTCGAAATCAAGACGTCGCACCACACTTCGGATTGGCTAATGCGCTTCAATGACGCGATTGCCGCTATTCCGGAAGTAGTTGAGGCACATCGCATGAGTGGGCATATCGACTACCTGCTGAAGGTATTGGTGCCCAATATCGAAGCTTATGACAGCGTATACAAGAGACTGATTGCCAGTGTTGAGTTATTCGACGTCAGTTCCAGTTTTTCGATGGAAGTGCTAAAACATACTACCGAGGTTCCACTTGAATATTCAAGTTAGTAATCCTAATTTTTTTAGTCATAAAAATGGCTCGGTTTGGCTCTGCAAGAATCAGGAATTTTTTTTCAAAATCAGGCGAAATCAGTAAAAAGAATGGAATTTTTTTCCAAAATTGGCTGGCTAAACTGTGTCGCATGAACAAACTATTTACGCGGCATCCTCAATCTGTCGGAGAGACATATTGGCAGCATTTCCAGTCCTCGACTTTTTTTGCGCGCAAGCTGTTTTTTGCGTTCATCGCGAGTTTAGTACACGCATTGTTGCCGTTCTTATTCCAGAAGACCAGTAGTGGAATTATCGTGCTGTTGCATGACCGAATGGTGACAAATCGGCATCGGCCATCACCGGATGCAGTCGCAAAAGATCCGGAGTGCTGAGTTGGATCGAAAGCCCAACCTGCTTGCCTCAGCAGTCAGGACCCAGGAAATTTTGTTGGCGAGTTGAGCATGATATCCGCATCTAAGAGTATCGATTTTACCTTGACCCATGAGCCCCCGGCATCAGGGCTTGTGCGCCTGGCGTTGGTGGTGTTTATCGTGGTGCTGGTGCACCTATTGGCGGGCTTAATTTTGTTGCGTAAACAAGATGCGTTTCAGATGAAAAGCGAAGCCGCTTCCGCTACCGGCACGCCAATTAGAGTATCGATGGTGTCGATCGCTCGCCCGGCACAGCCGGCGCCACCCGCTCAGCCCAGGCAGGAGGTTAAAAAAATGCCGACGATAGTCACGGTAAAAACGCCGGCATTGCGTGCGGTTGCGAGGCAGGAAAAACCATTGCCGGTTAACTCGCCGATACCCGCGCAAGTGGCGCCGGAACCCGCCGCGTTGCCGACGCAGGCGGCTGAAATCGCAACGCAAGCTGGGGCAACGCCCGGGCCTGCAACTGTGGCTACACCAAAAAATTTAAGTGCAGGCGAATTCAAGAAACTGGCGTGTCGCATTCCAGCACCCGTTTATCCTGCCAAAGCCAGACGCTTGCATGAAGAAGGATCAGTGGCGCTGCACGTGCAAATCGATACACAGGGAAATTTTTCTCAAGTCAGGGTGATGCAAGGCAGCGGTTTCGACGAGTTGGACCATGCCGCCCTTGAGGCGGTCCGTGCAGGGGCTTGCCAGCCTTATCAGGAAGGCGGCATACCTAGAATCGTCGAAGCAAATCAGCGCATCGATTTCACCGCACCGGACTAGTTGTTAGCACTTTATTTATTGATGATCTGGAGTCTTTATGCATAACTATGGTCCTGCCGACGTCTGGCTGCAAGGTGATTTCATCACACGCGGCATTGTTGTTTTCCTGGCTTTGATGTCGATCGCGTCTTGGGTGGTGATTCTCATCAAAACGATGGGGCTATTGCGCGCTCGGGCCATGAGTAAAGTAGCTTACCGCGCTTTTTGGGCGGCATCGGGTTTTGAGGCGGGTATTGATGCTTTGGGCGCGGCGATTCATAACCCCTATCGGCAATTGGCGTTGACTGCTCGTGAGGCAAATGAACAACAAAGCGATGCACAGCAATTGTTACATGGCAGTATGAGTAACGGCGAATGGGTGTCGCGCTGCCTACATAACATGCTTGACGAACAACTTGCTCAAATGCAGACGGGTCTTGCAGTACTGGCCTCAATAGGCAGCACTGCTCCCTTCGTCGGTTTGTTCGGCACCGTTTGGGGTATCTATCATGCCTTGATGGCCATCGGCATCTCGGGACAAAGCAGTCTTGATCATGTAGCGGGGCCCGTCGGCGAATCGTTGATCATGACTGCGGCAGGTTTGTTCGTGGCGATTCCCGCAGTGCTCGGTTATAACGCGCTTTCTCGCGGCAATAAAGGTGTTGGGCGAAAGATGGTGCGTTTCACCCATGAGCTGCATGCGTATTTTGTTACCGGTGGCAAGCATCGCCAGGAAAAGAAAAGTACCGGGATGCCCGCCGTTGAATTGAATCATTCGCGTGTCAAGACCGCCTGACTGACAGCCGATCAAACACATAGAGGATTGACATGACGATGCAGATGAATGACCGTCTGGACGACGACGTGGTCAATGACATCAACATGACCCCGTTGATCGATGTAATGCTGGTACTGCTGATCATATTTATCGTCACACTGCCGATCATGAACCATGCGGTCAAGGTCGATTTGCCGCAGGCTGCCAGCGCTCCCGCCAAAGAAGCAGCGCAGGACATCGACGTCTCGATTCTTGCAGACGGTTCGATCCTGTGGAACAAGCAGCCGGTGGACGCAACGCAGATGGCCGAGAAAATCAAGCTTGCTGCGGCGCAAGAGCCGATTCCGGCCCTGCTGATTTTTGCCGATCGCCATGTCGAGTACGACCGCGTTGCTCATGTACTGTCTGCGGCGCAGGCAGGCGGCTTGTCGAAATTGAATTTTGTGACACAGACCGATCAACCTTAATCGGCATAGTTTTCTTGTCGTACTTATCAAGCGACGCACACACGGTAACAAGTGGAATAGCGATAGGATAAATCCCGGTCCGAAACGGTTTTTTCTGAAACGCGGTTCGCAATTCATATAAATATAGTTGTACTAAATGAAATGAGGGGAATGCCATGAATCGGGTGAAATTTTCGCGTGTTGTTGACATGAAAAAAACAGGTGCAAGAGGGTCGGGGATACGGTTCAGTGCAGTCGCCTTGTCGGTGGCCCAGCTTTTCTGGGTGGCGTCGGTTTATGCACAAGAGACACCGTCGAAGCACGTGTATCATCTGCCTTCCGCCACGCTTGAGTCGACCTTGCTTGAAATCGGGAAGGCCGGGGGGCAACCGATTTCATTCGACGCGGCGCTGGTTTCCAAGCTGCGTGCAGCGCCGCTTGAGGGTAATTTTACCGCGGCGGAAGCCGTCGACCATGCCTTGCTGGGTACCGATCTCGAACGCATTACCAACCCGGACGGTAGTTTGGCGGTGCGCCATAAATCAAATTCCACACCTAATGCCCAGGCGGTGAGCGCAGATTTACCTTCCGCCACGCTACCCTTGATCAGCGTGGCGGCGCAGGCCGATTCGGGCGGCAACGGTTTTGTCAGCGATTCTTCGAGCAGTTATGCACGCACCGACACGCCGTTGAGCGAAACACCCAAATCGGTACAGGTGATCAATGCGGCGGTAATTCAAAGCCAGGGAGACCAAAGCCTGGCAGATATTCTGCGCAACTCTTCCGGTGTTGTTACGCAACCAGGCCCTCTGGGTGTGCCCCAGTTTGTGGTGCGCGGCTTCGCCGCGCCGGTTCTAAGCGATGGGCAAGTTACCGTGGGCTCCGCCCCTAGCTTGACACCGACTATCGCGATCAGCAGCGTCGAAGTGCTCAAAGGGCCTTCTGCGATCCTTGCCGGCGACTCGCCCCCGGGAGGCGTGGTGAATATTGTGACGAAGACGCCCCAGGCAGAGGCATTTCATGAAATTCAGCTTGGCTATGGCACCTATGGCGACAAGCAAGCCGCTATTGACTCGACCGGTTCCATCGGGGGCAACAGTCATTTGCTTTATCGCTTTATCTTGTCCGACGAACACTCGGGCCAGAACGGCATGGGTTATAACGGACTAAAACATCTGTTCTTTTCGCCCACCATTGAGTGGAAAGACGCCAACACCGATCTGTTACTTAACTACACCCATACCGTCACCCACGATCCCATTCCGCAATTTACGCTTGGGTATGATACAGGCGATATCTATAGGCATTACATCGATCACCCACTGGGGAATGTGAATGATGGGTTCGATACCAATTCCGATGCTGTCAGTCTAAAATTGGAGCAAAAACTTAACAGCAATATTACCTTTGTCAGCCACACCACCTATACCAAAGACCATGAGTTGCAACAGGCGTGGACGCCGGTTTCGAATTTATCATCTGTTGGAAATTCGCTGCCGATACTTTCGTTTCAGACGCTCTATGATTATTATAGCTGGTCACTGGAAGATTATGTGAAAGCCAAATACACGATAGGCGATTTGAAAACGACGACTTTAGTTGGTTGGGATCTTTTGAGATATCAGGCGACGCAAAATCAAACCAACAAT
>Ga0302220_10003169_pt1 | contig 11555 bp, 9 predicted proteins | sample II_Palsa_E1_3_FD_194572 | JGI IMG/M metagenome (GOLD analysis project Ga0302220, IMG submission 194572) | Peat permafrost microbial communities from Stordalen Mire near Abisko, Sweden - II_Palsa_E1_3 | ecosystem: Environmental > Terrestrial > Soil > Palsa > Peat permafrost | place: Sweden... | reverse complement strand
ACACGTCCTTGACGACCGTGCGCGAGCCGTAGCGCTTCTTCAGGTTGCGAACCACCAGCGAGCTGCTGGTCCCCGCCGGCTTGCGGTGGGGAAGGGAAGGTGAATTGACGGAATTTACTGAGCTCACTGGGGTGGGGTTCCCTGGATCTTGTTGGACGGCACGAGCGTAGCCGAGGCGCCGGTAAGCGGCGCGGCGCCGCCGTTGCGCGGCGCCAGCATCGCACGCACGCGGCCGCTCGGGTTGCCCGGGCCGGCGACATCCTTACCCGCCTTGGCGGTGTAGAAGTCGTTCTGGCCGTCATAGGTGATGACGCTGCCGTGGACCGTGTCCATCAGCGTCGAGAGGCCCTGCAGACGGTTCACCGTGGCGTCGGTCGTCAACGTGGTGAGATCCTGCTTGCCGTCATAGTCGATACGGATGGCCGTGCCTTCGACGTACTCGTCGAGGCCTTCGCGCTTCTGGCGGAAATACGACAGGTTGCCGCCGCTCGAAGTGCCGGTAGCGTACTGATAGCCTTGCGGATCCTGGGTCACCTCGACGCGATCGGCCTTGATGACGATCGTGCCTTTGGTGGCTACCACGTGCCCGGTGAAGATGTTGACCTGCTTCAGGTCGTCATACGTCATGTTGTCCGCTTCAATGTTGAGCGGCTTGTCCTTGTCGGCGCGTTCGGCGTGCGCCAGCGGCGCGAAGCCGATGAAGGGCAACGCGAGCAGCAGCGCGGCAAGTCCGGCTCGGCACGCGGACAGGGTGCGCGCGCGGCCGGTATCAAAACGGTGGAACGATTCGTTCATGCAGTCACGCTGGAATGGATTACCCGGGTTGCTTCAGGGAGCCGCCGGACGCGTCGGACGCGGCGATTGCGCCACGGACGTTGCCGAACAGCTGCATTACCCGGGTGACGTTGTTGTAGTTCATGCCGCTGGCCGTCATGACTGACAGGCCGCGCTGAAGTTTAACCGGCTTTTCGGTCTCGATCACATCGTCGTTGACCAGTACCCGAAAATGCTGCGAATCAGCCTGCATCGCCGGGTCGCCGTCGCCGGCTGCACGCAGGATGCGGGCGTGCTCGTACAGATCGACGATCGAGCCATCGCCATTGACGGTGCCGGTGTCGCCAGTCGCCGTGACAATCGGCTTGCCCGGCTGGAAGGCGCGGATGGCTGGCTTGATCAGATCGCTCAGTTCATCGTCTTCGTAATGGACGAGGTTCGTGGCCGTCAGCCGGTACTGCGTGGCGCCCGACTGATCCAGTTCGGACACCGAGAAATTATCGGCAAAATAATCGGGCGTATGTTCTTTCGGCTTGACCTCGCCTTCGTGCGGCGGCGGCGCGGTGGCCTGCAGCAGCCACCACGTGATGCCGGCGAGCGCAGCCATCGCGATAAGCGGGATCAGCGAAGTGAAGCGGAACTGGTTCATCCGACGAGGCCTTGCTGCTCACCGCCGCTGCACGCCTTGGCGAGCAGTTCGTCGTACTTGTTCTGCGCGCGCAGCAAGGTGTCGCACACTTCGCGCACGGCGCCGTGGCCGCCACGCGCTTCGCTGACCCAGTGGGCGCGCGCGATCACTTCTGGATGCGAATTGGCGGGCGCCGCGGCGAAGCCGACCTTCAGCATCACGCCGAGGTCGACCCAGTCGTCGCCCATATAGCCGCATTCCTCAGGAGTGCGGCCCGTCTGCTTGAGCAGGTCGGCAAACGCTTCTGGCTTGTTTTCGATGCCCTGGTACAGATGCGTGATCTTCAGCTCTTTGGCGCGTACGGCGACGATGCCTGACTTGCGGCCCGTGATGATCGCCGTCTCGATGCCGGCTTCGCGCAGGAGCTTCGCGCCGTGGCCGTCCATCGAGTGAAACGACTTCATCGTGTCGCCCTCGGCGGTGAACATCAGGCCACCGTCGGTCAACACGCCGTCGACGTCGAAAATCATCAGCTTCACGCGGCGTGCGCGTTCGGTAGCGGAAAGGGGCGCGGCGGCCATCAGATCACCTTTTTGGAGAACAGGTCGTGCATGTTGAGCGCGCCGATAAGCTTGCCCGCTTCGTCAATGACCAGCATCTGATTGATCCGGTGGCGCTCCATCAGTTCCACCGCTTCGACGGCCAGTTGGTCCGGTCCGATGGTACGCGGGCCGGGTGTCATCACCGAGGCGATCGGCAGCTCGCGGAAATCGCCGCTACGTTCGAGCACGCGGCGCAGGTCGCCGTCGGTGAAGATGCCTTTGACGCGCTGGTTTTCGTCGACGATCGCCGTCATGCCCATGCGCTTGGCCGTCAACTGGAACAGCGCATCGCGCACGGTAGACTCGGGCATCACCTTCGGCACCTGGTCGCCGGTGCGCATCACGTCGCGTACGTAAGTAAGCAGGCGCCGGCCTAGTGCGCCGCCGGGATGGGAGCGGGCGAAGTCGTCCGGGCCGAAGCCGCGTTCTTCCAGCACTGCAACCGCGAGCGCGTCACCTAGCGCGAGCGCGGCGGTGGTGCTGGCAGTGGGCGCGAGATTCATCGGACAAGCTTCTTTGGCGACCCCGGCATTCAGATGCACGTCGGCCAGCCGCGCGAGGCTCGAGCCCGGCTTGCCGGTGATAGCAATCAGCTTGGAGCCGAGCCGCTTGATGATCGGCAGGATCGCCATCAGCTCTTCGGATTCGCCGGAATTGGACATGGCCACGAATACGTCGTCTGCCGTGACCATGCCGAGGTCGCCATGGCTGGCCTCGGCCGGATGCACAAAGAACGCGGGCGTGCCGGTGCTGGCGAAGGTTGCCGCCAGCTTGCGGGCCACGTGACCGGATTTACCGATGCCGGAGACGACGACGCGCCCGCGGCAGCTAAGGATGAAGTCGATCGCCTCGACGAAACCATCGTCGAGTTGATCGCGAAGCGCGCGCACGGCGTCCGCTTCGATGTCGAGCACGTTGCGAGCGCGAGCGAGTGCCCGGTCGCCATTGATTTTCGCTATCATTCGCGGAGTATAGCAAAGGCGTATGTTCGCCGCGCCGGGACGGCTGTCCCCGGCCGCCGCCCTCACCGGCCCCTCAACCTTGTCGCACGGCGCTTTGCGTGCGATGGTTATGTCGACGAACCAGGACGCTTTCAGATGATTTCCCCGCTCGAAATGACGCTGTTCCTGCTGCTGGCATCGGTGGCGGGCGTCGTCGTTTTCCGTTTCCTGAACCTGCCGCCCATGCTCGGCTATCTGACGGTGGGGATCATCGTCGGGCCGCATGCGTTCGGTATCGTTCCGGATTCGCAAGGCGCGCAGAACCTGGCCGAGTTTGGCGTGGTGTTCCTGATGTTCTCGATCGGGCTGGAGTTTTCGCTCGCCAAGCTGCGTTCGATGCGCCGGCTGGTGTTCGGGCTCGGCCTGCTGCAGGTGATCGGCACGGTCGCGGTGGCCGTCGCGCTCGGCTTCGTGCTGGAGCGCTGGGTGCATATCACGTGGCAGGGCAGCGTGGCGCTGGGCGGGGCGCTCGCCATGTCGTCCACGGCGATCGTCAGCAAGATGCTCGCGGAACGGCTCGAGATCGAGACGGAGCACGGCCGCAATATCTTCGGTGTGCTGCTGTTTCAGGATCTGGCGGTGGTGCCGCTGCTGATTATTATCTCGGCGCTGGGCGGCGATTCCCGAACCCTGATGACCGCGCTCGGGCTCGCGGCGGTGAAGATTGTCGTTGCGCTGTCCTTGCTGCTGATCGTCGGGCAGAAGTTCATGACCCGCTGGTTCAATGTGGTGGCGCGGCGCCGCTCGCAGGAGCTGTTCATCCTGAATCTGCTGCTCGTCACGCTCGGGGCGGCGTTTATCACGGACAAGTTCGGCCTCTCGCTCGCGTTGGGTGCGTTCATCGCCGGCATGCTGATCGCCGAGACGCCGTACCGGCATCAGGTGGAAGAAGACATCAAGCCGTTTCGCGACGTGCTGCTCGGGCTCTTCTTTGTCACCACCGGCATGCTGCTCAATCCGATGGTGATCTGGAAGCATCCGTTCATCGTGCTGGCCTTCCTGCTCGGGCCGTTGCTGCTGAAGCTGATCATGATCACCGCGCTGTCGCGGCTATTCGGCGCGACGCCGGGTGTGGCGATGCGCACCGGCATCGGCCTTGCGCAGGCTGGCGAATTCGGCTTCGTGCTGCTGAACCTGATTCTCGACAAGCATCTGGTCGACGCCACGCTCCTGCAGGCGATTCTCGCCGCGATGCTGCTGTCGATGCTGGCCGCGCCGTTCCTGATCCAGAACGCGGACCGCATCGTGCTGCGGCTGTCTTCGACTGAATGGATGATGCAGTCCTTGCAGATGACGCGCATCGCCACCCAAAGTCTTAAGCAAAGCGGACATACGATCATCTGTGGGTACGGCCGTGCCGGGCAGAACCTGGCGCGCATGCTCGAACATGAAGGCCTCTCGTACGTCGCGCTCGATCTTGACCCGGACCGCGTGGCCGCGGCGGCGGCGGCGGGCGAATCGGTGGTGTTTGGCGATGCGGGGCGGCGCGAGTCGCTGCTCGCGGCGGGTATCCACCGCGCGGCTGCGGTGGCGATCACCTACGCCAATACGCCGTCGGCGCTGCGGGTGCTGCACAACATCCACGAACTCGAGCCGACGCTGCCGGTCATCGTGCGCACGGTGGATGACGCCGACCTCGATAAGCTGCTCGCCGCCGGGGCCACCGAGGTGATTCCGGAGATCGTCGAGGGCAGCCTGATGCTGGCCTCGCATACGCTGGTGCTGATGGGCGTACCGATGCGGCGCGTGGTGCGGCGCGTCGAGGAGATGCGCGACGAGCGCTATAGTCTGCTGCGCGGCTATTTCCACGGGGCGGACGACGTGGGCGACGACGACGGTCACGAGCAGGTGCGACTACAATCGGTGCCGGTCGACGAGAACTCGGACGCCGTGGGCCGCACGCTGGCGGAGGTGGGTCTGGTCGACACAGGCGTCGAAGTGACGGCGATCCGCCGCCACGGCATTCGCGGCGTGGAGCCGGACCCGTCCACCAAGCTGCGCGCGAACGACATCGTCGTGCTGCGCGGCTTGCCCGAAGCGCTGGCCCAAGCCGAAGAGCGGCTGTCGCGGCATCGCCGGGGGGCGTGACCGCGTGAGTCGGCGCCTGAGTCGGGTCGCCGCGCGAGATTCTTAAGCCTTTTATCCGGATCCATGGGGATCCATCTGGAGTCGTCATGTCCAACGCGCTTGCGAGCGCCCCGCTAGACGCGGCTGCGTTCGTCAAAAGCCAGATTCGCACCGTGCCCGACTGGCCGCAGGCCGGCGTGCAGTTTCGCGATATCACGCCGCTACTGCAGCATCCGAAGACGTTTCGGGTGCTGATCGACCTGTTCGTGCAGCGTTATATCGACGCGAAGCTCGACTACGTTGCGGGGCTCGATGCGCGCGGTTTTATCATCGGACCGGTGCTGGCGTACGAGTTGAACGTAGGCTTCATTCCGATCCGCAAGGCCGGCAAGCTGCCGTACAAAACGGAGTCCGAGTCCTACGAGCTCGAATACGGTACGGCGACCGTCGAGATTCACGCGGATGCCTGCGGGCCGGGTGACCGCGTCCTGCTCATCGACGATCTGATTGCGACCGGCGGCACCATGATGGCCGGCAAGAAGCTGCTCGAGCGGCTCGGCGCGGTCGTGATCGAGGGAGCGGCAATCATCGATCTGCCGGATCTGGGCGGAGCCGCGCTGCTGCGCTCGGCTGGGCTGCCGCTGTTTACGGTCACCGAGTTTGGCGGCCACTAACCCGCGTGGCACTGCGCGACTGACCCGCTGCGACGAGCTTCTGAACTGACCCGCGCGGCGCCGGTTGCCGTGCCGTTGGAGCACTCATGACTTTGCCCTGTATCACCAAAGCGCGCCGGTTCGATGCGCAGGCGCATCGGCCGTTCTGGATGGAAGGTCAGCAGGTCGGCTGGATCTGCGTGACGGATGTGCCGTTGCTGGCGCGCTGGCCAGGCGTTTTCGATGTCGACGCTGCGGGCGTGACGTTATCGTCGCGCTACTCCAGCCTGGATATGCGTAGCGCCGCGCTGGGCGCCGTGATCGGCGCGCTCGCTGCGGATGGTCGGATTCCCGGCTGGCGCGATGAAACCTACGCGATCCGCAACCACTTCGACGCGCAGCCGCTTGCGTACATCGAGCGCGCGGCGTCGCGCTTCTTCGGCACGATGACCTACGCGGTGCATCTGAACGGCGTCGTAGAATACGCGGATGGCGCGCCGCAACTGTGGATCGCGCGCCGCAGCGACACCAAGGCGACCGATCCGGGCATGCTGGATAACGTAGTCGCCGGTGGAATAGGCTGGGGCTTCGGCATCGAGGCGACCATCGTCAAGGAGTGCTGGGAAGAGGCGGGCATTCCTGAGGAGATCGCTGCGCGCGCCACGGCTGGGCGTACAGTGCATGTACTGCAATCGCTGCCGGAAGGCACTCAGGCCGAGCAGATCTTCATCTACGACCTGGCGTTACCGGCGGATTTCACGCCGCGCAATCAGGACGGCGAAGTGGGCGAACACCGGCTGGCGCGCATCGATGAAGTGGCGCGCTGGATCGAGGAAGACGCGATGACCGTCGACGCAAGCCTCGCGACGCTCGACTGCCTGCTGCGCCGCCGCTGGATCGACGCTGAGGACTGCGCGGGAATCGAAGCGCTGTTCGTGCCGCCGGCCGCTGCGTAACATAACGTGACGTACAGCGACTTTGCATCACACTAAACGAATCACGGATTGAAGAAGGGAGTCACCCAGGTCATGTCGACCGATCACAGCTTTATTCTCAAACTGTCGTGCGCCGACCGGCCCGGCATCGTCCATGCGGTGTCCGGCTTCCTGTTCGAGCGCGGCAGCAACATTCTCGACTCCGCGCAGTTCGGCGACAGCCACACCGGCGAGTTCTTCATGCGGGTGCATTTCCAGCAGGTGGGCGGCGATCCGGGTCTGGACGCGCTGCGTACCGCGTTCAGCACGCTCGCCGACGAGTTCGGCATGCACTGGGAGCTGCACGATGCGACCGTGAAGCCGCGCGTCGTGATCATGGTGTCGAAGATCGGCCATTGCCTGAACGACTTGCTGTTCCGCTACCGCACCGGCCAGCTCGGTATCGAGATTCCCGCGATCATCTCGAATCACAAGGACTTCTATCAACTCGCCGCGAGCTACGACGTTCCGTTCCATCATTTTCCGCTGACGGCTTCGACGCCCGCAGGTAAGGCGGCGCAGGAAGCGCGGGTGCTCGAAGTGATTGACGAACATCAGGTCGATCTGGTCGTGCTCGCCCGCTATATGCAGATTCTGTCGCCGAGCCTGTGCGAGCGGCTCGCGGGGCGCGCGATCAATATCCACCATTCGTTCCTGCCGAGCTTCAAGGGTGCGAAGCCGTATTACCAGGCATTCGACCGCGGTGTGAAGCTGATCGGCGCGACCGCGCATTACGTCACGACCGATCTCGACGAAGGTCCGATCATCGAGCAGGAAGTGGAGCGGGTTGACCACAGCATGACGCCGGATCAGTTGACGGCGATCGGCCGCGACGTCGAATGCGTCACGCTGGCGCGGGCCGTGAGGTGGCACGTCGAACATCGCATCGTGCTGAACGGCAGCAAAACGGTGGTGTTCCGTTGAGCGGGCGGCGCTGCTGCTGAATTCGCAGGGTCTGTGCGCTTCGCAAAAAGATAAAGGCCGCCGGTCATTGCGTGACTGGCGGCCTTTTTTTATGGGTGGGGCAATATCGAAGCTGAAGCCGGGTGGTCAGGCCGAAGCCATCAAACCATCCGCAGATAAATCAGCTCCCGCTTGATATAAGCGTAGAAGATCGGCGCAGCGATCACACCCTGGAGGCCGAACGCCGCTTCCATCACCAGCATCGCCACCAGCAGTTCCCATGTGCGCGCCTCGATCTGCCCGCCGACGATCCGCGCGTTCAGGAAGTATTCGAGCTTGTGGATCAGGATCAGGAACACGAGCGCCATGACCGCAGCCGGAAAGCTCACGGAGAGCGCGACCGCGACGATGATGGTGTTCGAGACGAGATTGCCGATCACCGGCAGCAAGCCGACGATAAACGTGACGAGCACCAGCGTCTTCGAGAGCGGCAGCCGGTCGTGGAAGATCGGCAGAATCACCAGCAGGAAGATGCCGGTGAACACCGAATTGATCGCCGAAATCTTCACCTGCGCGAACACGATGCGGCGGAAGGCGTCTGCAAACCGCATCACGCGGGTGACGAACGCGGTGGACAGCGGCAGCCGCTGAATCGGCTTTTGCGCGCCGACCGCGATGATCGCGCCGATGATCATGCCGATCAGGATATGCGTGAAAACCATCGCCACGTTCTTGCCGCCTTGCTGCAGCATGCCGGCATGCGTATGCATCAACTCGGTGGCGCGAGCTTTCATCTGGTCGGCATCGACCGGCAGATAGTTGGCGACGAACTGCGGAATCCGGCCGCGCGCCTCATCGATCAGTTGCATGGCCTGGTTGAGCAGCATCTGCACGCTCGGCACGTCGCCCTCGAAATGATCGATGATGCCAACCACGATCCCCGTCAGTACACCCACCACCACCACCGCCAGGATCACCACCGAGAGCCAGCGCGCGCGCTGGCTGGACATGTGCTTTTCGATGCGGGGAGCGATTGTCTGGATGAGCTGAAACACGAGCAGCCCGGCCAGCAACGCGCCGAGCAGCCGTAGATTCAGGACTGCGATCATGCCGAACAGCATCAGGAGGTAACTGCCGATCTCGACGGCGGACAGCTTTGGCAGGCTCATGTCGCTCGTCAGCCTGACCGGGCGTGGGCGCAGATCCTGCACCTGCCCTTCTTCGGGCGCCTCGTTACGCTTGGTCATGGCTTATTTCCGTATCAACCTAGGGTGTGCAGCATCATTTTTTGGCGGCGTCGCGTTTGAGCAGCGGCGCCAGATATCGACCGGTAAAACTTGCCTTCGACTTCGCTATCTGCTCCGGCGTGCCCTGGGCGATGATCTGACCGCCGCCGGCGCCGCCTTCAGGACCGAGATCGATGACCCAGTCCGCAGTTTTAATTACATCGAGATTATGCTCGATGATCACCACGGTATTACCCTGGTCTCGCAAACGGTGAATTACTTCGAGCAACAGGGCAATATCGTGGAAGTGCAAACCGGTGGTCGGCTCGTCGAGAATGTATAGAGTGCGACCAGTGTCACGCTTGCTCAGTTCCAGCGAAAGTTTGACACGCTGCGCTTCACCCCCCGATAGCGTGGTGGCCGACTGCCCCAGGCGAATGTACCCCAAACCCACGTCCAGCAAGGTTTTCAGCTTGCGCGCTACCACCGGAACGGGCTTGAAAAACTCGTAGGCGTTTTCCACCGTCAGGTCGAGCACTTCGCTGATGTTTTTGCCCTTGTACTGCACGTCGAGCGTTTCGCGGTTGTAGCGCTTGCCGTGACACACGTCGCAAGGCACGTAAACGTCGGGCAGAAAGTGCATTTCCACCTTCAGCACGCCATCGCCCTGGCAGGATTCGCAGCGGCCACCCTTGACGTTGAACGAGAAGCGGCCCGGATCGTAGCCGCGTTCCTTGGAAGCCGGCACGCCCGCGAACAACTCGCGGATCGGCGTGAAGAGGCCCGTATAGGTGGCCGGATTCGAGCGGGGTGTGCGGCCGATCGGGGACTGGTCGACGTTGATCACCTTGTCGAAGTGCTCGAGACCTTCAATCGATTCGTACGGTGCCGGCTCGGCCGACGAGCCGTACAGGTGATGCGAGACCGCGTGGTACAGCGTGTCGTTGATCAGCGTGGACTTGCCCGAGCCGGAGACACCGGTAATGCAGGTCAGAAGGCCCACCGGCAGGTCGAGCGTGACGTGCTGCAGGTTGTTGCCGTAAGCCTCGACGATGCGCAGGCGCCGCTCGTCGGGCTCCCGGCGCTCGTCCGGATAGTCGATGGTGCGCGCACCGGACAGATACTGGCCCGTGATCGACGCAGCGTCGGCCTGCACTTCGTCAGGTGTGCCTTCGGCGATGATCATGCCGCCATGTTCGCCGGCGCCCGGTCCCATGTCGACCACGTAGTCGGCCATGCGAATCATGTCCTCGTCGTGCTCGACGACGATCACCGAGTTGCCGAGATCGCGCAGATGTTTCAGCGTCGAGATCAGGCGGTCGTTGTCACGCTGATGCAGTCCGATGGACGGCTCGTCCAGCACGTACATAACACCGGTCAAGCCGGAGCCGATCTGCGACGCCAGCCGGATGCGCTGCGCTTCGCCGCCCGAGAGCGTTTCGGCGCTGCGTTCCAGCGACAGATAGTCGAGCCCGACGTTATTCAGGAACATCAGCCGCGCGACGATTTCCTTGACCACCTTGTCGGCAATCTCGCGCTTTGACCCTTCGAGGCGCAGCGTCTGGAAATAGCCGAGCGCATCGCGCAACGGCCAGCCGCTGATTTCGTAGATGCCACGAGCGTCGCCGTCCGCACCGATGCGCACAAAGCGCGCCTCACGGCGCAGGCGGGTGCCTTCGCAGGCGGGGCAGGCCTGATTGTTCTGGTATTTCGCGAGTTCTTCGCGCACCGCGACCGAATCGGTCTCGCGGTAACGGCGCTCGAGGTTGGGGATGATCCCTTCGAACACATGCTCGCGAATCGACGCACGGCCACGCTCGTTGATGTAAGAGAACGGGATGGTTTGCTTGCCCGAGCCGAACAGCAGGATCTTGCGGACCTTTTCCGGCAGGTCTTCGAAGGCTTCGTCGATATCGAACTCGTAGAACGCCGCGAGGCTTTGCAGCATCTGGAAGTAGAACTGGTTGCGCCGGTCCCAGCCCTTCACAGCACCTGCCGCCAACGACAGCGACGGATGCGCGACCACCCGCTTCGGATCGAAGAACGTGATCTGGCCGAGGCCGTCACACTCCGGGCACGCACCCATCGGGTTGTTGAACGAGAAGAGGCGTGGCTCGAGTTCCTGCAGCGAATACGAGCAGATCGGGCAGGCGAACTTGGAGCTGAACAGATGCTCCTTGTCCGTGTCCATTTCGAGCGCGATGGCGCGGCCGTCGGCGAGACGCAGCGCCGTTTCGAACGATTCGGCGAGGCGCTGCTTCATATCGGCGCGCACTTTCAGACGGTCGACGACGACGTCGATCGTATGCTTGTCGTTCTTCTTAAGCTTGGGCAGCGAGTCGACATCGTAGATCTTCGCGACTTCTTCATTGGCTGTGCCGCCGCCCGAACGCACGCGAAAACGGATAAAGCCCTGCGCCTGCATTTCCTCGAACAGCTCGACGTGTTCACCCTTGCGATTCGCCACCGCTGGAGCCAGGATCATCAGCTTGGTGTCTTCCGGCAGCGCGAGTGCGGCATCGACCATCTGCGAGACGCTTTGCGCCTGCAGCGGAATCTCGTGGTCCGGGCAATACGGTGTGCCGACCCGCGCGAACAGCAGACGCAGGTAGTCGTGAATCTCGGTGACGGTGCCGACCGTGGAGCGTGGATTGTGCGACGTGGCCTTCTGTTCGATCGAAATGGCCGGAGACAAGCCTTCGATCAGGTCGACGTCGGGCTTTTCCA
>Ga0302220_10003164_pt1 | contig 11565 bp, 10 predicted proteins | sample II_Palsa_E1_3_FD_194572 | JGI IMG/M metagenome (GOLD analysis project Ga0302220, IMG submission 194572) | Peat permafrost microbial communities from Stordalen Mire near Abisko, Sweden - II_Palsa_E1_3 | ecosystem: Environmental > Terrestrial > Soil > Palsa > Peat permafrost | place: Sweden... | reverse complement strand
GACAAACGCAGTTCTGTACAGCACCCTTCTGTACGAACATGTTCACTCATTTTGCACGTTGGGACATTGGACTATCACTGGACAGGGCCGCTCCAAAATTGATCGGTCCCTGCAAACCAGGAGACCGAGTGCCCAAAAGCTTTCGTGTAGTCGAACGCGTCAACATCGGTGCGGCAACCACCCCATCCTCGCTCTTAGACGCCCCTTAGCAACAAACATTGAATTGGAAAATCAAGGAGAACGTTAATGACCTTTACGAGCAAGCTTCGACGCGCGATTGTCCTAAGCTCAATGGCCGGCTTGGGCCAAATGATTCTCGCGCAGACTACGGCTCCAGTCGACTCTGGCATTGTATTGGCCGACGTTACGGTGGTAAACACAGCCACCGGTGCACTTACACTGCATCGCAATGTCATCGTTGAAAACGGCAGGATCAAGGCGATCACTTCCGGTCGCATCGTGGGGACGGGCGCGGCGAAGATCATTAAAGAGTCCGGCAAATTTGTTGTGCCTGGCTTTGTTGACGTACATGCGCACGTGGTTGAGACGGCAAATCTAAATCCGAGCTACTTCCCGTTGCTGCTGGCGAATGGAGTCACTGCCGTTCGCGAAGAGTCCGTGGTGCCACCTCTGGTGGAGTTAGCCAAGAAGGTCAACGCAGATTCGGCAGCCGGATTTGTGCTCGCGCCTGAAATCATCTTCCAGGGAGGTGAGGAGCATCAACCGCAGAATCTTTCTGCGTTTGAGGCAAGCAACACGGGCAAAATGCCCTCGTTCGATCACCTCGGCGCCGGTCTCGGATTGGTACTGGACTGCTCGACGGATTCGAACGAGATTCGCAAGGCGGTGCTGACTCAAGGTTACAAGGTGACGATGCCGCCGCCAAAGGAGTTTATTCTCAATCCGCGTGCTTTTGACGGTGCGGCCAACGCACCTTTCTATCAAAGAGTAATTGACACGTACAGTGATACTCGGTGCAAGTCGCTGGCCGAAACTTTTGCGAAAAACACCACGTGGCAGACTCTTACTCTGATTCGGTTGCGTACGCAGGACTACGGGAATGACCCGATGTATCGCAACAACCCAAACCTTCTATACGTAAGCAAGGAACGGCGCGCCACATGGGATGCCGTGGGCGACAAGTTCGCGACTCTGCCCCCGGAGACGGTGGTTACCCTGCAGAAGTATTACGAATTGCAAAAGCATGTCAGCAAACTGATGAGTGACAACGGGGTTAAGATTTTGGCCGGATCCGATGTCGGCGGTGTCTGGCTCGTCGCTGGCTTCAGTCTTCACCAAGAGTTCCACGAATTGGCAGCCGCTGGGTTCACGCCTTTGCAGGTACTTCAATCTACAACGCGCAACGCGGCCGAGTTCCTTCAACGGCAGGCTACCATGGGTTCAGTCGACGACGGCAAGAATGCCGACCTGGTGCTACTCGATGCCAACCCAATCCTCGATGTCGGGAACTTGGATAAAATTTCCGGCGTGGTCATTCACGGGAGGTATCTCAGTAGATCAGAGTTAGAAAAAATGAAGAGCGACGTCGCGGCTGCGTATCGATAAATCAAGCGCCGCGAGCTGCATATCTCGCTGACTTATTCAACCACCGCCGCGTCAGTCCGGTTCCGCTCGCGCGATCTGTAGTGCTGACCGCGTTTCGAGATCGTTCTGGTCGGCTTAGAGCGAAACCACGCGCTTGCCCTCCTTCGATTTGACCCAGCCAGATCGCACTGATAGAGGCAAAGCGGAGCATACGGCCTAACCGTGGAAGAAGAACATCAAAGACACTTACGGGTGGAAGTTGATCTTGATGTTATGGGAAGACAAGCGAATTTTCTCCGACGGCACGCCCCCAGGCCTTTGAGTTGTTGTCCACCGACACGACAGCCACCGGTGTCATCATCAACCGCTACAGGCCGACAGGCCCGATGAAGATCGGCTAAAGCGACGCGGCCATTCCTCACGGCGTAGCTTTCAAAGTGATGAACTCGGCGATTCCCAGTACCAATGCATACGTAGCAAATAGGAAGGCTCCATAGCGTCCTCCTGATGATTCCTGAATTCTCGGCATGAATGTCGAAAGATGTGACAGAACGATGGCTTCTCCAAGCATGCCTGGAATCGCAAGTAGGAGGGCTGCCGAAGCCTAATCGGAGGGTGCGATCCGAAGGAGTTTCAGGATGATAACGACCAAGATTGCACTAAAGAGCGGTGACACGAAGAAGCTAACCCAATAGTGCAGTTTGGTCGTTTCTAGGACTTGCGGACCTCGATACACATAGTAGATCGAACCGACGATCCAAATGATCAGACTAAGGGCAAACAGGTTGATGCGATTGTGCAAGCTCATGACTGCCTCCTCAGATTTACGACCATGTACCATTCGGTACATGCAAAGGATGTACCATATGGTTCATGCCGAAAGTCAAAGTCATGAGGGCCAAGCTGCCGGACCATAGCGAGATCATCCTGAAATGCCTTGGCACATTCATCCGTGCGGGTACGTTGGACTTGAGTCTGGACCAACTTGCCTCTGAGGTCGGAGTAAGCAAGCGTATGCTGATCCACTATTTTGGCGGGCGGGACTCAATTGAAAAACTTGTAATGGGTTTGTTGGAGAATCGGCTTCGCGCGCAGTTTGCACCAAATAGCTTGCCCTCAGATATCTCCTTACAACAGGTCTTGTCGGAACTCTGGACGAGAACAACCGATCCTGCATCAAAGGGCGTGTTGCTGCTCATAATGGAAGTTTCGAGACGTGCGTGGAATGGATCTGGTCGAGCTTATGAGTTCTATGTCGAACAACAGCGATTGTGGGTGGAACTGCTGTTGAACTATCTGCCCGAGAAGGACCTGGTGGAAGACGTTCCGCAATCATTCCAAGGGGCAGTTCTGGCTTATCTGATCACAGGTGATGTAGAGCGTGGGAGACGCATGCTCAATCGTCTCAGTAAACGACTTGATCGTAAGAAGCGAACTCGACGTGTCAAAAAGGTAACTAGCGAGGTTTGCTGAATCCGTGATGTAGTTGAAGCCCCTCCTTTCAATTACCGGGGTCTTGTCGTCCCATCTGTTCCCGCCCCGAACGCCGACCCAGCAGTATCCTCTGCGATGAAGCACACGAATTCGGGAGACAAGCCTCGCTAAGGGTGAGTGCACCGGGACATGCATTAAGCTGAGGACCCGAGACATACGTTATTGGTGCACACTCCTACATAGCGACGGGCAGATGCGCAACCGTTCAGCTAGTCCTACAGGGATGCGCCCTACCCCGGCTCAGCGCTAGGAGAGGCTCTCCACCAGGCCCGGCACGCTCGCAACCATCCATTTTCTCGGCCCTCGATTACCTCCTCCGTTCGTTGCGAAGACCGGTCAATCCTGCGACAGCACCAGGCACGTATAGGCCCCAAGGCCCACACTTGCGCTATATGGCATCCCGTTCATCGCTGGGACGGTCGCTTGGGTATCGTAGGTCGGCCAGTTACCGAAGCCGTAGTAGTTGGAATCACTGTTGAGGCGTACTCGCCACATGCCGGGTCTTGGCATGCCGATCTGGTAGTTGGCATAGGACTGATCGGCGAAGTTGCACACCACCACGACATCGTCTCCGCTTCCGCCCTGTTCCCACCGGTGATAGACCAGCACATTGTCGACGAAAACCGGCAGCACATGTACGTTCGGCCCGCGGAGTCCCCGCGTGTTGTTGTACCAGTCGCGGCGCAACTGGATCATGTCGCGATAGAGCGTCCAAATCCCGTTGTAGGTGTCCTTTCGGCTCCAGTCGATCGGCTGTGGATCGCCGAAGTTCCGGGGAGGCCCTCCATAGTTCGGAAACGGCCTATACTCGAGGAACTCCTGGCCCATAAAAAGCATGGGAATTCCTGGCGCGCTCAGCACCACGCAAGCGGCCAAGGTCGACTGCTTCATAGCAAACCAACTGTCTGCCACCCCGTCACCGATGAGCTCCGGCAGCCGCCCGCCACCTGCATTCTGCGGATCGTCTTGGTCGTGGTTCTCGCTGTAAAGGATCGACTTAAACGCGTTCCACCCGTTCATTCCCGCGATGCACTCCGCCAGGGCGCCGATATTGCGCTGGTTGTCCATCGGCGCCGTCGCAGCCCAGCGCAGCTTGCCGCAGAAGCTGTTGTCCCATTGCGCGGTGAAGCCGTATCCGCCGTCGCTCACTGGCGTTGTGATCAAGCCGTCGCCCTGCAAGTCTTCTGCGATCATGATCTTCCAGCCCTGAGTGCTCTGGACATGCTGATTCATGCGCTGCAGCAGGGCTATACCCTCCGGAACCGCTTGCTCCAGCTTCCAGTTGTCGAACTGATCCTGGATGTCGCGTATACTCACCGTCGAATCGAAGCGCAGACCATCCAGAAACCGGTCCTCCAGCCAGCGCGTCACGTTGTCGAACAAGTATTGGCACACTTCCGGCCGGCCGAGGTCGAAGCGCGCATGGGAATACGGAGTGTGCGCGCGCCCATCCTCAAAGAAGTAGATCCCTCCGTTCGTATAGTTGGGCGGACTCACATGCCCCGCGCACCAGGGGCAAATCCCTTCGATCGACCATCCGTCGAACTGCCACAAATCGAGGCCGTTCACGTGGTTGTAGACCACATCCAGAATCAACGCGATCCCCTGCGAATGGGTTGCGTTTACGTATGTGCGCAACCCATCTGGGCCGCCGAAGTCGGGATCAACCGCGAAGATGTAACCCGGGTTGTAACCAGTACCCGCGTTCCCCGGGAACTGCCCCAGGGGCATGATCTCGATCGCATTCACCCCTAGTTGGGCCAGCTCTGGTAGCCGCACCATCGCACTATCGAAGGTGCCTGCCGCCGGGAGTGCTGGGTCGGAGTTGAACGTCGGAATGTGCAACTCGTAGAGCACCGCCTCGTTCCATCCAGGCGTGCTGTAGGCGTTCCCCTCATAGACTACGTCGGTGCTTGTGACGACCGCGTTCACGTTGCCGCTGCTATCGGGCGCGAGGGATGTCACATACGGGTCCATGCGATAAGCATTCCGGGACGGATTGGCCGCGTACGGCAGCACGAACTTATAAGGCTGACCCGCCGCCGCGCCCGGCACATCGACCGACCAGAAGTTGCAGCCCGGCGCGTCGGGCGCCATGGGGGTCGTCGTCCATCCGTTGAACGCGCCTGACACCGATACAGAATCGGCGAACATCGACCACACTCGGAACGTTACCCCTCCGATGTACGGAATCGCCCCCATACCAGTATGTCCGGGAGCAGCGGGAGCGGTAGGTAGCACAACAGCCGGGGTGGCAGCGACAATCGGGGTACTGCTCATGAGCTTGCTCCTTGAAACGGTCTGGACGTAAGAACGCAGCCGATTTTCACGATGGAAGCTAAATTGTGCCCGCAACTTCCCGGTGACGCAACCGATATGTAAACGTCAATAGACAGACAGAAGAGCGATGCGGAGCCCTAGTCTTCCCAACCGCTTATTGTCATTCACTTTCTGAGGGAAAGATCGTGCCGAATCTTCGACAGAATGGCGAGAAGAGTCTCGATATGCTGCTGTTCCGTTCTGTAGTTCGTGATACACGCACGTAGAGCTGGCTTCTTGCCGCGCAAAATGATCGTCGAGATCCAGGCACTTCCGGATTGGACCACTGCATCTGCGGCACATTGGTGCGTCGCGATATCCCACTCCTCTTCCGAGGGCGTGAAACAAACGACAGGAAGCCTGGTTCGGTTGACTACGCTCCAACCACTCTTCTCCAGTCGTTCTCGCAAGAAATTTGCCATTTCAGATTGGTGTCGAAGGACGTCTGCATAGCCACTCCACCCGGTGGTCGCGAGGGTCAAGAATAATTTGAGCCCGATGAATCGTCTTGACCACTGAAGGGAGTGAATGTAGGGATCGACGACAGCAAGACCTTCGCCCTCCTTGGGCATGTAGGCAGCGCTTACTGAGAATATTTTGCTCAGAATCTCGCGATGGCGTGTCAGGAACATCCCCGCTCCCATGGGCATCGAGAGCAGCTTGTGAGGATCGAAGGTAATCGAATCGGCCTTTTCAATCCCTTCCAAAGCGGTGCGCAACTCCGGCACCAGCACCGCCGCTCCACCCCACGCAGCATCGACATGAAACCACAGTCCATTCGCTCGCGCCACGTCCCCTATCGTAGTAAGCGAGTCCACGATCCCGGCCCCGGTCGTCCCCGCGGTTCCAACGATCAGAAACGGCTCATATCCAAGTCTGCGATCCTCTTCTATCAGCCGCCGCAAAGCGTCGCAGTCCATCTGCAGCGTATCGGTAACCGGCACGGTTCGATGGGATCCGCGGCCCAGCCCCGCCGTTCGCGCCGCTTTCAGAAACGAATGGTAGCTTTCCGCCGAAACGTAAAAAACTGGTCTCGCGGAAACAACCGGTAGCCCGCTGTCGAGGACTCCCGGCCATCGCTCGGCCAGTGCGCAAAGCAGAGCGGTCAGATTGGCCTCTGCGCCGCCGCTCGTTAGGCATCCATCGGCGCTCCCTTCGCTGAACCCAAACTTTCGCGCAAACGCCTCAATCAATCGCCGTTCCGTCTCGACCGCCAGCGGACTATGACTCCACGCGGCAAGCTGAGGATTCAAAGTTGCCGCAATCGACTCACCGAGAATTCCCATGAATGCGGGAGCCGGATTGAACAACCCAAAATAGCAATGATGCGGCGTGTGGACCTGATGCCTCTTCAACTCCTCCGTAAAGCGGTGGAGCACGTCGAGACGCGAACCCGGCTCGTCGAATGAGAATCCATCGAGCAGCGCGTGCAGCTCATCCTGATTCAGAGCCGGCGCAACGGGCAGCGACCCCACCCCCTCGAAGTACGACTCCGCCTGCCCGATCGCCTCAGCCCACAACGCGGCTCGCTCTTCGCGGTTCGGCAGTAAAACGTCAGCAGTCATATACCCTCCTCGTCGGGGATGGATGAGTCACGAGCCGCTCCCGCTGCAGTGTTTTCACACTCCTTAAACCCCTCACTCACTGCGATAGAGCTTCCATTGCGTCTGTTCCTTGAAGCCAAGCCGTTCATAGAAGAAATGCGCATCGTTGTCCGTAACAACGAAGACATCTATGCGGCGATGCCGATTTGCGTCGATGACATGCTCGAGGAGTGCGCCGCCTATACCCTGATTTCGCCACACCGGCGACACCCATAAGTCACCGATATGGATGCCGGCTGCGCCCTCCCAGCTTGAGTAGTTCACGTGGTACGAGACGAAGCCCACATTCTCACCGAAAGCGTTCTTGGCGACGAGAATGTGCAGTTTCGTGTCCGCAGCGAAAACATCTCTTTCCAGCGCCAATGGACTAAGACGCGGAGGGTGAGGCGCGCCCTCTGAGGCCGCCAATTCATGCAGCATCGACAGGATCGATGCTCCATCCTCCCTCCGCGCCACGCTGATCGTGATGGCTCTTTGACCCTGCATCACTTTTCCAGGGTCAGCCCTTCATCCAACCATCCGGTCACTCCACCAATCATCTCTTTGACAGGCCGCCCGAGCCTCGCCAGCCGTATCGCCGCCTTGTTTGCCCCATTGCAATGAGGGCCTGCGCAGTAAACAACGAAGTGGGTGTGCAGAGGAAACTCCATCATTCGTTCTTCAGAGATGGATAAAACCGGCACGCTAACGGCTCCTGGGAGGTGGCCGTTCCGGTAAAGCTGAGCGCTGCGGACGTCAAGAAGTACAAAGTCGACCGCTCCCGACACAAAGGCCGAGTTCACATCGGAACAGTCTGTCTCAAATTCGAGCTTCCGAGAGAAGTGTTCAAAAGCATATCGCGACGGTGCTGCAGCGACCTCGAGTACGCGGCTCCTGGAACTTGCCTCAGCAAAGGGTGTTTGGCAGCGGCTCGTCTGCCCTGCAACATCCTCGAGGGTGCAGACATCCTCTTCATCGCATCCACACGCGCCTGGAGCGAGTTCGGACTGCGCACTTGTAAGCGTTGACATAGTGTAAATTCCTCCTTGTCATCAAGCGTCCCCGAGGCCGCCGAACCTTGCGAGTGGCCCAAAAGCCGATTATCGTAAAAATCATGCCAACCAAACGTCTCTCACAAAGAACTCACACCGCGCAACATCACGTTACGGTGCTTGCCTATGAAGGCCTGTGCACTTTCGAGTTCGGGATCGCCGTCGAAATGTTCGGCCTCCCTCGCCCCGAGTTCGACCGGTGGTATACCTTCACGGTCTGCGGATTGGAAAATCGGCCACTTCGCGCCACGGGAGGCATTTGTGTAACCCCGAAAAAAGGTCTGACCGGCCTACAGCAGGCGGACACAATTATCATTCCCGGCTGGCGTGATCCGGACGAGTTGCCGCCCCAGACTCTGATTCGAGCACTCATCAAGGCTCATGAACGCGGCGCCCGGCTGGTTTCCGTCTGCTCCGGAGTCTTCGTTCTTGGGGCAACGGGTCTTCTAAACGGCAGGCACGCGACGACCCATTGGAGATACATCGAGAAGCTGACCCGCAAGTTTCCGCTCATCCAACTGCAGCCGGATGTACTTTATGTTGATGAAGGAGACATTCTGTCCTCTGCCGGCAGCGCCGCTGGAATCGACCTATGCCTTCATATCATTCGCAAGGATTTTGGGGCTGTTGTGGCGAATCAAGTGGCGAGAAGATTGGTAGTCCCGCCTCATAGAGAAGGCGGCCAGGCACAGTTCATTGATAAGCCTGTCGGCGAGGAAGCCCACCCGTGGCTCACCCAGCTGCTCGAATGGACTCTGGCAAGAATACACAAGCAAATCACCGTTGAACGACTTGCTTCAGCAGCTCACGTCAGCAAGCGAACGCTTTCCCGTCGCTTTGCCGAAACGACCGGAACAAGCCCGCTCGATTGGGTCTCTGGCTTGCGGGTTCGGCGTGCAAAGGACCTGCTGGAGACAGCGACACTCTCCGTGGAAGAGATCGCCGAAGAATCCGGGTTTGGGTCGGCTGCAGTGCTGCGGCACCATTTCCGAATGAGGGTGAAGCTGAGTCCGAACATGTACCGCAACCAATTTCGCCAAGATACCTCCATGGCACTATAAAGCAATCTGTGCCAATACTTCACTCATCTACGAGCGGCTCGCTGGACACAGAATAGACAACGAAAATGCTCGTGTCGCCAGAAACCATCTGGGCTGGCGCGAAATCGTCAACGCGCTTGTTGACACCGCGTCCATACGACAAGTGGCCATCTCGGTTAGCAACTTCGCGGTAATAGCGGTTTCGGCAACAGGGCGAACTTTCCGAAAACGAGGGGGCTTTATCGGCAACTTATCGGTTGGGACCATCTCCAGTTTCTTATCAGCAGACTTTGGCCACTGTCCCGGCTTAACTTTTCATGACTCTGTGATGTTGCTATGACAAAAGGCGGCCCTTTAATCGCAACGCTGTGAAGTCGCACACAGCAGGGACAAACATCGTCAGCACGCCCGCGCAAAGCACGGGCGCCAACAGCACGAGGATCAATATTCTACGAGCGAACCTCAACATTGGATCACCCGCGGACGACCCAGCCTGTGTCGTCGTGAATGGATTAGGTGAAATGACGAAGCAACCAGCTGAATAGTTGCTCTAACTGAAAATTGGCATTGAGATCGAAGACTGTCCAAAACGGTGTTGGGGGGAACTTGGCCGATCCGGCGAATGGGGAACTTCGAAGTTGCCGGAAGCCTCAAATAAGCGTCGCCCCGTCGGGGACCATATGGTGTTTAATCAGCGCATGCGCCTTCTAAAGCTGTCGAAGCGATTCATCCGTCGCTCGGTGCACGCTCGAGCTACAGGGCATTCCCAGGGTCAGATCGTCGATGCCATCTCTATCCGCGAGCGGCCAGCAGAGATTGAAGACCGCGCCATCCCCGGGAACTGGGAGGGCGATCTGCTGGCAGGCAGCAAGAACACTCACATCGCAACCCTGGTCGAACGGCATTCGCGTTTCGTCATCCTGGTTAAGGTGCCCAGCAAGGATACGGCGACCGTCGTCGCCCCATTGAGCCGGCAGGTTCGTAAACTCCCCGCCTCGCTGCGGCGGTCGTTGACGTGGAATCGAGGATTAGAGTTGGCCAGTCACAAGAACTTCACGGTCACCACCAAGGTCGACGTCTACTTCTGCGATCCGCAGAGCCCATGGCATCGCGGCTCCAACGAAAACACCAACGGCTTGCTGCGACGGTACTTCCCGAAAAAAACTGACTCAACGCGGCACGGACGGTACCTCAGCGTGGCACAACGAGGGTTAAGGATGGGCTATTTCAACCCGAGCCTCGAGCACGGTACCTTCCTCCAGCCGAAGGATTTCAGCGATCTGAGCAATTCCGCGTTCGTGGGCATTCCTGAGTGGGACGCGTTCGCGGACCATGTGCAAACATGCGCACTATGTGGTGAGATTTAGCCATGAGCTGAGAGCGGCCTTATGACCCTTGTGAACGGCTATCGTGGCCCTCTGAAGGGACTAGCATGGCGAGATCCGCACATGCTGCATCGGAGTAAAACTTAAGTCGGCAACGCTGGCGGCAATATATCGCCTTACATTGGAGCGAGGTTCAACTCATGCTTAGTGCCAAACCTACTTACGCGATCGTTCTAGTCTCTTCAGCGCTCATCAGACCATCGCATTCTGTCTTTTCGCAAAGCAGAAAGGGCGCTCCGCCCTCGTCCTCCGTCGCAGTTTCTCCGCAATACGACTCGACCCATGTGTATGTGAGCCCCCGGAAGTAGAAGCGTTCGTCACTAGTTTCCTCGGTACATTTGGCGGAACGACCACGAAACAAGTGTCTGTAACAGTAACGCCGACTCCAAGCATTACGATTTCGCAACTCCTTCAAACGCCGGTTGGAACTATCTCCCTGTTCGGATTCAAAACGCCGATTCCCTTCCCGTTTGGCGGCGAACGTACGGGCTACTTGGTCACGGATATGGGCGCTGCAATCAAAGCAGCAAGAGCAAGCGGAGCAGACGTCGTCGTGAGTCCATTTCCGGACCCTATCGGGGTAGATGCGATTATCCAATGGCCGGGCGGAATGATGACACAGATTTACTGGCATACAGTCAAGCCTTCTTACGCTCCGTTTGCAACAATTCCGGAAAACCGCGTGTACGTGTCGGCTGACCGTGCAGATGTGTTTGTTCAAAGCTTTCTCTCATTCTCCGATGGAAGGATTGTGAGTGATCAATCGGCTGTCTCGGGTAGTGAATTGGGCTTACCGCATGCTTCGATTCGTCGAATTAGTTTAGAGTCCGGATTCGGAAAGCTTTTGATCTTCGTCACAGACGGTCATCTCCCTTATCCCTATGGTCGCGAGACAACAGGTTATGAAGTTGAAGATCTCACTGCGACACTCGCGAAAGCAGCAAATCTCGGAGTGAAAACACTAGTACCTCCCAATCGTGCTGGTGACCGCATATCCGCAATGGTTCAGTTCCCGGGCGGTTACATAGCAGAGGTGCACTCAACTGTTCTATCGACCAATCGTTAAAGCGATCTTGCATCATTGACAAACACTATCGGCGCTGGACGGTTGGCGGCGGGATGCCGAAGGGCCTTGGACAGCAACGAT
>Ga0302220_10003161_pt1 | contig 11575 bp, 10 predicted proteins | sample II_Palsa_E1_3_FD_194572 | JGI IMG/M metagenome (GOLD analysis project Ga0302220, IMG submission 194572) | Peat permafrost microbial communities from Stordalen Mire near Abisko, Sweden - II_Palsa_E1_3 | ecosystem: Environmental > Terrestrial > Soil > Palsa > Peat permafrost | place: Sweden... | reverse complement strand
GCACAGGCTTGCCGTGGCGGGCGAGTACCGCATGAGCCGCGCTGATCACGTTCAGGACACGTGCCTCGGTAATCAGATCGAGGGCGTGGCGCAGACTCACGTGCAGCGTCGTATGCACGATGCGCGTGGAATCGAAGCACAACATCAGATAAGCGTCGTCGACGGGCGTGCCCGTGCAACGCGCGACAAACGACGGGTAACCGTCGAAGTCGATGCCCGCCTCCTTGATGGCGTACTCGGTCTGCGGGCAGGCGACCACGGCGCGGACGTCGCCCGCCATGGCCGCTTCGATGGCGACGCGTGCCGACTCGATAGCCGAGCGTCCATGCGCTGCTGCGATCTTGCCGACGCTCAGCGGTTCGGCCGAGAAGTGGTCGAGCGCCATGAGCGTGACATCCGCGGGACCGGTGATCGCCGGCTGCTTCGCCGACTGAACCGAATGGATGCGGGCGTCGATCTGACTGGCCTTGGCGTGGTAGGCGAGTGCCTGAGCATCTCCCACCAGGATCGGTTCGCAGATTTCCAGAACGCGGCGGTCAAGCGCTGCTTTGAGCGCGATTTCCGGGCCAATCCCGGCGGGGTCGCCTAGTGCGATGGCAATTTTGGGGCGGCTCATTTACTCGGACTCCACAAGTTCGATTCCAACCTCGTCGTTTTCCACGTAGGTCTTGTACGTCTTTAACGGAATCATGCACGGCGGCGCCACCACTTCACCCGTGCGGATATTGAAGGCGCCATTGTGGAAGTCGCATTCCACGACTTCCCCGTCGATACACCCTTCAGACAGTGAACCTGGGCCATGTGTACAGGCGTCGTCCGTGACCAGATAGTCACCGGCGACATTGAACACGGCGAGCGTCAGACCTTGCTTCTCGATCTTGATGGCCTTCCCGGAACTGACATCTGAAACTTTACAAAGCCCCATGCGGGTACACGACTGCGGCATCGGAAATCTCCGTTTGACAAAGGATTCGAGCGGATGATAACTTTGTTCTATTGAAAAGAACACTGTTCCTTCATATGGAACAAGTGAAATTTGAGGTCCTACTGGCGTGGCGCCGGACGGAAGAATTGCTATCAAGAACGCAAGGGCAAAACATGTTGAGGAAAGAACAAAACGATCTGTTGACGCAAACGGGTACCCGCACGCCGATGGGCGAGATGTTCCGCCGTTACTGGTTGCCGGCACTGCTGGCCGAGGAAGTTGCGGAAGCGGGCGGGGCGCCGGTCAAACTGCAGTTACTGTCGGAGCGGATGCTGGCGTTTCGCGATTCCGAGGGGCGTCTTGGCCTGATCGACGAGTTCTGTGCGCACCGTGGCGTGTCGCTCTGGTTCGGGCGCAACGAGGAGGGCGGCATTCGCTGTCCGTACCATGGCTGGAAGTACGACGTGAACGGCCAGTGTATGGAGGTGCCGTCGGAGCCGGCTGAAAGCGGTTTTTGCAACCGCATCAAGCTCAAGTCTTATCCGCTGATCGAGCGCGGCGGCATTGTCTGGGTGTACATGGGTCCGCCGGAAGATCAGCCGCCCCCGCCGGAATTCGAGTTTGCGACACTGCCGCTCGGGCGCAGCTTCATTACCAAGCGCTTTCAGGAAACCAACTGGCTGCAGGCGCTGGAAGGTGGCGTGGATTCGAGCCACGTCTCATTCCTGCACGGCGCCAGCCTGCATCACGACCCCTTGTTTAAGGGGGCAAAAGGCAATCAGTACAACCTCAGCGACCTGAGCCCGGTGTTCGAGGTTGTCGACACAGAGGGTGGCCTTTTCATCGGCGCGCGCCGCAATGCGGAGAACGAGCAATACTACTGGCGTATCACGCCGTGGGTGATGCCTTGCTTCACACTAGTGCCGCCGCGCGGCGACCATCCGGTGCATGGGCATTTCTGGGTGCCGATCGATGACGAACATTGCTGGGCGTGGAGCTTCGATTACCACCCGACGCGCGACCTGACGCAAGCAGAGATCCAGGCAATGAAGGAAGGCCACGGCATTCACGTCAAATACGTGCCGGGTACCTATCGTCCGCTGCAGAACAAGGACAACGATTACCTGATGGACCGCGCGGCGCAGAAGGCGGGCCATACATACAGTGGTGTGGAAGGCATCGGCATGCAGGATGCGTCGCTGCAGGAAAGCATGGGGGCGATCCAGGACCGCACGCGAGAAAACCTCGTATCGACCGACAACGGCATCATCATGGTCCGCAACCGCTTGATGAAAGCCGCCCGTGCACTGGCCGAGCAAGGACAACTGCCGCCGGGCCGCGACGCCGTGGCGCAGAGCATCCGTTCGGTTGCAACGGTGCTCCCGCGCGACGTTCCGTTCAAGGAAGGCGCGAAGGACGCACTGCGCGCCGAACCGGGCAAGCCCCATACCACGGTCTGATACCGGACAAACGGCAAAAACGTCCACTGATGCAAACACGCGAATCCGAATCCAGGCGCGCTCAGGCGCGACCCTCTCCCTCCGGCTGGCCGGAAGCGCGCTTCCGGATACGGGCAGCGAATGCGTCGCCCCGCACGGCTCGGGTAATCTTCCTGAACGAGGCAGACCCGGAGGTGGCCTTGTGCCGCTCGCGCGCGCCATCGTCGCATGTGCGCTTTTCGGGGCCGGCGGACTTTCGCGCGTCCACCGACCCCGGCTCCGGCTCGATGGCGCCCGAGCGCCTCGCGCAGTGGGCGGACCCGGTGGACCTTGTCCTCATCGTCGGCGACGAGGGGGATGATCCGGCCGCAGGTGTGCTGGCCGCGTGCGCCTACCGCGGCCGGCCTGTCACGATTTCCGGGTTGATCCGCCGGCGTCCCGGTACCGCGTCGCCAGACTCGCGGACTTCGGACACGTTGCGGCCTTTGTGTACGACGATGATGCTGGTGAACGACACCGGCTATCTCGACGATTTGCTGGACGCGCTGGGCGTCGGCGAATAATTGTGGAGTGAGACTTGAACAGTAAAGAATTGAATCGATGGTGGACCGTCGTAGGCGGCGCCATCTGCCTTTCGGTGGGCGCCGGGGTGATATCGGCATTCATGTTTGGCACCTTTATCCGTGCCATTGCCGCACAGAATCACTGGGGACGATCGGAGGTATCGCTTGGCCTGACCATTTTCGAATTCGCGATGGGGCCGGGCACAATCGTGCTTGGCTCGCTGGTCGACCGCTGGGGCGTGCGCAAACCCACGCTGGTGTTCCTGACGTTGTTCGCGCTTTCAATCGCGCTCGTCAGCGTGATGCCGCCATCGATACCGCTGTTCTGCCTGGCATTCGTGCTGGTCGGATTTTTTGCGCCCGGCAGCAATGCGTTGCCGTACGCGAAGGTCGTGTGTGCCCGTTTCGATCGTCATCGCGGCCTTGCGCTCGGCTTGACGGTCGGCGGAACGGCCGTAGGCGGCGCGCTGATGCCGCAGTACGCGGGCTATCTGCTGCGCAATTTCGGCTGGCGCGCCGGCTATCTCGGCGTCGCCGTTGCGGTTGCCGCGTTCTCCCTGCCCGCGCTGTACTTTCTTGTGAAGATGCCCCGCGAGACGCAACTTACGCCGCGTACCCGAAAGAACAATGCAGACTTGCCGAAGCTTTCGCAGATCGCACGGACTAGCCGCAGTTTTCGTCAGCTCGGCCTGGCCATCTTCTGCATGTCGGGGGTGATGCTTGCGCTGCTATCGCAACTGGTGCCGATGATGATGGACCGCGGCGCAACGATCCGTGTTGCAACCAGCATGCTATCGATCGCCGGCCTGTCTTCCGCAGTCGGGCGTTTGCTGGCCGGGTATCTGATGGATCGCGTGCATGCGCCGTACGTCGCCGCAGTGTCGTTCTCGATCACCATGATCGGCGTGCTGATCCTGGCGAACGGCGCCACGGGGACTTCCGCGATGGTGGCGGCCGCTTTGATCGGCGTCAGCATCGGTGCCGAGGCGGACATCATCACGTTCATTGTCAGCCGCTATTTCGACCTGAGGCTGTTCGGGCGCGTCTGTGGCGGTATCTGGGCCTGCTGGGGATGGGGCGCCGGCATCATGATCTTCCTGACCGGCCTGTGCTACGACCTGCTGCATTCGTATCACGTCGCGCTGTGGGGCTTTGTGGGGCTGACTGCCGTATCGATCGTGTCGATTTGCCGCCTTGGGCCGTACGTCTATCCTGAGCGGCGGGATGTCTACGCCGCCTACGCCGTTGTACCTGATGACGATGCGAGGGTTCAGGAGCCCGTGCGCTAGATACAACAGATGAGCAGTCCAGATGTTCTCGCGGCACGGTGAAGTCTCACCGTGCCGCGTGTCTTGCTACATACGCGTCAGATCTTGAACGACTCGAACGTCTCGGGTGCGAACAGGTCTTCCGGCGTCAGCAGTTTCCTGGAAAGACCCTGCTCGTACGAATAGCGCAAGAACACTTCCAGATTCGCTCGATTCTTCTGCAAGCCGTACGGCCAGAAGTCGTCGCCCATCTCCTTGCGGACTTCTTCGACGTGCGAGTTGAGCCACGGCAGCATCGCCTTTAGCGCAGCGGTCTCGTTGAGGTCTTCGTAGGTTCGGCGTTGCGATTCTACGAGCGCCTTGTAAAGCGATTGCGCAACCCAGCGGTTCGCCTCGTAAATCTCGCGGCGCACGACGACCGTGTGCATGATCGGGAAAAGCCCCGTCTCCTTGAAGTACTCGCGCTCGACATCGACGTAGTTTTCGAACAGCCGCGTCACCTTGCCGTCGCCTTTCCGATACGACGAGGGCATGCGCGCCGTGTAAAGCGCGTCGATTTCGCCGTCGTAGAGCATTTGCGACAGGGTCTTCTCCGGTCCGATCCGCTCCACGCGGATGTTGTCCGGCAAGTCGAGCTTGAGCTTTTCCGAACGGTTCGGCTCTTCTTCGCCACCGGTGAAGTACGTGACGCTGTCGACCGGTACGCCGTAATGATCGGACAGAATGCCGCGGATCCAGACCGGCGCCGTCATCTGATATTCGGGGTTGCCGATGCGCTTTCCAATCAGGTCCTTGGGACTCTTGATACCGGAGTTCGCGTTGACGTAGATGCACGAGTGCCGGAAAAAGCGCGAGGGAAACACCGGGATGGCAATGAACGGCTGCGGATCCTTGAAGCACGACATGGTGTACGACGACAACGACATTTCCGCTGCATCGAATTCACGGTTGCGAAGCATCCGGAAGAAGGTCTCTTCGACCGGCATGTTCAGATAGTTCAGATCGATGCCGTCGGGCTGGACGGATCCATCCATCAGCCCGCGAGTGCGGTCGTAGTTCCAGCAGCCGAAGGTGAGTTTAAGCTTTGACACGTGGTCGCTCCTGAGGACTGCGCAGCGCGCGCGACCGACGGCGCGCGTCGCCGTTGCGCAGTGGGTTCAATAAAACTGGTCGAAATGCACGCGATCGAAAGAAATCTTCCGGGCGAGCAACATGCGCTGGATGGCCTCGCCCATCGCCGGCGGTCCTGCGAAATAGATCTCCATGTCGCGCAGGCTGTCGCCGAGCAGTGTGTCGGCCAGGTCGTGCACGAAGCCGGTGTGGCTGATAGCGGCGTCAGCGTCGCCGGGCTCGGGCGCCGAGACCGCCGCGTGAAACTGGATCCGTTCGCCGAAGCCGGGCAGAACTTCGAGCATGTCGCGGCCGCAGATGTCCTTGCTGGTGCGGGCGCCATACAGGAAGTGCAGTTTGGTATCCTGAAGATTGGGGTCGAAAGAAAAACCGCGAGCGATCGAAATCATCGGGGCAAGACCGGAACCGCCAGCGATGCACACGATGTCCCGCTGCGCATCACGCCGCAGATAGGCGCGACCATAGGGGCCGTCGATCTCGATGCGCATACCGGGCTGTAAGCCCTCGAAGAGCGCGGCGGTGCCTTTTCCGCCCGGCACGCGGCGCACCTGGAACTGTAACGACAAGGCCGACCCTTCTTCCGCGACGTTGCTCATCGAATACGCCCGCACGCCGGTTACGCCGGGCAACGACAGTAGCGCGTACTGGCCGGGTTCAAACGGCAGCGGTTCGTCGAGCGAAAAGTGGAACTCGTGAATGTCGTGCGTAATGGGCCGGCATTGCGTCAAGGTCGCCGCCACACGGCGCGGCCGATGGACGGGCGCGTAGGGCGCCGAAGGCCTGACCTTGATCGTGCAGGCGGAGCCGGGCACCGACTGGCAACCGAGAAAGCGGCCGCGTTCGCGGTCCTTGTCGCTCCAGCCCGGTGCTTCGGGCCAGCGTTGCTGAAGCTCGCCGTCGACGAGCTGGAACTTGCAGTTGCCGCAGGCGCCCACATTGCATTCGTACGGAAAGGCAATGCCTGCACGCAGCGCGGATCGGAGAATGGTGTCGTCGGGCGGACAAGAAAATGTGACGTCGCCGCCTTCCAGGGTAATGCAATGAGTCAGTTCAGACATGGATCCACTATTCCCCTTCCGGGCAGGAAACAAGAGTTATGGGCGCCGGTATCCCAGTCGGGTCGAGATACCTTCAGCGGCGTTGATCAATAGCGGAGTGAATCCGCGCAATGCTTTTTTCGTCAGGCGTTGAGTCGGACCGCCGACGCTGATGGCGGCCACAACCTGACCGCTCAGGTCGCGAACGGGCGCAGCAATGCCGCGCATACCGGCTTCCGACTCTTCGTCGTCCATCGAGAAACCTTCGACGCGAATCTGTTCGAGCACCTTGAGCAGGGCGGCCGAACTCGTGTTGGTGTTCAGCGTGCGCGCCACGAGACCTTCCTTGATGACGCGGCCGACCACGTCGGGCGCACTGTGCGCGAGCAGGACGAGACCTTCGGAGGTGCAGAAAGCGGGCTTTCGCACCCCGATGTATGACCGCACCCGGATGGCCTGATTGCTCTCGAGGTTGAACAGATAAATGATGCTTGTGCCGTCGAGGATGGCGAGGTGAACAGTCTCATCGGTCTTCTCTCTCAATTCGTGAAGGAACGGCAGCGCCTGGGTGGACACGGTGAGCCGCCGGCGCACGAGCGCGCCGAGCGCGAACAGCTCGATCCCCAGCCGATAGCGGCCATTCTCCAGGTTCTGCTCGAGCAGCCCCTCGGCAAGCAACGTTGTGGCAAGCCGGTGCGCGGTGCTCTTGGCGAGCTTCAGCCGCTTGGCGAGCGTGCTGATACCGATTTCCGGCTCTTCCTCCGAAAATGCCTTGAGCACGCGGACAGCCGCGGTGACCGACGACAGCCGTCCCTCTGCAGGACTTTCAACCGCCGCTTCCTTCGAGCGCTGCGCCTCAGATGCATTCGTTGCCATAGACTTTACCTCAAAAGTTATTGAATGGAACATCGTTCCGTATACGAGAACATTGTGCAGTTTTTGGCACGATATGTCCAGTCGCAGTCGCGACTCCTCGTAAGGACGAAAGTGTTGCGGTATGCCAAATGATAATCGTTCCAAGGCGACTGGGCGAATCATCGAAAAAGCTCCCACAGGCCCGCGCGGCTTGGTTCACGCCTCGCAGAGGCAGCACCACTCGTAATGTTCTCAGGGCTTACCCTGGCTGAATATTTCTTGACACAGATCAATGGAAATTGCCAAATACGACCGCTCACAAATAGGAACGACGTTCCGTATAAAGGAACGTTAAACGAGTAATGCGGGAGCGATGCCGGCCGACGGGGACGGCGCGCGTATAGCGTGGGGTGGAGGTGGCAGGCGGTAGGGATGCCAGCTTGCGAACACCGCCTGACACAGGTTTGTTCAGCGCAGTTGCATCACAAAAACACGAGGAGATAGCAGGATGCGAGCAGGACTGTTGGGGCTTTTGGCGGCATTGGGTTTAACCTTTACCGGCGCCGCGTATGCGCAAAGTAGTGTCACGCTGTTTGGCCTGATGGACAACGGCGTCAGCTACATCAGCAACGAGCACGGGCACGGCCTCGTGAAGGCCAATGACGGCGTGTTCACGCCGAATCTGTGGGGCATCAAGGGTACCGAAGATCTGGGTGGCGGACTCAGGGCGATCTTTCAGTTGACCGACCAGTTCTCGGTCAACACGGGCAGCATCACACCCGGTCAGCAACTGTTCTCGAAGACGTCGTATATCGGCTTGCAGGACGACCGCTTCGGGACGTTCACCATGGGTAGCCAGTACGACTTCATGGCGATGTCGTTGTGGGCATCGGGAATCGACACGGCCGACGACGGCGGCTTCTTCTTCGGCTTTCCGGCGGGTCCGTTCCAGCGTCTCGGCATTCCGAACAACCCCACGGGCGAACTCGACTGGGATCGCAGCGAGGGCACGGCGATCGCGAATACGGTCAAGTATCTGAGCCCGTCGCTGGGCGGTTTGACGGTTGGCGCCATGTATGGATTCGGCAACGTGGCGGGGTCGGTCGGAACGGGCAATTCATCTAGCTTCGGGCTGGACTACCTGGTGGGCAATCTGAAGCTCGGCGCGGCCTATACCGACGTGAAGTATGTCGTAACAGGCGGGCCTCAGGTGAGCATACGCAACTGGGGTGTGGGCGCCTTGTACACGTTCGACAACATCACGCTGCACGGACTGATCACGACCGTGCACAACATGGGTAACAGCGCCGCTGCGGCTGAAATGTCTGGGGGTGTGCGCTGGCAATTTACACCGACCTGGATGTTGAGTGGCGAGTACATGTATCTGAAAGGCAATACGTTTCTCGACAACAATCACGCCAATCAGGTTGGCGCAACGCTGTTTTATATCCTGTCGAAACGCACGACGGTCTACGTGAGTTCGATCTATCAGATTGCCAATGAAGGCGCTTCGGCGGAAATCAGCGGCATCACGGATACCGGCCCAGGTTCGAGCAGCAATAGCCAGGCCGTGTTCCGCGTGGGCATTCACACGGTGTTCTGAGCGGTGGGGGAAGCCTCGCGCAACGCTTCTGCAGGTTGCGCGGGGTAATGCCCAGGCGTGGCTCATGCGTGTCTCAGGCGTAAGGCGTGCCCGCCATTGCGGCTTTCAGGCCAACAGTTCCCTTATCAACCATGGCGAGAAAGGTGGCTTTCGCTTTCTCGCTATCGCGACTCTGGCGAAAGCTCTGGTGACCCTGGGTGAAGGCCACGGTCCACGTGGCCAGGAACAGACCGGCTGCCAGATGAGCGTCGGGATCGGCAGGTTCCAGCCCTGCGCATTCGGATAACGCCACCGTCAGGAATTGCGCGAGCTCGTCGCGTATCGCTCTCGCCCGAGCCTTGAGCGTCTCGCTGTTTTCGATCGTCTCCACGAAGCCCAGGCTCCTGGCAGAGAATTCGACGAAAGGACTCCGGTCCGCAACCAGCCGGTGAGCGAGCAGTCGCAGCGCCTCGATCGGCGTGACGCGCGGATGGCGCTGCCGCAACGCTTCGCGCAGCATCTCGCGTCCCTCTTCGTCGCGATCGAAGAACATGTCCTCCTTGCGCGGGAAGTGATTGAAGACCGTCATCCGTCCAACGTCGGCCGCCGCCGCGATCTCGTCCACCGTCACATTCTCGAAGCCCCGTTCGAAGAAAAGGCGCGTGGCTGCATCTGATATGCCTTGTCGCGTGGCGAGGCGTTTACGGGATCGACGGTCGGGCGGTGTTGACATATTGTGATTTGTAGCATAATTTATGTACCAAGTACATATTTGGACTTAGTACATGATAGAGTCATTTGACGCCGATGTTGTCGTCGTGGGAGCCGGGCCAACTGGGCTCCTTACCGCCATTGAGCTGTCGCTAGGTGGCGTGCGCGTCCTCGTGCTGGAGCGCCTGGCTGTGCCGAGCATGGTAACAAAGGCGTTGGGGATCGGAGCGCTTGGAACTGAGGCATTGCGGCGTCGTGGGATGGCATCCGCCATCGCCGCCACAGAGGAGCGCACCTTCGCGGTAATGAAGAAACTCACGGAGCAGAACGGACCGGACGCGCGGGGTCGAGGCTCCAGGTTCAGTGGCCATTTCGCGGGGCTGTCCCTGATCCGGAAGGACGCGCAGAGAGAGCCGGAACGGCGTGCTCACCCGGTGGATCAGCAGGCTGTCGAAGCCATGCTCGCCGAACGCGCGCGCGCTCTTGAGATCGAGGTGCGCCGTGAGTGCGATGTCACCCGCGTTGTCCAGCAGGAAGACGGCGTCGAGGTGGAGTGGACTTCTCCATCAGGCACGGACCATATCCGCTGCGCCTACCTTGTCGGTTGCGACGGAGGGCGCAGCGCGATCCGCAAGATGGCCGGTTTTGATTTCCCCGGCACGGCTCCCACAATGACGATGTACCAGGCGAGTGTCGAGATCGACTATCCCGAAGGCCTGCTGCCTGGAGGGTGGCGTCGCACATCGGGTGGTGTGTTCTCCTATGGGTTTCTCCCCAATCGGCTGGTTATGCTGGATTTCAGCGGTCCGCCAGAAGATCGCGAGGCGCCGGTCACACGTGAGGAGGTCGAAGCCGTACTACGCCGCATCAGCGGCACGGACGTCTGTGTCAAAGCGCTCGAAAGCGGCAGCCGGTGGACGGACAACACGCGGCTTGCGGATACCTATCGCCGGGGTACGGTGCTGCTCGCCGGTGACGCGGCGCATATCCACTCGCCGTTTGGTGGTCAGGGTCTTAGCCTTGGGCTCGTGGACGCTGCAAATCTCGGCTGGAAGCTCGCTGCGGTGATTCGTGGCGAGAAGCCCGAGAGCCTGCTCGATACCTACACGGCCGAGCGCCGACCGGTCGCCGAAGCCGTTCTGGCGAACACGCTTGCCCAGGCCGCCATCATGCGGCCCGATCCACAGGCGGGTGCAATGCGCGACATCGTGGCGAACCTCATGCAATTCGATGACGTCAACCGCTTCATCGGCGAGATTATGAGCGGTCTTGCCAGCCGTTACGATCTCGGCTCGGAGCGGGACGAGGTTGGACGGCTGATTGGCGACAAGCCGATCATTCACGGCGATGCCAGCGTCTCGCTCTACGACGCCATGCAGGATGGGATGGGCGTGCTTCTCGACGCGTCAATCGACGGAAAAGCGACGAGGCTCGTGACAGCGAGCACGCAGAGGATACGCTGCGTCGCTGTCGATACAGGACCTTCGATGCTGATCCGTCCGGACGCCTGCATTGCCTGGGCCGCCGAGGAGGGTAGCACAGACGGACTGGAGGAAGCGCTCCGGCGCTGGTTCATCCCGACACGGGACGACGGCTTACCCTTGCGCTAGACCCGCAACGCCGCGCGCAACTTTTCCGGCGATAGCGGCAAATCCCTGAAGCGCTGCCCGGTCGCGTTGGCAATCGCATTCGCGAGTGCTGCCGACATCGGTCCTTGCGATGCTTCGCCAACCCCGAGAAACGGGGTGCCCGGCCGGTCGATCAGATCGACATCGAGCACTTTCGGCACGGAAGAAAAGCGCAGGATCGGATAGGCACTCCAGTCGAAACTCGTGATGTTGTGCTCGTCGAAGGTCGTGGCTTCGAACAGCGTCCAGCTGGCCGATTGCAGGATGCCGCCTTCGATCTGATTGCGCACGCCATCGGGATTCACAATCTGCCCGCAATCGAGCGCGCTCGCGACGCGTTCTATCGTCACGTAACCGGTCTCGCGTTCTATCGAGATTTCGACAGCCAGCGCGCAGTACGCCATCAGGTTCTTGTACTTCGCGAAGGCAAAGCCGA
>Ga0302220_10003159_pt1 | contig 11585 bp, 9 predicted proteins | sample II_Palsa_E1_3_FD_194572 | JGI IMG/M metagenome (GOLD analysis project Ga0302220, IMG submission 194572) | Peat permafrost microbial communities from Stordalen Mire near Abisko, Sweden - II_Palsa_E1_3 | ecosystem: Environmental > Terrestrial > Soil > Palsa > Peat permafrost | place: Sweden... | reverse complement strand
AAGGCACCTGAATCCTCTTCACTGATCGGCCTGAAGATGTTGCCGATCGGCGCGGCGCCAAAGCCCATTGCGGTGGTCTCGAGCCCTGAACGCAGCCATTTACGTTTTGCTACCGGATCCATCTTTGTCTCCGACATGAGTTGAGTTGTTCGTCCGGCTGTAACTTTAGTAACTCACTGGATGGTTACTTAATGATGATATTAGGCCGCGCTGAAACATCTATCAAGCGGGTTTTCCCTGATTTCCCGCAGCTTTGTTCGACTCTGAGGCGAGACGCTTGGGTGCCCCCATTACAGCAGCCTTGGCGCGCGCATGATCAGCGCACAAGCCGCAGGAAAGCGGCCATCACTTCCACCGAGCTTTCGAGCAGATGACGGCCCAAATGCGTAGCGAGACCGCGTGCCGCCGCGTCTTCCAGCAAGCGCGTTTGCGTGGGTTTCATGATGAGGTCCGCCACCATTGCGTTCGGACTCGCTCCGGTCAAATCGATCGGTAGCGGATCGCTCGCGCGCATCCCGCATGGCGTCGCGTTGACGATAAGATCGTGCGTCCCCTGCGCGATCGGCGCGCTTCGACGGACAAGCGCCGTCCCACCACGCGTGCGCAAGGAGTCTTCCAGACGCTGCAGCGATTCCGTATTGCTATCGAACAGATCAAGCGATGCAACCCCCGCATCGACCAGCGCGTGTGCGACTCCCGCGCCTGCGCCGCCGGTTCCCACAAGCAGCACCGACTTGTTGCGCACGACGTGGTTGCAGGCATGGAGGCCTTGCACGAAGCCGACGCCATCGAACATGGCACCGGCCCACGTGCCATCAACTTCCCGGCGCAGACAGTTCACCCCGCCCGTCTGCCTGGCCGCCTCGGACAAGTCCGCGGCATAAGCGGCAGCAGCAATCTTGTGCGGCACGGTGACGACCACGCCCGCCAGGTTGACGATGCCCCGCAAGCCGTCGAGTACGGCGCCGAGTTTCGCGGGCGGCACCTGCAGCGGAATCAGTACCGCATTCACAGCGTGCCGCTCGAACAGCGCGTTGAACAGTTCGGGCGACTTCGCCTGCGCGATGGGGTCACCCAGTATGGCGACGATCCTTGTTTCTCCGTCGATCTGCATCAGGATCGGTCTCCATGTCGAAGGGTGATGCGTTCGATCAACCGTTGCACGCGCAGCGCGTCGTCGCCAACAATGGCAGGCGTCCGATCCTCGCGGACAGCCGCGCAAAAATCCTTGATCAACTCGCGATGCGCGGTGTGAGAGAAGTCCATCGGTTTCGCACCGAAGCCCGACGAAGACGGATCGCGGAATTCGTCGGTGCGGCCATCCTGGAAGACCACGCGCAGAGCGCCGCCTTCGAGCACTGCTGTGCCCTTTTTGCCGACCATTTCGATACGTTCGGGAAAGCCTGGAAACGCAGCGGTGGTGGCAAATACGTAACCGGCCGCGCCGCTTTCAAACCTGAGTGCGGCGCTTGCGAAGTCCTCCGCTTCCATCGAATGCAACAAGGTCGTCGCAGTTGCGCCCGTCACGGATGAAACGTCGCCTGCCAGCCAGATGAGCAGATCGAGCGAGTGGATCGCTTGCGTCATCAGTACGCCGCCGCCATCGCGTGCATAGGTGCCGCGGCCCGGTTCATCGTAGTAGGACTGTGGGCGCCACCATCGCAGATCGAGTCCCGCATAAGCGAGCGTGCCGAGCGCGCCGCCCTGCACCAAAGCGGCAAGCCGCCTCACCGCCGGTCGAAAGCGGTTCTGAAACACGACACCGAGACGCACGCCAGCGTCGCGGCATGCTTGCACCAGACGTTCCGCGCGTGGAGTCGAGATGTCGAGCGGCTTTTCCAGCAAAACATGTTTGCGCGCAGCCGCAGCTTGCAGGACAAGATCAAGATGCGTGTGCGGCGGCGTCAAGATCAGAACGGCGTCGACGCCGGGATCTTTAAGCACCGCTTCGTACGATTCGCCGAGTGGAAAGCCGTACTGGCGCGCGAACGGCTCGAGCCGTTCACGCGAGCGGCCCAGCACACCAACCACTTCTACCTGGTCGCGCAGATCGTTGAGCGCGAGCGCGTGAGGTGTGGCGGCGAGGCCGACGCCTACGATCGCAATCCGGGTCTTGCGCATTCTGGGCTCCCTGTTGGGATTTGGGATCGCGTTAAACCGACGCTGTCAGTTCAGGCACCGTGTCGAACAGATCGCCGACCAGACCATAATCGGCAACGCTGAAAATCGGCGCTTCGGCATCCTTGTTGATCGCAACGATGACCTTCGAGTCCTTCATCCCGGCCAGATGCTGGATCGCGCCCGAGATGCCGATGGCAATGTACAACTGCGGTGCGACTATCTTGCCGGTCTGGCCGACCTGATAGTCGTTCGGCACGAAGCCCGCATCGACCGCGGCGCGCGATGCCCCCAGCGCTGCATTCAGCTTGTCTGCCAGCGGTTCGAGAACCTTTGTGTAGTTCTCGCCGTTGCCCAGACCACGGCCACCCGAGACGATGATCTTCGCCGAGGTCAGTTCCGGACGGTCCAGCTTCGTCACTTCACGGCTCACGAACTGCGACAGGCCGGTGTCTGCTGCGGCTTCGATCTTCTCAACCGTTGCGCTGCCGCCTTCTGCTGCAACAGCGTCGAAGCCGGTCGTGCGAACCGTGATGACCTTGATCCGGTCAGCCGATTGCACCGTAGCGATTGCGTTGCCTGCGTAGATCGGGCGCTCGAACGTGTCTGCACTGTCTACAGCCGTGATGTCGCTGATCTGTGCGACGTCCAGCTTCGCGGCGATACGCGGCGCGATGTTCTTGCCGTAGGCGGTCGCTGGTGCGAGGATATGCGTGTAGTCCTTAGCAATGTTCAACACCGTCGCTTCAACGTTCTCCGCCAAACCCGCTTCGAGTTGCGGCGCATCCGCCAGCAGCACCTTCGAAACACCTGCGATCTTCGCTGCGGCATCCGCCGCAGCTTGCGCGTTGTGACCCGCGACCAGCACGTGAATATCGCCACCGATTTTCCGTGCGGCTGCAATCGTGTTCAGCGTCGCGGTTTTGATCGACGCACGGTCGTGTTCTGCTATTACAAGATTCGTCATTTTTTTCTCTCAGTTTCCAACTACACCACCTTCGCTTCGGTCTTCAGCTTCTCGACCAGCGTCTTCACATCCGGCACCTTCACGCCGGCCGCGCGCTGCGGCGGTTCGACAACCTTCAGCGTCTTCAGGCGCGGCGTGACATCGACCCCCAGGTCTGTGGGTTTGAGCGTTTCCATCGGCTTTTTCTTGGCCTTCATGATGTTGGGCAGCGTCACATAACGCGGCTCGTTCAGGCGCAAGTCCGTGGTAATCACGGCGGGCAAGCTCAGGGACAGAGTCTCCGAGCCGCCATCGACTTCACGCGAAACGATAGCTTTACCGTCTACAACAACAACCTTCGAAGCGAAAGTTGCTTGCGGCAATCCAGCCGGCGCAGCCAGCATCTGGCCGGTCTGGTTCGAATCGTCGTCGATAGCCTGCTTACCCAGAATGACCAATGCAGGCTGTTCCTTGTCGACCAACGCCTTCAGCAGCTTCGCAACCGCCAGCGGCTGCAGTTCTTCACTCGACTCGATCAGGATTGCGCGATCCGCGCCGATCGCCAGCGCCGTGCGCAGCGTCTCCTGACATTGCGTCACCCCGCACGACACGACAATGACTTCCGTCGCCACGCCCGCTTCCTTCAGACGTACCGCTTCCTCCACCGCGATTTCATCGAACGGATTCATCGACATCTTCACGTTCGCGATATCAACGCCACTACCATCTGATTTCACGCGGACCTTCACGTTGTAGTCAACCACGCGCTTGACTGGCACCAGGATTTTCATCTGCAACAACTCCCTCAATAAAAACCGGCTATAAGCGACCGGATCAGAACTCACTTGATGATCAGCACCTTCGAGCGATCGAAGGCAACAGTCACTGCAACGATCAGGATCACCCCGAACACGATCTGCTGCGCGAACACGCTGATACCGACGAAGGTCATGCCAACTCGCGCAACGGACACCAGCAACGCGCCGACCAGCGTTCGGCCTATGCCTCCCGAGCCACCCGTCAGAGCAGTCCCACCGACGATCACCGCAGCGATGGCGGGCAGCAGGAACTGGTCCGCCAGCGTGGGCGAGCCGCTGCCGAGACGCCCGGCCATCACGACGCCCGCCAGTCCGGCGAAGAACGACGACGTCGCGAACACCAGGCACTTGGTCCCCGACACGCGCAACCCCGATGCGATCGCCGCGGGCTCGCCGGCGCCGATCGCATCGACATGCCGTCCGAACACCGTTGAGCGATGCAGGAACAGGCAAAATGCGAACACCGCGACGCCGAGCAGGATCTCGTGCGGCACGCCGAACGAGGAGCCGGTGGTCCAGCCAAGTGACGCGTTGCGCGTCTCGTCACTAATCCCGATCGAGCGCGTACCCGAGAGCGTCAGCGCGGCAGCCGATGCGATCCCGCCCACTGCAAGAGTCGCTATAAATGAAGGAATCCGAAGCACTGTCTGGATCACACCGCTCAACAAGCCGACGCCAAACGACGCCGCGAGCGCGATGACCGCCGCCATCGCGCCGTAACGCGGCAGCAACATCGCGACGATCACGCTCGAGAGCGACGCCACGGCCTGCAATGACAGGTCGATGCTGCCGAGCAACACGACAAACGTCGTGCCGGCCGCCATGATGAACAGCGTCGAACTGTCAGCCAGCAAGCCAAGCTGCGTCGACGGTGCAAGGAAGCTCGGTTGCGCGATTTCGATCAGCAGATACAGTGCGATAAGGGCGATGAAGGGCGCGTTGTCGCCGAGCTTCGCCTTAAGTGTTGCGTTCAGATGTGGCATGTTGACCTCAGACCATGTGTTCGACGATTTCGACCTGCGAGGGCTTATGCCCGACTGCGCACGGCAGGATCGCTTGAGCGCGACCGTCGCGCATCACCATCACCCGGTGACTAAGACCGAGAATCTCTTCGAGCGTATCGCCGGTCAGTACCACGGCGACGCCCTCCGCGCTCAGTTCGCGGATAAGCTGATAGACCTCCTCCTTCGCGCCCACATCGAGACCGCGGGTCGGATGATCGAGCACGAGAATCCGGCTGCCTGCGAAGCGCCACTTCGCCAGTACGACCTTTTGCTGATTGCCTCCCGACAGGTTGCGGCAGGATGCGTCGGGACCGGGCGTCTTGATATGCAGACGATCGATCCACTCAGTCGCAATCAAGCGTTCACTCGCCTTGCGCACGACGCCGGCACGGCTGACCGCGCCAAGACGCGGCAACGTCAGGTTTTGCGCCACGCTCATCTGGGTCACGAGCCCTTCGACCTTTCGCTCACGCGGGACGTATCCGATGCCCAGCGCGACGGCATGATTCGCCTGCGGCTTGAGACGGGCGGTGCCCACTGTCACCTCGCCGGCGTCGAGCTTTTCGAGTCCCGCGATCACCCGGCACAACTCCTCGCGACCTGATCCGACCACCCCTGCCACGCCGAACACCTCACCGTTATAAACCTCGAACGACACATCGTTCAGCGCATGGCCAAGCGACGCGTGATTCACCGATAGCGCCACCTCCTTGCGACATGGCTTTTGCAGGTTCTCCCGGTAATACTCACCGTGCATCGAACGGCCCACCATCAGTTCGTGGAGCTTCGCCACCGATGCTTTAGCGGCCGGCATTTCGGCGACCACCTTGCCGTCCTTCATCACATACACGCGGTCGCTGAGCGACAGCAATTCGTCGAGCCGGTGCGAAACGAACACGAACGAGGCGCGCGACTTGAGTTCGCCCACGAGTCGAAACAGAATCTCTATCTCCGCGGCCTCGAGCACCGAGGTGGGCTCGTCAAGCAGAATGATCGGCGTGCCGCCCGTTCGGCTCGCGAGAGAAAGGGCGCGCGCGAGCTCCACCATCTGGCGCTGGCCAAACGACAGGTCCTCGCACAAGGTCAGCGGATCAACGTCCAGACGCACCGTGGCGAGTTCTTTTTTGGCCGCGTGCTTGAGCTTCGTCCAGTTCAATCGTCCGAAGGTGACGAAGTCTTCTTCGCGGCCCAGGAACAGATTCTCGGCAACGGTCAGGTTAGGCAGGATCGACTGCTCCTGATACACCATCGCGATGCCCTTCGAGGTGGCGTCGCGTGGATTGCGGATCACCATCGGCTGGCCGTTGAGCATGATCTCGCCGGTGTCCTGGCGATACGCACCCGTTAGCAGTTTCATGAGGGTGGACTTGCCCGCGCCGTTCTCGCCGATCAGGCCGACGATTTCGTTCGGCCTGATTTCGATGGTTACGTCGTCCAGGGCGAGCACGCCCGGAAAGCGTTTGGTGACGTTCTTGAGTGTCAGCATGTCTGTTCTCCGGCCGCTCACTTGACGATGCGCCGACGCGAGCGATTAAGCGCTAACGTCACGGCGACGATTATCAGCACGCCCTGGATGCCCTGCTGCACATAGGGAGGCACGCCAAGCAAAACCATGCCATTGGCGAGCACCACAACAATCAGGGTTCCTATCAACGTGTTCATCGGGCTGCCGTTGCCGCCGGCAAGAGATGTCCCGCCCACGACGATCGCCGTAATGGCGACGAACAGTTGCCCATTGGCGATGAGCGCATGACCCTGCCCGTATTGCGCGACAGCGAGAATACCCGCCACGCCATAAAAGGCGCCGGCCAACGCGAATACCGCGATGCGCACACGACTGACCCTCACGCCGCTCAGACGGGCGAGATCTTCTCCGCCACCGATGGCCAGGGTGTGACGACCCAGCAGGGTATGCCGGTGGATAAACCAGGCGACGCCAAGCACCAGCACCGCGATCCACACGGACAATGGCAGGCCGAGGTAGCGCGTAATAGCGATCGAGCGCAGGGCCGTGTCGCTGACCCGGATCGTGTTGCCCGACAGCCACGCCGTTCCGATCCCCGACGCAACAAACCCGACCGCCAGCGTGGTGATGAACGACGGAATGCGCAGGAACACGTGCAATACGCCGTTGGTGAGGCCCAGCACGGCGCCGGCGGCAATGGCCACCGCCAGCACCCACAGCCCGAAGTGGTTATCGTTGTACGAGTTCTCGACGAGCATCGACACTGTGATCGCCGCAACCGCCACAATGCCTTCGGCCGACAGATCGATGCTACCGAGCTGAATCACGAAGGTGCCACCCAGCGCGATGGTGAGCGGGATCGCGGCGGAAATCGCGATTCGCGACAGGTTCATCGGATCGAAGAAATCGTGATTGAACGCGCCGATGCAAACGCCGAGCGCCAGGAGAACCAGCAATGGCGAAGATCGCCGTATCAGCGCGTGCATCGAAACGACCTGTATTCCCGGTGTTGTTGTGCGGACGGCCTGCCGGGTAGGCACTGCGGTTAGCTTGTTCATCGATACACCACGGGTCCCGCCACGCGGGCATAGAGGTTGTTCCAGTCAACGCTCGGTGCCGACTCGCGGGTAATGACGGTCTGCACATTGGACTTCGTGACGAGGGTCGCTTTGCAGAACGACTCACGCTGGTCCTTTGGCAAGGTCGCGACATCGACTTTTTTCCGTTTCGCCTGAAGACCCATCGACAGCCCGATGCCGCCCAGCCAATAGGGGTCCCAATCGACCGTCGTCACAAGTTCACCCACCTTGACGGCCGCGAGCCCGGGTGTGGTGCCGTCCATCCCGGAAACCGGCAGTTGGCCCGCGAGTCCTTCTGCACGAAGCGCTTCGATCGCGCCAAGCGCCATGTCGTCGTTCGCCGCCCACACACCCTTCACCTTCGAGTTGAAACGGGTCAGCCACGCCTGCATGATCGGGAAAGCCTTTTGCGAATCCCAGTCGGCCACCTGGAAGTCCAGCAACTGGATATCCGGGAATTTCTTCAGCGCGGCCATCAAACCTGCCTTGCGTTCAATCGCCGGCACGTTGCTGAAAATTCCCCCAAACGCCACGACACCACCCTTGCCGCCCATCGCCTTGAACAGTTCGGTTGCGGTGGCTTCACCATAAGCCACACCGTCAAACGACAGGTGCGCCACGTAGTTCGGGTTGAAGTCCCAAGGATGAAGGTCTTTTGGCTTGTTCCAGATCGTTGTCACGTACGCACCGGCCTTCTGACATGTCTCGACGATGACGCGCGCATCGGCCGAATCGTTCGGGTCGATGTTGAGCACGAGGTTGCCGCCGGTCTTCTGCAGCAGCGCGCGAATATCCGCGATGCCTTTTTCCGAACTGCCTTCCGTGGTAAGCGGCACATAGGGCAGCCCAACGCTCTTGGCAAAGTTCTGCGCACCCTTGTTGAACGCGGTGTAGTACGGATTGGTCAGTGAGCGGAACGAACAGGCGAGCGTTGTCTGCTCCGCGCCGAACGACAGGCCTGACATGCCGCCACCAGCCACGGCGAAGGCCGCGCCTGCACCCAGCCTGATGAAATCGCGGCGTGAAACGCCCGTGTGCTGATCCTGTTTGGACATGATGTCTCCTCCGAGCAAAAGAACCCTGTGATCAGGGCAATCTATAAATAACTGGATATTTACGCAGTGTCGGGAATGACCGGATTACCGGTCCTCCCCTGGTTCAACCGCGATTCGTTCTCAAACCGCCGCGGCCTCGTGCGCCGCCGCTCGGCCCGACATACCTGCAAGCCGGCCCGACATGTGCGCCGGCTGCGCCGCCAGACCGCGAATCAGGTCGGCAGCCTTCTCCGCGATCATCAACGTAGGCGCGTTCGTATTCGAACTCACGATCCGCGGCATCACCGACGAGTCCGCGACACGCAGACCCTGGATGCCGTGCACACGCAATTGCGGATCGACGACCGACAATTCGTCGACGCCCATCTTGCACGTGCCGACCGGGTGATAGCCGGTGCGTCCGTACTGCTGCGCATAAGCCTCGTACTCGGCCTGCGTGCGTACCTTTCCGCCTGGAAAGTGCTCGCTCTTGATGTACTTGCTCAGCGCCTTCTGACTCATGATTTCGCGACTCTGGCGGATCCCGTCGACGGCCACCTTCAGGTCATACGGATCGCGAATATAAGCAGGATCGATCACTGGCGCGTCGGCCGGATCGGCACTGTGCAACGTGACGCTGCCACGGCTGCGTGGCCTGAGAAAATAGGAGTTGAGCGTACAGCCCGAACCCGACGGTACCGGCGGCACGCCGGCCTCAACGCCTGCGCCGGGCAAGAAGTGAAACTGCAAATCGGGGGTCGGTACGCTGCTGTCCGAATACCAGAACGCACCGCCTTCGGCGATGTTGGACGTGACCGGCCCCTTGTTGAAGAGTTTGTACTCGAGGCCAGCGAGCAGCATCATGTGCTTCTTCGAATACTTGTCCAGACTGTACGCACCGTTCAGGTCGTAGACGATATCGATGTCGAAGTGATCTTGCAGATTCTGCCCGACACCGTTCAGCGCATACACGGGCTTCACGCCAACACGCTCAAGGTCTTCGGCACGTCCAATGCCGGATAGCATCAGCAGCTTCGGCGAACCGATAGCGCCAGCGGTCACGATGACTTCACGTTCCGCTCGCGCAACGGTCACGTTTGAACGGTCGCTCCCGGATGCAAATTCGACGCCGATCGCGCGGCCATTTTCGATTACTACACGCGAAACGAGGCAATCGGTGCGCACCGTCAGATTCGGCCGCGAGCGAGCGTCGCGCAGATAGCCGACAGCTGCGCTGCAGCGTTTGCCATTGCGTTGCGTGACCTGATAAACGCCCACGCCTGCCTGCTGCGCGCCGTTGAAGTCACTGTTGTGCGGCATGCCCGCTTCCTGCCCGGCGAGGACAAAAGCCTTTGTCAGCTCGTTAACAGTGATCAGATCCGACACACCGAGCGGGCCGCCGACGCCGTGATACTCGTTGCACAGGCGCTCGTTGTCTTCCATGCGCCGGAGGTAAGGCAGCACGCCGTCGCGAAAGCCCCAGCCAGTGCATCCCTCGCGCTCCCAGCCGTCGTAATCAGCGGGCTGACCGCGCGTATAGACCATCGCATTGATCGAGCCGCCCCCCCCGAGTACGCGACCCTGCGCGAAGGGAATCTGCCGCTTCTGTGTTTCCGCCGCCGCCGTCGTGTGATAACCCCATGTCAACGGGCCGCCCGTCATCTTGAAGAATCCCACCGGCATATGGATGTACGGGTCGGTGTCGGCGGGGCCGGCCTCGAGCAGCAGCACCCGGGTGCTTGCATCCTCGCTCAGGCGAGCCGCCAGTGCGCAACCCGCAGCGCCTCCACCCACGATCACATAGTCATACATTGTTGTCTCCGATACTGTGTTTTGCAGCCACACGCTTTTCGCGTAGCACTAACGTTTCGTGCGGCTCTTCGCGACCGCTTTCGTTCAGGCGCGAGGCGCCTCATGCGCCTTAAGCGATCCAGCGCGGGCGGTTGCCGACCTGGATATGCACTGACTTGAGTTCCGTGTATTCCTCGATGCCGTAACGACCCGTTTCGCGTCCGATGCCCGACTGCTTGACACCGCCGATCGGCATTTCCGGGCCGCCGGTGATCGTGCAGTTCACCCAGATCCGGCCCGCTTGAACCTCACGGAAGCTCTTGATCGCACCTTGCAGGTCGCGTGTCCAGATGCTGGCAGCCAGGCCGAAGGGCACGCAGTTCGCAAGCTGGATTGCCTGCTCGAAGGTGTCGAATGGCGTGACCGCCAGTACCGGTCCGAAAATTTCTTCCTGTGCGAGCGCGCTGTCGGGTTGCACGTTACGAAACACCGTGGGCTGGATAAATAGCTTGTCGCCCTCATTGCTGCTGGTGCCGCCCCAAACGAGTTGCGCGCCGTCGCGCCGACCTGCGTCGATATAGCCCCGGATCTTGTCAAACTGGCGTGCTTCGACAATGGCGCCGACATGATTGGATGCATCGAGCGGATCGCCCACTTTCACCTTTTCGAGCACCGCCTTCACACGCTCGACAAGTTCCTGTTCTACCGAACGGTGCACAACGAGGCGGCTGCCCGACACACAGCATTGGCCCGCGTTGAAGGAGATGCCGAAGGCAATCGCGTCCGCAGCGTCGTCGAGATCGGCGTCGGCGAATACGATCTGCGGATTCTTGCCGCCCAGCTCGAGTCCCACCTTTTTCATGTTGCCGCCTGCCGCGGCGAGGACCGAACGTCCCACCGGCGTCGAGCCGGTGAACGAAATCATGTCGACATCCATGTGCTCCGCGAGTGCCTGGCCGATCACCGAGCCCAGCCCCGTTACGACGTTGACCACACCATCCGGCAAGCCTGCTTCGGTGAGCAAGGCGGCGAGCTTGAGCGTCGTGGTTGAGGTCAGTTCGGCGGGTTTGACCACCACGGTGCAGCCAGCCGCCAGTGCGAACGGCAGGCGTTCCGAAAGAATGAAGAATGGAAAATTCCATGGCGTGACGATGCCCACCACGCCGACCGGTTGCCGCACGACAAGACCGAACAGATCGTTTCCCAGCGTGTCATGCGAATCACCGTGCACGACACGCGCGAGGCCCGCCGCATATTCCCAAATACCTGCAGCCGCGATGACTTCGCCGCGCGACTGTCCGATCGGCTTGCCGCTTTCGAGCGTCTCGAG
>Ga0302220_10003153_pt1 | contig 11599 bp, 9 predicted proteins | sample II_Palsa_E1_3_FD_194572 | JGI IMG/M metagenome (GOLD analysis project Ga0302220, IMG submission 194572) | Peat permafrost microbial communities from Stordalen Mire near Abisko, Sweden - II_Palsa_E1_3 | ecosystem: Environmental > Terrestrial > Soil > Palsa > Peat permafrost | place: Sweden... | reverse complement strand
ACGTATGCGGTATCGGATAGCGCGCTGGTCAAAAGCTTACCCGGTTTTAAAAACGGCTATGCCGATGTTGATGGCATCCGGTTGCACTATGTGACGGGAGGCGAAGGCAGTCCTGTCCTGCTACTTCCGGGCTGGCCCGAAACCTGGTGGGGATATCACAAGATCATGCCCGAGTTGGCGAAGACGCATCGCGTCTACGCGATCGACATCAGAGGAATGGGTAGCTCCGACAAACCTGCTGGCGGTTATGACAAAAAGACCATGGCCAACGACCTGTCCGAACTGATCCACCAGCTAGGGTTTGAAAAGGTCGATGTGGTCGGGCACGACATTGGCGCAATGGTCGCCTTTAGTCTGGCAGCCAACCACCCTGAGCAGGTGCGTAAGCTGGTCATGCTGGACGTCGCTCATCCGTCGCCCGGGTATTTCAAGCTGGCGCTCTTGCCTGAAGCGGGTACGTTCGGTGACAAGATCGACGAAGACCACCCATACCTCTGGTGGTTCGCCTTCCATCAAGTAAAGGGTCTGCCAGAGGATCTGCTGGAAGGTCGTGCAGGACTGGAGCAAGCATGGTTCTTCCGATACCAGCTGAAAGACGAAACCGCGATCGATGCCCGGGATCGCGCTGTCTATGCCGCCGCTTATTCAAGCCGCGACGCAATCCGTGCAGGAAACGGCTGGTATCAGGCCTTTTCCCGGGATATTGCAGATAGTAGAACCTATCAACCCTTGGCGATGCCGGTGTTGGGCCTGGGTGGAACAGGATATCCGCGGCTGAAGGCGTCACTCGATGCGAGTGCGCCGGGATCGAGTACCTTCCGGATAGACGGAAGCGGCCACTTTATTGCCGAAGAAAAACCATTCGTGCTGCTCTCCTACCTGAACGACTTCTTGAACTGAACTGAACTAAGCGCGCCGCGCGCCAATGCGCCGCGATGCGGGGCCCGAGAGCCCCGATCGGCGGCGCAGTTCAGTTCGGTCAAGACCTGCTTAAGCCACGGGTAGCTGTTCCAGAAGCTCCGCAGTCGAATAAATTGCATGGGCGAACATGGGCGCATTCGTCGCCGCTGCTTGCATGCCCTCAGCGCTGAACGCCGCCGTCGCGTCCGTCACAAGCGTGACGTGATAACCAAGTTCCATGCCAAAGCGCGCCGTTGATTCAATGCAGCTGTTCGCGATCAATCCGACCAGAATAATTTTCTGGATACCGTGCTGTTTCAATTGGGCATCGAGGTCAGTATTCGCAAAACCACTTTGCGCCCAGTGTTCCTTGATGACCACGTCACCCGGCTGCGGCCCGAATTCGGGGTTGAATTCACCGCCCCACGACCCGACTTCGAAAGCCTTGGTCGGAAGTCCCGCTTTCTGGAACATGTTGATATGTTGCCAGCCGTCGAAGTCGCCATGATGCGAGCGATGGTGAGGCACGATGAACACCTGGATTCCAGCGGCACGCGCAGCCGGGATGATCTTGCGGAGGTTGCCGAACATGCCGGACGCGTCGGCTGTCGCCTTGATGGCGTTAAACAACTTACCGCCTTCACTCATAAAGTCGTTGTACGGGTCGACGATGAGGAGGCCGGTTCGTTCTGCGCTATAGGTTGCAGTCATGAAATCGCCTTTCGTATTCAGTGAGTAGGGGGATGACTGGACAGTCGCACGGATGCGTGGCGCGCATGGATCATGCAGATCGACGTGGATCGACCATCCGGCAGACGTTTGTCCATTTCAGTAGCGTCGAATAGCCAGCGAGCCGGCTCCTTCGTTCAAGGGTTTGACGTTCCGACCTGCTTACCCGCCCGGTCGAAAGCGGTCGGATCTTGAGGCTTTTAAATACCCTCGAAAGCAGGTCCACGCGAATCGAGAATAGACGCTTTAAAAATGAAAGTCACGTCATTTCTGTCCGCTAAGATCCTCGAGTCAGCGGGGGCAGGAAACACTGTCATGCTTTTTTCTTTGCTCACAGTCGGAGACTGGGTAAGAGAAGGTCCATAGGCATACCCGTTCGCGAGCGCCTTGCATTCGCGGAGCGCACTCTGCAATGTGACCGCCCTCAAATGTCCGTCATTGCTTTCGCGCGCTGACGAAGGCGGGGTTCTTTGACAACACTGGAGATCCGCTGTATTGTAACTTCAAAACATGAAGCGACAAATCAAGAACGTAGATTTACCTCGCCGCTTCGGATCGTTGCGGCTGCCCCTGCGACGTAATCGGCTCACCGTCCATGACAACACCTGTCAACTTAAGCGGAATTCAATGACCACACTTTTCGACCCTGTAAAAATCGGCGATATTTATACGGAAAACCGTGTCGTGATGGCGCCGCTGACCCGCGATCGTGCTGGCCCTGGCGGCGTGCCGCGCGAGATGGCTGCGACCTATTATCGTCAACGTGCGAGCGCCGGACTCATCATCGCGGAAGGCACACAGATCTCGGCGCTGGGTCAGGGGTACCTCGATACGCCGGGTATTCATACCGCAGCTCAAGTGGCGGCCTGGCGCCGTGTGACAGACGCCGTGCACGAAGCAGGCGGCAAGATCGTGGTTCAGTTATGGCATGTAGGGCGGATTTCCCACACGTCGTTGCTGTCCGGTGGCCAAGTGCCGGTATCGAGCAGCGCTCGAATCGCAAAAGCACAGACGTTCACCGCCAAGGGCTTTGAACAGGTATCGGCGCCGCGCGCCCTGAGCCTGCAGGAAGTGGCCGGGGTAGTGGAGGAGTTCCGTATTGGTGCGAGGAACGCCATCGCAGCAGGATTCGACGGCGTCGAGGTTCATGGCGCGCATGGTTACCTGGTCGAGCAGTTCCTGCGCGACAGCATCAATGACCGCACGGACGCTTATGGCGGTGAGATCGAAAATCGGGTGCGTTTTGTGAGCGAAGTCATGACGGCCATCTCGGACGAGATCGGAGGCGGCCGCTCGGGAATCAGGCTGTCGCCGGTGTCACCGGTCAACGACGCCGCGCTCGACAGTGCGACGCAAGCGACCTACAACATGGTCGTCGAACGCATGGCGAAGTTGAAGCTTGCTTTCATTCATGTGGTGGAAGGTGCGACAGGAGGTGCGCGTGACTTCGCGCCTCTCGACTACGGGGCGTTACGCAGCCGCTTCAAGGCCGGCAATGGAAGCGGCGCATGGATCGCAAACAACGGCTATACCCGCGAGATGGCGCTGGACGCTGTGGAAAGCGGAGCGGTGGACGCGGTGGCCTTCGGCAAGCCATTTATCAGTAACCCGGATCTGGTGCGTCGCCTCAAGGAAAACGCACCGCTCGCACCCGCGGACCAGAAAACCATGTATGGCGGCGACGAGAGAGGGTACACGGACTATCCGATGCTTGATGGGAAGGCTGCGTAGTCGCTCGTTGTGTTCCGGGGTCTCGCATTGTTTGCGGTCGTGCGTGACGCCATCCTGAGACCTTGATTTGGAGCATTTTATGCAAGCAACCGGATTTTCAAGCTGGACGGGTTCGTGGAAGAGCGGGACGGGGACCTTGTCGACTGACACCGGCTTATTCAAGGCTACGCCGTATTCCTATGCGAGCCGATTCGAGGGCGCCCCAGGTGCGAGCCCGGAGGAGTTGCTAAGTGTTGCTCATGCAGGATGTTTCAATCAAGCACTTGCCAACAACTTTGGCATGATCGATCTGGAAGCGGAGAGTATCGAGACTTCGGTCGACATCGATTTTGGAACGGGAGACGATGGGCATCCCGCCATCAAGCGGTCCCATATCACGGTCAGCGCCAAGGTGCCGGGCGCATCGGATGAGCAATTTCAACATTGCGCGGATCGTGCGCGTACGAATTGTACGATCTCCAAGATCATGAACATCGAGATTACGATGGTCGCCAAGCTGCTTCCGTGAGACAAGCCATAAACTTCTCGAAGGGACTCAGAGGGACCAATCACAATCTGATCGACGCCTTGGATCGGTGAATCCAGCTCCGTGCATGGTGCCTCGTCGATTGCTGCGCTGCCGCGCGTGCAAACAAGCTTGGCAGTGGTCGAGAGACTATTAGGCAATCTGATAAAGCCAGCTAAGTGTTTGCAATCAAACGACGGCCCGTACGCTACGTGCGCACTTGCAACCTTGCTCATTCGATGGGACCTGTTACTAATGACCGAAATAACCGAAACACAAAAGATGCAAGCGAACGACGGCGTGCTACCACCGCATGAAGCGCTCAATATTGTTTCGCGTAGTGTTGCCACTACTCGTCAAAACGACACCGTCATGACAGGAGACGCTCCCTTCTCGGCGCTTGACGACCGACATCATCAAACCCATCCGATTCTCACCGACAGTGAAATTGAGCGGATGAAACACTTCGGCACGCTGCAAACTTACCGATCCGGCGAGCAGTTGCTGGAATCCGGCGTGCCTGTGCCCGGCATGTTCGTTTTGCTTAGCGGCCGGATCAGTATTACCAGACGCGACGGGCTCGGGCGCGTGAGCGAGGTGCTCGAACAACAACCCAGACGCTTCGTTGCGGAGATCGGTCAACTCTCGGGAAGGCCGTCACTCGTCGATGGCCACGCAGTAGGCGACGTCACAGTCATCCTGATCCCGCCGGAGCGCTTGCGCGCGCTTCTCGTGGCGGAAGCGGAGTTAGGAGAACGGATCATGCGTTCTTTGATTCTCCGGCGGGTCAGGCTGATCGAGCGCGGAACCGGGCCGATACTGCTGGGAAAATCGGATGATGCGCGCTTGATATTGCTGCAAGGGTTCTTGAGCCGAAATGGACACCCGCACACGGTGATCGATACCGACACCGACCCCGATGCGATCCAGTTACTAGAACGTATGTCCAGATCAGATGCTGATCTTCCGCTGGTCATTTGTCCGGATGGCACGGTACTACGTGCCCCAGACGAAAATCAGCTCGCGTCACAATTGGGCTGGTTGCCTGAATTCGATCCTGAGCATACCTATGATGTCGCGATCGTAGGCGCGGGACCTGCTGGATTGGCCACAGCCGTCTATGCTGCGTCAGAAGGTTTGTCGGTTGCGGTGTTCGATAGCCGGGCGCCTGGCGGGCAAGCCGGGGCAAGCTCCCGCATAGAAAACTATCTTGGCTTTCCGACTGGCATTTCCGGACAGGCGCTAGCGGGTCGCGCATTCGTGCAAGCCCAGAAATTTGGGGCTCACATTGCCATTCCGTTGCAGATCAAGGCGCTTCACTGCGATTGCTTGCCCGTCGAGATTGAACTGATGGACGGCCGTCGCATTGCTTCGCATACGGTCGTGATTGCTACGGGTGCGGCTTATCGCAAGCCAGCCATTGTGGGACTGGAAAAATTCGAAGGACACGGCACCTACTATTGGGCGTCCCCTGTAGAAGCCCGGCTGTGCAAAGGAGCCGAGGTGGCGCTTGTGGGCGGCGGGAATTCGGCGGGGCAGGCGATCGTTTATCTGGCGTCGCATGCATCGCATGTTCACGTGCTGATCCGTGCTCAGGGATTGGAAGCAAGCATGTCGCGATATCTGATCGACCGCATTGCTGCGTTGCGCAATGTCACGCTTCATCGAAGGACCGCGATCGAGTCCATGGAGGGGGAAGGAGGCGCGCTGTCCACACTGAATTGCACGACTCCCGAAGGTCCGCTGACATTGCATGTCAGGCATCTCTTTCTGTTCACAGGAGCCAATCCGAACACGAGCTGGCTACAAGGTTGCAGTGTGGACACCGACCAGGGTGGTTTCGTGCTGACCGGCAATGTCGTGGCCGGTAGCACGATCTATAGAACAACAACACTTGAAACCAGTGTGCCGGGCGTGTTTGCCATTGGAGACGTTCGATCAGCATCGACGAAACGAGTGGCTGCAGCCGTGGGGGAAGGCGCTGCTGTCGTGTCGCAGATCCACGGCGTGCTGGCCGCGCGTCAGGAACTGGCGCAACGTGCTAACGCGACACCGGCTTGAGGTACGACGAGGCTTCAATCAGATCTTTGCCGGCGGTCTGCGTAGAACCAACGCAATCAAGACGCCCACGATGCCGGCGGTGGCGGCGATCCGATAGTTGTCCGCGAGGGCGAGCGTGGTCGCCTGAACACGAACGGCACGATCGATCAATGCGTATGCTGCAAGCGGTGCAGATAGCACACTGCTTGGTCCGACTGAAAAGATCCCGGCTTGGGAGAGTATCCGTTCAACCGATTGTGCATCGAAATTATTGAGGTGCATGCCAAGATCATTCGAATACATCTGCTCTCGAACTCGTTGCGCAAACGCGATAGACGTCGTCCCCAGTTGACCTCCGAAAAGGCGGGTCGTCTGCACCAGTGCTCCGAATGTCAGCGCGTACTCCGGGGAAAGATGCTTGATCAGGAAGTAGACCGTCGACGTGACGACCATGGTTTGCCCAATTCCCTGAAGCAACTGAGAAGGAATGAAGTTTCCTTCTACCCAGTCGGGTGTGATGTTGGCGCCAAGAAGAAATGCGACCGTGACAATGGCAAAGCCCGCGACAATGACGCGGCGAGCGTCGATGTGCAGCAGCAGGAATGCGACAAGAGGTGCGGCAAAGATCTGAGGAACAGCAATCCAGCGTAGCGTTTCACCGATCTGAAGCGGCCTTAGATTGTGGACGGCACCTAGAAAAATCGGCGGTATGAAACTTGTGTTGAGCAGCGCAAAACGAGTCAGCAACGTGAGTGTCAACAACAGGGCAATATTGGGTTTCAGCAGGTATTCAAGCGCGATTCCGGGCGATTTCGCCAGGAGTTCCCGTGCGAGGAACGCCGCCAGCAGCACCGCTCCGGCGTAGAGTATCGCGGTCACAAAACCTGACTGAAACCAGAATAGCCGCTCACCCTGGTCCAGCCCCACGAGCAGGCAAACGAACCCGCTGGCTCCCAACAGCATCCCGGCATGGTCGCCTCGCAACGTTGATGGGGGATAGGGCTCCTTAGGAATGGACAGCGCCACGAAGGCGATGAACGGCAACGTCAGCGCGGCATTCTGCCAATAGAACCAGTGCCAGGTGAGATGCTCGCTGTACCAGCCCTCCAACGTGGCCGAAACGTTCAGTGACATCTCGATGTTCATCGCGTATGCGGCGATTCCGAAGGGAAGCCACTTCGGAGGCAGCGTTCTCGCAATTACCCCGATTGCGACGGGAACAAAGACCCCGGATGAAAGCCCGGATACCACCTGAATGAAAATCAGCGTCGCAAAGTTGGGCGAAAAAGGCAGTGCCATCTGCGATATAAAAAATATTGTCGCGCCGTAGATAAGCAGCCTTCTAACCCCGGTCACAAAGGCAGCCCACACGGCGATAGGGCCGATGAACATCTGGCCCGCGTTGAACGCCGTATTGATCCAGGCACCCTGGTCGAAGCTGATGCCAAGCGCGCCGCGCAAGTCTGCTAACCCCAACGACGTCAGGCGTGACGTGAACGTCGAAATAATGGTTCCAAGCAACACGGCTCCTATTGCCGCATACGGGCGCAAGCTTTCCCGCGCAATCGCAGCAGCAATGGTGGGATCGACTCGCTCAGTGTCTGGTTTCATTGCCGATGTAAGTTCTCGCCTGTAGACTTGTGACTTCAAATATGAAAGCGTAGCATACGCCATGTTTCAGGATGCGCAACCGAGGAGTTGAAATACCGTGGATGGAGCTGACAACGAGGAGGTATTGGCGTCGAACAGGCGCAGGATCACAGCGATCCTGGGGCTGGTTGCCTTCGCGGTTGCACTCGGTGCAGTACTTGCCTATGCGTACGGGTCAGGCGACCGCGGCACAGACGACGCTTATGTGACCGGTCATGTCCATACCATTGCGGCAAGAGTCAATGGAACGGTTGAGCAGGTGCTGGTGCGGGACAATCAGTTCGTCCACGCCGGGGACAAGCTCGTTCGGCTCGATACACGCGACTTCGACGTGCGCGTTGCATTGGAGAAATCGAGGGTCGAGCAGGCACAGGCGGATCAAGCCAAAGCGCGGGCATTGATAGCGCAGGCAAGGGCGGCGATCGTAGCGGCCGCCGCAGACGCGAAACGTGACGATCTTGACTTCGGGCGGGCACAGGAACTCACGCGCGAGACGCCTCGCGGTCTGTCGCAACAGGAATATGACGCAGCCGATGCAACACGCAAATCTGCCGCCGCACGCGTGCTTCAGGCACAGGCGCAACTCGCTATATCGGAAGCAACGTTAGCGTCGTCGGTGGCCACTGAAACTCAGGGCAAGGCCAACCTGCGGGATGCTTCGCTGCAATTGAACTATACGGATGTCGTTTCACCGGTGGATGGTTTCGTCGGTAAGAAGACGGTCGAAACCGGGCAACGTATCGTGCAAGGGCAGGCGTTGCTTGCCGTTGTTGAAAACGATGCGTGGGTCGTGGCGAATTTTCGTGAGACCCAGTTGAAGCACGTTCATGTAGGCGATACCGTGAGCCTTCGCTTCGACGCATTGCCGGACGTGGAGTTGACGGGCCACGTAGAGAGTTTCGCACCTGCCACGGGAGCGCAGTTTGCGCTGCTGCCACCGGATAACGCGACGGGTAATTTCACGAAGGTCGTGCAGCGCGTTCCGGTCAAGATCTTGATCGACGATCCGGATCTTGCAAGTCGACACATTGCGCTGGGCATGTCGGTGACTGCCAGGTTAGGCGTCCGGGACAAGAGTCCATGACCCGGTTAAACCTTTGGCTCCTGGTCGCCGTGTGCGCAGCATCAGGATGCACGTTGACTCCCCAGCCGGTGCCGGACCTGGCGCTGAGCGGCCAGCCTTTTCGACACAGCGAAGCCGCGTTGGCAGCGGGTCGCGTCGCCAAGCCCTCCGATGCCATCGAGCTGTCGAATTGGGTCGGTCTTTTCGCCGATCCTCGGCTCACCAGTCTGGTCGATTCCGCCCTGAGGGAGAACCTTGAAATCAAATCGGCCAACGCCCGCATCGCTCAGTCGCGGGCGCTGTTCGACGTGGACAAGTCTTACACCCTGCCCACTGTGCGTACAAGTCCGGGTTTCGATAGAAGCCGTGTCTCCGGTACCGTGAATGAAGCGCTCCCCCAACGGACACTGCATAACTGGGCCATGCCGGTCGACGCCAGCTATGATGTCGATTTATGGGGGCGATTGAGGGGCGGGGTCGAGTCGGGGCGCGACAAGCTTCTTGCCGCGCGAGCCGATTCCGACGCCGTCACGCTTCGCATTTCGACGGAGGTCGCGAGCGACTATCTGACACTTAGGTTTATTGATTTCGATCGCACCGAATTGCTGCGTTCAATCGAACTTCGGCAGACTGCGCTCGACCTGATCAATAGGCGGGTGACGGCTGGCTCCGCTGGTGACCTCGACGCGCTTCGCGCTACAACAGAATTGAAGACCGCATCCGCCGAGCTGGAAGAGAGTGACCGGCTTCGCGAAAATCTCGTCGATGCCATCGCTGTACTGACGGGAAGCTCTGCCACCGATCTCTCGATTGCGAACAGGCAGGACGATGTCGTCCTTCCCTCGGTACCGGTGGGATTGCCGTCCGAGATACTGGGAAATCGCCCGGACGTGTTCGCTGCCCAGCGGCGCCTGGATGTGGCTTCCTTGCAAATCGGCATAGCGAAAACGGCATTCCTTCCATCGCTTACGTTGACTGCCAGCGGTGGGTTTGCAAGCGACAGCTTACGAACCTTTCTCGACCGAAACAGTTCGATGTGGGGATTGGGAGTCAGTGTTGCCGAGACCTTGTTCGATGGCGGCCGCCGCCAGGCAGCGGTGGATTCAGCTAACGCGGGATACCTGATTGCAGAGGCGGACTACCGCTCGACGACGCTTCAGGCATTCCGCCAGGTGCAGGATGCGCTCAACGACATTGCGGCCCAACGTCTTCAAGCCGATGACTACGGCGCCGCGTCGAACGCTTCTTCTCAGGCCGCGGCGCTTTCACGCAGTCGATACGAACACGGCTATGTCAGCTATTTTGAAGTTGTCGATTCCGACCGTAGCGCACTCGCCATCAAGCGCCAGTTGATCCGGAGTCATCAGGCGCAGGCAGTGGCCACGGTTTCGCTGCTACGGGCGCTTGGCGGTGGGTGGAATGGGGTCCGTCCGGGCCTGTGATAGGGGAAAGAGAACCCATGTCGCTACGCCGTGGCCCTGGTTTGCAGTGATCGCTGCAGGGCGGCGGCGCAAGAACCGGCAAGCATCACGCTGCTTTCGATGCTTTCTTGATCGGGGACGTTTTCTTTCTCGCAGGCGGCCGCGCAATCGTTAACCCGGCTTTTTTCGAGGCGGGTTTGGCCACCTTGATGCGCGGCTTAGCGGACGCGTCCGCTTTTCCTTTTGGCGCAGCTTTTAGTGCCGTTTTCTTCGCCGGCGTTGCAGCGGTTTTTGCCGCAGCACTCGACTTTCGCGCCGGTTTGTCAACGGCCTTTCCGCGGTTGGCCTTAAAAGCCGCAACCCTTGCTTCTCGTTCTTTCGCGAATGCCTTGCTGACCTTGCTTTCAGTGTCGGCGAAAGAGAATGGCTTTTTGCCGCGAGGGACTTGCCACAGTGCGTCTATAGTTTCGCCCGTCTTTCTATACACCAATGCGACGGCCGGCTCTGCGCCTTCCGGCAGGCCACCCCAGCGCAAAGCCCATGCGCGGATCGCGAGCAGGACGCCGTCCAGTTCCTTGCCTTTCTGGGTTGCGTAGTATTCGAACCGGTTCGAGTGCGAGCTGTACTGCCTGCGCTCGATGACTTCGTCTTCCTCCAGGCGTTTCAGCCGCATGGAGAGCAGGTTCGAGGACATGCCGGTCTGCACCTGGATGTCTTCGAAACGCCGGACGCCCATGCTGATTTCCCGCATGATCAGCAGTGTCCATCGATCCCCGAAGACGGACAGTCCGCGTGCAATATCGCAAACACTCTCTGACGTTGCATCCCAGCTCATGTCGTTTCCCTTCCCGATGATTCGCGTCGTCTACTTGGCATCGTCGCTATCACTATAGCCTTGAAGCGGTCTGCAGCTTTTTGACCGCGATGCTGAGTAGCTGCCTAATTTGAAGGCAGCTGAAAAATAGCTGCTATCCACACATATTATAGCTTATCGTCAAGGCGTGTCGGGCGTACCTAAAGGGCGCGCTGTGGTCTCAGGCAGGCGCCATCGGCGCTTGTCATGACGCGCTGGTTTAAGTTTTTTGGGGGGCGCAGACGCGACGCGAACGAGACGGGCCAGCCCTTAGGGCATGTCTCATTCACTGGTTCGAATCTGCCTTTGAAAGACGCTGACCTGAACGGACGATATCCGCCCAATGCGATCGATCGATTGACGAGAATTGAAAGTCTAAGCGGCTGTCGACTAAGCGGCCATCAATCTTTCCGATTCCATCGGACGGCTCGGAAGCGTCATATAAGCCCCAGTTGGGCCCTTGCTGATTCGATCGTTGATCGAGGCAAGCGCGAGTTCATCGAGGAGGTAATCAATGAGCTTGCGCACGCGCACAGGTTCGAGTCGACGCGGCCGGTAAAGAAGATGCACGTCGAGCGATTTCGACGACCATCCGGAAAGGACCGGCAGCAGGTGCGCCTGCTGCGCCAGGAGCGAAGGAACGAGCGCCACTCCCGCACCATGGATTGCCGCCCCAATCAGCGCATCCGCATTGTTGGCCCTCAGCG
>Ga0302220_10003142_pt1 | contig 11614 bp, 10 predicted proteins | sample II_Palsa_E1_3_FD_194572 | JGI IMG/M metagenome (GOLD analysis project Ga0302220, IMG submission 194572) | Peat permafrost microbial communities from Stordalen Mire near Abisko, Sweden - II_Palsa_E1_3 | ecosystem: Environmental > Terrestrial > Soil > Palsa > Peat permafrost | place: Sweden... | reverse complement strand
CTGGAGTCGATTTTGGGAGCTCGGCGCCGGCGTCTTGCTGTTTCAGTTGCTGTCTCTGCGCGGACATTCTTTCACTGAAAGCAGCCCATATCGGCCGCGCTTTGCCTGGGGCGCGGTACTTGCCGTATGCGCATTGGCCGCCGGGCTGGTGCTGGCGCGGCCGGGGTTGGCGCCGTTTCCCTCAGGACTATTGCCGACGCTGGGCACCGTTGGCCTACTCGGTTTTCTTCATGGGCGCACTGGCGGCATCGTTGAAAAACTGCTGACACTGCGCATCATGCGTTTTATCGGCCGTATCTCGTACTCTTTATACCTGTGGCACTGGCCGGTTTTCGTCTTATTCCGCTGGACTGCGGGACTGGATTCGCCGATCTGCCGAGCCGCTGCCTTGCTGCTGACGGTGCTCTTGTCGGTAACTTCTTTTTATCTGATCGAAACACCGCCGCGTCAGGCGGCGCGCCGATTTCCTCGTGTCGGGGTCGTCGCTGCCGGTCTGGTGTTGGTGGCGTCGGGGTTCGTGGTTTCGGTATCAATTGCGGGCAACCAGCAATCTCTAACGCTGAGCACGGTGGTGGGTCATGCCGATGAGTGGTATCCGCAACCCGCGGCGACTAACGCGACATACCAGGGATGTGCAATAAACTCAAACGGGGTTGATGTCGGCGGCAGTACCGTATGGGTTGAAGCGCGATCGGGGTGCAACGCGCCGGTAAGTTTCCCCCATCATCTTTTCGTGATTGGCGATTCGCACGCCTCGGCCTACAGCGGCATGCTCAAGCGATTTGCCGCTCAAACCGGCGCCACCGTGTATGCCTATAGCAATGGCGGGTGCGGCTTTATCGGCCTGCGGCAACCCAGGTACACCCGATCCGATTGCGATCAATACGGCGATGCCGCGGTTCAGGATGTGTTGGCAAAGATCAAGCCGGGCGACGTCGTATTCCTGCCCTCGTTGCGCCTGCCGAGAATGGTTGATCAAGGGGCGTTCTTTGGCGAGCAAGACGCGCGCGCTGCAATTTTGGGGCCCGAGGCCGATGCCGGTAGAGTCGACGGTGAGGCAAAAGCCATTCCGATACTGAAGGCCTTTACCGCACGCGGCGCCCGGGTTGTTTTTGAAGGGCCGACACCGTTGTTTGAATCCATCGCCTTTCTCTGTGCCGATTGGTTTAATCGAAGCAACCCGATGTGTGCTCATGGCGATTCGGTGCCGCGCTCACTAATGGATGAATTCCGGCAGCCGGTTTTGCAATCTTATGCACACCTAGAAGCCGCGGTGCCGAATGTGACCGTTTGGGATCCATTTCCCATCCTGTGCCCAGGCCAGGTGTGCTCGAATCACCTGGGAAGCAAGCCTTTATTTTTCGATGGCGACCACTTGAGCGAATATTCGAATACCATGCTGTTGCCGTATTTTTCCGCATTTATGTTAGGTCAGATTCACTTAGCCACCCGCACAGAATAAAAGAAGCGTTACGCCCATGCGTTCATCGAACATCCAGTACGATCCCAAGCTAGATCATCTGCGCGCCGGCGCGGCGCTACTGGTTTTTTTGTACCATACGTATCACGTCTTTTACGGACATTGGCAAGCCGCGCCGCATGCGGGACTGGCCGGCTGGATTGTCGAAGGACACAGCGGCGTGGCCTTGTTCTTTGTCTTGTCCGGCTTCTTGTTTATGCGCATCGCGATCGCCGTGCCGGAAATCCACTGGCGCGGTTTTATGCGCAACCGGCTACTGCGTATTTTCCCGCTATTCGTGGTGATGTTCGTGGTGGCCACCTCGGTGGGGCGCGACGATTTCCGTCCCGCGGACATCTTGTACCTGCTGTTTTCCAATTTGGGCCAAGCGCCGACGTCCAACTCGTTTATTACCGGTGCGGCTTGGACCATCTCGATTGAATTTTCGTTTTACATGGTGTTTCCGTTTCTGGGGCGTTTTGCGCTTCAATATGGTCCGACCTGGATTTTGCGGTTGATTGTGTTGTGGATTTTGTTACGCTGCGGCGCCTATTTCGTCACGGCGCAGTCGACTCACATGTACTACTCGACCTTGCTCGGGCGCTTCGATCAATTCCTGATCGGCATGCTGGCCGCGATGCTCGCGCAGCGGCTGCCGGTGTTACGTGAGCGTCGGCTGCCGGGAGCCTGGACCATCGCCTCGCTGCTCTTGGTGATGCTGATGCTCGGCCTGCTGGCCCGCCATGCCAGCTATCAATTGCCGCAACCGAAGCAGGCGTTCTGGGCGATCTGGGGTGTGCTGGAAGCATTGATGTGGAGCTGCGTGATCGTGGCGTACACCAGTTGGCGCGGCTCGCTGTTCAATTTTATGAGTGCGGCGCTTACCAAGATGGGCGAGATCAGCTACTCGTTCTACCTGTGGCACACGCTGGTGATTTTTTTGTTCGCACAGATGGCCCAGCCCTACCTCGAAAAACTGAATTGGCATCTGGGCCTGCCGCTTGCCGTGCTGATCTTGCTGCCGCTAGTGCTTGCGGTGGCCTGGCTTAGCTATGTGACTATCGAAAGGCCGTGGTTATTAATGCGCAGGAAATATGATTGATCTAAATTTGCAGCGCGCCAAATTCACGGCAGCGTCTGACATTGGGGCGCATGGCGCATGGACTCGCGAAGCCATCGTTTGCCTGGGCGGCATGCTGATTGGTTTGGCGTTCGCCAGCTATCTCTATGGCTGGGGCATTCTTGACGGCGCCAATGTGGGCTGGCTATTGGACGGTGGCGACACATCAAGCCACTTCCTCGGCTGGGATTTTTTCCGGCATGATGTGTGGCGCTGGCCACCGGGCGCCAATCCGACCTTTGGCTATGTGGTCGGCAACAGCATTGTCTTTTCCGATTCCTTCCCTTTACTGGCGATGCCTTTCAAACTGATCCGTGCGCTGCTGCCGGACCCGTTTCAGTATCAGGGCTTAGCGCTGTACGGCAACTTTATGCTCAATGGCGGTTTTGCCGCCGTGTTGGCCTATCGCTTAAGCGGTAGAGCGGGTTCGGCGCTGATTGTCGCCGCCTTGATTGTGACCGGCACCATCGTCACCAGCCGGGGCTTTGGCGCCCATGGGCACGATACTTTGACTGCGCACTGGCTTATCCTGGCCGCGTTTGTCCTGGTCTGGACACGTCAGACCCGCGGCGTTGAACGCGGCCGGCTCGGTTGGGTGCTGCTGATCGCCGTTAGCGCCTTGACGCATTTCTATCTTTTGGTGATGGTGCTGGCGATCTGGGCAATCGAATGGTTTGCGCTTTACATCCGTGAGCCGCGCTCCGGGGGGCGGCTTATTCGCCACGGTTTGGCGGTTGCTGCTGCGCTGTTTGCCGTGACCTACCTGGCCGGCTATTTTTCCGGCGCTGGCGCGGCGCCAAACACGACCGGATTCGGCTATTTTTCGGCGAATCTGCTGACCTTCTTTAACCCGCATTCCGGCGCGTGGTTTTTTAAATTCCCAACGGGTTTCGGCGTCACCTCACTGTCGAAGTTTTTGCCCAACCTTCCGGAGCGAGGTGATGGTCAGTATGAGGGGCAGGCTTATATGGGCCTCGGCTTGCTGATCATGGTCGGTGTCGGGGCCTGCTGTTGGCTGCTGGGTAAGTCATTCAATTTGTCCCGCGGTGCTCGGGTGCTAAGCGTTGCTGCGGGATTGCTTGCGCTGTTGGCGTTCAGCAATGTCGTTTGCGTGGGCGACAAAGAGATTTTGAATTTGCACGTTGGACCACGACTCGCGACGCTGTTCGGCGTGGCCCGTGCAAGCGGACGGTTTATTTGGGTGCTGTACTACCTATTGGTTTTTGGTGCATTCCTTGCGATTGCGCGCTATTTCTCGCCCAAGGCGACGCTGGCATGCCTGAGCGTCGTGCTGTTGCTTCAGATGGCGGACCTGGCGCCCTGGCATCGCTATCTGCACAACGCCAGTCGTCACCTTCCCGAGACGCCGGCGATTGCAAACGATGCTGCTCTTAATCGTTTGCTGTCGGGTTCCGCGCGCATGGTGTTTCTGCCGGTCAAGAATATTCCCGAAGGCTTTGGGATCTTTTCCTATATGGCTGCGCGCCATGGGGTTGCCGTCAACGCGACCTATTCGGCCAGAACTTCGGAAACCTTGCTCGCGCAGGCCAACCAGCTCGAAACCGCCAAGCTGCAAAGCGGTGCCGCTATGCCGGACGAAGTTTATGTGGTCGATCCGTCTGCCGGAGCGGATTTTGGGCTAACCGGGCCGGTTTGCCGGCAAGCAGCGATGGAATGTCTGGCTAGTGGGTGGGGGCAGATTGTGGTGATGCGCAAGCGTGCCCAATGATGTTTGACCAATATCTCTTAAACGAATAAATTGCAATTATTCGTTTAAGAGATAAATGCCATGCAGCAGACTATCGTCACTCCGCATCGGATGGGGCAAATTCTTGCCGCCGGCCGGCGGCGCGCGGGTCTGACGCAAGCTCAGGCCGCGACGAGGCTTGGCCCGAGCCAAAGCCGTATATCAACGCTTGAGACAGATCCGGGGGCGTTGACGCTCAATCAGTTATTAGCGTTTGTTGGCGTATATGGGTTGCAGCTCCAAATTCAAAACAGAGGCTCGCCGACGGTAAAGCCTGCTGCGTCTACGGTGGAATGGTAATGGCGGGGTCTCATTCGCGGGCATTATCGGTATAGGCCAATGGCGTACGGATGGGCTCGCAGATAAGGTTATCTCCATTTCCGTCGCAATTCGATGTTATTTCTTTCGAACATCTCAGTCCAACCCTTCGGGGACACCATGTAATCGTCGCAGTCCTTATAGTCGACGATGGAATCGCAAAAAATTTCCGACTTGCCCTGGCGGAAAGACTCGAACCCCGGTTTGTTGGTGGCAAAGATATCGAACTGGGTGTTCGGAAATACCGAGACCAGCTTTTCATGAATCTCTATGCAGTGCTGCGGCTGTAGGTCGCCGTAGTCGCCTTTTAGATAAGTCGCATCATTGCCGCATCTGTTTCTTATAAATAAGACCTTTTTGCCATCGAGGTCGTTGATAAATCTTGTGGACAAAAAGTCATATTTCTTCTTTAACTCAACCAGCTGTTTGTCGATACCGTTCGGTATCACGCGGCCGTCTGAGTCTTTCAAAAAATCATGGTGATACATCAGATTGTACTTTTTATCTACTACGGTTCCTCGATCGGAAGGTATGTGGATATTATTCGCTTCGAACAACCCTGAGAAATTATTGCCAAGCAATTCCAGCATGGAGTGGAAGGGCGTCATCCACCAATCAAAGGGGTAGGCTTGGCTGGTTTTGAAATGGTTGCGAATATTCCATGTGACTTCGCAATTTGAGCCTATGCTGATGATTTTGTCGTAACGCCGCTTGGGGCGATTTTTTTTACTGTTAAACAGAAAATTTATAAGCATCTTTGATCGCGTGAAGTTGTTATTGACGTCCTGATAGTCGGCAGGCGATCAAAAATGTTCAATATTATATCTTTTCGCAGAAAGGCAGCTATCTTCGATGCGAAAGTGTCGCTATAAAAATGAGTGGTAATTTTTAATTTAATTTATGTCACTTTGATGAAATTTTGTGTGCCTACGTCAGCCTCTTCGTCGGGGCTCTTCTTGGCAGCACCCCGGCGCACCGGTAAAACAACTTTTATGCGAGCGGACTTCACACCTGCTCTGGAAGAGCGGGATGTGTTACCGATCAATAGTCTCCTCCTAATGACGATCCCCGCGGGCCGCCAACGCCTCATAGTAGGCATGGGTGCCATTAACATCGGCAAACACGTCAAGATCCAGCGCCGCGAAGCGAATCAGCCGCTCTAAATATGACAAGAACCCGACCCGATAACCCTGGTTCGGCGACGCATCTTGGAAATCAATATCGGCAAGGATTTTCCCCAGCATGCCGTGGCAGCGCCAGTCGGGTTGATCCTTCAGATACTGCGCGAAATGCGCGCCGCATTCGTAGCCGATTTCGCAGGCGCGACGATAAACGGTGGCGTCGGGAAAGCGCCAGTGACTGGCGACTCGGCTATGGCGCTTCTTAAAATGCCAGTTGCTCGATACCTTGCGCGCGTAACCGGGCCAATGAACGAAGGGCAATTCCCCCAGGCAAGTCGGTTTGATTTTCGGCCGGTAACTGCGACGTGTTGGCATGGGTATATCGCGGACTTTTCTCGGCATGATGGAAAGTCCTCAACGTATAGACAGATGCTGGATGTGCCACGGCGGGCGGCATGAACGAGTGGGGTAATGCAAACATACTGGCTCGGGACGAGCGGGGATGGATTTCATGGTGCGACCTCCAATGCAGCGGTAACAACGCGCCCCGTGTTGAGTAACGGGGGGCAGCAGGTGACGGGGTTGACGAACCGGTGTTAACGAATCCGGCATACCCGAAGGTATCCCCGCCACTGCCGCCATTGAGGTCATGCAGAAGCTGTGGATGACCACAGGCTCGCAGTCATCCACCGTTAACATGATAGGTCGTCAAACCCGATCCCAGGTGTCTCCGGGACAAAATCAGCATACTGCGGCGAATGGCTATTCACAAAAATAGAAAGAAGAAAAGCGGACCAGAGGAATAAATCGAGATGGTATCTGAGAATTTTCTGATGGCGTCAAGCCAAGCCCAATTAGGCCGTCGTCGTTCCCAGTTGCATAGCGACAGTCAGTAGGCGGTTGCTGGCGTTGTTGATGCACCAACCTTCTCGATTCAATCTAGCCCTCAACAAAACACAATCCTGATTCAGAGCGCTTTTGTGGCTAGCGGGCTATGTAACCACCAGAACGCGGTGTACCTGTGCAGCTTGCTCGGAAACGATAGCGAGTCATAAGGAATTATAGTAAGTATTGCTAAATATATCGAGGCAATGCAAGTGGTAATTTTACTGCCAGAGAATAACCGCGATTCGCCGGTGTCGGTATGGCGTGGACTTTTCTGAGTGTTTTATTTAGGGGCAAATTGAACTCGAAGATGCTGCATCTCAATAATGGCAATGGCGCCATCTACGATGGCTAAGAAACGTAAATTTCCCAACGATTTCCCAAAAAAAACAGTAGATCTATGAGTGATGTGCGTTTCATCACATACCTCATCACGGCAATGCGAAGAAAATAGCGGGTCAAAGAAAATATGCAGTGATTTCGACATGGCCCTCTGCATGGTATGGGTGGCCCTCAATCGCCATATGACTTTTCGATGTAATACATCAGTGTTGGTATTTAGAGATTTCTTTCGGAGAGTAAGAAGATGGCGTCAGCATATCAACAGCAAGTTGAAAATATCTACCTGGCGTATTACGGCCGCCCAGCAGATCCGGCCGGGATGACATACTGGGAAAACCAGTTGCTCAATGCCAATGGCAACCTAAATACCATCATCAATGCATTCGCTACCTCGGCCGAGTCGACCGCTCTGTACGGTTCCTTAACCCCAACGGCGCAAATCAACGCGATCTATACCGCACTGTACGGTCATGCTGCCGACCCGGTAGGCTTGACTTACTATCTGCAGAGCCTTGCCTCGGGCACCTTCACGTTGGGTACCATTGCACTGAATATTTTCAACGGCACCTTAGGCGCGGACGCCACGACCCTGGCTGCGAAGGTGGCTTATTCGCAAGCATTCACGAACTCGGTGCAAGGTTCGACGGCGGCAATACTTGCCTACACGGGCACGACCGCGACAGTGAATGCTCGTACGGCGGTGTCCAACGTCATCGACGCGGTGACGCAACAAGCGCAAATAACCAGCTTGGGGACGACGGTGGCCGCCATTAACGTTAGCGTGCCTATGACGCCTCCTACTTCCGCGCCCTCAGGCACGACGTACACGCTCACAACGGGTGTAGACCACATCACGTGTCGGGTAGCGGCAACGTGGTCAACGGCACCGTTCACGCCACTGTGGTATCGACGGATACGTACTCGGCAGGCGATACGATTTCCGGTACGGGTACCGGCAACGTCCTGAACCTCACCGACTCACGGACGGGGGCCACGTGGACCGCGTTGAATGTTGCCAGCGTTAGCGTCTCGGACATTCAGACTCTCAATCTGACCTCCGGTGAACCGGTGGCCGCTAATACCGTCACAGCCGTTGACGGTTTCGCTGGTGTGACCGCCTTGAATGTGACGGACAAGGGCGGCAGTGCGGATACGGCGGCAAACACAACCGCCATTACACTGACCGACACGGCAGAATCCGGTGCAACCGAATCCGTACAAGGCGGCTCCGCCATTACCGTGACGGCCAACGGCGTCACATCCGGCGGCACCATCAGCATCGGCACCACGACCGCTCCCACGGGCGTTGTTGCCATCACCGCGAACGAAAAATCTACGCTAACGGGCACCCTTACGGCGGATGTGATCAACGTCAAGGGCGGTACGACTGTCACGGTCACAGCCAACCTGACCGAAGCAGTTGGTGTGGGCAACACCGTGACGGGCGGCGCGATTACAGTCACCGGCACGTCGACAACGACGAGTGTAACGGTGAACCAGACTGCAGCCGCAACGGCATCCTCGACTGTTGCAGGTGTCATTGACGGAAGCGTTACTATCAATGATGTCAACGCCGGCAGCACAAGCCTTGCAGGTACAATTAGCAACATCTCCCTGGCCAACTACGCTACGGCCACGATCAGCGACAACGGCCTGACCGCGCTGACGCTAGCAGGTAGCGGCGGCACCCTGATGCTGACCGATGCGCTGACGGTTCCGACCGTCACCACGCTGGCTTTGAATGTCAACGGCCTGAACGTTACGGGCCTCAACGATGCCCACAATGAAATCACGACTTTGAACGTGGTGACGGGCGGTACGACTGCCTCGACGATCGGCGTACTGATCGACAGCGGCTTGACGACCTTGAACGTTTCCGGTACGCAAAACATCACGCTGACCCCTACCTCGACGATAGTCACCGCAGTCAACGTCAGCGGTGGCGCCGGCCTTACGCTCACGACCGCGCTGGGCGCAACCGAAACCTTCACCTCGACCGGCACAGGCACCGACGTCGTCACCATTTCGGCAGCAGCAACCGTAGCGATCACCGGTAACGGAACCACCCACGAAGAAATAGTCTGGAACGGCACGGCTGCGCCGGCTGCCACGGCCTATCTGGGTACCGTCACGGGCTTCCATGTACTGGGTATCGGTGCTGCCACGACCGCCGGCGAAAGCTTTGACCTGAGCGCGATTACCGGATTCACGAGCGTCGACGTCCAAGCCAATGTGCAGGTGGGCACGGAAACAGTGAGCAATATTACCGCGGGCTCAGCCCTGTCGATTGATGGTGCTTATGCGGGTACGTTTGTGTATCAAACCTCCGACTCCGCGGGCGCCACAGACAGTGTCGCCTTGACACTGGGCACCGCAGCCACCACAGCCGGCTTTACCGTCGCCGCACTGACGCTGCAAGATAATGCGGCGCATGGTATTGGTAACGTCTCCGTGGTAGCTAACGCGACCACGGCCGCCGCTGTCGACAACATCACCACGTTCCTCGATGCGTCGCTGACAAGTTTGAGTGTCAGCGGAACCGGCGGCTTTACGGTGGGCAATAACGTCAGCACAAGCGCGACGTCACTGACCATCAGTGGCTCGAGCACTGGTACAGCCGGTATCACGTTCGGCGGCGGCTTGACCGACACGAGCCTGCTGACGCTGACGCTCAGTGGCACGAACAGCATCAGCCTCGGCACGGTGACCGACGGAACCAACGGAATCACTATTTCCGGTGCTGCGGACAACGCAAATGCCAGCTTGGCCCTGGCCGGCGTAACATCGACTGGGCACGCCGACACCGTGACGTTGGGTAACGGCAACGATGTCGTCACCGATACGGCAGCTGCTGCGGGCTCGACTGTCACCATTAACCTTGGTAACGGCAATGACGTCGTGACCGTCGGCGCAACCGCGACCAACACTGTCAGCGTCGGTACCGGCCACAACAACATCATCGAAGCGGCTGGTGGTAACGTTGCTGTGACTTTCGGCGCACACAGCGCTTCAATCGTCGACAATGTCACCGTCGGCGCAGCGACCTCGGCCACGATTGCCGCGTCGGCTGTTGTCACGGGTTTCAACGTGAGCGGTGTCGACACGATCACCTTATCCGGTGACGCAGGTGCTACCGGCGCTATCACGGTCGTCACGCCTACCCAACTTAACACCTACGGTAGCAACCCCGGGACACTAGCTGCCGCCGTTGCTGGCGTGCTGGCCGGTGCTGGCGGTAACCTGGCGCAACATGCCATCGCCGAGTTCCAATTTCAAACCAACGCCTACTTCGTTGAGCAAGCCGGCGCTACGGGCAGCACGTTTGCTGCGGGAGATACGGTTGTTGAGCTGACTGGTACACCGACGTTCACGACCGCTACGACGGCTTCCGCGGGTGTTTTGAGCCTGCACGGTTAATGAAAGGCAGCCAGTGGTGCGGCTATCGAAGTGATTGATACGCGTGCCCTTGGTATTGCTGCAGTAGCTCATGCGGCACTGATGAGCCCTCAGGTTTCGGCCTGAGGGCAGTCAAACCCCGTCCTCCACAATCTGTATTGCGCTGGACTCGGCACGGGTCTAATTTTTTCAATGGTAACGCCGGATTTGTGCGTAAATTGCCTTTACTAAATGAAGGCCAAACGCAGTCAGGATCGTGCCATGTCGCGTCCATTGTAAGCACCCAGTAAAACCATCTTGTTGAGCCACCCGCACCCCAGCGAAGATCGTGTCCACCTAAATTTTTAATGGACACATGTACACGATGGATGAAACTGAGGTAATACAAGGGGTTGTGCAACCGACGCGGCGTCGGCGGCATAGCAAAGAATTCAAGGCAGAAGTGATCCGGGCAGCAATGCAGCCGAATGTGTCTATGGCGGCGGTAGCCCTCCATTACCGCCTGAATGCCAACATGCTGCGTAGCTGGGTGGCCGCCCACGTAGAACTGGATGCGGCTGATGCGGCCCGGAAGTCGATGAGCATGCCATTGGGAGAGTTTGTGCCGTTGCAGCTGGAAACACCGACGGTAGCATCCGGGACAACGGAGATCCAAATCGAAGTGCGCCGAGGCGCCGCGACGATGACCGTGCGTTGGCCGTTATCGGCGGCAAGTGAGTGCGCGCAGTGGCTGCAGGAATGGCTGCGGTGATCCGTATCGAAGCCATCTGGCTGGCGACCGAACCGCTGGATATGCGTGCCGGCACCGATACGATTCTGGCGCGCGTAGTCAAGGTGTTTGGCGCAGCCCGCCCTCACCACGCCTATCTGTTCGCCAACAAGCACTCAACACGCATGAAGATACTCGTCTATGACGGCTTTGGAGTCTGGCTGGCCGCCCGTCGTCTGAATAAGGGGCGGTTTGTTTGGACGAATGGTTCGAATGAGATCACCGTTCCGCTGAATCTTGAGCAGCTCCGTGCGCTGGTGATCGGCTTGCCGTGGCAATCACTGGCCGAAGGCCACGTGATTTCGGTGTTGTAAGCCGACTTGCCGGGGTGTCGGACCGTAAACTGGGTATTCCGGCCCATCGTGACCGCCGATTCCGGTCTATCGTGACCGGTCATTCCGGGGCATCGTGACCGCTCATTCCGGTCTATCGTGACCGATTTCAGGCCTCGGCCGGA
>Ga0302220_10003138_pt1 | contig 11616 bp, 11 predicted proteins | sample II_Palsa_E1_3_FD_194572 | JGI IMG/M metagenome (GOLD analysis project Ga0302220, IMG submission 194572) | Peat permafrost microbial communities from Stordalen Mire near Abisko, Sweden - II_Palsa_E1_3 | ecosystem: Environmental > Terrestrial > Soil > Palsa > Peat permafrost | place: Sweden... | reverse complement strand
CAGGTGCCTATCGCAGCGTAGGTCGGCAACAGACCCATCATGATGGTGGCGCCACCCATCATCACGAAGGTCACGATCAGCACGGGCTTTCGTCCGATCCGGTCACCGAAATGACCGAAAATAATGCCGCCGACCGGCCGCACGATATAGCCCACCGCATAAGTCAGCAAGGACAGCAGCAAGCCGACCACCGGATCGAAGTTCGCAAAGAAAATCTTGTTGAATACCAACGCGGACGAGGCGCTGAATATCGAGAAGTCGTACCACTCGATCGTGCTGCCGGCGAAGCTGGCGAACACGACTTTGAGAATCGGATGCTGATCGGTGAACCGGCTGCGCATGTTATTCGACATAGATATCCCGAGGGAATAGGTCCCGCCTGCTAGACGGAACTTGAGTGTTGGGTCCGCGAACAAAATCGCACGGGCCCAACCCTTCGTGTGACGCGCCGAGCCGGTCGGCCGTCTCGCCGCTGCGCCTGCTCATCGCGCCGTGCACTGCAGAACGCGGCATGGCAACCGCCTCCTAGAACTTCTTCTCGATGCCTGCAGTCACGACTGTCTGATACCGCCCGTCTGAAGGCGTAACGCCCGTGATCGTGGCGACCGCGGGTCGGCCGGTCGAGTCGGTGCCCCCGGCCCGCTGGAAGATTGCGACGGTATAGATGTCCGTGCTCTTCGAGAGATAATAACGCCCGCCTGCGTTGATCTGTTGGTATCGCGCCCCTTGACCGCCAACGCCATCGAGCTTGGTGTAGTTATAGGCCAGCCCCAGCATGAACTCAGGACTGAGGAAGTACTGGAGATTCAATTCGCCGGTGTTGAAGGTCGCAGAACCTCGATACGCATTCTCTTGCGCGGTGAGCCCCGCCACCGTCGTTTGCCCCAAGCTGCTGAATTGAACGTTGCTGTACACCGTGGAGACCACCAGCGCCCCGGCCGTGTAGGAGCCGCCCACGGCGATAATCTGCTGAGACCCTGCGGATGCGTAACCGGAATAGGCCGGACTGGCAGTCAGGTTGTTGCCGGTGGCGCTAGACTTCACTTCATTGCCAAAAAACGAATAGTTCGGATTTTTTGCGAGCAGGTAGCCGGCCGCGAGCTGGAACGGCCCACCCGCATAACTCGCGCCCAACTCCCAGATCTGGTCCTGCGAGAGCGTACCCGGCACGCCGCCGAAGGCATAAGCGCTGGAAACGGTCAGACCTCTGTATACCGGGCTGCGATATTTGATCGAATTATTGGTTCGATTGAGTGCGACCAGATTGTCCAGGTCGCCGACGTGAGAACCGTAGCCGGTACCGGCGGCGGCCCATGTCGAGCCCGATGAGAAGTTCGCGACGAAATCGTTGGTCAGTGCGGTCTGGCGGCCCAGCGTCACGCTGCCCATGTCGCTCGACAAGCCGGTGTACACCTGCCGACCGAACTGGGTTCCGCCTTGGCTGGTCGTACCGTTCGTTATGCTGAAGCCGCTTTCTATGTCGAAGATTGCGGCAAGACCGCCGCCCAGTTGTTCGACACCCTTCAACCCCCAGCGATCGCCGGCACCGTTGCCGCTCGTCAACGCATATTGACGATTGCCGGCGACATTCGAGTTATAGGTAAAACCGGCATCGACGATCCCATACAGTGTGACGCTGCTTTGAGCATGTGCGGCTCCCGTCGTACAACATAAAGCGGCCAAAGCAACAACTCGATTTTTCACTTAGTACTCCCATTTGAATATCGTATTGAACCACCCAGATTCGAACCGTATTTCGGTGCACCGCTTTTCGTTGCTGCCAACTTTTGCTATCGTTGCCTTGAAGTACAGTGCACGATAACTCGTCATATTTAAAACCAGAAATTCGTTTTTTGTCGCCGGTTATTCGGAAACCGACGTCCGGCAGGGCGAGATAAGCGCCGCCGCTTCACCGCAACAGGAGCGCGTCGAGGTCACGTTCCCCGTCGCTCGCATGCCGCCGTACCGAGGCAAGGTCTGCATCGTGTCTTGCCGTTGCGTTATCACGCACGCGAACGCCAGACGCGACGGCGCAATCGTTGCGCCGCGCCGCTTTGAGACACGACGCTTTGCCCGCGCGAGACTTACCAGCCAATCGCGTAAGCCGTGCGACGCGGATCGGCTCCCGCGGCGCGGGCGCCATGCTCGGTATCGACGCAGATTGCGCACAGCGCGCCGGCGCTTGCCACGAAATCAGGCCACTTGGTGATCTGGTGTCCTTTGGCCGCAAGTTCCGCGAGCGTTGCATCGGCGATGCGGCCTTCGGCACACAACAGACCCGGCGTGTAGTTATGCGGATGCTGGCTTGCCGGGAAATTGAAAGTCGCTACCCGCGGTTGTTCGATTGCCGCCTGTGGATCCATTTTGAAATCGACCACGTTGACGACCAGCTGAGCCATCGCTTGCGGCTGTACATCCAGCCCGGGTGTGCCGAACGTCATCGCCAGCTTGCCGTCCTTGAGCATTAGCGCGGGGCTGGGCGTAAGCCTGGGCCGCTTGCCCGGCTGCAGCGAAGAGGGATGCCGCGGGTCGAGCCAGCTCTGGAAGCCTCGCGGCGACAGCACTACGCCGACATCAGGCACGACCGGCGTGTAGCGTACGCCGTCACTCGGCGTAGCCGAGAAGCCGTTGCCCTCGCTATCGACCACACACAGATAGCTGGTGTCCGAGCCCAGCGGACCGGGCTGCGGCGGCGGCGCGCGATACCCTTCCCGCGCCGGCTTGCCCTCGAATGCCCATGGGTCGCCCGGCGCGGGCATATCCTGCCATGCCGAACTCAGCGAGATACGCTCGACCCATTGCCTGGCATAGTCTTTGTTTAAAAGGCCCGCGATCGGCACGTCGACGAAATCGGGATCGCCGTAATAGGCATGACGATCGGCAAACGAGGCCTTCAGCGCTTCGATGATCACGTGCAGCGCTTGCGGCGAGTTATGTCCAAACGAAGCGAGATCGTAGTTTTCCAGGATATTGAGCGTCTGGGCCAGAACCGGGCCTTGGCACCAGGGGCCACAGGTAAAAATTTCATTGCCGCGATAAGAGGTCTTGACCGCCGGTTCAACGCCCACAGAGAACTCAGCCAGGTCGTCGTAGTCCAGGAAGCCGCCTTGCTCGCGTGAAAAGCGCGCCATTTTCTCGGCAATCTCGCCTTTGTAGAAAACATCACGTGCTTGCATGATTGCCTGCGCGCGGCCCTGGTGCGCCGCTGCGCGTTCGGCGTCGATCAGGATGCGAAAGGTTTTTGCCAGCGTGGGCTGGCGCACAGTGTCGCCCGCCTGAAAGGGCGTGCCGTCGGGTCGCATGTACTCTGCCGAGGATGGCCACTGCTTCAGATTGTCATGCACCCCGGTCAGCATATGCGACATCAGGCGGCTCGCAGGAAAGCCGTCCGTGGCCAATTCGAGTGCTGGCTCGAGTACTTCGGCGAGCGTCAAGGTGCCAAAGCGCGCCAGCGCGGTCAGCCAGGCGTCGCAGGCCGAAGGCGTGATCGCATTCTGTACGCCCAGCGGTATATTCCCTCCCAACTGATCCCTGAAATATTCCAGACTGGCTTTTTTGGGCCACCGGCCCAGCCCCGAGATCGTGACGACTTCCCGGGTCTTGGCCAAGTAAATGATGATAGGTGCAACACCGCCGAAATTCGTCAAATCGGGTTGCGTGACGTTAATGCAGATGCCTGCCGCAACACCGGCGTCGATGGCATTGCCGCCTCTTTTCAAAATCTGCATGCCCGCCTCGGCCGCGAGGTAATGCCCTGCGGCGACTGAATACTTCGACGAAGCTATCATTGGACGGAACGTAGGTGTGGCGAAGGTAGACATGAAGGTTCCTAATATTCAGTAGGTTTCGTCAGCAACAGCGGCTCAAGCTTTCAGCCCTTACAGGGCACGCAACCGCGGGGGCTGCGCGCCCACCCGCCGCGACCCGCGGGGAAGATCTCAGAGCGCCGCCGTCACGATTATTTCGACGCGAATGTCCGGCGCGGCCAACGTAGCTTGGCACGTCGCGCGGGCGGGCGCAGCACCCGACGGCATCCACGCTTCCCAGACCGCGTTCAGTTGCGCAAAGTCGCGCTCCATGTCCGCCACCCATATCTGGGTCGACAAAATACGCGTCTTGTCGGTGCCAACACTTGCCAGCAACTGATCGACCTTGGCGAGGATTTCCGTGGTTTGCGCCTCGGCATTGCCTGCTCGCGTGGTGGCCGTGAGGCCCGCGAGATAAACCGTCTGGTTATGCACGACGATACGTGAAAGGCGCGCTGCTGTCTGATAACGGGTGATATCGCTCATGTGACTTCCTTGTTGTGGTGAGACTAAAAATGGTGTCGCGTACGCCACTTGCTCAAGCGCGGCGGCATCTGACGATATGCTTACGCGCAGCACGGATCAGTTGCCGTCATGACTCATCGTGCCGTGTTCCGCCGGCGCATCTTCCGCGCTTGCCAGCTCCGCCAAAGTGAGCGGCTTGATCGGCGGTCGGATGCGGTAGTAGCCGACCGGTGTGGGCGATACGCCGCGCTGGTCGGCAATGATTTCGGTTACGCTCAGGCCGCATTGCCGGCCCTGGCACGGCCCCATGCCGCAGCGGCTAAACGACTTGGCCTGGTTCGGCCCCAGGCATCCGAGTTCAACGATACGGCGCAGATCGCCTGCGGTAATCTCTTCGCAGCGACATACGATGACGTCGTCGGCGGGCACCCGGTTCTGGTGTTTCGGTCGATACAGCGCATCTAGAAACGGGCGGATGCGCAAAACGCAGCGCAATGCCTGGAACGAGCCTTTGGCAAGTTGATCGCGCGATGCAGCGTCGATTTTCCCCATGCTGCAGAGCGCGGCTAGCGCGGCAATACGGCCTTGCTCCGCGGCGGCTTGGGCGCCGCCTATGCCACGGCTGTCTCCCGCGACAAAAATACCGGGGACGTCCAGTTCGCCCCACACGTCGACGCTCGGTGTCCAGCACAATTGATTGGCGTCCCAGCGATGATGGGCGCGCAGCGACCAGGTAAACTGCGTGTGCGGCACAACCCCTTGGTGCAACAGTACAACCTTGGCGGAGAGGCGATGGGTAACGCCGCGCAGCTCGAAGCGCAGGCCGGCGGCAGTCTCCCCGCCTTCCACGGCAAGCGCCCGGGCGCCTTTATAGAAGGGCACACCGGCGCGCTTGAGGGCTCGCATAAGCGACCATCCCTTCTTCAGCAAAGGCCACCCCGCTATTGCACCGGCAAGATGCGGCAGCGCGCGCCGGTAGTCGCTCGCGTCGGTCGTGTCCACGATCGCGCGTATCGGCACGCCGGCGCGGATATACTGCGAGCCGAGCAGATACAGTAGCGGGCCGCAGCCTGCCAGGATGACCGGTTCGGCGGGCACGGCGCCGGCGCTCTTGAGCAGAATTTGCGCCGCGCCTGCCGTCAACACGCCGGGCAAGGTCCAGCCCGGTATTGGGAATGGCCGCTCGAGCGCGCCGGTACACACGATCACGCGCTGCGCCTGCAGCGCCTTGGTTTTCCCATGCTGGATGTAATGCACGATGCGATTCCGTGTGATTTGCCACACGGCGGCCTCGCCCTCGTGGCGCGCTGCGCTCGCGATGAAAGCGTCGGTCAATGCCGCACCCGCAGCGTAGTCCGGCCCCAGCGCGGCCAGGCGCTCAGGTGAAGTTCGCGTGATAGAACGATAAATCTGTCCGCCGGGCGTGGCCTGCTCGTCCAGGAGCACCACGCTTGTGCCCTGCGCCGCAGCCGCGGTGGCCGCAGCGAGCCCCGCCGGCCCCGCGCCGATGACCACCAGGTCGATAGACTCATGCGCCATGAGCGGAGCTCCCGCATTGCGCCGCGGCGCACAATACCCGCGCGCCTTCCTGTGAGCGGATTTGCATGCCCTCGCGTACGTTTGCCAGACAGCTTTGTTGGTTGGGCAGGCCATCGATCTCGACCAGGCACTCGAAACACACCCCCATCATGCAGTAGGGGGCGCGTGCGGCACCGCTGGTCGGCGTTGCGCGGAAACGCTGCACGCCGCTCACCAGCAATGCTGCCGCAACCGAAATGCCGGCGGGCACCGAATGCGGCGCACCGTCGAATTGAATCGTGACGTGCGGTACCGTGGAGCTCGGCAGCGTGCGAAACAGGCTTTTCATGGAGTCAGTGAGCATGATTGGACGTTGGTTGATAGGTGCGAAAGCGCTCGCTCGAAAAATGTTCGATGCCGGCGGGAGGGGCGCCGCCGGCAATCCATGGCGCCAGCCGCAACGCGTGAGCGGCGGCGAGCGTGACGCCGCTGTGGCACGTGGCCACGAATGCACCTGGGTACAGGCCCGATTCCTGGTAGATCGGAAAGCCGTCCAGACTTAGCACGCGCAATGCGCCCCACACCCGCACCAGCTTGAGCTGCGCCAGCATCGGGAACGAGCGTATGCCACGCTGGGCAATCGATGCGAGCACATCCGTTGTCGTGCCGTCGTCGAAGCCGACGTCCTCGTGCGAATCGCCGATCTGTATCGTGCCTTCATCGGTCTGTCGGATATATGTGGTGGGATAGTCCAGCAAGCGCCTGACCCGTTCACCGACCAGTACCTGGCCGCGATTGGGGCCGACCGGCACATTCAGGCCAATCTGCTCGGCCAGCGTCCGGTTTGCCAGCCCGGCCGCGAGCACCACGCGTGCGGCACTGTAGGAGCCCGACGAGGTATGGATGGTGAAGCCGCCGGCAGCGGATTCGATGCGTTCGGCTCGGGTTCCCGTCAGTATTTGAACCTGCCTAAGTTGGCTCGCGGTATGCAGCGCGCGCAGCAACTTGAGCGGATTGACGTGGCCGTCCATCGGCGAGTAGCTGGCGCCGACCACTTCCGGGCCAAGCGCGGGCAATTTCGCCTTGACCTCGGCATGATCCAGCATCACGTAGGGATAATCGCCTCCCAGGCTTTCTCTCAGCGTTTCCAAGCTCGCGTTGCGCGCGGCCATCTCCGCGTCGGAGAAACACAAATGGAAGCCGCCCGGCTGGCGCAACTGCACATTGATATCTGTTTGCGCAAACAGATCCTCTGCCAGAGTCGGCCACAACGAGGCCGACGTGCGTGTCCAGGTGGCGTACGGGCTCAGGCCGGTGCCTTTGCCCTGTACCCAAACGAGGCCGAAATTGCCGCGCGAAGCGCGCAACGCCTGATCTCCTTCGTCCAACACGAGAACACGTTGTACGCAGCGGCTGAGCCCATAAGCGATGGCAGTCCCGACCAAGCCGCCACCAATCACGACGACGTCAACGGCTTTCATACACGTAGAACCTTTCAATATTGAAATCATGGTGAGCGGCGACGCCAGAGGTCCAGCGTTGCACCACAGCAGGCTGGCACACATTTTGCGCAGCCCAACAGATATTCTTCATGTACATTTCATTAGTAATCCGAATTACACTGCATCGATGGCTACGGAAAATTAACCCATGCGAATGGTCACGGCGCGTACCGGGGCTTGCGGCCGAGCCGCCAAATACGGCCAACACAGTCGTTCACGGCAAATCAGGGCCTGCACCGATCGAGACGATGGGACGAACGAAGCGATAGTAAGCTGCCATATCCCAAGCTCAAAACTCGTTTTTCGTCGCGAGTTATTCAGAAATCTCTAAGGGCGGCCAAAGGCGTGACCGGCCGATGCAGAAAGACACACGCGTCGGCCCGAGCCTCGCTTGCCCACATTGCGATCGGGCTACGTGCTTTGTTGCGAGTAAAAATATGCAATCTTTTTTGAGCAGCGTAAGATTTACGATCACTCTTGCCCAACGCCGACATCGCGCACCTTCCCCTCTATGAATCAAAAACAGTTGGAAGCTTTTCGGCTTGTGATGAAAACGGGCAGCATCTCGACCGCGGCGCAGCAGTTGTATGTCTCGCAGCCGACGGTCAGTCGGCTGCTTAGCGATTTGGAACTGTCGACGGGCCTGAAACTTTTCGACCGCAGACAAGGCAAGATCGACGTGCGGCCCGAAGCTTTCGCTTTTTACGAAGGGGTGGAGAAGGTCTTTTTAGGGGCGAATTATCTGCGCCGCGTTGCGGAAGAGATTCGTAACGACATCGGCGTGAGGTTGCGCGTCGGTGCGTTCCCCGCCTTCGGCTTGACGCTGATGCCGGAGATCATTGCGACATTCCACGGCGACTTCCCGAAAGCCAGTTTTGCACTGACCGTTGCAACCTCGCCCAGTCTGAGCGAATCGGTCGCAAGCGGAACCACCGATATCGTCGTGGTCGCCGGAACGCCGAACCTTCCGGGCACCGAGATCATGCGGCACTTCAGCGCGCCGTGCATGTGCATACTCAAGGCCGATGATCCGCTTGCCGCGCAGGACGGGATCGATCTTCATGGCTTTGCAAAGCGCAACATCATCTGGCTGAATTCACATTCGAACGTGGAATCGGCGTTGCGACGGTCGGTGCAGATCGACACGATTTCCTCGGCCGGTTCGCTCTACGTCAACCTTGCCGATACAGCGTGCCGTCTCGTTGCGATGGGGCTCGGCATCGGCGTCATCGACCCCGTCACGGCCTTGTCGCTGCCCGTGCAAAATCTCGTAGTGCGGAGGCTTCAGCCGGAGGTCAAGTTCGAGTTCTCGATCCTATGTTCGGAGAAACTCGTGCTATCGCCGGCGGCAAAGTCGTTTCTGGCGCGGGTCGCCACGAAGTGCGAGGAGGTCGAAAGGCAGTCATCCGTCCAGCCCGTCTGACTTTGACATCGCCCGCGCCTGCGGCCGAGATTGAATAACCGATGACAAAAAACGGATTTTGATTCGAAGAAGGTGGGCATTAGCATGGTTGGCGACGCAATTCTAAATTGGCCGACTACCTCATGACGCACACTCTCCCGCAGGATAGGTCCTATCCTTTACGACGCGTACCGCTGCTTGCCCGCAACGTGGTCGCAACCTCGCAACCTTTGGCCGCGCAGGCAGGGTTGCGGATGTTGCTCAATGGCGGCAATGCAATCGACGCCGCCCTCGCCGCAGCGATCGCCCTCACGGTGGTCGAGCCGACCGGCAACGGTCTCGGCAGTGACGCGTTTGCGATCGTATGGGACGGCACACAACTACATGGACTCAACGCGTCGGGCCGCTCGCCGGCCGACTGGAACCCCGAGCGCTTCAGCGGCCGCACGGCGATGCCGGTTCGCGGCTGGGAGAGCGTCACCGTGCCCGGTGCGGTCTCGGCTTGGACATCCCTGTCGCAGCGTTTCGGCCGCCTACCCTTCCGGGACCTGTTCACACCGGCGATCGAATATGCGCGCGGCGGCTTCCCGTTGTCGCCTACCATTGCGAGCCTGTGGCGCTCCGGCGCCAAAGTCTTGATCGATGAGCCCGGGTTTCGCGATGCCTTCACGCCGTCCGGCCGCGCACCCGCGGCAGGCGAGACCATAGTCAACGCGCCGCTCGCGCGCAGCCTGGAGGCAATCGCGCGTAGCGACGGCGACGCCTTCTATCGAGGCGAACTGGCCGAGCGCATCGTCGCCTTTGCCAAGCTGCATGGCGCCGCGCTATCGCTGGATGATCTGGCGTCACATGAAAGCGATTGGTGCGGCACGCTCTCAACGCGCTTTCGCAACTTGCACCTACACGAAATCCCACCGAACGGACAAGGCATTGCGGCATTGATGGCGCTGGGAATACTCGAACATACCGAGATCGACACGCTCGATCCCGATAGCGCCGCCGGTATCCATTTGCAACTCGAAGCGATGAAGCTCGCCTTGGCGGACGTCGAGCGGTATGTGGCGGAACTTTCCTCCATGCAGATTCCGCCCTCCTCATTGCTCGATCCCGACTACCTGCGCCGCCGCGCCGCGCTGATCGATCGCACGCATGCCGGCGATCCCGGCGCAGGGGCGCCGACCACGGGCGGTACCGTATACGTGAGCGCGGCCGACGCGAACGGCATGATGGTTTCTTTTATCCAGTCGAACTACGCGGGATTCGGTTCGGGTGTGGTGGTTCCCGACACCGGCATCCATCTGCAGAATCGCGGCTATGGCTTCACGCTCGAGCCGGGCCACCCCAATCAGGTCGGGCCTCGCAAGCGCCCTTTCCACACCATCATTCCGGGCTTTGTAATGGAAAACGGTGCGCCCTCCATGAGCTTCGGCGTAATGGGCGGCCCCATGCAGGCGCAAGGCCATGTGCAGTTGGTGCTGCGCATGCAACTCTTTGGGCAAAACCCTCAAACGGCGAGCGATGCCCCGCGTTGGCGCTTCATCTCCGGCCGCCGGGTCGCCGTCGAATGGGGCATGAGCGATACCGTGGTCGCCGCGCTGACGGCGTTCGGCCATGAGGTTACACGCGAGCCGCAAGACAACAATTTCGGCTTCGGCGGCGCACAGATCATCCAACGCCGGGGCGACGGCTATGCGGCCGGTTCCGACCATCGCAAGGACGGCGCCGCGGTCGGTTTTTGAGCGGCCGACAAGGTGGCTTTTTTCCATGTCATAGACAAGGCTTCTCGATCACCTCGGCGAAATTCGTTGATACCAGACTGCCGGATATTGAACATGATCGTGTTGGGTAATGTTTTTTGACATCATTACCCAACAGCCCCGCAGGTGGTCTGCAGAAAACCGGGCTTTGTCAAGTTGAAGAAAATGACACGAGTGATGTGAACTAAATAAGGTTTCCTTATTACTTTTCCTGAGAGTTTGTTATGTTGGTCCAGCACTGCCACGCGAGCAGCCGCTCCTGAAGTTCCGCGCGATGACTGGCAGCCGTCATCCGGTGCCGGGGCAACGCGAAGTGTTGGCTTGCTGCAACCTCGCCCGCCGGGAAAAGGCCGCGAAACGCTCGTCAACGTGGCTGCGGTCAAGATGGCCTAAGCATGGACATCGGTGTGACCATGAGCGCGAGCCGGGCGCGCCCTACCTGATCCGTCTGGGATGTCGCCCTGCTCTATCGACAAGGTATCCTACCCAAACGCACTATACCGATCGCCACCGAACGCCTCGTAGTGCGCGAATACGATTATTCGACATTACGACGCAAATACGTGACAATCGCGTCGAAGCCATAATGCTCAAATAATCTATGGACCCGGACACCAACCAAACACCGCTGCGCCCGCGTGGATGACCTTTGCGTTTGCCGAGCGAGGCGATCTCGTTGTACTACAAACCCACTAAAACAAGGAATCTCGATGAAACGCCATCTCATGCTCGCAGCGTTGTTCGCCACGCTTGCCACCTCGCAAGCCTTCGCGCGCGACAGCATCGCCAACTATCCGGTCGACGCCGCGCTCGCAAGCGAACCGGGCGCAGTCGCGCCGGACGTGGCACTCTTCTTCGCCGGCCAGAACCATCCGGCGGTGTTGCAATCGTTTGGCGAGTTTGCGACGAACAAAAAGACCAATGCCTTCGGCAAGAGCGATCTGCAGGCTTGCCAACACGTCTTCCTATCTGCCGCGAAGGAGTTGCAGGATCGCGCGCGCAAGGAAGGCGGCAACGCGGTTATCAACATCAAGAGCGACTACCGCGACAAATTGTACGAAAGCCCCACCGAGTTCACCTGCGGGGCAGGAGCAGTCGTCGCGGGCGTAGCGCTGGTGGGCAATGTCGTAAAGCTCAAAGGCCAGTAAACAGGCCCGTTGCGGCGC
>Ga0302220_10003137_pt1 | contig 11618 bp, 12 predicted proteins | sample II_Palsa_E1_3_FD_194572 | JGI IMG/M metagenome (GOLD analysis project Ga0302220, IMG submission 194572) | Peat permafrost microbial communities from Stordalen Mire near Abisko, Sweden - II_Palsa_E1_3 | ecosystem: Environmental > Terrestrial > Soil > Palsa > Peat permafrost | place: Sweden... | reverse complement strand
GTGTATAGTCGGGTGCACTGCACCTCTACGACATGGAGATTAACCAATGCGCCATAGTAACTTTGCCCTGTTTATCGCCTTGGGAGTAGGTGGAATGCTGGCTTCATCCTCCGCCAACGCCTCAACCATCACAGAAAACCTAAGCTTCAATCTCACGGGCTTTGTGGACGTCGGCTCAAATAACATCGCGCCGCCGGACCCAACTATCACGGGTTTCATCACGGTCACTTATGACCCCACCAAGACTTACGATGACGATACGACCGACATCGTCGTCCACTCTCTGACGGGGGTCACGGTCAGCTCTCCGCTCGGCTTCACCTACCAGGACGGGTTTCTGGAGTTCGGCGGCACCGCGAACGATTCCGACTACATCTACTACAACACGAACGATCTTGTTGTCTCATTCAACGTCACCAATCCAAACGACCCCACGTTCATTCCCTGCTCCACCCTGGGCTACACCTGCGGGAAGTACACGGGTAGCAGTGCTGTAGACGCCGCCGGTTACGCTATCGCCGGATACACACAGGATGCCTGGTTCTATGGCGCGCAGAGCACCGTCAGTCCTACGCCTCCGACCACAGGTGTCACTCCTGAGCCATCAAGCCTGATGTTGTTTGGTACGGGTATCGTAGGTTTGGCTAGCGTGGCACGTCGACAGCTGTCCGGTGGAGCAAACACACTGTCTTAGGCCCAGTTGAATTCACTAGATTTAAAGCTTCAGATCCACCTGCTGTCAGTGACGGGAGACCACGTTCGCAATCCAAGAACAGGACTTGGGAACGGAAGCGTGCGTGTGGCTCCCGCCACGTAATACTGAAATGCCATTGAGCGGTAGCGACAACAGCAAGGTCACAGCATCGTGGTCTCAGTCGCGGCCCCAACCTCACGATTGGCGCAAATCGTAGCCTCCGTTTTCTCGGAAAGCAGTCTATCGGCAACTTGCAACACCGGCTGCGGAGCGCCTAACTGATATCATCACAAGTGACGATGACGACGAACGTACAAGCGCGAGCGCAGGCCGCTGGCAAATCCTCTTCGATGCCGGCCATGTCCCTTATAGCCGGTTGGCTGATCCCGGGCGCAGGACACCTTCTGCAGCGCAAATGGATTCGCGGCGGGCTATTGATGGTTTCGATCCTGTCGATGTTCACCATTGGCCTCGCGCTCAAAGGCAAGATCTACTCGCCTAATACCGGCGATCTGCTCGACATCCTTAACTTCGCCGGCGATCTTGGCAATGGGCTGCTTTACGTCCTTGCGCGCATCTTCGATCTCGGTCAGGTTACGGTGCAGGTTGCGACTGCCGACTACGGCACGAAGTTTATGGTGGTAGCTGGCCTTCTGAATATCATCTCTGCCGTCGATGCGCACTCGCTGGCTACGGGGAGGAAGCGCTCGTGACCATCTCTCACTTCGGAGCGGTGCTGCTCTTTGCTCTCTTCACTTCAGTCGTCTTTGGTATCACGCAGCGCTCAGAGCCCAGAACGATGATCCGCTTCGGCGCCTTCTGCTTCGTGCTCTTCGTCGGAGGCACTATCGCGGCCAGCTGGATCATGTGGCTCATCAAGCACTGAGCAAACGCTACCAAGCACTGACCGGCTCTTTCTCACCGATAACGTTGCAATCAACACCCCTTTGCCATAGGCTGGAGGTGGCACTCAAGTTCTTCGCGCACCACACGGTGTCGCCTACGAAGAATGCGGGAGTGGCGAAATGGCAGACGCACTTGGTTTAGGTCCAAGCGGAGAAATCCGTGGGGGTTCGAGTCCCTTCTCCCGCACCAATATCTAAAAAGCAACCCAACCCCGAAAGAGATTCGATGAGCCAGCAGAACCCCCATCAGCCCCAGGACAAACAGCCCCAGCTCAAGCTCACCAGCACTGCAGACTATCGTGACGGCTACGCCAATAGCGTGCAGGTCCGAATGAGCGTCTGGGACTTCTTCCTTGTCTTCGGCACCATGAGCCAGGACAATCCCGAGGAGCTGAACGTCAAGAATTTTCAAGGCATCTATCTCAGCCCGCAGCAGGCCAAGGCTCTTTGGAACGTGCTCGGCCACAATCTGGGTCAGTACGAGCAGACCTTCGGCTCCATCACGCTCGAGCAACTTCCCCAGCCCGAAGGTCCCGTCAACTAAAGCGTGCGATCCCAACGCAGTGCCGACGAAGACGAGCAGCAACCATTCGATAACATCCCTCTCTGGATGCTCTATCCGCTCTTCTTCGTCGCCGTCTACCTGTCACACTTTCGCCTCCTTCGCCTCCCTTACTTCTGGGATGAAGGAGGCTATTACATTCCTGCTGCGTGGGACTTCTTCCGCACCGGCAGCCTGATTCCGCATAGCACCGTTACGAACGCACACCCGCCGCTTCCTTCGATCCTCCTCGCCGGCTGGTGGCACCTCTCCGGATACGTCGTCAGCGGGACGCGCACGCTGGTCTCGATGGTCGCCGCAGCCGCCCTGCTTGGCGTTTACAAGCTGGCAAAGACGCTGACGACCTCTGGAGTCGCCGTCGTCACGGTTGTACTCACCGCGCTCTATCCCGTCTGGTTTGCACAGAGCACGCTCGCACACGCTGACATCTTTGCCGCTGCCTTCACGCTTTGGGGGCTTGCCTTTTATTTCGATGGAGTGGGCGATACGAAGATACAGCCGACACTCAGGCTAGATGCGGTTTATGCAGCGCTGATGTTTTCGCTGGCTGCGCTGTCGAAAGAAACTGCGATTGTTACGCCAGCCGCTCTTGCTGTGTGGGAAGTGGTTCTGTTGGTAAAAACCCGCCGCGAGGCCCGGTTGAGCAAATTCCATTTGGGATGGGTGGCTGCATTCCTCGTTCCTATTTTGCCGCTTGCTGGGTGGTACGGATATCACTATCACAAGACGGGATTCGTCTTCGGCAATCCGGAGTTCCTGCGCTACAACGCCACTGCGAACCTCGACGCGTATCGCATTCTTCTGTGCCTGTGGCATCGCTTCCTTCATCTGTTCACGCACATGAACATGTTCGTTCCTGTCATGTGCATGGTGGCGGCGATGTTTATCCCTGTCGCGGCTACGAACAAACGACTGCCCCTCTCTCGTCCGGCCCTAAATGCGATCGGCGTGGTGGTGCTTGCGAACTGGATTGCTTTTTCGATCCTCGGCGGCGCGCTGCTGACACGCTATCTGCTGCCGATGTATCCGCTGATTCTGCTGGTCTGCGTCAATACGTGGCGGCGGCGTATCCCGGAGCGATGGCTCCTCATCGCGGCGTTGAGCACTGCGGCATTTCTCGCAGGAATTTGGATCAACCCGCCGTATGCCTTTGCGCCAGAGGACAACCTCACGTATCGCGACTTCGTCGTTCTACACCAGCAGGCGGTTCGGTTCATCGACTTAAAGTATCCGCAGGCGACGGTGCTTACGGCATGGCCAGCAACGTCGGAGTTGAGCCGTCCTGAACTGGGGTACACGAATCACGTCGTCAAGGTGACGCCGATTCAGAACTTCTCGTTTGAGCAGATTCAAAAGGCTGCCGCAGATCCAGGGAGTTACGATGTTGCGCTGATCTTCTCCACGAAATGGGCGCCACCGGCTAATCGCGTCAATCTTGGACGGCAGAACGAGTCGGCTGATACGAAGTACTTTGATTTCCATCGCGATCTCGCTCCCTCTGAAGTCGCGACGTTGCTGCATGGCGAGGTGGTCTGGCAGGCGCATCGCAAGGGCGAGTGGGCCGCGGTGCTCCACTTTCCCCGTATCGTCGAAGCTTCGCTGCTGCGTTCACAAAAGCCCTGACGCTCTATACTCGTATCTGTGACGAAGCGCCTTCAAGTTCGCTCGATCCTCCAACGGCCATGGCTCCTCTTGCTGCTTCTGCTGTGCAGCATTCCCGGCATCTCACAGTCTTCTGATACGGGTGATGCCGGCGGCCGCGTTGTGCTGGTGCTTCCCTTCGACAACCGCTCTGGACAGGCGGCTCTTGCGTGGGTCGGCGATTCGTTTCCGGATACGCTGAATCAGCGTCTTGCTTCTGCGGGTTTCCTTACGATTACTCGCGAGGATCGGCAGTATGCGCTCGACCATCTCGGTCTGCCGGTCGACTTCAGGCCGTCGCGCGCGACGACTATTCGAATCGCACAGAATCTCGACGCGGACTTCGTGATTGTCGGCAGCTACAACGTGACGAACGGTCGAATCGCAGTGCAGGCGCAGGTGCTCGAGGTGAAGAATCTCAGACTCTCCGCGCCGCTACAGGATTCGAGCGAGCTCAACCGCCTCTTCGATGTGGAGAACGCGATTGCGTGGAAGGTTGCGCGGCAGATGGATCCGCACTTCAACGTCGCTCAACAGACGTTTCTTGCGGCTTCAGGCGGAGTTCAGCTGAGCGCTTTTGAAAACTACATTCGCGGCACGGACGCTGCCACTTCGCAAGAAAAAATCAAGCGTCTGCAAGCCGCTATACTCGCCACTCCCAACTATCCTGCGGCGCTTCTTGCTTTGGGAAAGGCTCAATATGACGAGCGCGAGTACGATCAGGCTGCGGCGACGTTCGCGAAGATTCCAAAATCTGATCGCCGCGCTCTCGAAGCAGGCTTTTACATCGGGCTGTCGCGCTTCAATACCGCGAAGTACGCTGAAGCTGAGTCCGCATTCGCCTTCGTTGCCAGCCGACTTCCGCTGCCCGAGGTGGTCAATAACCAGGCGGTGGCCTCTAGCCGCCAAGGCCACAATGCTATTCCACTGTTTCAGCGCGCATCAACCGCAGACGCCAACGACCCGGACTACCACTATAACCTTGCTGTTGCGTACTACCGCCAAGGCGATTTCGCCGCGGCCACACGCGAGGTCGATCAGACTTTGAAGCTGCGCCCTGCCGACTCAGAGGCAGCTCAGCTCAAGACCAGCATCAGTGTCGGCCGGAAGGCTCCGGCTCCGACCGCCTCTGCCACCGACAACGAGACAACGTCCGACTTCGATCCGCTAGAGCGCATTCGCCGGACCTACTCCGAAGCCTCCTTCCGGCAGGCGGCCTTCCAACTCGACCAGATGCGCGCCATGCGGCTGGCCACTTTACCACCCGCTGAACAGGCGGCGGAGTACACCAAGCAAGGTCATGAATATCTCGCGCAGGGGCTGGTTCCTGAGGCCGAGCAGGAGTTCCAAACCGCAATCGCCGCCGAAGGCTCCAGCGCAGACGCGCATGCAGGCCTGGCACAGGTGCGAGAGCGCAGCGGCAACGCAGCCGACGCCCGCACTGAAGCTGAAAGCTCCCTCAAACTGCACCCCAACGTCGCGGCCTACCTCGTTCTCGCCCGGCTCGATCTACAGGCGAACGACACCGTTTCCTCAGCCTCCAACGTCAGTAAGGCGCTTCAACTTGAGCCCAAGGACGGAGCCGCCCAGGGCATGCGTCAGGCACTCCAGGCTCGCGGACAGAGCCTGCCATGACGTTTGCCACGAGACTTGCCCTCCTCCTTCTGATGGCGATCTCCTGTGCTCTGCCAGCAACGCTCTCGGCCGAATCTGACACGCCGGGCACCGTCGTTAAACTCACCCTCCACGACACCATTCAACCCATCACCGCCGACTACCTTCAGCGTGGCCTCCGCGAAGCTGCGCGCGTCCATGCCCAGGCAGTCCTAGTCTCGATGGGTACGCCTGGCGGCCTGCTTGAGTCCACTCGTGTGATGGTGCAGGCGATTGAGACCTCGCCTGTCCCGGTCATCATCTTCATCTCCCCGACAGGCAGTCGTGCCGGATCAGCAGGTTTCTTCCTCCTCGAATCAGCCGACATCGCCGCGATGGCGCCCGGCACCAACGCGGGCGCGGCTCATCCCCTCGTCGAGGGGCGTCAGCTCGATCCGGTCCTCAAAGAAAAGATCGAAAACGACGCCGCAGCCTTTCTTCGTTCCTACACCTCCCGCCGCGGCCGCAACGTTGGGGCCGCCGAGGATGCCGTTCGCAACTCGAAGTCCTACAGCGACGAAGAGGCACTCAAGCTCAAGCTGATCGACCTTGTCGAGCCGGACGACGCTTCCCTGCTCAAAGCCCTCGATGGCCGCGAGATTCATCGCTTCGACGGCGCCACCCAGACCCTGCATCTGAGAGATGCAACGATCGTCACGACAGCTCCCTCCGAGCGCGAACGCCTGCTCAGCAAACTAACCAATCCAGACATTGCCGTCCTGCTGCTCGTCCTCGGTGGCCTGCTCATCTATCTGGAATTCAATGTCCCAGGCACGGTCGTTCCCGGCTCCATCGGCACCCTCTTCGTCCTCCTTGGTCTCTTCGGCCTGAACCTACTTCCCATCCGACACACGGCGATCGTCTTACTCATCGCGGCGGTTGTGATGATGATCCTTGAAGCGAAGGTCGGCAGCCACGGCATCCTCGCCCTTGCAGGAATCACCGCACTGATCTTCGGCCTCGCCACGCTGGTCGACGGCCCGATTCCGGAGCTCCGCGTCCACACCGCGACGGCTCTGGGCGCTGGTCTCGGCTTCGGCAGCATCTCCTTTCTACTGGCCTGGATAGCGTTGCGCGCCCGCCGAGGCAAGGTTCTTACCGGTCCCCAGGCCATGATCGGAGGCACTGCTGTGGTCCGCACTCCACTTTGCCCGACTGGGCAGGTGGAGATCCGTGGCGAGCTGTGGCAGGCATCCCTCCGCGGACAGGAGTCGCTCGCCGTAGGATCGCTCGTCTCGGTGCGGGACCTGGATGGCCTCGTCCTGGTCGTAGAGGCCGCCCAGAAGCCCATTTGACGGCCTAACGGCCCCCATCAGCCTCCGCGCCAGAGTAGACTGAAAGAACAGTTGTTTTCGATAAGGGAGTTTTTTCTTGATGTTGAATGTGTCTCGCCCGTCCTGGGTTCGGAATGTTTCACTTTGCCTGCTGCTTACCGCGGCGGGATCAACCGCCAAAGCACAGGCCACCCCACCCCAAACCGGTCTGGACCGTCAGCTCTCCCGGCTCGACATCGGAGTAGCCGCCTCCGCCATCATCAACAAGGACTCTAACGGAACCGCCGTCATCGACACCGTTCCTACGGCGGTCAACCTGCACCCCGGCAATACGGTGGGGCCGCTGGTCACGATCCGCTATACCGTCTCTCCGTATGTCGGATTGGAGTTCAACTACGGATACGCCCGATACACCCAAACCTTTACGCCCTTCGGATCCACACCAGTGGGCGGTGTGCAGCAAAATACCGCCGAATACACCTTCGGTTATGTGGTCCACCCGCGGTATGACTTTCACGGCATCAAGCCCTATCTCAGCGCCGGCCTCGGCACACTCGACTTCCGCCCTACCCCCGGCGGTGGTGAGGGCCTCTTGCCACAGGCACGTGCGACCTACTACTACAACGTGGGCGGCGACTATATGCTCAACAAGCACTTCGGCGCGCGAGTTCAGTTTCGGGAGCAGTTCTTCAAAGCCCCCGACTTCGAAACCAACTACCTGACGCTGCAGAAGCGCACCACAGAGTTCCAGCCTGGCTTCGGCTTTTTCTATCACTTCTAGCCGGTAATGCAAAGCCGCTGCTGCGGCTGCTTTACAATCGCAGCGGCGGCAGCAGTCTGGCCGCAGAGGTCACACACCCATGATGTCTCTCCCGCTTCTCTTTGCCATCGTCATCGTAGTTCTTTACCTGGTCAACTCCCTCAACATCCTCAAAGAGTACGAACGAGGCGTCATCTTCCGCCTTGGCCGGGTAAAACAGGCGGCTGCGGGACCGGGCCTCATCTGGATCTTCCGTCCCCTCGATCAGATCGTGCGCATTAGTCTCCGGCAGGAGGCGATGGAAGTTCCCGCACAGGACGTCATCACTCGCGACAACGTCACGTTGAAGGTCAACGCCGTCATTACGTTGCGCGTGGTTGATCCCACTAAAGCCGTCATTGAGGTAGCAAACTACATCTACCAGACCTCGCAGTTCGCCCAGACCACCCTGCGTTCTGTCCTGGGTGAAGTCGATCTCGACGGCCTTCTGGCGCACCGCGAGGCACTGAACATCCGCATCCAGACGATCATCGACGGCCACACCGCGCCCTTTGGCGTCAAGGTAGTTTCGGTCGAGGTCAAACAGGTTGATATGCCCGAATCCATGCTGCGCGCCATGGCCAAACAGGCCGAGGCTGAACGCGAACGAAGGGCGAAGATCATCCACGCCGAGGGTGAGTTCAACGCTGCAGCTAAGCTCGTCGAGGCCGCTGCTTTGATGGCTACTCAACCGATGACGCTTCAGCTCCGCTACCTTCAGACACTTACCGAGATAGGTGTCGAGAAAAATACCACCATTGTCTTTCCGCTACCCATGGAGCTCATAAACCTGTTCAATAAGACATTCACGCCCGACACGGCGTTGGAGAAGAAGGTCTGACCGTGAACAGCAGCCGCTACCAAACAGATGACGATTTGCAAGATCTTCACGACTTTCGCGAACAGGATCGCGAAATCTCGCTTGGTACTACAACCATCCTTGGCATCTTCTTCGCACTCGCACTGCTCTGCGCTGTGTTCTTTGGCTTTGGCTACTCCCTGGGCAGACGTTCGACTCCACCCACTCCCACCGCGGCGGAGCTTCCCAGCTCAAGCTCTGAGTCCAGTGCAGCCAAACCCTCGCCCGGAAGCCCTGTAGCTCGCACAGCCACTACGCCGGATATCCAGGCCGACGACGCGACCGCCTCGGATACTCCAACACCTACCGCTTCTGCCGAAGTGAACCAGCCCGCTCCCACTCTCACCAGAGTCAAGGCTGTTGCCGCGGACTTTCGCCCTGAACCGGCGATCAAGCCCACCGCAAAATCCCTACCCACAGCTCCCATCGCTTCTGCTGCAACGGGAGTAGCTACTGTCCAGGTCGCTGCCGTCTCGCACCAGGAGGACGCGGATGTTCTGGTGAATGCACTCAAGCATAGGGGTTACAGCGTGGCGATCCATCATGAGCCGCAGGACAAGTTGCTCCACGTTCAGATTGGGCCGTTCCAGACCAAGAAAGATGCCGACGCGATGAAGCAACGGCTTCAGACAGACGGCTACAACGCCATCGTCAAGTAATCCGCCGGCTGCATCTCTGGTGGCAGCGCCTCTGCAATTGCATTCCTGACCGCCCGCATCAAGTCTTCCCGTGTGGCGTAGTTCGAAGGCTCAATGGGCGGCAGCAGTTGGACCCGCGCCACGCCTGGGATAATTGCGTTGCTCCCCTTGCTCATGAGCGTCTGCGTTCCTGAGACCGCGACCGGAATGATTGGTGCCTTCGTCTCCAGCGCCAGGAAAAATGGCCCCTTCTTGAAGGCCGAGAGCCTTCCATCCAGCGAACGGGTCCCCTCCGGATAGACAAGCATATGTAATCCGGATCGCAGCGCATCTCCCGCAGCCGCGACGGAGGCCTGTGCGGCATCGCGCCGGCTGCCACGCGCTACCGGCACAAACTTCGCCAGCCGCATCGCACGACCCAGAATCGGAATATCCATCAGCTGTTTCTTGAGAAGCACTGAACTGCGTCCAGGCAGGTGGGGGATTGTCACAGGCGGATCGAGGTTCGAAACATGATTACTCATGAAGATGCAGCTTCGTCCTGCCGGGATATTTCCGAACCCACTGATCTCGACCTTGATGCCGGCTGCGCGCACGCCTGCGTCTGTAATCCACATCGCGACGCGATAGAGCAGGCTGACATCTCCAACCAGAAGCGTGTAGGGGATGCCAATGATCCCGGCGATTGGGCCGAGAGCGAGATAGACAAAGACGAGCTTCAGGGTTGGGAACATTCCATCTTCAAGGATACCGTAAGCGCGACACGCCCCATGACGTGCCAACGGCTTTATCTGCTCCTTATCCGGGCCGCAATTGCTGCAGGAAGCTTCTGGTAGATGTTCCCAAAGCCGCCGTTTGAAAGAATGGCAACCACGTCTCCCTCTTGCAGTTGCTGAGCGACCGCAGCCACAATCGCATCAGCGTCCGCTAACAGCGTCGCGGCGACACCACGTTTGTTCAAGGCGCTCACAACGTGTTCAGGGTGTAGTCGTTCTTCGGGCGGAATGCTCTTCGATTTGAAGACAGCGGCCAGTACAACGCGATCAGCCAGCGCGAGGCTCTCCACCAAGTCGAGTTCGAATACATTCCGGCGCAAGGTATTCGATCGTGGCTCCAGCACCGCCCAGAGCCGCTGGCCTGGGTAAGACTCGCGCAGCGCCCGAAGAGTCTCGCGGATCGCCGTCGGATGGTGTGCGAAGTCGTCGATCACGGTGACGCCCCCCACAACCGAGCGAACTTCGAGCCTGCGCTTCACGCTCTTGAACGTCGCCAGAGCCTCAACAATCGCCTCAGTCGGAACGCCCTGTCCTGCGGCCAAAGCAGCCGCTGCGGTAGCGTTGAGCGCATTGTGCGCGCCCGCCATCGGGAGGCTCAACTCAGCGAACGGAATGCCTGCGCGCGTGACAGTCCAAAACGTCGACGAGCCTTCATGGCGCAGATCCGCCAAACGCCAGTGTGCCAGCGGATCAAACCCATAGCGTTCAACGGCACAGAACGCCTTCTCGATGCACTCGCTCACGTTTTCGCTGCCGTGGTACGCAACGATTCGTCCGCGCCCGGGAACAAGATTGACCAGCCGCTTGAACGCTGTCTTTACTGCTGCGAGATCGGCATAGATGTCTGCGTGGTCGAACTCGACGTGAGTCAAGATCAGGGCGTCGGGAAAGTAATGCAGAAACTTTGGGCCCTTGTCGAAGAAGGCCGTGTCATACTCGTCGCCTTCGAGCAAAAACGGCTTCGTCGGGCGAACCTTGAAGCTGGTGCCAAAGTTCTCCGCGACTCCACCAATCAGAAAAGACGGCGCCAGCGCTGAGTTCTGTCGCGATGCAACTTCGTAGATCCACGCCAGCATACTCGTGGTCGTCGTCTTGCCGTGTGTTCCGGCAACCACCAGAGACTCCCGCCCAGGTAAAAACTCATCGTGGAGAATCGCAGCCATCGAACAGAACGGAATGCGAGTGTCCAGAACATATTCCAACTCGACATTCCCACGCGAGATTGCGTTTCCAACCACGACCAGGTCCGGCCTTGGCTTCAGATTGCTCTCAGCAAAAGGTTCATGAATAGGAATTTTCAACGACGCAAGCAGGTCACTCATCGGCGGATAAGCTGCCGTGTCCGAACCAGTCACGCGATGTCCTTGAAGCTGCAGCATCCCGGCCAGCGATGCCATCGCCGTACCGCAGATACCGATCAGATGAATGTGTTTGGAATTTTGCATGTCGCGAGACTCCAGCCTAACCGCTCACTGCTGCTTCGAGAAGGTGCATCCGTGGATTCCTTGGGTCATTAAGATCAAGCCTGGCGGCGATGCCAAGCGGCAGCGTGACGTTATACGTACTTACATGGCCGCATCGCAGTCCGACCGCGATTGGACCATTGAAGTCACGAAGGGCATGCAGAATGGCACGCTCCATATACCCTTGCTCTTCGTTTGGAACGCACTGACGCATGTCTCCAAAGATAATCCCGGTCACTTTTTTCATCAGGCCCGAATAGCGAAGATGGACTAGCATCCGATCCCACTGATAAGCCTTTGTCCCGATATCTTCGAGAAAAAGAATGCTATCCGTCTCTATACGCGGAGCATATG
>Ga0302220_10003136_pt1 | contig 11618 bp, 8 predicted proteins | sample II_Palsa_E1_3_FD_194572 | JGI IMG/M metagenome (GOLD analysis project Ga0302220, IMG submission 194572) | Peat permafrost microbial communities from Stordalen Mire near Abisko, Sweden - II_Palsa_E1_3 | ecosystem: Environmental > Terrestrial > Soil > Palsa > Peat permafrost | place: Sweden... | reverse complement strand
CCCGCTTCGAGCTTAGGCATTTGGTATAAGGTCGTGAGCAGCGTGGTTACGTATGAAGACATGCCGACGAATCCACCGAAGGTAATGCTGTACACCAGCATCACCACCCAGGTGTCGCCTTCAACGAGCACGCTGCGGTAATGCTTGGGCAATACCGCAATGGCTACCAAAGCGCCCATCACCGGCAGCAGTAGCACACCGGCCCTGCCCGAGCCGAACGCACCTGCATGCACGGCGACGACCAACACCACCAAAGCGGCGAGTGTGATGGCGAAGCTGCGAAATGCACGCGGTGCGCTGCCTGACTTGGGAGCAAGGTCTTTGGCCCAAAAGAAGATCGCGACGGCCGCAAGCGCCAACAGCGGCAGCGCGGCACCGGCGGCTCTCATCCAGCCGAAGTGGTCGGCCAGGCCGGGGAACATAAAGCCATCGAGTACTGCGCCGATGTTGCCGGCAGCAGCCAAGCCGAGAACCAGCCCTTGCACCTTTGCCGGATAGTTGCTCCCCGCCATCGGCAACGCGACGGCGAAGCTCGCGCCACCTACGCCGAGAAACACACCCAGCACCAGCAGCAAGGTGTAGGAAGGCGCGGACGGTAGAAGGAGTAGAACGACTGCGGGCAGTGCCGAGAGGGCGACACCCAGCAACGCGACGCGGCGGCCATCGTAGGCCTGATACAAGTTGCCGAGGGTGACTCGCAGTATCGCTGCACCTAGCACGGGGACTGCGACCAGAAACCCCAATTCGGCTGGCGACATGGGGATGTCTTTTTGGATGAAGGGTGCCAGCGGGCCAAACATCACCCATACGGTAAAGCCCGTGTCGAAGTACAGGAAGCACGCGAGTAGTGCGCGCCAATTGCCGCTTTTCAGGGAGTGCAGTAGATGCTTCATCGCGGGTCTCGCTAAATCGATCAGTGTTTTACGACCTAATGTCGGCGCAAAAAAAAAGCGTCCCGAAGCGTAGCCACCAGAATCGATTGCTCGATCGAAGCACTTACGTTTCGGGACGCCTTTATCCCAGCAGCCCGCCCATCGTGAGCGAACCAAATTCAATTAAGACCGCCGTTGGTCTCGCCAAGACTCTAAGCAATAGCCATGCCATCCGGTGAAAACCGGAGTCGCTGGGCTTTGATGGTTGGATCTTTCCTCTCGCGGGCTGGGTGCCCGGAACCCATAGTGGGTAAGGGTTCAACGCGAACTGCGAGTCGAACCGAAGGCGATACGTAGGGGATTTTTTATGCAGGGTCGCAGGACTGTTTCATCCGGCCCGATGAGGCTGCGCCAAGCACCATGAATATGAATCGCGGCACACGCATGGTGCGGCGCACTATGTGTGTGCGCCCGTCTGAAGCGGTACTTGAGAGGGGTTTTGAGGGGGGCGCTGATACTCGCCGCTTTGGTTTCTCGCGATCCGGTGCCGCAATGAATCACGATCACAGCGTTTTATTTGTTTTGCGTTGTCGGTCGAGCGAAGCCATATAAGTTGGCGGGGTTATCGACCAGGATTCGGTCGCTGACCCGCGTATCGTCTGTCCAGTTGTCGAGCAACCTCAGCAGTTCTACAGTATTGGGTCTCTGCGCCACGGGTTTCTCTAGCTCGGTTATGTGAGGCCAATCACTGCCCCAGACGACACGATCGGGTAGTGCCGCAATCCAGCTACGTGTGGGTGCTTCAGCCGCGGCATAGTGTGCCGCGTTCCCCAAGGTGGAATTTAGATAAGGCGCTGATAACTTGACCCAGACTCTGCCATTCTCGGCAAGCCGCCGGATCACATCGAAGGCAGGATGCGATGCGCCTAGTGGCGGCGGTAACCGCCCTAAATGATCAAATACAATCTTGCAAGGAAGACGAGCCAGCATTGCAGCGTGTTCCACGATTTGCTCGGCGCTCCAGTGCAGTTGCACATGCCAATTCAAATCGCAGACTCTTCTTGCCAAAGGTTCGATCATATCGAAACGCGTCGGCGAATTCGCCAGGTTATATAAAGTAAAACGAATGCCACGTATGCCGGCAGTATCCAAGCTAGCGAGTTCGGTATCACTGACATCGGGCCTCAGAACGGCGATTCCCCTTGCGTTATCAATTCCGAGTTGTGCTATTGCGTCTACCGTCACGCCGTTATCGACGCCATAAGGCCTAGGTGTGACGATGACCGCTCGCGAGGTTCCCATTTCGGTTTGCACTTTCTTGTAATCCGCGACGGTAACTCCGTCGAGAAATTCTTTTTCATCGCCACTGATTAGGAAGCGGCGATCGAAAATATGCAAATGCGAATCACACGCCATCTGCGGTATAACCCGCGCATGATGGCCGCGTTCTACCTGCGTTTGTTCTTGACTCATGGGCAGCCTCTGATGGTCTTGCTACAGCAATATGAACTTGACTCTAAGAACTGAACTTCGAATCCAGGTTCGCCACGATAGCGCTGTTACCATCGCCACGGATGGGGCGATAGCGAATGCAAAGCGAACACACTAACAACAGTAGTCCTGCCATAGCGAAAAACATCAAAGCGTAGAAGTACGAGCCCGTTTCCCTGATAATAAAACCGATCAAGATAGTCGTTATTGCGTTGAAGGCAGTTGCACCGAAATTCATCGATCCGCCGACCAAGCCGACTTTTTCCGATGCCACCAGCATGGTCGGAACGGCCCAATATAGGTTGCTCCAACGAGTAAAAAACAATGCGATCGCCAAGACGACGACAATCGCGGTGATATCGTGAAGATAAGCCACGGTGAAGAGTGCAGTTGTTGCTATGACCGCAGAGATACCGAAGACAATGCGGCACGCAATGCCGCGCGACACATTTCGACGAATCAGAAAATCCAGCACGGATCCACCGACGATTTCTCCGACAAAACCGGAAAGAAAAATAATGAAGGAAAAACCTCCCACCGCGCTGATGTTGAGCTTCTGAGTGTTTGCAAGATAGCTGGGCATCCAGGAGAGCAGGCCTACCCACACCGTGTTGCAGCAGATCCAGCCCACGAACATTAGCCAAATGGAAGGGCTGCTGAAGATCTGTTTGTTGGTGACCGGGTGGTCTGTTGGCTCTGCGTATTCGTCGCGCTGGCCCTCGATAATGTAGGCGCATTCCGCCTCATTGACACTGGGGTGAGCCTGCGGCGTATCGCGTATATACCACCAAGCCAATGCGCCGCAGGCAATCGTGCCAAGACCTGCGATCAAGAAAGCAAGTCGCCACGACCCAAGCGCGGATATGAGTGCGGCGATGATGACCGATCCAAACGCGGCGCCCAAGGGCGCCCCTCCATCCAGCAGGGCTGCCCCTCGGCCGCGTTCTTTAAACGGCATCCAAACGGCGTTGAGCTTACTCGCGCTCGGATAAACCGGCCCTTCAGCCGCTCCCAGTCCGAGCCGACTGAATGCCAGCACGGCGGTGCTGGTCGCGCCCGCACCCAGACACTGAAATAACCCCCATATAATCGCGGCAGCTGTGATCATCAGACGAGGCTTGAGCCAGTCGGCCAATAAGCCGCCGGGGATCTGCATCGCGCAATATGTCCAAAAGAATGCACTCAACAAAAAACCTTGCTGGGCAGCAGAAAGATGGAATTCCGCACTGATGACAGGAAGTGCTACCGACAGCGAAGCTCGATCCACATAGTTGATGCTGACCAATAGCAAAAGTAGAAAAAATATCCGCCAACGCACGCCACTGCGGCGCAGCAGCACCGAGGGGTTATCTCCACGAGAATTCATTTTGTCTCTCTCCATTTTCAAATGGATATTTGTCTATGCGGGCGCTTAAATTACGCCTCGGTGGCTTGGTTTTTTTCTTCAGGTCTTGCTAGCGCATGATCGGCGGTTCCGTGTCCTGCGTGGCGTGTTTTCCCTGGATGTTGCCGTCTATGCACGATTTCATCGTTAACTCGGCAAAACAAAGGGTGTGAAGATCTTTGAAATATCGTCCAGGTTCTCGAGGTCCCACAGTGTCGCAAGCGCGGCGTCTGCCTGCTTGGCGCCGATGACGTCGTTTGCATTCTTCCGAAACTTGACCTCGAAGTCCGAACGCGACATGGGATGCGTCGCAAATCCCGGGACGTCGTCGACCCGTTTGCTGTAAGTTTTGCCGTTGTCCAAAGTCACGGTTACCACCGTGGCATAGTATTTGGGAAACAGCTTTGTCAGCTCCGGATCTTCGACAACCGTCGTTCGTTTCATCAAAGCGAGGGCCTTCGGATCGTGCAGGGCTTCCTGCCGGTAACTGTTCAAACCGATATCGCCGTCCAACATCGCGCGAGCGGTCACATAGGGCAGGCTGTGGTCTGCCGTCTCACTCGACGCCGGCGCCCATTTTTCCCGGTCCAGTCCGGCCGTAAATCGCCCCTGTTGAGACGTCTTGATTTCAATCGCGGCGATGCGACTCAAGTCGCCTACCTGCTTTGCAACATCGATACCGGCAACGATCGCGGTTTGCGTCAAAACCTGAGCTGGATAGAATTTCACTGCGCAGTCTCTTATTTTGAAGCGTTGTGTTTTGTTTCCAAACTTGGAGGTATCAACCGTGAATGGGCCCGTCACCTGTTTGAATAGTCCGGCCTCGCCCTCGAATATTGGCGAGGGTCCTGTGATGCCGCCGCGCGCGAGTTCGGCTGCAAATACACCGTTTCGGGCCGCGTCTGCATCAGCGAGTCCTTTCCAGTTCGACATGGTCTGCACCCGAGTCTGGTTTAAGGCGATATGGCCGTTGATGGCGATATTCACGGCTTGGGTCAGTTGTGCCGGAGTCAGTTTCATCAGCTTGCCGCACGCCAAGGCGGCGGCTGGCAAGCTAAAGATGGGGTGGTCCCAGCCTCGCGAGCTCGCGGACGCTCCATCCATTAATTGGCAATCAATCTCGTAGGCTATCGCGATCGCCAGAATCACGTCCCGGCCATGCGCCTTCTGCGCTTCGCCTTGCGCAAGACAAGCCGTCGCATTATCGCTGGGATGCCCGATCTCTTTTCCGGCATACACATCGTTGAGATCAAAATATCGAATGGCGGCGCCGTTAGCGAACGTGGCAAGTGCCGGCGACGTCCGGGCTGAAGTCCCCATCACAGTGGAGGTCCCATTGCCGGCAGAGTCGAGTAGCGCGACTTGACGCGCGATTTCTACCGGGCGCTGTTTCAGTGCGGCCACACCGCAACCCAATGCGTCAGCAAGATGCGTTTTAACTGTCTCGATTGTCGCGGCATCGAGATCGTCATAAGTCAGAGAGTAGGTGTAGGCCGCGAGGCGTTCTGCGATATTTTTCGCTTCTTCCGCGTGAACCGCGATCATTGGAAACCCCAGCCCGCTCGCGGCCAGAGTGGAGAGCATAGATACGAAATTCCTGCGATTCATCGGTTGTCTCCTACGTTCTTGTATTTGCTTTCAATCTCCAATGATGGTATCGGCAACTTCGCCATGGATAAAGTATCGAAAGGTTGCTTCAATACATAGCGTTAGTATCTTCCGGGCTCTCACAAATACTCGCGAACACTCGCTTCGTGTTACGTAATAAAAGTAATAAGAAAAGTAATAAGCCGCCTACGGACCTTTTTTCAACGCCTCGTGAGCGGCCTTGATCAAACCATCGATTAATCGCATATGAGAAGAACTGCGTTGCCAGATCACGCCGAAGCGCCGTCTTTCCACGTCGTCCGGCAGCGCAATAGATACGACTTTCAAGCGCTTCGTCAGCGGCGACGAGGTGTTGGGAATGATAGCGACGCCCAAGCGCCGCTCGACCATCATGGCAATCGCGACAAGAGAACTCAATTTGAATCGCTCGCGAGGCACGATCCCATGTTTTCGCAGATATAGGTTGGCTTGCTTCTCCCCACCAAGGGAGCTGCCGTATCGAATCAAGGGCTCGTTGCGCAAGAGCTCGTGAGGATCTCGCTCTGCCCAAACGGCCGGCGCGAGTACCATCAAAGGTTCTTCGCGCAGTTGTTCCCACGCGAAATCCTTGGTCAAGGTAAAAGAAGGATGCAGACAAACAGCCGCATCCAACTCCCCGCTTTCAACTGCTCGAAACAGACGCACTGAGGTGTCGAAGTGAATCGACACATTGACGTTTGGATATTGCATTGCAAAAGACGCCATCATGTCTGGAATGATGCTATGTAAAGCGGTATTGATTGCACCCAGGCGAAGCTCACCCTTGGTTTGCTCTTGATTGACGTGGAGTTTCAAACCATCGATTTCACGAAGGAGCGGACGGCACCGCTCAATAAGTCGATAGCCCGCTTCGGTGGGACGCACGGTTCGTCCAGCACGCGCCAATAACTTTGTGTCGAGTTCTTTTTCGAGCGTGTGGATCTGTTGTGCAACGCCCGCTGGGGTGAGATCCAGACGGCGAGCCGCTTCAGCAATCGAGCCGGTGTCGACCACCAGGAGAAAATGAGAGAGAAATTCGCTTTCCATAACCCTATAGAAACTATCGATTGAACCTAGATTTTGTCGGTTTATTTTTCGATTCGATAGTCTCAGACTAGATGCATGAAAAGCAAACTCTTTGTACCCGGGTCACGGCCCGAACTCTTTCCAAAGGCGCTGGCTAGCCACGCCGACGGACTTTCTTTCGACCTCGAAGACGCCGTCGCCCCGGATGCAAAGCCTAGGGCACGCGTGCACTTACAGGAATTTCTAGAAAGCGGCGCGGCGAAGGCTTCCGGGAAAACCATTATCGTGCGCGTCAACGCGTTCGATACTCCCTACTTTATCGATGATGTACGTGCTGTTGTGCGACGTGGCGTAGACATGATCAATCTGCCCAAGCCGGATAGTAAAGAGCAAATACGCCAGGTGCTGTCAGAAATCATTTCGGCAGAAGCCGCCAATCGAGTCGATCACCCCATCAAACTTTTGCTTAACATCGAGACGCCGCGATCGCTACGTATCGCCTACGAGCTAGCCAGTGCGGATCTTCGGGTCGCGGGTCTACAACTGGGCATGGTCGATTTATTCGAGCCGAATGGTATTGATCGAAGCAATAAAACGATCGTGCAGCAAGCCATGCTTTCGGTGAAGATGGCGGCCACCGAAGCGGGCGTCTTTGCCTATGACTCTTCTTTTGCCGACATTCAGGATACGGAGGGCTTTCAGGCGGAAGCGGCGTTTTCGTTCGGGCTCGGCTACCTCGGGAAAAGTTGCATTCATCCTAGTCAGATCGCGCTCGCCAACGCGGCTTTCCGCCCGACCGATGCGCAGATTGCTTACGCTTTGAAAGTGGTCGAGGCGGCGGCCACCGCAGAAAAAAATGGCGTCGGTGCCTATGTCGTCGATGGAAAGATGGTCGACGTCCCCATTGTTATTCGCGCTCGATCCATCGTCGCATCCGCATCCGCAAGCGGTTTGCTGAATTTCGACAAGGTAAGCAAGGAAGTCAGGAAATGAGCAGTAGTCAAGCTGAAGCGACAATGCTGCCTTGGCAGCGTAAAGGTCCCGAGGGCCCTCTTTCTGGAATTCGCGTGCTGGATCTCAGCGCGTATATAGCGGCACCCTATGCCTGCACCTTGCTGGGTGATCAAGGCGCGGAAGTCATTAAGATTGAACCGCCAAAAGGCGACAATCTGCGGCATTATCCCTCGACGCTAGAGTCAGAAAGTCGGGCTTTCGTAGGAATCAATCGCAGCAAGGTGGGGATGGTCTTAGACTTGAAGCAGCCGTCAGACCTTGCCCTGCTGTTAAAGATGGTGCAAACCGCGGACGTACTCGTCCACAATTTCCGTCCGAGCGTGGCCCCGCGTTTGGGGATAGGCTACAGGTCCTTATCGGAACTGAATCCACGTCTGATTTATTGCGCTATTTCGGGCTATGGCGAAGAGGGGCCGTTAGCGGAAAAGGCCGGGTATGACCAGGTCCTGCAGACAATGACCGGTATGTGCCACTACCAAGGGGAAGCGGGTGCTAAGCCCCAAATCATCTATGGCTCCGTGGTGGACTATTACGCCGCCGCGCTGCTTGCCGGAGGCGTGGCCTCGGCTTTATACGAAAGAGAGCGTAGCGGTCTCGGCCAATACGTTGGCGTGTCATTGCTACGCTCGGCTCTCACCATGCAATCGGCCCGTATGGTGTGGGTTGAAGGCGAATCGCGTGACGTCAATCGGGAAATGCGGTCGGGCGGAGTAACAGGCATACATCCGACCGGCAGTGGCTTTCTATATCTATCTGCGAACACGCCACATTTTTGGAAGTCGTTGTGTAATAAAGTCGGTTTGCCCGAGTTAGCCGAGAACGAACGATATGCGACAGTGCGCAAACGGGCACTGCATGAAAAAGAACTCGTTTCACTGTTACGTGGAGCGCTAAAGGCGCGTTCGGCTGCAGAGTGGGAGGCATTGTTTGGCGAAGACGTACCTTGCGCCCGTGCAGCGACATTGGAGGACATGTTCGACGAACCTCAGGTGCAGGCGGAAAACATGATCGCTGATTTTGAGCACCCGCTTGTCGGGCGCTACCGGGGATTCACTCGAGCAATCAAGTTTGGCCGTACGCCGGGCCCCCAGCCATTTGCGGCTCCCGCATTGGGCGAGCACACGGAGGCAGTCCGTGCCAATTTTCCTGACTAAGTAGGTACTGCGTGGCCTCCTGGCCGCACATAGCTATTATCTTTGCCTATCTCGACGACCGGATCGCCATTTCGGCACGGTGGCGCTCGATGCACCCGCGGCGCGCGCTCGGCCATCGTATCTTGCCGCCGTATTCAGGGCGTGCTGTTGGACTGGCGGCGGTGGTGCGCCTCAAGATACGCATCGCGCGAGGGCACTAGATGTGCTTTGCTCAACTCGATCAATGCATCGCGATCGCCGCGTTGCAAGGCCTCTATGATCTGATGGTGTTGAGCCTGGGCGCGCGCCACGTATTGCGGAAACACAACCGAGGCGGAGCGAATCGCATGCGTGCGGCGCTCGTATTCTCGAATCGCTTCGGTCAGCGCCTGGTTTTGCGCCAGCGCAAAAAACGCGCGGTGAAACGCGATGTTGGCGCGAAACACGCGGCGCAGATCGCCCAGGTTCGCTGCCGCGTCATGCTCTTGCTGGATCGCACGCAAATTGTCGAGGTGCTGCGCCTCGACCGGCAGGGCGATACAACAAACCGCATGCGTTTCCAACAATTCCCGCACGGCATAGAGCTCGGTCACCTCGCGCGGCGTGTAGGACTTCACCAGCGCCCCGAAGTTTTTGCGCCGCTCGATTAGGCCGCGCAGTTCCAGCTCGTTCAACACTTGCCGCACTACATGGCGTTTGAGCGCATAGCGCTCGCACAGGTCGTCCTCGACCAGCCGTTCGCGCGGGTTCAATGAACCGAGCACGATCTGCTCTTCCAACGTGTCGACTATCTTCGACACGACCTGGTCGATATTGCGATCTCGGCGTACCGCCTGCTTGGGCGATGAAACTGCAGTTTTTGGCATAGCAACCTTGCTCATGCAGGGGCTCCATGAATTACCCTGGACCGAGACTATGACACATGGACCGGCGCTGAGCACGAGCCTTGTTCGACTTCGCGCTTACTTTGCGATTACTTCGCGTCCAACGGTGATGCCGGCGGCGGCACCGGCGCTGCCGGTACGGTTGCCGTGGTGTCGTGCGCTTGCAGGAAGTCGAAATCGCACCCTTCGTCGGCCTGCGTGATGGTCGTCAGGAACAGCTTGCGATAACCGCGCTCCTTTGGATCGATCTGGCGCGGTGGCAGGGCCGCCAGGCGCGTGGCGATTTCGGCGTCGCTGAGCTCCAGCGAGATCGAGCGCTGCGCCACGCTCAAACGAATCCGGTCGCCTGTTTGCACGATCGCCAGCGGGCCGCCAATTGCCGATTCCGGCGTGACGTGCAACACCACCGTGCCCGATGCGGTACCGCTCATGCGTCCGTCAGAAATGCGCACCATATCCTTGACGCCTTGCCGGCCCAGCTTGCGCGGGATCGGAATATAGCCGGCCTCGGGCATGCCCGGCGCACCGATCGGGCCGATCTGCTTGAGCACCAGCACGTCGTGCGCTTGAACCTCGAGATCGGGGTCGTCGATGCGGTTCGCCAGATCCTCGGCGTTTTCAAACACGACCGCACGCCCGACATGCTCCATCAGGGCAGGGCTGGCGGCCGACTGCTTGATGATTGCGCCGCCCGGCGCCAGATTGCCGCGCAGCACGGCGATGCCGCCCTGCGGATAGATCGGGTTTGCGAACGGGCGCACCACCTCTTGCGGGAAACTGGCCGCAGCGGCGTCGAGTTCTTCGCCCAGGGTCTTGCCGGTCACGGTCAGCGCGTCCAGGTGCAGCAGGTGCTTGATTTCGCGCATCACGGTGGTCAGGCCGCCGGCACGATGCAAGTCTTCCATGTAGTGCTGGCCCGACGGTTTGAGGTCAACCAGCACTGGGGTTTCGCGCGCCATGCGGTCGAGCTGCTGCAAGTCGATCTTGATGCCGAGCCGGCCGGCAATCGCGGTCAGGTGGATGATGCCGTTGGTCGAGCCGCCGATGGCGAGCAGCACACGTAGCGCATTTTCAATCGCTTGCGGCGTGAGGATTTTTTCCGGCGTCAGTTTTTTTCCGATCATCGCCACGGCCATGGCGCCCGTGCGTTCGGCCACGCGGATCCGGTCCGCGCTCACGGCCGGTGCCGAGGCACCGCCCGGCAACATGATGCCGAGCGCCTCGGCAATGCAGGCCATCGTGCTCGCCGTACCCATTACCGAACACGTGCCCACGGTTGCGACCAATTGATTGTTCACCGCGTCGATTTCCGCTGCGTCGATTTGGTCGCCACGGAAGCTGGCCCAGAAGCGCCGGCAGTCGGTACAGGCACCGACGCGCTCGCCGCGGTGCGAGCCGGTCAGCATCGCGCCGGTTACCAGTTGGATCGCCGGCACGCCAGCCACAGCCGCCCCCATCAATTGCGCAGGCACGGTCTTGTCGCAGCCGCCGATCAGCACCACGGCATCCATAGGCTGCGCGCGAATCATCTCCTCGGTGTCCATCGACATCAGGTTGCGCAGATACATGCTGGTCGGATGCGAGAAGCTCTCGGCAATCGAGATGGTCGGAAAGTCGATCGGCAGGCCGCCCGCCAGCATCACGCCGCGCTTGACCGCCTCGATCAGTTGCGGCGCATTGCCGTGGCAAGGGTTGTAAGCGCTACCGGTGTTGGCGATGCCGACGATGGGACGCGACAGCGCATCTTCAGTGTAGCCGGCGCCCTTGATAAAGGCCTTGCGCAGAAATAACGAAAAGCCTTCGTCACCGTAGTTGGTGAGGCCGTTTTTGAGGCCGGTGGCCGGCACTAGCGGTTTGGAATCGGAGTTCATATATTTCCAATAAGATTATCAATAATAATTGACGGCCATCATATCGGGTCCTATAGTGCTTTCGCAAGCCCTTTGTTCAATGTTGATGCGAGGCCCTGCCGACACCGCTGCCGACACGATAGGGCAGGTGAAACGGGACGAGCCCGCATGCGAGGAAATACTATGAAAAAGCGTGTCGTCGTGTACCGGCGGATCCCGCCCAGCGTCGTGACGCTGCTAAACGAGCAGTGCGAGTTGACCGTGTTCGAGCACATCGACGCCAACAACCGGGCTGATTTCCTTGCCGCGCTGGCTTCAGCCCACGGCATTCTCGGCAA
>Ga0302220_10003134_pt1 | contig 11623 bp, 12 predicted proteins | sample II_Palsa_E1_3_FD_194572 | JGI IMG/M metagenome (GOLD analysis project Ga0302220, IMG submission 194572) | Peat permafrost microbial communities from Stordalen Mire near Abisko, Sweden - II_Palsa_E1_3 | ecosystem: Environmental > Terrestrial > Soil > Palsa > Peat permafrost | place: Sweden... | reverse complement strand
GGTGGCTGGAAAGGAGAATACCTATGCCCTCTATCAGGATCAGCGTAGGCACCCGTCGTATAGTCATCACGATTACAACCGATGACGGTACGGTCGTGGTGTGTATCCCCAAATCAGGCTAGCTTAGCTGCCCCCTGAGAGTCTATAGCCCGTACAGCCGTAGACTCTATTCCACAACCTTCAACTTCGCCCAACGCTGCTTAGCGGCCCGTTGGGCGATTTCTTTGCGCTCTTCTGGTGAGAGCTTTGCTGCTCGTGCATTGCCGCCCTTCAAACCACCTAGACGCCCTAGGGCGACTGCGGCAGGATTCTTGATTGGCACTGGGAGCTTGGTGCTTATCTCAACGACTTTTTGCGCCCTTGCCATGCTTATATTATGCTTGAGCGGTCTAGCTTATGCAAGCCTAGAGTGCGGTAGGATGGCTGGCATGGAGCCAGAGATCAAAAAGAGCTTTGAGTTTTCTTGGGGAAAAGCTGTTGGAATAGTCGTGTTGCTTGTTGCTATCTTTTATGCAAGCCAAACTCCACATTCGATCTTCGCCTATATCGTCAAATTCATTCTCATACCTGTGCCCTAAACCTAGCTGCCCTGTCACAAGTAAAGCTTGGGTTAGCCAACGTATTTATTGCCTTTGCAGGCACCTAAAATCGTAAACCAAACAAAACAAGCATCTTAACCAGGGTAACCCCCCCAGGGGGGGACCCCTCTCAGGTAGCTTTATCCGAGTAACGCGTTAGGACTCTCAAGCAGCGCCCTGCGCCGCCTCTCCATCATGATCCTCACGACCCAGTTGAACAGGATGGCCCCGCTGGTATCGATCATGACGTCATAGAAGCTGCTGAAGCGGCCCGGAAGAAAGCGCTGATGCACCTCATCGAGGCAGGCCACAAAGAAGGTGCAGACCACCGCCAGAGCCGCGGCGGAGAATGGAAGCCGGCTGCGCGAACCCTTCCACGAGAGGCGCAGCGTAATCATCCACGCTCGGCGAAACAGCAGGGCCAGCGTGCCGTAGCCGCAAAAGTGGCCGACTTTACGCAACACAAGATTGGCGCTCGCGACCGCCGACTCATCCGGATGGCCCCACAGCCAGCGGCAGAGATCCTCCAGCCAGCGGCCCGTATTCGCGCCGCTCATCGTACTGGTCGATTCGAGACAAATCACGGTCAGCCCGAGCAGCACCGGAAGCCACGCCATCGACAGGGTCTGCTGCGCGGGACCTCTGGAGGTCTGCATAGAATTCATCGAAAAGGGCTCCCTGACAAAAATGTCTCTTACAGGTACCTAAGCACGAGATGCGCCGGACTTCCCTGCGACAGATAAGAGAATTGCCACTTTCATGCCTTGATTAAGCCTCAATCTCACCACAAAATCACCACAAAACCACCACTATTCCACGTGATAATTCGGTGCTTCGCGCGTAATGATCACATCGTGCACATGGCTCTCACGCAGTCCTGCATTCGAGATCCGGATAAAGCGGGCATTCTTCTGCAGCTCCTCAATCGTCCCGCATCCGAGATAGCCCATTCCTGACCGCAACCCGCCAACCAGCTGATAAACCATCCCTTCGAGCGGTCCACGATGCGGAACGCGACCCTCGATGCCTTCCGGAACGAACTTGGCCAGGCGATTCTGCCCGTTTCCTTCACGCGCCGTCAGCGAAGGCCGCTCCGTGCTCGCCGCCTCGTCCATATCATCCTTACCCTGGAAGTACCGCTCCCCCGAACCCTGAGCCATCGCCGACAGCGATCCCATCCCGCGATACGCCTTGAACGACCGTCCCTGATACAGAATCGTCTCGCCCGGACTCTCATCGACACCCGCGAACAGCGAGCCCATCATCACCACGCTCGCGCCGGCCGCAATCGCCTTGGTCACATCGCCCGAGTACTTGATGCCACCATCCGCGATCACCGGAATCCCTCGCGGCTCCGCCGCACGAAACGCCTCTGAGATAGCTGTAATCTGCGGCATTCCTGCACCAGTCACCATGCGGGTCGTGCAGATCGAGCCCGGTCCGATCCCGACCTTGATCGCATCCGCGCCAGCATCCATCAGCGCCGTCGCTCCCTCATACGTCGCAATATTCCCGGCCAGCAGATCGATATGCGGAAACGCCTTCTTCACCGCGGCAACGGCCTCCAGCACCCGCGAAGAGTGCCCATGAGCCGAGTCGATAGCCAGCGCATCCACCCGCGCCTCAACCAGCGCCGCCGCCCGCTCCAGAAAGTCGCCTGTCGCGCCAATCGCTCCCGCCACGCGCAGCCTTCCCTGACTGTCCTTGGAGGCATTGGGATACTTCAGCTTCTTCTGGATATCCTTGACGGTAATCAGGCCCTTCAGCTCATAGTCGTCGTTCACAACCAGCAGCTTCTCCACTCGATGCTGATGCAGAATATGCTCTGCCTCCTCAAGCGTCGTGCCCACCGGAACCGTAATCAGGTTCGTCTTTGTCATCACCGAATCGATCGTCAGGTCGGTACGCGAGACAAACCGCAGGTCGCGGTTCGTGAGTATCCCAACCAGCTTCCTGTTCTTGGTCACCGGCACACCGGAGATCTTGTACCGCCGCATCACCTCCAGCGCATCGGCGATCGACTGCTCCGGAGTAATGGTGACCGGATCGACGATCATGCCGCTCTCCGACCGCTTGACCTTATCGATCTCGCCGGCCTGCTGCTCGATGCTCAGGTTGCGGTGCACAACTCCGAGCCCACCCTGCTGCGCCATAGCGATCGCCAGCCGCGACTCCGTAACCGTATCCATCGCGGCAGACATCAGGGGGGTATTGAGCGTGATATTGCGGGTCAGCTGCGTCTGCGTGCTTACCTGGGTAGGTACTACGTCGCTATAGGCAGGAACAAGAAGAACATCGTCGAAAGTAAGAGCTTCGGGAACTGGGGAGATGATCATATTTTTTTTATCGATCCCGGCGACGAGCCAGGCTGGCAGTAAGCCTTAATTCGCTGGGTTTCTTTAGATTGTAGAGTTGCATTCGACCCAGAGCAAATTTCGATGCTCCGGTTTGCGCAAAGTTGCGCCATGGATTTAGTAGCTGAGACACCCTCCGGCCTGAATCGGCGAGCGTGGCCATTGAATTCCTCGAAAACCAGGTGTACCATCAGTATTGCAGACGATTTTGTTCCGTCGTAAGGATTGAGCCGTGACCGCACCGGCGATTTGACGGAGGAGATGAGTGGGCCAAAGCCCACTTTTTATTTGCTTTAAAAAGCATCCTGCAAGCGCAGCAGATGAATCGAAAGATAGCCTATGGCAGTGCAGTTAGACGAAATTCGAGCCACCGCCGCACGTGTCGCCGCCTCGCACAATCTGGAGCTGGTGGATCTTGAGTTTCAGGGCGGAGTTAAGTTCCGCACGCTGCGGATTTTCGTGGAAAAGAATGCAGCCGAGCGGGCAAAGCTGGCTGAGCTGGCAGCATCGGGCAGCGTAGAAGATTTGCCGAAAGGTGTGCCGGCAGAGAGCCTCTCCGGTGTAACCCATGAGGATTGCGCTCAATTTGCGCAGGATTTTGGCACGGTACTCGATGTGGAAGACCTGATCCCGGGGAGCGAATACACCCTCGAAGTCTCCTCGCCGGGACTGGAGCGGAAGCTATTCAGGCCTGAGGACTTCGCCCGGTTTCAGGGAAGCCTGGTTAAGGTTCAGACTTTTACTCCGGTCAACGGGAACAGACAATGGCAAGGCCGTTTGACCAGATTTTCAGATGGTGTACTAACGATCGACCTCTCTGCTGTAAAGCAGAAGGGTAAAGCAAAGAAGGCCGCCACCGAACAGATCGTAGATATTGCGTTGGCAAATATCGAAAAGGCGAATCTGGTTGCGGAGATTTAGCCATTTCTTCCGTAAACAGCGGTTATGGTGCGGCGACAGGCAGGAAATAGATTCGAAGTCAGCTTCGGGCAAACAGTGAAGGGCGAGTGAGCGATGGCAAGTGTTCTGTATCAGTCGATTGAGACGTTAAGCCGGGATAAGGGAATCGAGCCGGGGGTTGTTGTTGGCGCCGTTGAGGATGCCATCGCCCTGGCTACCCGCAAGTATTACAAGACGCAGGAGAACATGCGCGCAGAGATGGATCGTGAGACTGGCGAGATCCGCGCCTACGTCTACAAAACCGTGGTCGAGACCAGCGATCAGGTCGAGGATGACGTCAATCAGATGACGCTTGAGCAGGCCCGTGAACTCGCGCCTGAGGTCGAGGTCGGCGGCGAACTCCGCTTCTACAAAGACACCACCCCGCTCGGGCGCATCGCCGCCCAGATGGCTAAACAGGTCATCTTTCAGAAAGTTCGCGAAGCCGAGCGAGACACCGTTTTCAACGAGTACAACCACCGCGCCGGTGAAGTAATCACGGCGACGGTCAAGCGTCTCGAGCCCATGGATGTGATCTTCGACCTCGGCAAGGCGGAAGCCCGCATGCCCAAACGCGAGCAGTCCCGCCTCGAGCAGTTCGCCGTCGGTGAACGCGTCCGCGTTGTTCTGCTTCGTGTGGACCGCGCCGCCAAGGGGCCGCAGGTGATCGTCTCCCGCGCCGCTCCGGCGCTGGTCCAGAATCTTTTTCAGAGCGAAGTTCCGGAGATCTACGACGGCACCGTCACTATCCGCGCCATCGCTCGCGAGGCTGGTGAGCGCACCAAGATCGCTGTCATGAGCCGCGACAAGGATGTCGACCCGGTCGGCGCCTGCGTCGGCATGAAGGGAATGCGTGTGCAGTCCATCATCCGCGAGCTGCGCGGCGAAAAGATCGACATCATCGAATACTCCGAGGAGATCACTACTTTCGCTGAGAAAGCTCTGCAACCTGCCAAAGTCAGCCGCGTCTCCATCGTTGATCTCAACGATAAGCAAATTGAGGTGATCGTCGACGACACGCAGCTCTCCCTGGCCATCGGCAAGAAGGGACAGAACGTCCGTCTCGCCGCGAAGCTCCTGCAGTGGAAGATCGACATCAAGAGCGAAGAGGAGAAGCGCCAGGAGGTCGAGCAGCAGATGCAGGCTATGTCCGGTGGTCCCACCACGCCGATCGAGCAGGTCTCCGAACTCGGCGAAGCGATCCTCGAGAAGCTCATCGCAGCCGGCATCACCACGGTTGAGGCCCTCGCCGACATGACTCCCGAGCAGCTGGAAGAGGTCCCAGGCATCGGCGAAAAGACCGTCGAGAAGATCTCTGTCGCCGTTCGCCATTACTTCGGCCAGTACGAAGAAGGGGAAGAGCGTCCGGTCGTTGCCGTAACGGCGGAGACGTCTTCAGAAGCAGAAGAAGCAGAAGTTAGTTCTTTGGAAAAGACACCTGAGGCGGTTCTCGCCGACGAGGCTGGTTTCGGTACGGCGAAGGAAGTCGGGGATCTCTCCACCGAAGACATCGCTGGGGCGGAAGATGCAGGCTCGGATAGCGACGCCTTCAGTGAAGCGGATGAGCGCGAAGAGAAGATTGAACTGGATAACGACAGCGTGGACTCCCTGGTGAATGAAAGCCAGGAGGTCTCCGATGAAGGTATCGATAACGATGGATACGATCGTGGCTAGCCAGTTGAGCCATGCACTACAGCACTCCCTGGTCGCGGAGACTGCGATTTCAGGGATAATACATATAACAAAGATTCCTACCTCGATGAGGCTGATATGAACAGCTAAGGGCGCAGGGAAGCGAAAAGGGACGGATGAACAAAGTTCGAATCAACGATCTGGCACGAGAACTCGAAATGAAGGCCAAGCCTATCCTGGACGCACTGACGGCGATGGGTGTCTCCAAGGAAAAGCCGCTCACTCACTCCAGCTCTATCGACGCCGATGAAGCCGAGAAGGTGCGCGGCTACTTCAGGAGCGGGGGCCGCATGACGAGTTCGAACAGGCCGGCTGCCGAAGCTAAGCCGAAGTTCGACCTATCCAAGGTCTCGAAACCGGGTGATGCCCTCAAGGCAATCCTTGAGCGTAAGCAGGCTGAGGCTGCGATTAAGGCAGCGCCGCCGCAACGTACGTCCTTCGTTGTTGCTGCTCCTCCGTCTCCTTCGACTGCATCTGCACCACCTAAAGTCGTGGCAACTGCTTCTGCGCCTGTGGGAACGCCAGCGGTTCAGGTAGTACCGCCTGCACCACGCCGCATCGTTCCACAACCACGCCAACAGGTAAATATTGTTGTCCCGGCAGCGCCACCAGCAATTGCGAGTAAGCCTCCGGTCGGCCCTGTTATTGCGCGCCCACCTGCAGTGGCTCCTCCGTCTCCCCAGACATCGCCTGACCGGCGAGTTGTAGTAGCCGCTCCAGTCGTCGCTGCTCCGGTTGTAGCGAAGCCTGTGGTCTCCACCCCGCCCCCTCCAGAGGCAGCAGCAGTCGCTCCAGCGATTGCTGTACCCACGCCTGTGATCTCGACATCGTCTCCGCTTCCAGCACCTCCTGCGCTGCCGCCTGAAGTAGTTGCAGCACCGGAAGCCCCTGCTGCTGCGATTCCGACAGCACCTGTGGTACCTCCGGGACCCCCTCCACGGCGTGTGATCATGCCGCAGACCGGCCCGCGCCCTATTTATACAGCTCCTCCTGTAGCTCCGGGAACACCGCAGCGCGGTCGTCCCATCTTCGAGCGGCCACGTCCACAGTCGCCGGGGGCACCAGGCTCCCGTCCCACATCGATGGCGCCAGGCGCTCGGCGTCCGATGCATCCCACGCGTACCTTCCCTGGCGGTCCCGGAGGCGGCCCAGGTGGTGCGCCGGGTCGTCCTGGCTTTACTCCTGGTGGTGCTCGTCCAGGCTTTGGCGCCCGTCCAGGTGCACCGGGTGGAATGCCTGGCGTATTGCCCGGCCCTGGTGAAACTCCAGGTGGTATGCGGCCGGCTGCACGTCCGGGACAGCGCCGCGGCGGTCAACGTTACGAGAAGACCAAAGAAGGCCCGATGAAGGGCTTCCAGCCGCCACCGCGTTACGGCGGACAGCAGATTTCGCGTGAGCCTCTGCCAATCACCCGCACGATCACGGTGACTGAGGGGATCAGCGTTAAGGATCTTGCCGAGAAGCTTGATGTTCGCGGCAAGGACCTTATCGCCACGCTGCTGATGAAGGGCGTATTCGTTACCGTAAACCAGTCGCTCGAAGGCGAACTGGTGAAAGATGTTGCGCGTCAGTTCGGGGCTGACGCTCAGGTTATCTCCGTCGAAGAGCAGCTGGAGAATGAGGCCATCGAGGGCTTCCTCGAAGACACGACCGGCATGGTCGAGATCGTTCGTTCGCCCGTGGTCACCGTCATGGGCCACGTCGATCACGGCAAGACCTCGCTGCTCGACGCCATCCGCTCGACTGATGTGGCCGCAGGCGAAGCTGGTGGAATCACACAGCACATTGGAGCCTACAAGGTCCATGTCTCGAAGCCGGATTCCCCTGCCTTTGGCCGCGAGATCGTCTTCCTCGATACACCTGGCCACGAGGCGTTTACCCGCATGCGTGCTCGCGGTGCGAAGATCACCGACATCGTGGTCGTCGTGGTCGCAGCAGATGACGGTGTGATGCCGCAGACACTTGAAGCCATCGATCACGCGAAGGCTGCTAATGTGCCGATCATTGTGGCGGTCAACAAGATCGATAAACCAGAGGCACAGCCGGACAGGGTCAAACAGCAGTTGGCGGATCGTGGTCTGCAGCCTGAAGCCTGGGGTGGAAACACTGTATTCGTGGATGTTTCGGCGAAGAAGCGCATCAACCTCGACCTGCTTGAGGAGATGATCTGCCTCGTTGCCGATATCGCCTCTCCGAAGGCAACTCCGGACCGTCCCGCGGTTGGTACGGTCATCGAAGCCAAGCTGGATCGTGGCCGCGGCGCTGTTGCCTCGATCCTCGTCCAGAACGGAACGCTGCGCCTGGGCGACAGCTACATCGTCGGCAACACCTTCGGTAAGATCCGCGCCATGTTCGACGATCGCGGGCGCTCCATCACCGAAGCCGGTCCCTCAACCCCGGTTGAGATCCTCGGCCTCGAAGGTATGCCCGATGCTGGCGATACCTTCCTGGTCATGGCGGATCGCGACAAGGCCAAGGGCATCGCCCAGTACCGCAAGATGAAGGAGCGCGAGGCCCAACTCGCCAAGAGCTCCCGCGTCTCGCTCGAAGGTCTTGCCGAACAGATCAAGCAGGCCGGCATGAAGGATCTCAACCTGATCCTCAAGGGCGATGTGCAGGGTTCGGTCGAAGTACTGGCCGACTCGCTTCAGCGCATGTCCACCGAAAAGGTTCGTGTCCGAGTCCTCCACTCCGGCGTCGGTGCCATCACCGAGTCGGACGTTCTGCTCGCCTCCGCGTCGAACGCCGTCGTCATCGGCTTCAACGTGCGGCCCGACAGAAAGTCCGCCGAGATTGCAGAGCGCGAGAACGTCGAGATTCGTCTGCACTCGATCATCTACGAGCTGCAGGACGAGATCACCAAGGCGATGTATGGCCTCCTCGAGCCGGTCTTCAAGGAGAACTACGCTGGCCGCGCCGAAGTGCTCAACGTATTCAAGATCACCAAGGTTGGCCAGATCGCCGGTTGCCGCGTCACCGATGGTCTGATCAGGCGCGACGCGCAGGTGCGTCTGGTGCGTGAGGGTACTGAGGTCTGGAGAGGCCGCATTGGCTCGCTCAAGCGCTTCAAGGACGATGTCTCCGAGGTCCGTCAGGGCGTCGAGTGCGGTATCGACCTCAACGGCCACAAGGACATTCGCGTTGGCGATGTCATTGAGTCCTTCACCACGGAGACGCTGGCCGCTGAACTGGGTCAGAACTCTGCGGCAGCAAGGAAGGCCGAGAAGGCTGAGAAGGAACGGGCGGCAGCAGCGGCAGCGACCGAGACCTCGGTCAACGCCTAGGCTGGCTGTAACAGTACGAGCAAAGGCCAGGAGCGATCCTGGCCTTTGCTGTCTTCCGGACTTACTCTGTGTGCCGCAGAACGGATAAGATTGCGATCATGGACCTTGCTGCAATCCAATCTGCGCTGCGCGACCAGCATCTCGATGGCTGGCTCTTCTACGATCATCATTACCGCGATCCGCTTGGCTATCGCATCCTTGGGCTTGGCGATGGGCTGCATGTCACGCGGCGCTGGTTCTACTTCGTTCCGGCGGAAGGCGAGCCGAAGAAGCTGGTGCATCGCATCGAGTCGGGAAGGCTGGATTCGCTGCCTGGCTCGAAGGCGGTTTACTCGTCGTGGCAGGAGCTTGAGGCTCAGGTTGAGGCGTTGCTTGCTGGGAAGACTCGCATTGCGATGCAGTATTCGCCGCGGAACGCGATCATGTATGTCTCGCTGGTCGATGCAGGAACGGTTGAGCTGCTGCGCGGAATGGGCAAGGAGATCGTCAGTTCGGCCGATCTCGTGAGCCGGTTTGAAGCGGTGCTTTCGGACGAGCAGATTGCGACTCACTTCGTGGCGCAGAGGAAGATCGACAGCATTCTCGAGGCTGGCTGGAAGGAGATCGGCAGTCGCGTTCGAGCCAATGGAACCGATGAGTTTGCGCTGGTCGAATACTTCTGCGAGGCGATGAAGCGAGAAGGTCTGGTTTGGGAACATGGACCGAATGTGAGTGTTGGAGCGAACAGCGCGGACTCGCATTATGAACCGAGCGCGGCGAGTTCGAAGCCGATTCGCAAGGGCGATTTTGTGCTGATCGATATCTGGGCGAAGCTCGATCAGGCAGATGCGTGTTTTTATGACATTACGTGGACCGGTGTTGTCGATCGCGAGCCGACGGAGCGGGAGCAGCTTGTTTTTGAAACGGTTCGGGATGCTCGCGATGCGGCGGTGAAGGTGGTGGGAGCGGCGTTTGCGGCGGGGACGCCGATTGCCGGGTGGCAGGGGGACGATGCGGCGCGGGCGGTGATCCGTGGGGCGGGGTTTGGGGAGTTCTTTACGCATCGCACCGGGCACAATATCGGGTCGATTCTGCATGGCAACGGCGCCAATCTCGACAATCTGGAGACGCATGATGAGCGGCTGCTGCTGCCCAACACCTGCTTCTCGGTCGAGCCTGGGCTTTACTTCCCTGGCGAGTTCGGGGTTCGCAGCGAGGTCGACATGATCGCCCGCGCTGGCCGCGCCGAGGTTACGGGACGGGTGCAGACCGAACTGGTTCGCATCTGACCGTCTCCAGGCTGGTATCATCGGTAGTGAAATGACGACGAATGTACAAGTGCCGGCGCGGGTCACCGGGAAGTCTTCTTCGATGCCGACGCTGGTGTTGCTGGCCGGGTGGCTGATTCCTGGTGCGGGGCATTTTATGCTGCGCAAGTGGGTTCGCGGTTCGCTGCTGTTTGTCTCGATTGTGGCGATGTTCGGCCTTGGTCTTGCGCTGAAGGGCAAGATTTATTCGCCCAACACGGGAGACCTGCTGGATATTCTGAACTTCGCGGGCGATCTCGGCACGGGGCTGCTGTATGTTCTGTCGCGGATGCTCGATCTGGGGCAGGTGACGATACAGGTGGCTACGGCGGATTATGGGACCAAGTTCATGGTCGTGGCCGGGCTGCTGAATATCATCTCCGCGGTCGATGCTCACTCACTGGCGACGGGGAGGAAGCTCTCGTGACGATCTCTCACTTTGGCGCGGTGCTGTTGTTCTCCCTGTTTACTTCGGTGGTGTTCGGTATCACGCAGCGGTCTGAGCCGCGGACGATGATCCGGTTCGGTGCGTTCTGCTTTGTGCTGTTTGTCGGGGGCACGATTGTGGGCAGCTGGGTGATGTGGCTGATCAAGCACTAGCCTGCATTTCGGTGGCTGTTTCTCCTTCATAAATATTTTTCGGCGGTTGGCTGGAAGTGCGTTCTCCAGGGGTACCCCCCCTGGGGGGTACCCCTATGTAACATGCCTGTTTTGTTTGGTTTGCGATTTTAGGTGTCTGCAAAATCGTCATTCCATAGGGGTTACGGGTAAATTCTTCTTTCTAAACGAGTTAGCGGATTTTTGAGGTGGAAAAGCCCCGATTCGCTCGGGGCTTTCTTTTTCCTCTGTATCCAGTATAGCGGTTGGAGGGTAACTACTACGCCACGCGATTCTCCTTGATTGGCGCGGGGTTTGGAGGGTTGGGGGCTTGACAGGTTTTTGGGGTAGTTCTTTTGTGGTGGAAGAGAACAGGCAAAAGCAAAGGCAATGATCAGTCGCTGCGGCTTCGCCTTCGCTCGGGCCTTCGGCAGAGTGGAGGTCGCTCCGCGACGGGTTTTTGACGCGGGGCTAAAAATCCGCTCTACCCAGAGGCAACGGCAAGAACAAGAACAACGGCAAAAGCAAAGGCAAAGGGTGGAGGTTTTGGTTGAAAAGGGATGATCAGTCTGGGTGGGACAGGCTTCGTCGGGGTCCTTCGCTGCGCTCAGGATGACAGCAAAAACTCAGAAGCAACAGCAACAGCAACGGCAAAAGGCAACGGCAAATGCGAAATGCGGGGGTCTCTCCACTACGGCACGCAAAGTGCGCCGTCTTCGGTCGGGATGACGGTTTTTGGGTGATTTTGTGTGGTGTTTTTATGTCTTTTCGTGGTGCGTTCGTGGTGCGTTCGTGGTGCGTTCGTGGTGCGTTCGTGGTGCGTTCGTGCGGATTGCGAGACGGTGTGGTCGGCGGGGTCAACGTGGTTTGCGGGGGCAGGGTGCAGGGCGGGG
>Ga0302220_10003132_pt1 | contig 11632 bp, 11 predicted proteins | sample II_Palsa_E1_3_FD_194572 | JGI IMG/M metagenome (GOLD analysis project Ga0302220, IMG submission 194572) | Peat permafrost microbial communities from Stordalen Mire near Abisko, Sweden - II_Palsa_E1_3 | ecosystem: Environmental > Terrestrial > Soil > Palsa > Peat permafrost | place: Sweden... | reverse complement strand
GGCCGAAATCCTGCGCCAATGGTCGACGTTCCATCCGGAATTCGCGTGGCTGCCGCGCAAGTTCAAGATCGCGGTGAATGGCTCGGTGGAAGATCGCGCAGCCGTGCAAGTGCACGATCTGGGCGTGTACCTGAAGAAGAACGCAGCCGGCGAAGTGGTCGCGAGCATTCTCGCGGGCGGCGGCTTGGGTCGTACGCCTATCGTCGGCGCGATCATCAAGGAAGATCTCCCGTGGCAGCATCTGTTGACGTATTGCGAAGCCGTGTTGCGTGTGTATAACCGCTACGGTCGTCGCGACAATATGTATAAGGCGCGGATCAAGATTCTCGTGAAGGCGCTGAGCCCCGCGAAATTCGCGCAGCAAGTGGAAGAGGAGTGGGCGCATTTGAAGGACGGTCCGTCCACGCTCACGCAGGAAGAACTCACGCGCGTGTCGCAATTCTTCGCACCGCCCGCGTATGAAAAGCTGCCGGATACGGATGCATCGTATGAAAAGCATCTCATCGATAGCAAGCCGTTCGCGCGCTGGATCGAGCGCAACGTGCGGCCGCACAAGGTGCCGGGTTATGCATCGGTGACCTTGTCGCTGAAGCCCACGGGCATTGCGCCGGGCGACGCAACGGACGTGCAGATGGAAGCCGTCGCCGATCTCGCCGATGAATTCTCGTTCGGTGAAATCCGCGTCTCGCACGAGCAGAACCTGATCTTGGCGAACGTGAAGAAGCGCGACCTGTACGCAGTGTGGGAACGCGCGAAGGCGCTGGGTTTCGCGACATCGAATATTGGTTTGCTCACCGACATCATTGCGTGCCCGGGCGGCGATTTCTGCTCGCTCGCGAACGCAAAGTCGATTCCGATTGCGCAAGCTATTCAGGAACGTTTCAGCGATCTCGACTACGTGTACGACCTTGGCGACCTGACGCTCAACATTTCGGGTTGTATCAACGCGTGCGGTCATCATCACATTGGCAACATCGGTGTGCTCGGTGTCGATAAAGACGGCTCGGAGTGGTATCAGGTCACGCTCGGCGGCGAGCAAAGCTCGGGCGCAACGGGCGCGCATCTTGGCCGCGTGATCGGCCCGTCGTTCTCGGCGGAAGAGATGCCCGACGTGGTCTCGCAAGTGATCGATACGTTCGTTGAGAACCGCATTGAAGGCGAGCGTTTCATCGAGACGTATGGCCGTATCGGCATCGCACCGTTCAAGGAACGGGTGTACGCGTCGCGCCAGCCGGCGCATGCGTAAGTTGCTACGTTGAGTCGCTAAGGAATAGGCACATGGCTTTGATAATCAAGAATCGCGAAGTGGTTGAAGACGACTGGACCGTGGTGCGTGCCGGTGAAGACGGTACGCTGCCCGCAGTCGATGCACTGTTGCCAGGTAAGGTGATCGTGCCGTTCACGTGGTGGAAGCAGCACAAGGACGCGCTGACCGCGGCGTACAAGAAAGAACCAATCGGCGTGTGGCTCGCTCCGGACGATGAACCCGCGGAACTGGTCGAAGACTTCGACAAGATCGGGCTGATCGCCGTCGATTTCCCCAAGTTCAGCGATGGCCGCGGTTTCAGCATCGGCCGTTTGCTGCGCGAGCGTTATCAGTGGACCGGTGAGTTGCGGGCGATTGGCGACGTGTTGCGTGATCAGTTGCGCTTTCACGCACGTTGCGGTTTCGACGCGTTCGCCGTTCGCGCCGATAAAGACATTCACGACGCGTTGAATGCGTTCGGTGAATTGAGCATCCCGTACCAGGGCGCTGTCGACAATCCGGAACCGCTGTTTCGCCGCCGCGAAAAAGCAGCCGCCGGAGCGTCTGCATGAATGCCGAACTGCAAGCCAAAGTCGAACGTCTGGACGCGCTGCTCGATTCCATCGCGCAACGTCATGCGAACGTCAAGCTAGCCAGCAGTCTCGCCGCCGAAGACATGTTGCTCACGCACGCCATTCTTTCGCGCGACGTAAAGATCGGCATCTTCTCGCTGAACACGGGTCGTCTGCATGCCGAAACGCTGGGCATGCTCGATCGTGTGAAAGAGCGTTATGGCTACGACATCGAACAGTTTCATCCGCAGCCGCAAGCGGTTGAAGAGTATGTCCGTGATCACGGTCTGAACGCGTTCTATGAAAGTGTCGATCTGCGTAAAAGCTGTTGCGGTATTCGTAAGGTTGAACCGCTGAATCGCGCGCTGAAAGATGTGAGCGCGTGGGTCACGGGACAGCGCCGCGAGCAATCGGTAACGCGTGTTGAGTTGCATGAAGAAGAGCATGACGCGCCGCGTGGTATCGCCAAGTTCAATCCGCTCGCGGACTGGACTGAAGCCGATGTGTGGGCCTATTTGAAGGCCTTCGACGTCCCCGTCAATCCGCTGCATGCGCGCGGTTATCCGAGCATCGGCTGTGAGCCGTGTACGCGTGCAATCCGTCCGGGCGAAGATAGCCGGGCAGGACGCTGGTGGTGGGAATCGCAGGATACGAAGGAATGCGGTCTGCACATCACGAACATCAAGATTGTGGAAGACCGTAGCGCAGCGCCAAGTTCGGCACTCTGAACGCATTGATATTGATGCATGACGCCACAAGTTGAGTGTCATGCAAAGCAACCAAGGAACGACGCATATGAGCAGCACGCTCGATTCAACAGTCAACGCTCCGATCGCGAATCGCGAGACCCGGATGGATCATCTCGACTGGCTAGAAGCCGAGTCGATTCATATTCTGCGAGAACTCGTGGCCGAGTGCAGCAAGCCCGCGCTGTTGTTCTCCGGCGGCAAGGATTCGGTGGTCGTGTTGCATCTTGCGTTGAAGGCGTTTGGCCTGGGCTCGGGTCGCAAGACCGTGCTGCCGTTCCCGCTGGTTCATATCGATACGGGTCATAACTTTAGCGAAGTCATCGACTTCCGCGATCGTCGTGCCGCTGAAATTGGCGCGGAACTCGTGGTCGGTCATGTCGAGGATTCGATCAAGAAAGGCACCGTGCGTCTGCGGCGTGAAACGGATTCGCGCAACGCTGCGCAGGCAGTGACGTTGCTCGAAACCATCGAGGAATACGGTTATACGGCGTTGATCGGCGGCGCGCGTCGCGATGAAGAAAAGGCCCGCGCTAAAGAGCGCATCTTTTCTTTCCGCGATGAATTCGGTCAGTGGGATCCGAAAGCGCAACGCCCGGAATTGTGGAGCATCTATAACGCGCGTCTGCATAACGGCGAGCACTTGCGCGTGTTCCCGATTTCGAACTGGACCGAACTGGATATCTGGCAATACATCGGGCGCGAGAAGCTTGAACTGCCGTCCATCTACTATGCGCACGATCGCGAGATCATTCGACGCAATGGCTTGCTCGTGCCGCTGACGCCGATCACGCCGCTGCTGGAAGGCGAAGTATCGGAAGTCGCGCAAGTGCGTTTCCGTACCGTTGGCGACATCAGCTGCACGTGCCCCGTTGCCAGCGATGCCGACGACGTCGAGAAGATCATCGCGGAAACGGCCGTGACGGAAATCACGGAACGCGGCGCCACGCGCATGGACGACCAAGCCTCCGAAGCCGCAATGGAAACCCGCAAGAAACAAGGTTATTTCTAAGCATCACGCCGCAAACAAGGAACAGGGAAATCTCATGAGCATTCATCAACCCGAAGACCTCGGCGTGTTGCGTTTCATCACGGCGGGCAGTGTGGACGACGGCAAAAGCACGCTGATTGGCCGCTTGCTGTTCGATAGCAAAGCGGTACTGTCGGATCAATTGTCGGCGTTGTCGCGGGCAAAGAACAAGCGCACCGTTGGCGATGAAATCGATCTGTCGCTGCTGACCGATGGTCTTGAAGCCGAGCGCGAGCAGGGCATTACGATCGACGTGGCGTACCGTTATTTTGCAACGGCGAAGCGCAAGTTCATCATCGCCGATACCCCCGGCCACGAGCAGTACACGCGCAACATGGTGACGGGTGCATCGACAGCGCATGCCGCGATCATTCTCGTCGATGCCACACGTGTGACGTTGCAGGATGGCGTTGCGCAATTGCTGCCGCAGACCGTGCGACATAGCGCGATCGTGAAGTTGCTTGGGCTGCAGCACGTGATCGTCGCGATCAACAAGATGGATTTGATTGAGTTCAGTGAGACGCGCTTCAACGAGATCCGCGACGCGTACGTTGAACTCGCGCGCCGGCTTGGAATTGCCGATGTGCGCTTCGTGCCGGTGTCGGCGCTCAAGGGTGACAACATCGTGACCGCGAGCGAACGCATGCCCTGGTATGCCGGCGAACCGCTGCTCGATCTGCTCGAAGCGCTGCCGGTTGTGCAGCCTGTTGATCAGGCGCTGCGTTTTCCGGTGCAATGGGTCGCGCGTCAGGACGGCAGCCAGGCCGACGATTTCCGCGGCTACATGGGCCGGGTGGAATCGGGCGAAGTGAAGCTGGGCGACACGATTACCGTGCTGCCGGCCAATCGCGATGCAACCGTTGCCGAGATCATCGCGCCGGTTCCGGGCGGCGTGGCGCAAGTGGATCGTGCGTTCGCGGGCCAGACGGTGACCATTCGCCTGGCGGAAGATGTCGACGTTTCGCGTGGCGACACGTTCGTGCCGCGCAACACGAGCGGCGTCAAGATCGAGCCGGCGAAGAAGCTGGACGCGGACTTGTGCTGGTTCGATGAAGAGCCGCTCTCGCCGCAGCGCAAGTACTTGCTGAAGCAGACCACGAACACGGTGTTCGCGCGGATTGGCGCGATCAAAGAGGTGCTCGACGTGCACACGCTGCTGCACGCCGTGGACCGTCATGACCTGACGATGAACGACATCGGCCGCGTGGCACTGACGCTTCAAAAGCCGATTGTCTGCGATGCCTACGACACGCATCAGGGCACGGGCGCGTTTGTTCTTATCGATGAAGCGACGCATCACACGGTTGCGGCCGGGATGATCCGCGCGTATTCAGCCTGAGTATTGACTATGGGTAAGGTGTATCTGATCGGCGCGGGGCCGGGTGCTGCGGATCTGATTACGGTTCGCGGCGCTCGGTTGTTGAGCCAGGCGCAGGTGGTTCTGCATGACGCGCTGATCGAGCCGGCCATGCTCGACTACGCGCCGGACGCGCGCAAGATCGCGGTCGGCAAGCGTTGCGGACAGCGTTCGACGGCGCAGCATTTCATCAACAAGCAGATTGTCGATGCCGCTCGCGAGCACGACGTTGTCGTGCGCCTGAAGGGTGGGGACCCCATGCTGTTCGGCCGCGCCGACGAAGAAATGCGCGCGCTCGAAGCGGCGGGGATTGAGTACGAAGTGGTGCCGGGGATCACGGCCGCGCTGGCGAGCGCCGCGACGTTGAAGCGCTCGCTGACCTTGCGCGGGGTATCGCGTAGTGTTGCTCTGGCGACGTATAGCCGTGCTCCTGACAGCGATGAAATCCGTGAGCAGGCAAGCGCGGATTCACTCGTCTTCTACATGGGTCGCGACAGCGCGCCGGAGATTGCGCAGCAACTGATCGATGCTGGACGGCTGGCGTCGACGCCCGTTGCTATTGTCGAGGCTTGCAGTACACCGCGCGAACGTTCGCTGACGCTGACGCTGGGCGAAATGGCGATGGGTGACGCGCAGGATTGGCTTGATGCATCGCAGCCGAGTTTGCTGATGATTGGTGAGGCGTTTGCGGAGCGGTCGCGGGAGAGCCAGCGCTCCGCGGACGAAAAGGAAAAAGGATTGTTGCACGCGGCATAAGGAATTTACGTTGCGTGCTGGCGGCCTGGTTTCGTTCGAATGGCGTGTCCCCTCAGGCGCAACACGCTATCGACCCGCCCATTGAGAAGGCGTGCGCATAGTCGACGGCGTGACCCGGTTTACCAGTCGTCCTTGTTGCGTTTCGAAACTGTCCACCTCATGTCACTTCCCGGCGTCGCGCGCGTAGATGCCGGCAAATGGGATGCGAATCACTTTTTCAACTGGCTGCTTCTTCGCGGCTTTGATTGCGGTATCGATGGCAACCGCGCCCTCTAACGCAGGATAAAGACGCACGAGACCGACGAAGTTCGGATTCTTGTCGACCGCGCTGCGAGCCTCAGGCATGCCGTCAAAGCCGATGATCTTGACCGCACTCTTCGCCGATCTGCCGGCCACGGCGGCGGCTATGGCTGCGTCATCGCCGAAACCAAAAATACCGCCCAGGTCGGGATGTGCCTGAAGCATGTTCTGAGCCGCGCCGAGCGCGTCGGCGCGCGTGACCCCCGGTTGATCCGCCACTACCGTTACAGCCGGACAGCCTGTCAGTGCCTTCCTGAAACCCGACACGCGGTCGATAACGGACTGAACTGTCGGGTAATCAATGATTCCCACCTTGCCTTTGCCACTCAGTACCTTGCACATCAGCTCGCCAGCCATCTGGCCGCCGGCATAGTTGTCGACCGAGACGTGCGACGCGACTTCGACACCCTGCGCGGCGATGTCGACCGTGACGACTGGAATGCCTGCGCGCTGCGCGATCAAGACGGCAGCCTTTACACCTTTGGAGTCGACCGGCGACAGCACGATCACGTCGACCTTCTTGGTGACGAAATCCTGTACGTCGGCGATCTGCTTACCCAAGTCCTGATTCGCTATGGCGATATCAAGTTTCGCGTGATTTTTGGCGGCCTCCTGTCTCATTGCGTCGGCAAGCTCGATGTAAAACGGATGCTGCTGGGTGAGCAGCGATACGCCGATCGACACCTGAGTTGTCTGAGCACTCGCGGGGGTGAAGACGGCGGCTGCGGCGGCGAAGGTTGTTGCGATGACGATGTTTCTCATGTCTCTTCCATGTTGATAGCGTTGTTAGGTATGGGGCCGATGGCTTCATGAACCACGAGCGGGCGTCGCTCTGAGAATTTTTTGCGAGTCTGCATCAACTCGAACGTCAAGAATTTAACTTCGTAGTTCGAAGTAGTCTAGTGACGAAGAGGAGCGACTCAAAGTGATTTATGACGAACCGAGATAGTGGTTTTCCTGCGCGAACGAGTTTTTTGCGCGGACGGTTCCACGGCGTGGCTGTAGCCGCGAGCCCGGAAAATTTAGCGCGTCAATGATGGGACTCCATCAATATCGTCTACGATTCGATGTGTTTATGCCGCTATGATTGCTCGCGATTACGGCGTGTTAAGGTCAGCTCGATCGATTCGATATCCTATTAATTAGGATTGGAGATCAATTGAAGATTTAGCGCGTTTGTCAGGGATGACGGAGTAAAGTCAGGAGACAAGCAATGAATGATGCTCAGTTCGGAAGCCGCGACAAGCGCGGTGACTGGAAGCCTTTTTATCGGATCGAATATCCGCCGCTTTTTATGTGGCCGGTCAGGCCCGTCCAGTTTCTTAAATGGTTTTTCGGCTACCCGGGCTACTTATTGCCATGGAACATTATTTACGCGCTGTTTTCGACAATGATATGGCTGTACCTGACGCCATCAATGGCGACCACGCAAACTTTCTCTGTCGGCTGGCTAAGCTACCTTTTACTTCGCAACGCCGCCTTCGTTTTGATTATTTTCGGGGGGTGGCATTTCTTCCTGTATATCCGGAAGTCCCAGAGCAACAGTTTCAAATTCGATGGGAAATGGCCGTCGACGAACAATGACGCCTTTCTCTTCAGGCGTCAGAACATCGACAACATCATCTGGACTTTTGCTTGCGGGGTACCGGTCTGGACGGCGTATGAAGCCGGTATATTGTGGGCGTTTGCGAATGGTTACGTGCCGTATATAAGCTGGACTCAGCACCCGGTCTATTGCCTCGCGATACTGCTGCTCATTCCGGCGTTTCACGATGTCCACTTTTATCTGGTTCATCGCCTGATTCATTGGCCGCCGCTTTATCGCCGGATTCATTCGCTGCATCACAATAACGTGAATCCCGGGCCGTGGTCCGGCCTTGCGATGCATCCAATCGAGCATGTGCTCTATTTTTCGGGAGCGCTGATTCATCTGGTTGTGCCGTCGCATCCATTGCACGTGCTGTTCCATCTGCAGCATTCGGGACTCACGCCCGCGCAAGGGCATACAGGTTTCGATCGCGTGGTCATCGGACGTTGTGCAGTCAGCACCAGCAGCTATTCCCACTATCTGCACCACAAGTTTTTCGAGTGCAATTATTCTGACGGGCCGGTTCCGCTCGATAAATGGCTGGGCACGCATCACGACGGTTCGAAGCAGTCGCAGGATGCCATGGATCGGCGTTTTGCGGAAAAATCTAGTAGATAGTGATCCTTATAAATAAAGATCTCACGCATTTTTCTGACGCTTTCACGGATGCGTTGAATTGCGTAACACACAAATAGCGGCAATTGGAGGTTCTCATGGCGCGTTGGGTTGAAGTCTGTGGTACCGGTGATATTGACGAAGAGGACGTGATTCGGTTCGATGACGGAGGGAATACCTACGCCATCTACCGTAGCCCGGAGAACCGGTTCTATGCAACCGACGGTCTGTGCACGCACGAGGCCATTCATCTCGCGGACGGATTGGTGATGGACCACATTGTTGAATGCCCTAAGCATAACGGTCGATTCGACTACACGACGGGCGCTGCAAAAGGAGCGCCTGTCTGCGTGAATATAAGAACGTATCCGGTACGGACTGAGGGGAGCAGGGTCTACATTGACCTGGGATGAGGACACCAGCCGCGAATAAAAATCAGGCGGTTTCGATCTGGAGCGGCGGACGTATCTGCTCAATGATGGCATCGCCGGATCTGCCTGACGCCTCAATGCACAGCAAGCGCGTTGATAGTCAATCCCATCGATACGTTTATCATGTCATACGTATATCTAAATAAATGTCGTGAAATGTTTCATAGGTCACGCAGAAAGACGCGCATGGCGGACATCGTACGGCCATGAGCGCGTGAAGCAGTGGTTGACGGGGTGCTGAGCGGTTGGGGCGGGGCATTGCGCGAAAGAAGCACGCGTCTTCGACCGGTAACTTGGACGTGGGCTTGGTCCCGCAGAGGCTAACAGCGGCGCAACCTGACGAAACTACGCCTTCTCTACTTCCCGCAGCCCAATGGCCTGCGGCTTGCGGAATGCAGAGGAGATTTTGTCGCACTCGGTCTTGGGAACGCCGAACTCCTCGAAGTAAGTCCGCCACTCCCTCGCAACCGCCGACAGTTGCTGGATGATTTCAACGGCCGTGTGTTTGAGCAGGCCGAATCGGCCGGCCGCGGAGAGAGCATTGTCGAGCGTCGCCAACCGGCCCATTGCCGGACCTACTCCGAGTACGAGGAAGCGCTCGGTGCCGACCTGCGGCTTCGGCACGACGTCGTAGAGGTCGCTCAGCCGCCAGCCCTTGTTTGCTCCATCCCACACAAACGCATGATTACGTAGATGGTCATCGTCGTTCGTGACGAGGATGTTGAAGACCATTCGCTTGAACAACTCGACCTTGTCGGCCGCAACAAAGCCCGTGGCGCCGCGTTCACCGAGCAGGTCTGCCAGGTCCGTGTAATTGGCCGATGCAGTATCGCTTTCATGCATTTTGAGCATGGTCAGCGCGCTCACGACGTGGCGTTTGCCGAATGCGCCCCCGGACAAGGGCACGCGGTCAAACCGTTCGATCAGCATGACATCCCGCCCATCGGCCAGGTGAATGGGCTTGGTTGCAGGAACGCGCATACCGCACTTGCGGGCGAGTTCAAGGGTGGCGCGCTCAACGACAGGAACGTTGAAACCGTCCCGGGCGACGGGAAATTTGGCGACCCATTGCCGTCCATCGTCCAGAAGCACGGCTTTGGGCCGCGCGCCGCCGAAAGTTGCGCCAACGCTAAAGAGTAGCTGCAGTTTTTTGGGCACCGGCTTGCCGTCCTGGATCATGGCTGCTGCGTCGAGCAGATAGGACAGCTCTTTTGCATCCGGCAACTTGCCGGGTTCTGCAGGTGCGGTGGGGGAGTTCCTGAAATCCAGCGCGCCAGTCCGGTGCGGGCCGGCATGAGCCAGATATTCAGTCTCCGGCAAACCGTCGGGCGCCGCCCTCAACATATTCTCAATCACGCGCCGTCCCCAGGAATCCGGGGCCGCATCACGAATTGCGCCAAACAGCGCCAATCCGGCAGGCGGCTGAAATACCGTTTCTTTGGACTTCTTCGCCTCGTCCAGGGGCATGCTGACCGGATCCACGGCAGCGGCGTTTGCACGCTGCAGGTATTTGTTGCCGTAGACGAAGGTTGACCCGACGGGCTTGATACCCTCTTCGAGTAGTTCGAGCTTACCGGCAGGGACTGCCTCGGCTGCGCCTTCGAGGGCGATGAAGACGTATTTGCTCCATGTCGTTGTATTAAAAATCATACTCGCCTGTCTTCGAAGCTGTCTTGCGTGGACGCACACGAGATTCCGTCTTGCGCCGCGCTTCGCCGATCACGTCGTTTTGCGGATTCGCGAGCGGCTGGAGCAATCCGAGGAGGCCGGCACGTTCGAACGCGTGCAGCCATGACGAGAAACTGACCGAAACATCGCCGTTTTCTATGCGTATCAGGGTGCTCGGGCTGATGTTGGCTCGCTCGGAAAAATCCTTCCGGGTCATGTTGCGTGCGATCCGGGCGGCGGCGACCGCGCGTCCCAGCCTCGTGGCCTGAAGCCCAAGTTCTGGGGAAGAAAAATCCTTGTTGTTGCGCTTCATTTTGTCGTATCTGACATATAAACCCACTTAATTGGTCAGTATAGACAAAATCCAAAGATCGTCAATATTTCGATATAGCAAAAATAGTCATATCTGATTAAATAACCGACTTAATTGATCAGATGTGACTATTTATAGACTGATTGGAAGGCGTTTTGATTGATGATCTGTCCGCACCGGGCGTTTGCCGAAGCTCACCCCGGCGGCCGTCTTCGGCGCGCAGGCGCAGTGGCGTCGGCCAAGAAAATGCTCCGGACAAAACAATGCCCCGGAAGTCCGTGACTGGCGGGGCATTGTGGAAAACGGTCGCGTTTTCGTCAGCGCGTTAGTGAGGGACGATAAATCTACGCAATCTGCCGAACGCAATATTCCGCGACCGCATCGAGCACCGCGTCGTCTTCACCGACCGCTGTTGCGCATTGGATGGCTAGCGATGGAAACATCACGCGGCATCGATCAAGCAACTCAGGCAGGTCACGCCGTATATGACCACCCTGACCGAAGAACACGGGTACGACGGTGAGCGCATCGCACCCATCCGCCGCCAGGCGTTCGATAGCCGTGGGTAAATCGGGGCTCATCAATTCAAGAAACGCCAGCGATACGGGCGCGCTGCGCATTGCGCGCAGCTTCGTGGCGAGCCGTTCGAAAGGCTCGGCCCAGCGTGGATCGCGTGCGCCGTGGCCGAACAAGATCATGCCGTGCTTGCTCATCGCGTTCTCCGCTGACATAGAGCTCCGATCGAACGCTCCGATACCCAAAGCCCTGACGCCAAAAGCCCTAATGCCGATCCACCCACCGTAACCCGATCAAGCCGACGATCAGGTACGCCAGCGCCGGCGCTGCGGCCGTCAATGGCGCGGGCCAGGTGTTCAGCGTACCAATGTGTGAAAACAGCGTGTTGACCAGCTGGAAGCTCATGCCGATCATGATGCCGCCGAACACCTTCACACCGACCACGCCGGCGCGCGTATGCAGGTACGCGAACGGCAGCGACAGCACCAGCATCA
>Ga0302220_10003119_pt1 | contig 11664 bp, 10 predicted proteins | sample II_Palsa_E1_3_FD_194572 | JGI IMG/M metagenome (GOLD analysis project Ga0302220, IMG submission 194572) | Peat permafrost microbial communities from Stordalen Mire near Abisko, Sweden - II_Palsa_E1_3 | ecosystem: Environmental > Terrestrial > Soil > Palsa > Peat permafrost | place: Sweden... | reverse complement strand
CTGCCGGACGGGCCCACTGCGCGTGGAGCGGCCACTTCGTGGCTTGTGTACCGGTCTTGGCAGGACAAGAAGCATCGGTCCTCCCGTTGGTCGGGGTCATCGTCTCCGACCAACGGGAGGGCCACAAGAGAGGGCAGTCGCAAGAAAAGGTATACGCGCCACGAAGTGGCCGCTCCACGCGCAGTGGGCCCGTCCGGCAGGACTAGGTTTTTAGAGCTGGCTCCGTGATGCGGAGTTGGTCGTCCGGCGCGAGATAGCTCTTCCTGCGGAACCACGCTTCCATGTTGATGCGAAGCTGATCGAGCGGAACGCGGTTGCCAGCTTCGAGAAGGCCATCTGCGATCGGAAGGGTGTCGTCGAAGATAGCGTCATTGGTGAAGTTGCGCATTGCGAAGTTATCGATCCACTTGACAGGGCATAGATGCGCTTCACCCGCTGAGTCGATGCGTTCGATGGTGAGCTTGCGGATAAACACTTTTTTTGAAGCCGTTATGCAAAGAGCAGGAACATGGGTGAGTCGATCGGCATCGTCTGGGTGGGGCCAGCGAGCTTACCGGTTGCGGCGTCGCGACGAAAGACTGTGACATTGTTCGAGTGATGGTTCGAGCAGAGGAGCCACTTGGCAGTCGGGCTGATGGCCAAGTGGACGGGCGTCTTGCCGCCGCAGGAGATGCGCTGCAGGAAGATGAGACGACCATCCTTCTCGCTGATGGAGAAGACGGCGAGGGTGTCTTCTCCGCGATTGCTGGCGTAGAGGAACGCCCCGTCGGAAGAGATGACGATCTCTGCCGCTGAGTTCTTTGCTACGGGAAAGTCGTCCGCGATGGTTTTGATGGGTTCGTTCGTGCTGATCAGCATTCCCTGCGGGGTGTCGCTGAAGCGCGTTGCAGTCCAGAGATAGCGATCAACGGTGGAGTCGAGTTCATTGATGCCGTAGACCCAGCGGCCGTTCGGATGAAAGACGATGTGGCGCGGGCCGGAGCCGGGGCGGTTATTGGTGAAGAGCTTCTGGCCGGAGAGATGTCCGGTGTCGGAGTCGATGAGGAAGACGGTGATCTGATCGGTGCCGAGGTCGGAGACAAGGACAAAGCGGTTGTCGGGCGAGATGGTCGCCGAATGGGGATGGGAGGCATCCTGGTGGGGATTGGGGCCGAGGGCACCAAATTTTTTGGGATCCTTGAAGTCGATGTGATCGACAGGCGGACTAAGAGTACCGTCGGCCATGACGCGGAAAGAAGAGAGACTGGAATCGTAGTTGGCGACGAAGGCAGTTTGACTGGTGGAGTCGATCGAGATGCAGACGGGATCGTTACCGTCGACAGGAACCTCGCCCAGTTTTTTCAGGGCTCCTGTGACGGGGTCGATGCTGAAGGTTGTAGCGGCAGAGGTGGTGTCGTTGAACGCGTTGACGGTGTAGAGAAAGCGGTGCCCGCTGCGTGGCGTGGAGAGAGCAAGAAAGGTCGGACTGGCGATGGTCGCGGCGAGGACCGGCGGCGTTAGCTGGCCTTTGACCGGGTCAAAGCGCGACATATAAATGCCCTTGCTGCCGCCCTTGCCGGTGTCGGTCCCGAAGTAGACGTACGTCGGAGCGGGCGGCAGCGGCTTCTTCTTCCGGAAGGGCAACGCCGGGAAGGCCGACACTGGGGCCGCGAAGGTAGGGAGCGCGGTTGAGAAGGCGGAGAGAGCGGCTGAGAAGACGACAAGGAATTTGCGACGCGTAAGCATCAGGACAGAACCTCGCCGGGCTATGCCGGTTCTCCGGGTAGGTGGATCGCCATCTCGTCTTCAGGGCGCACGTCCTCGTTGATGACGGGCAGGCTGGGAAGATTATCGGTACGGCCCGCCTCTTTGACGACGGCGTTAGCGTGGTCGAGGACCTCTTCGACGGTCATGGTGTACATCTCGCGGCCGTTATCGTAGCCGGATTGGATCGCGTGCTGAAGGTAGCGGCCGGCAGTCTGGGCTGCGAGGTAGTCGGTGATGACGTAGCCAGTGCGGCGCTTCTGCTCCACCCACGCCAGATTCGGCATGGCGATCCAGACGGGCTTGCCGTTAACGGCGAAGCGGATATCGGTGGCGTCGGCGTGGCGGGTGGCGATAGCGACGACGGTCCCCTTCCATTTGCAGTGGAGGTCTTCGCCGGTCCAGCGGTCGGTCACTTTGAAGTCTTCATACATGGTTGTTTCCAGCTTAGTTCAGCCGCGACGGATGGGCAAGGCATTCGTGGGCGCATGCTGACTCGGCTCGATAAGGGAAGGCTTCGGCGCTGATTTCAAATACCGAGTTCAGTGCGGATGGCATTGGCTATTGCGTCGGCGTGGTGGCGCATCAGGGGCTCCGATTCGGCTTCGATCATAACGCGTGCAAGAGCTTCGGTGCCGCTGTAGCGGATAACGACGCGGCCCGAGTCGGCGAGTTCTTTTTCTGCGGCTGCAATGGCGGCGCACACGGTCGGAATGGTGTCGAGGGGTTTTTTTTCGCGCACTTTAACATTGACGATGACCTGCGGGAAGACCTTGAGATCGGCGACGAGTTCGCTGAGGGATCTGCCGCTGCGGTGGACGATATCCAGCAAAAGCAGTGCCGTAAGAAGGCCGTCGCCGGTGGTGCTGCGGCCGCTGAAGATGATGTGGCCGGACTGTTCGCCGCCAAGGGCTGCGCCAGTGGCGAGCATCTGCTCCAGGACATACTTGTCGCCGACGTTGGCGCGGAGCATCTGGATGTTGCTGCGCTTGAGAGCGGCTTCGAGGCCCATGTTGGACATGGTGGTGGCGACTATGGTGTCGTTGGCCAGCAGGCCGCGGGCTTGCAGGTCGCGAGCGGCGAGGAGCAGAACCGCGTCGCCGTTGACCACATTGCCGTGCTCGTCCGAGAAGAGGGCGCGGTCGGCATCGCCGTCGAAGGTGATGCCCATGGAGGCGTTGTGTTGTTTCACCTGCGCGGCGACGGTCTCGGGGTGAAGCGCGCCGCAGCCTTCGTTGATGTTGCGGCCGTTGGGGCTGGCGTGGATAATGATGACCTCGCCGCCGAGGTCCGAGAAGAGCTGCGGCGCGACGGACGACGCGGCTCCATTGGCGCAGTCGATGACGATGCGGTGACCGTCGAGCGAGAGGCCAGGAACAGCGGCGAGAAGGAAGCGGACATACTCGGCGCGGTCGGCTTCGTGGACGGCGGGAGGGATGGTCTGCCGCGGAGGTGCGGTGTTGGCGGCGAGCTGTCGGAAGATCTCGTCTTCGATGGCGAGCTCGGTCGCGTCGGGGAGCTTGTAGCCATCGGGACCAAAGAGCTTGATGCCGTTGTCCTGCCAGGGATTATGCGAGGCGGAGATAACGACACCAGCGGCGAAGCCGTGCGTGTGCGCGAGGAAGGCGATGGCGGGGGTAGTGATGACGCCGGCGCTCTCGACCGAGCCTCCTCCTGCATCAAGCCCGGCGGTGAGCGTAGCTGCGATCCAGTCGCTCGATTCGCGAGTGTCCATGCCAAGAAGGATGCGAGGCGTAGTTGTCTTGGCCGAAAGAGTTTTGGCGAGGGCGAGGCCGATGGCATAGACAGTGGGTGCATCGAGGGGGGACTGGCCGGCGACAGCGCGAATGCCGTCGGTTCCAAAGAGCTTCTTCATGAGTTACTTCTCCGTAGCGATTGGTTCGTCTGATTTTGATCTGGTTACGGTTGCTTCAAGGGTGCCCTGGGAGAGCCTTGTGCGGATTGTGTCGCCGGGGTTGGTGTTTTCGGTGGAGCGCAAAAGTGTGCCGTCTGCTGCGTAGACGAGAGCGTAGCCGCGAGAGAGCACAGCGAGAGGCGAGAGAGCTTCGAGGCGTGCTGAGGCTCGGTTGACGCGGCCCTGTTGTATGACAATTGTCTGCGTGGAGGCGCGCTGCAGACGATCCTCTGCTCTTTGCAGGCGGCGTTGCGCATTGGTGATGCGAACTTCGATGTTCTGACGGCGGAGGCGATCCGTGAGGAGCGCGAGATGTTGTGCAGGCGTGCGGAGGCGGCGCTGAGCGGCCGAGGCGAGGCGAAGATGCAACTCGTCGAGGCGCTGGTCGCGGCGGCTGACGGCGTCGCGCAGGCGGATGAGCACGGACTCCGCTGAGAGTCGTGCGTAACGCTGACGGGCATGCATGAGCTGATAGCGACCTGCGCGGTGGCCTCGTTGCACGAGGGACTGGACGCGCTCTTCGATGCGGTGCTGCGCCGCCGTGACGAGTTCGGCAGCGGCTGATGGCGTCGGGGCGCGGAGGTCGGCGACGAAGTCTGCAATGGTGAAGTCGGTCTCGTGGCCAATAGCGGAGACGATGGGAAGCTCTGAGGCGGCGATGGTGCGGGCGAGGACTTCGTCGTTGAAGCAGGCAAGGTCTTCCATGGAGCCGCCGCCCCTGGCGATGACGATGAGGTCTGCTCTATCGGGATGCGCGTTGAACCAGCGAATGCCGGCGGCGACTGAGCCGGGGCTTGCAGTGCCCTGCATGGTTGCGGGATAGACGAGGAGGTTGAGGCGGGCGTGGCGGCGGCGGACGACGGTGACAATGTCGCGGATGACGGCGCCGGTGGGCGAGGTGATGATGCCGATGCACTTGGGGAAGGCAGGGAGCGGACGCTTGCGGTCGGCGTCGAAGAGGCCTTCTGCAAGGAGGCGGGCTTTGAGCTGCTCGAAGGCAAGCTGGAGCGCGCCGGTGCCGCGAGGCTCCATGGTCTCGGCGATGAGCTGTAGCTGGCCGCGGCTCTCGTAGATGGAGATGCGGCCACGGACCAGGACAGCAAGACCATCAGCAGGGCGGAAGCGCAGGAGCTGCGCCTGCCTGCGGAAGAGAACGACGGGGAGTTGAGCTTCGCCGTCCTTGAGGGTGAAGTAGATGTGGCCTGAGGGAGCGGGGCGGCAGTTGGAGATCTCGCCTTCGACCCAGAGGTCGGTGTAGTTGGTTTCGACCTGCTGGCGGATGTCGGTGACGAGGGCGCGGACGGTCCAGATGCGGCGCTCGGAAGAGATGGCGGTGCCGGCTGGCGTGGCCCGGCGTTTGGATGGAGCGGATGAGGGTGGGGGCGAGCTTGCTGGATGGTTGGACGAAGAGGCAGGTGCGTCGGTGGTAAAGAAGAGGTCCGGCTGGGTGGAGTTGCTCGCTGGGAGCGGTGGGGACAACCGCTTGCTGGAGCGGGGCTTTGCCTTGCGGGCACGCAGGCTTGCCAGGGTCGGCGGGTTGTCTTCCCTCTCGGACATACCGCCTGAGTCTAGCATCGCGCGATGCCACCGGGCGCGCAGGAGAGCGTCGTACCGATTGGGCGTCAGCGGCGGAGACGATCGACGACCCAGAGAAGCAGGCTGAGGACAACGCTCAGCAGAATGCAGGTTGCAAGGGGAAAGGAGACCGACCATCCCCTGCCGCGCCAGGATAGATCTCCCGGCAGACGACCAAGCGGCAAATGCAGACGACCGAGGCCCAGGACAACGAGACCGGCGACAACGAGCAGAAGACCCAGGAAGAGGAGGGTGCGACCAAGATCAGGCATGGACCTTGAGGGTTACGCGATCGCCAGCATAGCAGCGGCTTCGCGGAGAAGTTCTGCAGGCTGGCACGGTTTGGTGAAGATGCCTACAGTGCGGTCAAGCTTACTGGCTTGTTCGCGCACACTCTTCAGGTTGGAGTAAAACCCGGTGAGCATGATGACGCGGCAGGCAGGTTGTTCTTCTGTGATGTCGGACAAGAGGGTGAGTCCATCCCGACCGGGCATCGTGACATCACAGAGAAGCAGATGAGGGTTGAACTCGCGGGCAAATACAAGCGCTTCATCAGCGGAGTACGCGGCCCGGGCCTCAAAGCCGCTCTTGCTGAAGACCAGCGCGAGAGTATCGGCAACTAAACGATCATCGTCGACGATCAGAACGCGTTGCATTGTGGTCTCCTTGTGATTCGGTCCAAGAGGCCTGAACACTTCCCTGATTGACTTTGAGAGTAGGCCGAAGAGAGCGTGTTGTCTAATGAAAATACTGCTTATTTTGTGGATTAAATCCCAGTAGACGTTGACTCTCTGGCCTCTCGGCAAGAAGTACCGAGAGCTGAGAAGATTTTGGCCTGTGCTCAAGGAGATTTCGCTGCGAGAGCGCGAGGGCTCGCTCTGGTATGGTGGACGAAAGCTGCTGCTGAGACAGGATGGAAGGAAACTTACTCTTGCACGTCGTCGCCTTTATCGCCGGAATGTTCTGCTGTCTCGGGGTTGCGCTGGACGCCTTCCAGACGATCATTCTGCCGCGACGTCCGTCAGGCCGGTTTCGGATTACGCGGCTGTTCTTCATGGCGACGTGGACGCCGTGGGTCGCGTTTGCAGACCGGACGCGCAATAAGAACATGCGGGAGCAGATCTACAGCGTGTATGGGCCGCTGTCACTGCTGCTGCTGTTGTTGCTGTGGGCGATCCTTCTGATCTCCGGCTTCGGGATGTTTTATTTTTCGATGCGGTCTCCATTTGGCGACGCGATGATGGGGCACAGCGCAGGTGCATGGGCGCAGTTCGGCACGGACCTGTATGTGAGCGGCACTACGCTGTTTACGCTGGGGTTAGGCGATGTCGTGCCGCACAGCCTGTGGGCCCGGGCGCTGATTATCTTTGAGTCCGGCATGGGCCTGGGGTTTGTCGCGCTGGTGATCGGCTACCTGCCGGTGTTGTATCAGGCGTTTTCGCGTCGAGAGGTGAGTGTTGCGCTGCTGGACGCACGCGCGGGCTCTCCGCCGAACGCCGCGGAGCTGCTGCGGCGGCATGGCTTCGAAGGCGGCGAAGAGGCGTTGACGACGTTGCTGGTGGAGTGGGAGCGATGGGCTGCGGAGATCCTGGAGTCGCATATCTCGTACCCGATTCTGTGCTACTACCGGTCGCAGCACGATAGCCAGAGCTGGCTGTCGGCGCTGGTGGCGATACTGGATACGTGTGCGCTGCTGATCTCGGTGATCGAGGGAACCCCGTCACGGCAGGCGCAGCTGACGTTTGTGATGGCGCGACATGCGCTGATCGATGTAGGAAGTGTCTTCCATGTTCAGGAGCGTGAGGCGTGGAAGCAGGCGACCGAGGCCGACCGGCTACCGGCAGCGGAGTTCAACCAGCTGTGCGATGCGCTGGGGGAGAACCATCTGCGGCTGTGCGGCGATCCGGCGGCGGCGAAGCGGCTGCGCACCATCCGGGCGCTGTATGAACCGCATGCCTTCGCGCTGGCCGAGTATCTCCGAATGCCTCTGCCGGTGTGGGTGACGGCGCCGAAGGAGAACGATCAATGGCGCATGCTGACCAAGCTGCGGACCGATGCGGGCGCGGTGCTGGCCGGCGGTAAAAGCCACATCAGCGACCGAGGCGCATTTCTTCACGACGAGGAGCACGGGCGCTAAGGCTACCCCTTATGGCTGCCGCAAAAGCGATGGGAACAACACCTTTGGCTCGACTTAAAGACGAAAGGGTGCCGAGGCCGCAGCCCAGGCACCCCTTGATGGCAAGGGAATGATCCGAGAGACTACTGCTGCTGCGCTGCCGGGCCGGCGGGCGCAGGGTTCAGCTTCTGCGCGGCTAACAGACCGGCTGGGCCCTTGGCGTCCTTGTCCTTGAGCTGCGCGTAGATCTTCTTCGCCAGTTCGGGCTTGCTCTGAGACTCGTAGAGCTCTGCAAGCTGTAGCTGAGCGAGACCGGGCGGCACGGTGTTCGTGGGCTTCGCGGTCAGCTCGTTGTAGAGATCGATAGCCTGCGGATCGCGGCCGGTCTGACGATAGAGTTGCGCGAGCGACAGCTTGGCAAGCGCGGCGAGGTCGCCATTCCATCCGCCGGCAACCTGCTTGAGCGTGCTCTCGGCAGGACCGTTCTGGCCCTCCTCCATATAGGTGAGGCCGCCGAAGTAGCGGGCGACCTTGCCATCGGGGGTCATACTGTATTTGTCGGCGACGCCCATAAACAGCTCATTGGCTGCCTTGGCGCGGTCGGTGACCGAGGCGAAGGTCTTGATGCCAGGCGGCACAGCCTGACCGGCCGCGGCCAGCGGCGTCTGGTAAGCCTGCATGGCTGCACCGAAGGCGACCGATGCCTGACTGGCGCGGCTATTGTAGAAAACCACGCTGCCAACCACTACGATGATCGCTGCGAGCACAATCGCGCTGGTAAGAATCACGGATTTGCGGTTTTCGGTGGCCCACTCGAGGCCGTGCTTGGTGGTGTCGACGAACTGGTCGTGCTTGAGAGCTTGCTTGGTCTGCTGATCCACTGGGTTCGATTTCCTTTTTGGCTCGCAGCGGTCGATCCGCTTTGAGAGAACTGGTTTGCGCGAGTGCGCGACGCAAACTTTAAGTCTATCAGGACATGGGCAAAACAGCGGCCGCAACCGTTACTTGATATCGCGCCAGTTCGGGCCGATGCCGACATCGGCGACGATCGGGATCGAGAACTCGGCAACATGTTCCATCTCGTGCTTGACCAGCGTTTGCAGCTCTTCGGTCTCTTCTGGGACGACGTCGAAGAGCAGTTCATCGTGGACCTGGAGTGTCATCTGGGATTTGAGTTTGCGGTCGCGGATGAGTTGATCGATCTTGAGCATGGCCAGCTTGATCAGGTCGGCAGCGGTGCCCTGCAGTGGCGTGTTGACGGCAGTACGCTCCGCGAAGCCGCGCATGTTGGGGTTGCGCGACTGGATGTCGGGGATCGGACGGACGCGGCCAAAGTAGGTCTTGACGGCTTGATCGCGACGCACGGTCTCAAGCGTCTCTTCAATGAACCGCTGCACCCCCTTGTAGCGATCGAAGTAGGTTTCGATGTAGGTCTTCGCGGTCTTCTGGTCGATGTTGAGCTGCGCAGCCAGGCCGAACGGACTGATGCCATAGACGATGCCGAAGTTGACGGCCTTGGCGCGCGCACGCGTCTCCTTGTCCATCGTTGCGGCGTCGACGCCGAAGACCTCGCTGGCAGTGAGCGTGTGGATGTCCTTGCCGGTGCGGTAGGCGTCGAGCAGCAGCGGGTCCTGCGAAAAATGAGCCATCAGACGTAGCTCGATCTGCGAATAATCGGCCGACATAAGCACGTTGCCGGGAGCGGCGATGAAGGCGGCGCGGATCTCGCGGCCAAGCGCAGTGCGAACCGGAATGTTTTGCAGGTTGGGGTTAGTGGACGAGAGACGACCCGTAGCAGTGCCGACCTGATTAAATGTAGTATGCACGCGGCCCTGCGTATCGGTTAGCTGCGGCAGCGAATCGAGGTAAGTCGATTTGAGCTTCGCGAGCTGGCGATACTCAAGCACGAGCGCAGGCACAGGATGATGCTCAGCCAGCTCTTCGAGCACGTCCTGCGCGGTACTGACAACCTTGCCCTTGCCGTACTTCATCGGCTTGGGTAGCAGCATCTTGTTGAACAGAACATCGCCCAGCTGTTTCGGCGAGTTGATGTTGAAGCGATGGCCGGAGTCGATCCCCATCGCCTCGCCAGCCTGCGTGTAGATGCGCTCGGCGAGATTGTCGATATCGATGGCGAGACGGTTAGACATGTCGCCAAGCACCGTGGAGTCGATGCGGACGCCAGCCTGTTCCATGCGCAGGAGCACGGGAACCAGCGGCAGGTCCATGGTCTCGTAGATGTTGGTCAGGTGTGCAGCTTCGATCTGCTCACGGAGCGAATGGGAGAGACGATGCACGGCATTCGCGGCCTCAGGAAGCAGGTTCGAGATCTCATCGCGCGTGGGAGTTTTGGAGGCGTGCGCCAGAGCACGATTCGTGAAGCGGGCGGTGACGTCGGGAAGGATGTGGGAGCCATGCGTGGGATTGATCAGGTAGCTGTAGAGCATGACGTCGTCGCGCACGCCGCCTAGTGTGAGGCCGTGCGGTTCGAGGGCGCGCAGAACGGCTTTGAGGTCATGGACGTGCTTGGGGAGAGTGGAGTCTTCGAGAGCTTCGCGCAGGCCGGGCGCGTCAAGGGGCACGACCATTGCAGTGGTGTCGGAGGTGGTGAGGCCGATCTGGAGAACCGTCGGCACAGCTGGCGTGCGAGGGTTCGCAGAGACAGAGGAGGGCGGTAGGGCAAAGAGGTCCATCGACTGGGATGCGGGTGGCTCGGCTTCGGACTCTTCCTCAGAGGAGAGTTCGGCGCAGACCTCCTCGGCGAGGGCACGGGCATCTTCGAAGACGGCTACAGTAAGGCCCTTGATATCGCCAGCTTCATTCGTGGTGCGGGCGTCGGAGAGGAGAGCATCTATTTGTGCCTGTGTAGGTGACAAATTGTAGGCGATGGGAGTGTTATCGACCGATGGGGCCAGTTCCTTCAGCAGCGTCGTGAACTCCAGCTCCGAGAACAGCTCGCGGCAGGCGGCGTTGTCGGGCGGCTGGGTGAGCATGTCGTCGAGGTCGTAGTCGATCGGGACGCTGGTGTGGATGGTGACGAGCTCTTTGGAGAGAAGAATGTTATCGCGATTATTTTGTAACGATTCGCGATACGTCTTTCGTTTTACCTCCTCTGCCCGGTCGAGAGCGCTTTCCACCGTGCCGAACTGCTGAATAAGCTCAACGGAGCCCTTGTCGCCGATTCCAGGAGCTCCGGGAATGTTGTCGATCGCGTCGCCACGAAGGGCCATGACGTCGATGACGCGCTCGGGAGGAACGCCGAGAGTAGCTTCGACGCCGGCGCGGTCGAGGATGAGGTTGTCCTTTGTCGGGTTGAGGATAACAACGTCGTCGTTGACGAGCTGCATCATGTCCTTGTCCGAGGAGACAACGTAAACCTTGTGCCCCAGCGCGCTAAGCTTGCAGCTCAAGGTACCGATGACGTCGTCGGCCTCGAAGCCCTCGTAGCTGAGGATGGGGATGCGGAAGGCCTCGAGCGCACGGCGGATGAAGGGGAGTTGCTGGGCGAGGTCGGCGGGCATCTCGGCACGGTTGGCCTTGTAGCCAAGGTAGTCGATCTCTTCGAACTGCTGCGTCTTGATGTTGAACTTTTTGACGGCCTTCATCTCGCGGGCGCGCTCGTCGCGGAAGACAGGGCCGGAGAGATCGTAGATGGCGGCGAGGTAGTGCGGGGAGAAGTCCTTCCGCAACTTGTTAATCATGTTGACGAAGACATAGGTCGCGGCAGTAGGAATGCCGGTGCGCGTGGACATAGGGCGCTGGCGTTGCATGGCATGGTAGGCGCGAAAGATGAAGGCCATGCTGTCGAGCAGGTAGATGGGCGGCTTTGCTTCGGTCGAGGCGGACGGATTGCGTACTTGTGCCATAAGTATTTGATGGTAGCGCGCCGGGAGTTGTGGTGGAGAAAAGAGGTCGGAACGGTCTTTCTTCCGATCAACGGGAGGACCACGGCCTATCCTTTGCCGAGACGAGATATAGCGCCACGAAGTGGCCACCCTCTGCGCAGGAGGCCCGTCCGGCAGGACACAAATCATTAAGTGATTCCGGATTTATCGGAAGGGGCAAAATAAATCTGAAAATGATGGCGTAGTTTTGAACCCGTTTTAGTGACTGTTTTTTGTCCAGCTTCACCACGCATTTCACCACGTTCTACCACACAAAAAACCACGTTCAGCACACACATTTCCGCAAAACACCCTGCAAAAACGCTGCCCTCCGCCCCAAAACCCGCCCAGATTTTTTTGTACAAAAGGCTCCGACTACAGAAGCAACATGCAGTCGCCGTAGCTAAAAAAACGGTACTTTTCGCGAACAG
>Ga0302220_10003116_pt1 | contig 11668 bp, 12 predicted proteins | sample II_Palsa_E1_3_FD_194572 | JGI IMG/M metagenome (GOLD analysis project Ga0302220, IMG submission 194572) | Peat permafrost microbial communities from Stordalen Mire near Abisko, Sweden - II_Palsa_E1_3 | ecosystem: Environmental > Terrestrial > Soil > Palsa > Peat permafrost | place: Sweden... | reverse complement strand
TGGGAGGGCTCGTCGCCTTTGAAGTAGATGGCGTAGATGATGGTGTCGGCGCGCTGGGCGGCCTCGATGGAGCGGACGAGGTTTTCGCGGCTGCCGTTGTCGCCTCCGTCGGAGAGAATGATGAGGGCTTTGCGGCCCTTTTGCTTCGACATGATCTCGTCAGAGGCAAGAAAGAGCGCGTCATAAAGAACAGTGCCCCGGTGGGCGCGACGATTGCTGCCGCTGTTACTGGTGTTGTTGGGATCGTTTGAGTTTGAGGAGTTGGAATTGTCGCTGGGGGTGTCGATCTCCTTGAGGGCAGCCTGAAGTTTGGGACGGGAGGAGGTGAGGTCCTGCAGGAGTTCGGTCTCACTGGCGAACTGGATGATGAAGGCCTGGTCCTTCGGGGTGGTAAGCATCTGGTCGAGGAAGACGCTGCTGGCGCTGCGCTCTTCATCAATGACGCTGCGCTGGCTTTGGCTGGTGTCGACGAGCAGGCCGAGGATCAGGGGAAGGTTGGTGTCCTTGTCGAAGTAGCGGATGGTCTGGGGCTTGCCGTCGACCTGCAGGATGAAGTCCTCTTTGGTGAGGTTCTGAATGAGCGCGCCTTTTTTGTCGCGGACGACCACCGGCAGGTTCACGAGGCGGGCGTCGACGGAGATGGTCGAGGCGGTGGAGGCAGGAGCGGTAGACGCGGGGGCAGTGGAGGCAGGAGCAGGGCTCTGAGCCGGCGCAGGAGTCGCTGCTGGCGTGGTCTTCTGTTGCGCGGGCAGGAAGGGAGCAAACGTAAGAAAGAGGCCAGCCAGAAGCAGGCGCATGCATGGGCGATGGACGTTCATGTCGAGTTAGACGATGACGGGGATGGCGGGTTTCAGTGGCGTTCAAATTATGGTGGAGTTATCGTGGAGTATTGATATATCAGAAGTGAGGGGCCGGTCGCCTTTTTTAGCGAACGTGGAGAAGAAACGAGTGTATGCTGGCGTGACAATGCGACAACTTCTTTGGCTGGCTGCCGGATGTATCTCCGTTCTGCCTGGTTTGGGCTGTGCTTCGGTCTCTGCGACCGCCGCAACTGCTGTCCCTGCTACTGTTACGAAACCACCCCAGGGGTTTGCCCGCACGGTGGTGCTATGGCCGGAGGGTGCTCCGGGGGCGCTGGGTAAGGATGATGGAGATATACCGAAGCTTTATGTCTATCCGGCGCCGGGCGCTGGAGTGCATTCGTCGGTGATTGTGTTGCCGGGCGGCGGGTATACGCACCTGGTGATGGAGAAGGAAGGCGCCGTAGAGGCTCGCTGGCTGAATGCGCATGGGGTGACGGCGTTCGTGCTGGAGTACCGGCTGGGGCCGAGGTACCGATTCCCTGCCCCGATGCAGGATGGCGCGAGGGCGGTGCGGTATGTGCGGAGCCATGCGAAGGAGCTGGACGTCGCGCCAAACAAGATCGGCCTGTGGGGATTCTCCGCGGGGGGGCACCTGGCAGGGTACCTGGCAGCGGTGCATGACTCAGGGGAAGCGAAGGCGGCGGACTCGATCGACCGGGTGAGCGATCGGCCGGATTTTGCAATTCTCTCCTACGGGCGGTTCAGTATGGATGACTCCATTCCGCGCACAGGCACGATGGACGGGCTGCTGGGAAAGAACGCACCGCAGGCTCTGGTGGATGCGATCTCCGTGGTGCGGCTGGTGACGAAGGATACTTCACCGAGCTTTATCTACTCGACAACAGCCGATCAGACGGTGAATTCGCTGAACGCGACTGCGTACTACGACGCGCTGAAACGGGCGGGAGTGCCGGTGGAACTGCATATCTTCGAACGCGGACCTCATGGGACCGGGATGGCGCAGGGACTGAAGGGCTTGCCGGAGCTGGCGATCTATCCGACGCTGCTGGAGAACTGGATGGAGATGCACGGATGGATGAGCGAGAGCTAAAATGCCCCATCCAACTTATGGGATCGCCGACGAGAGTGGGAATACGCAGGAGACGAGACCACTCTGAAACAGTGGCGGACCCGATCGGTCAACAGCCCGGGAAAAACTCTTTCCAAGAATCGGCGGCGCTGATAGGGTTCAAGCCATACTTTATTTGAACTCCCTGTTCTCCTGATTGTTGTGGAACGAAGGATATTGATGCTGATCGAGCATGCAGCTTGAAGAACTCTCTGAGGACCTGGGTGTTCGAATCGCCACGACCAAGGATCGGAACGATTAGCCTGGCGATGATGCCTGCAGGGTTGTCGCTTGCCCCGTTCTGGCGGCTCGATCATGGGTCTCATTCCGGCACCCTGGCGACGATTTTTTTATCGAGCGCAGGAGCGATGACCGCCCTCTGGTTTGTGCTGCGGAGACACGATCGCGGGATTGAACGCAGAGTCACCGAAGAGGCGCACTCGAAGTTTATGGCGGCGGCGGAGACAAGCCTGGACGCTTTTTCCCTGCTGGAGTGCGTACGGGACCAGACCGGAGAGATCGTCGATTTCCGTTTTATTTATGTCAATGCCAATACGGAGCAGATGATGGGGCGTTCCCGTTCCGCGCTTCTGGGGCAGACGCTGTGTTCGGTAACCCCAATAAAAAACACGGGGGCGATGTTTGGGCGTTTTTGTGAAGTCGTAAAGAGCGGGAAGCCGCTGCACGAGGAGTTTTCAGTCCCTCCCGAGGCAGGGATCTGCGCCGCGTGGCTGCGGACGCAGGTGGTGAAGCTGGGAGACGGTCTGGCAATTACCTCAAGCGATATCAGCGAGTCGAAGGCGACCCAGGAACGATATGCGCACCTGGCGGAGTTTACCGATTCTGTCTTTCAGAATGCTCCGTTCAGCATTGTCGCGACCGATACCAGGGGTCTTATTACGGCGATGAATGTAGCCGCGGAGAAGCTGACGGGCTACTCCCGGCAGGAGCTGATCGGGAAGGCTCCGCTGACGATCCTGCATGATGAGCGCGAACTACTGGGCAAGGCGGTCAGCGTCGATGCGAACGCCAGCGTGGAACGGGATGGTTTCAGCGTCCTGACGGCAGGAGCAGCCGTAGGCGAGATGAAAGAACAGGAGTGGACGCTGATTCGACGGGACGGCGCGCGCACTCCGATCAACCTTGCGGTGCGAGCGGTGACGAAGGACACCGGCGAGGTAAACGGATTTGTCAGCATCGCGTTCGACATTACCGAACGCAGACAGATGCTGGAATATGTAACCCATCTTGCGACACATGATCAGTTGACGGGACTGGTGGGACGCGCCCTGCTGCAGGACAGAATCGTACAGGCAGTGGAGCAGGCGCGGCGCTATGGAACGAAGGTCGCGGTGTTCATGATCGACCTCGACCACTTCAAGCGGATCAATGACTCGCTGGGGCATACTGCCGGCGACCAGCTTCTGGTTGAGGTTGCCAAAAGGCTGAGCCGCTCGGTGCGCAGTACGGACGTGGTGGCGCGGGTAGGCGGAGATGAGTTTGTCGTCGTGATGCCGGACATTACCAGCATTGCCGATGTGGACCAGTGCTCGATAAACCTGGTGGCAAAACTGGCACCGGAGATCTCGGTAGACGGGCACCTGGTGCATGTGACCGCGAGTGTAGGGGTGTGCATCTATCCTGACTTCGCGACCGATGCAAAACATCTGCTGAAGCGAGCCGATTCGGCGATGTACGCGGCGAAGGAGAATGGCCGAAACCAGCACCAGATCTTCAGTGAAGGCATGTTGAAGGAAACTGCGGACCGTCTGACAATGGAACATGCGCTGCGTCATGCTCTGGTCAACGGCGAGCTTTGCATGAACTACCAGCCACAGATCTCGCTGACCACCGGAGCAGTGACAGGCATGGAGGCGCTGCTGCGCTGGACGCATCCGAAGCTGGGAAGTATCTCTCCGGCACAATTCATTCCGCTGGCAGAAGAAACCGGACTGATTGTGCCGATCGGCGAATGGGCCTTTATGACAGCCTGTCGCGAAGGTAAGGCGCTGCAGGATGAGTTGGGAATGGATCTGACGGTATCGGTGAATCTGTCGCCGCGACAGTTTCAGCAGAAGAATCTGGTGGAGATGGTCCAGATCGCGCTGATCAAAAGCGGGCTTCCCTCACGAAATCTGGAGATCGAGATCACGGAGAACATGCTGATGGTCAACTCCGGAGACAATCAGGACAAGCTGCAGAAGATGCGGGAGCTTGGGGTGCGCATCTCCATCGACGACTTCGGCACAGGATTCTGCAGCTTCTCGTATCTGCTGCAGTACCAGGTGGACCGGTTAAAGATCGATCAGAGCTTTGTGAAGAAATCTGTCACGGACGCCAATGCAGCAGCAGTGGTGAGAACGATTATTGCTATGTCACACGGACTCAATATCAAGGTGGTGGCGGAGGGTGTTGAGACCGATGAACAGCTGCGCTTTCTGTTGCGCCGAAAGTGCGACGATGCGCAAGGCTACTTTATTGCAAAGCCAACCGCAGCCCATGAGTTCTGTTCGGTGGTGCGCGCGTATGCCAGCAGTATCTCTGTGCTGCAGAACGCGTGAGCACTGCACAAGGCAGCAAAAATACGATGCCCCATCCCTGTTATTCAGAGATGAGGCATCGTGACAGAACCGGCCCGCGTGCTCTCGTGAATCAGGCGGCCTGACCGCGCCGGATCAGATGGTAGATGCCGAGCAGAATCAAAGCTCCGACCAGCGACATGAGAAAGCCGGCGGACTGGTCTGGCTGATAGTGACCGATGGCGCGCCCGAGGAACGTACCCAGAAAAGCGCCGGCGATGCCGATGAGCATGGTGATGAAGATGCCACCGGGCTCCTTGCCGGGCATGATGAACTTTGCAATTGCGCCTACGATGAGACCGATGAGAGCTGTCCAAAGAAGATGAAACATAACAGTTCCTCCGTATTGTTTTTTACCGGGGCCGCCGGCGACATCTCTGTAGATTGGGAAAGAATACTCCAGCAAAGGGTTAATGCGGTGATCTGATTTTGCATGGATGGACGATTTTATCCGCACCGAAAGAAAGAAGGATGAGGCGTGGCGGAATGGAAATCATCGAATCAGCATGACCAATAAGGCGATCGATGCCGGAGTGAGGATGGGGCACGTCCACCTGAAGGTGGCGGACCTGGAGCGGGCGCTGCGGTTTTACTGCGGTGTGCTGGGTTTTGAACTGATGCAGCGAATGGGAGATTCGGCTGCGTTTGTTTCAGCCGGAGGCTACCACCACCACATCGGGCTCAATACCTGGCAAAGCAGGGGAGGAACGGCTCCGGCGGCAGGCACAACCGGGCTGTTTCACCTGGCGATCGTCTATCCGACGCGAGCGGCCCTGGGAGATGCCCTGCAGCGGCTTATGCAGGCGGGAGTGCCGCTCGATGGCGCAGCAGATCACGGAGTAAGTGAAGCGCTGTATCTGCGCGATCCGGATGGGAACGGGGTGGAGTTGTACCGGGACCGTCCGCGCGAGGATTGGCCCCAGGACGCGAACGGCGGCCTCGCGATGTATACACAGGCACTGGATCTGAAGAGTCTGCTGGAAGCTGTGCGTGAGACGGCCTCAGGCGCTGCGGACGATCAGGCCGTTCTTCCATAATGCAAGGACGACGTCCATCTGGCTGTTGTGGGGAATGTCTTCGCCGTCGGTGACTTCCGCCCATAGAGTCGTAATGGTCCTGTGCGTTCCTGCGTTGAGAAGAGCTACGGCGCGAAGGGCGTAAGCCTTGTCTTTGTTCGAGGGTGCGTACTGGCCTGCGGGAATTCCCTTCACCAGACCTGCCTCGCAGAGGCTCAGGAAGGCGAAGCGTGGGCCGCCTTTGCGCTGGGCCGAGGGACTGGTGGGGTAAAGCTTCTGTGTTGCCTCCTGCCAGCGGCTCTGCGGGGTGATGGCCTTGCCGTAGGTCTCCATACGAGCCGCGAGCAGCGCAGCTTCGCCGTATCTGTTTGCCATTGTTGTCTCCTGTGGAGATTGTTTCAGGTTTCGGACATGCGTGTGACGAGGTTCAACCAGAGGTCTGGCATCGCAACGGTGAGAGACCCGTTCGCGATGCGATTTAGCGAGATCCGGCTCGCTTTGTCGCGTTCTTCAGGGGACGCTGAGCGGTTGCGGAGGAATCAACGGTCTCCCAGAGCTTCAGACCACCGTCGATTGCGTTGCTGTTTGCTCCGATGATGACGTGGTCCGGGAGGTTCTTCATCAGTTTGGCGTTGCCGCCGCCGAGAAGAACGTAGTCGCAGATGAAGGCAGCCTGAAGCCGAGTGACGATGTCCAGGACAGACTTTCGCCAGCGCTTTTTGCCACGGAGTTCAAGGCCGGCCAGACCGATGTACTCCTCGTAGGTGCGGCCTTTTTTGTAGGGCAGGTGTGCGAGCTCGAGTGGAATCACGGTGCCGTCGAAGATCATGGCGGAGCCGAGGCCGGTGCCGGTGCCCAGGAAGAGCATGCGGCCTCCCTTGTAGCCGCCGAGGGCCTGCATGGCCGCGTCGTTGATGAAGCGGATGGGCTTGCCCAGGGCCTTGCTGTAAGGGAAATCGATCCAGCCTGCGCCGAGGTTGTGGGGCTCGCCTAACGGGTGGTCGTGCTCGACGGGGCCCGGGTAGCCGATGGAGATGCAGTCGTACGTCCAGCCTTCGGTGGCGGCAAGAACCTGTTGGGTCATCTTCTCGGCGGTCATGGTGGGACCGGAAAGAATCTTGATGGGAACGCGCATGTCGCTGGAGGCGACCTTGATATGAGTACCGCCGATGTCGATGACAAGAACTTTCATGCTGCATTGGATGTTAGCAGCGAAGCTGTGCTCTCAGATTCCGGAGTACATTTTTAGCCTGTGCGATTTTCGACAACCTTTTTGAAAGTATTGAGTTTCCGGACATTCGATCTGCGAAATAACAGAGGAAATAAATAAATTTGACTATTTTGTTGACAATCGTACCTTCAACCAAATAAATTGGTGATGGGTACTCCTACCCCAGAGATTAGACATTATGCGTAGAGTAATTGCAGCCGCTGCCCTCGCCCTGTCCCCCCTACTGCTTCACGCTCAGGCAAATTCGCCTGCCCAACCGCAGTCGTCGACTCTGCAGGCTGGCCTCTATCAGCCGAGGGAGATCGCCGCTGCTGCCGCTGCTACTACTCATACTGCGTCGACCACCACTGGCACACGCCGGGTTTCGACCGGTGTCGTTGCTCCGAAACTGATTCATACCGTCGACATCTCCTCCAGTGGAGACATGCTCTGGAAGCTGACCCCTGTCGACAGAATGGTCGTTGTCGGTATGGTCGTCGACGAGAGCGGCAAGCCCACCAACCTGAAGATCGTTCGCTCCGCAGGCCCGGCTCTGGACAGGAATGTTCTGGAGGCGGTGAGCCAGTATCGCTTCCAGCCTGGCACGGTGAGCGATCAGCCCACAGCATCTCCGCTGAACCTCGAGATCGAGATGCTTCCCCCCGCAATCCGCTAAGCTTCGATCTGGACAATGAAATAGAAGTAAAAAAGGAGGACTCTTAAGAGTCCTCCCTTTTTATTTTCTCTATGCGGTATCGCGAATGGAGGGAAACTTCTATGCCACAAGATTCTGCTTATCTGGAGCGAGCTTTGGAGAGTTCAGGCTGATTGGCTGAAGGGCTTTTTATGAAATAACGCCGGTGAGCTGGGGTCGTTCTGCGGGAACATCAGGCGCACGATGGGGTGAACCAGCGGGACCTGAGGAGACTGTTCGGTCTTAAGCGATTCGAGGAGGAGCATGATACTCACAACGGCGAGGGCGCCTACGACGACAACCACCAGCAGAAAGAGCTTCTTTCTTGAGGGATAGTTCCACATCACGCCGTAGCTGGTCCTGGATGCCATGGCGGGTATTCTACGCCGTTTCGTGTGCAAGGGCGCGAGTTTTCGGAAGCTGCTTCAGCCAGTAGTCTTCGCAAGAAACTGCCTCATGGCGGCGGCGATCTCCTCAACGTGGGTTTCCAGTGCGAAGTGTCCTGTATCCAGTAACTGGACAGTCGCGTTTGGATTGTCGCGCGGGTAGGCCTCTGCCCCGGGAGGAATAAAGAACGGATCGTGTTTGCCCCAGATTGCGAGCAACGGCGGCTTCGATTTGCGGAAGTACTCCTGGAACGCCGGATAGAGTTTTACGTTGTTGGCGTAGTCGAGAAACAGATCAAGCTGAATGTCCATGTTGCCGGGCCGCTCAATCATGGCTGCATCGAGGGTGTAGCCTTCGGGCGCGATCATGTTGGGGTTTGGCACACCGTCGGTGTACTGCGAGCGGAGCCCGGCGGGGCTGAGGGCCTGGCGTAGAATCCCGCGATTCTCCGGTGTGGGGTGTCTCCAGTATTGCTGGATAGGAGCCCATGCATCGCCCAGGCCTTCTTCGTAGGCGTTGCCGTTCTGCGAGACGATGGCGGTGACGCGCTCCGGATGAGCCATCGCCAAACGAAAGCCGGTGGGGGCACCGTAGTCGAAGACGTAGAGGGCATAACGCTTGAGGTGCAGTGCGTCAGTGAAGGCGAGGATCGTGTTCGCCAGCGCGTCGAAGGTGTACTTGTAATGACGCTCCGGTGGAACTTCGGTGAAGCCGAAGCCGGGAAGATCGGGTGCGATGACTCGATAACGGTCGGCGAGTCGCGGGATCAGCTCACGGTACTGAAAGGAAGATGTCGGGAAGCCATGCAGCAGGAGCACCACAGGCGCATCGGCTGGGCCGGCTTCGCGGTAGAAGACAGTGACGCCGTCGGCCTGAATGCGATGAATTGAAGTATGCGGCACGTGATTTTCCTCCTGTTTGGATTGTGCGATTGCAGCGGGGGCCGCTCCAGCGAAGGCAAGAACGCCGCCGGCCTGCGTAAGAAAATTTCGACGATTCATTTAGCTCCTCCTGACGTGCACATGACAAGCTCAACACCAGAGAAATTCGAAATCAATGGTTACACAATTTGTGTAACCTGTCAAACTAATTTATAATGGTTACAGGAAAGATGGAACAGTGGAGCCTATGGAACCTCTTGAACACGATGGAACACCGATGCCGGGAGATCATCCGGCGCTGGACATCCTGAATACGGTCTCTCGCGTTGACGGAGAACTCGTGGATTCCCTGCAGAGCGATGGCGACGTTTTGCGATGGCTCGCACGAGCGGGCTGGCCGATTGAGCAGAAACCTGCGAATGTCCGGTCATCGTCGTTACTCCACGCCACGCGTATTCTGCGCGAAACTATCCGATCCCTGGTGGAGAGGCGAAAGGCCGGAAAGAGAGCCGAAGTGGGAAGCCTCAATGCATTTCTTGCGACGGCACAGAGTCATTTGGAAGTTGTGCCCAATAGAGATGGAAGTCTGCAACTCAAACGACAATGGAAACGGCTTACTCCCGAGCAGATGCTTGCTCCGCTGGCCGAATGCGCCGCTGAGTTGCTCGTTACGGGCGACTTCAACCTCATAAGGCGGTGTGAGGATGCGGAGTGCGTTCTTTGGTTCTACGACCGAACCAAATCTCATCACCGGAGATGGTGCAGTATGGCCACGTGCGGCAATCGCCACAAGGTTGCCGCATTTCGAAAACGACAGCAGAGCGGCTCATAAACAAGAGAGCACCAGAAAAACGGCGCGCAGATGCGAAAGTCCATGTTAGGCGCAAGACACGCCGAAGATGGACACTGATTTTTCTGTGAACTCAGGCCAGGACGACCAGCCAGGTTTAGCCCACAGGCTGATGTCCGTGATGCTTGACGTACTGCGTAAGAGACTCGAATTTGGATTCCTTCAGCAGCTCACCGAGAGTACGCTCACCGTCCCAGTCGGGAGCGAAGTGCTTTCCGTAATGTTCGCGCAGGTGTTTGATTTTGGTGGTGGGATGCTTGTGGTCGATCTGCCCGCTTTTGTCACGCGCACGACCGTCAAGGCCAGGATTCTTCGGGGTTTCGCTCATCTTCCCTCCTTTGCCGCGTTAGCAGGATGGTTGGTTTGGGCGGCCGTTGTCAAGAGGCATCGTTGGGCCGTTCGCATGCCCGCCGAATGCGGCACAGGCGAGGGTGCCGGGCTCCCCGATGGAACTGGCTCAGTGACGTTCACGGCTGGGCTGGATCGAGGGTTCGAGGGGTAAATCCAGCGATTTTGCTTGATTGCCGGAGGTGCGGGTGGGATACTTCGGGTGAAAATCCGATGAACTGACGCGCGCGACCGGGGCTGAGGACTCGCAAGCGCCCCTGGAGGACTGCATGGCAAGTGTTGCTGGAGCAGGTTTTGATGAAGGCCAGGTTGCTCCCGGGGTTGCCGAGGAACTCGCCGGACCGGCGCATGCTGAGCTGAATCCGGCAAGGCCGGTAGCTCGGGCAGAGCGCATCAGCAGCATGGATGTGCTGCGTGGCTTCTCGCTGATGGGCATCCTTGTGATGAACATCTGCGATTTCGCGTATGGATTTACGAATTACGCCTATCCGCTGAGCACGGTGAAGCCGGTGTTCAGTGGGCCGCACTGGAAGGTCAATACTGCCGTCTGGTTCCTGCGCTGGATCTTTGCCGAGGGCAAGATGCGCGCGCTGTTTTCCATGCTGTTTGGGGCGGGCGTGATTCTGTTGACGGAGCGGGCACTGGCCCGAGGAGCGGGGATACGGGCAGCCGATATCTTTACCCGGAGAAATATGTGGCTGGTGCTTATCGGGATGCTGCACGGATACCTGATCTGGAGCGGCGACATCCTGTTCTATTACGGCGTGGCGGCGCTGTTGTTTCTGTTTCCGTTCCGTAATGTTCGTGTGAAACGGCTGATGTGGGTGGCGGGAATTATCCTGTTTCTCAACTCCATGTTGATGATGGGCGGACAGTACGGCAGCGCATACAGCGCGAAGAAAGCAGCGGAAAAGGCCAATGCCAAGCTGGCGCAACACAAGACGCTGACCGAGGATGAGCAGGACGATCTGAAGAGCTGGAGCAACGCTCAGGAACGGTGGCGGATGAGTCCGAAGAAGAGGAGCGAGGACATTGCCGCCATGCAGAAGGGGTATTGGAAGGCGCAGGGACACGAGGCGAAGAACGTTTTGCTGGGAGAACTGAAGGGCGCTTACTTCGGATTTGGGGACTGGGTGGGGCTGATGCTTCTCGGCATGGCGCTGTATAAGAACGGATTTCTGGCTGGCAGGCTGAGTATGAAGACGTATGCGTGGACTGCGGCGATCGGGCTTGCGGTGGGGTGGGGTGTGACTGGCTTTGGCGCTTATAAGGCGTGGGCCGGGCACTTTGATATGTTCAAAACTCTGCTGTGGATGCAGGCTCCGTATGACATCGGGCGGATTGCAGGGGCGCTGGGGAATGCCGCGTTGTTGTTGATTCTGCTGAAGATGGGAAGCTTCAAGTGGCTGCTGCAGCGGGTCGCGGCGGTGGGGCAGATGGCGCTGTCGAACTATCTGCTGACGAGCATCACGATGAAGGTGATCTATGTTTGGGGGCCGTGGCACTGGTATGGCTATGTGGAGTACTACAAGATTTACTATGCCGTGGCGGGGATGTGGATCTTCAATATGGCGTTCAGTACGGTGTGGCTGCGGTACTTTGAGTTTGGGCCGGTGGAGTGGGTGTGGCGGTCGCTGACGTACTGGAAGCGGCAGCCGATGCGGATTCGGGCGGTGGTTCCGGCTTAAAAGAGCGCAGGTTTTTTTAAATCGTGGTGAATGGGTGTTTTTGCAGGGGGTTTTGCGAAAACGTGGTAGAAAATTGTGGTTTT
>Ga0302220_10003115_pt1 | contig 11670 bp, 13 predicted proteins | sample II_Palsa_E1_3_FD_194572 | JGI IMG/M metagenome (GOLD analysis project Ga0302220, IMG submission 194572) | Peat permafrost microbial communities from Stordalen Mire near Abisko, Sweden - II_Palsa_E1_3 | ecosystem: Environmental > Terrestrial > Soil > Palsa > Peat permafrost | place: Sweden... | reverse complement strand
CGTTCGAACAATTGGCCCAATCCCATACCCACCGCCACCATCATGACGGTAAACCCGCACGAAATGCCCAGCATATGGGGCAGTGTGCGGCGAAAGCCGAAGTTGATGCCGGAAGACAGCAACATGGTGTTGTTTGGCCCAGGCGTCACTGATGTGACCAGTGCGAACAAAAGGGCCGGGAGCAGGGCTGCGGGCATGTATGGAATGGGTCCGTTGCGGTCGCCGAGAGGGCGGGTTCCGATTGCGTTTCACTGTACGAGTTGGGACCGATACAGTACATGTACAATTTCTAGGTCAATTGTCGGTACAGTGTTATCGGTACCGCATTCTCGTGACACTCTCCCCGCTGTGCACCAGCATCCGTCGTGGCGTCACTTTCAGCGCGGAAAGAATATTTACGTAATTTTTATTATATTTAGTTTAATTGTATTTAATCATTTTTCGTATCTGATCGAATACAAGCCGAATACAAGCCGAATACCAGCAAGAGGGGGGCGAAGATGCCATCCCAGCTGCAATTATCGTGGCCGACGACTATCGTCGAAATCAATAGCGGGATGAAGAAATGGCGTCAATTCGCAACCGTTTCGTATGGCTCGCGCTGGTGGTGTTGGCGCCGGCACTGGCTTCAACGGGATGGGCTATTGCAAGTACTTATCAACGTGCACAACAGGCATCGCGCGACGCATTGCGAGAAACGACCCGGGCTTTGACGTTGGTGGTCGAGCGAGAATTTCGCCAGCGCGATGCGGTGATCAAAACACTGGCGCAGTCGAGTTCGCTGGCGAAGCTCGATTTCGCGACGTTCGCGCGCGAGGCTCAGGGGGCCGTGGCGGGTAGCCCTGACTGGGTATTTTTGAGCGACGCGCAGCAGCGCTATGTGGATACCTCGCTAGCTTCTCCCGCCAGTGTGGCCCCGCTGCATGGTCATCGGGAGCTCCCGTTTGCGCAATCCGGCTCATACATTTCGGGCTTGTTTGTAAAATCGGCGAGCCGCGCGGCCGCCGTTACGGTATATCGGGCGATCCGACCTGCAGGACCCAACGGTCCGGTGTTCAATCTGTTTTTGGCGATGAGCCCGAAGGATTTCGACCAGGTTTTGATGGATCAGCGCTTGCCCGATGGATGGGTGGGGTCGATCGTCGACCAAAACGGCTTGATCGTTGCGCGACAGCCCAATTCCGATCAGTGGCGCGGGCAGCGAGTAAGCGATGATTTCGCCTCGCTGATCCAGCACAGTTCCCAGGGTTACACGCACAGCCGTACCCGCGAAGGCGTGAAATCCACGGCCTTTTTCGACCAGACGCCGGAGTCGGGATGGACGATCGTCATCGCGGTGCCGGATCGCGTTCTTAACCAGGGCATTCCAACAGCGGTTGCTTATTCGAGCGCCATCACGATCGGCTTCCTGTTGCTGACGGTTCTGGCCGCGTTGGTCATCGGGCGCAGGCTGATTCAACCGATCGTACGGCTGCAGGATGTGGCCGGGGCCCTTGCCGAGGGCCGGGAGATCGAATACGCCCAATCCGGTTTGATCGAGGTCGATCTGGTCGGGAAGGCGTTGGAAGAAGCGAATCAAAAGATCGTCTCGGCCAACATTACGCTCAGGCGCGAAGTCGAAGCTGCCGTAACCGAGGTGCGGCTGGCGCAGCAACAGGCCGCGCGCAGTTTGAGGCTGGAGGCGCTCGGCCGCTTTACCGGCGGAGTCGCTCATGACGTCAACAACCTCCTGGGCGTGATCTCCAACAATCTCTACCTGTTGCAAAGGCGTATGGGCATCGGCAACGACGTGAGCGAAGTCGCCGCCATCCAACGCAGCGTGAAAGCGGGTAGCCACCTGACCGGCCGTTTGCTGGCTTTCTCGCGTTCCAAACCTCACCATCCCGAACGAATTTATCTGGATGTATGGTTGCCCGCGGCCATGTCTTTCATTTCGTCGGCCATACCGACCTACGTGCGTACCGAACTCAAGGTACCGGCCGGCTTGCCGCCGATCAGCGCGGATACCTTCGAGCTCGAGCTGGCGCTGGTCAACCTCGCGGTGAATGCCTCCGACGCAATGCCCAATGGGGGTAGCCTGATGATCGAAGCGTTTCTCGACAGCGGCACGCCGCACGATGGCCGGGCGGCGAAACCGTACGTCTGTATCGAGGTCAGCGATTCGGGTGAGGGCATTGCGCCCGAGGTTTTGGAAAAAGTATTTGAGCCTTTCTTTACGACGAAGGAATTCGGCAAGGGAACGGGTCTGGGCTTGAGCCAGGTTTATGGCTTTTGCACCCAACTCGGTGGGAGTGCCCGAATCAACAGCGTGCTTGGCAAGGGAACTCGGGTTTCGATGCTGTTTCCGGTCGCGTTGTCCGATGCGGGGTCGGTCGCGGCCGCCACTTCGGCTGCAGTCGGACTGTCTGCGACGGCGCGCATTTTATATGTCGAGGACAACGTCGAATTGGCCGAGGCGACGCGCGCGGTTCTAGAGACCTTCGGTTACGAGGTCGAATTGGCTTGTGATGCATCGCACGGGCTGGAACAGCTGGCGCGCAGCCGATTCAATCTGGTGCTGTCCGATGTCGCGATGCCCGGTGCGCTGGATGGCATTGCGTTCGCAGCCATGGTAACCCGCGATTTTCCGGGGCTACCGGTGATCCTCGTGACGGGCTACGCCAAGGAGCTGGGCTTGGCCATGCAAGCGGGGTTTCGCGTGCTCGAAAAGCCGTGCTCGCCCGAGCATCTTGTCGAAGCGATCGCGCAGGCGCTGGCCGAGCAGCGGGTGTGAATGTGGGGGGATTGCGGTATTGCGCGTGCACTCCGCGGGGGCCAAGCCGGGGCCGCATCGGGGCTACGGGTATAAGCAAATACGTCGGCGCCGATAGAGCAGGCCCGGGAGGCCCGGTGGCTCGTTGCTTTACCGGCCGCTACGCTTCAATTCTGTTGCGGGCTATTCATCGACGTACTTGCCAAAGCCGAGGCGCCACCTTTTTGCGCTTCCTCATCGGCGCGCATTTGGCAAGCCAGGGTCATGCCGGGATAGCTCGATTCGGTATAGCAACTCGGGTCTTGGGTCGCTTTTTCCGATGCGGCCAGTTCCTGATAAACCTCGGCGCGGGTTTTCTCTTGTGAAAATGCCAGCGTCGAATTCAGAGCGGCGGCGGAGAGCAAAAGCAGAGCGATTTTTTTCATGGCGGATCCCAAAGTGGTTGGTGCAACTCACACTAAGGGTATACACGCGTTTTACTAGGGTATTCCATAATATCGTTAACACTAATATTACGAATTGTTGCTCGGCAGCGTCCCTATTGCGTCGTACTGGGGCTGCTGGCGGGGCCGTTGCTGTTCACCACGTCGGTCAGTTGCGCATACACATCATGCGCGAGACCAAGCAGGGTGTCGCGATCGATACCCCCCGAAACCGCATAGCCGATATCGCCATCGACCCAATAGAACACATTGACCGGACCGTCTTGGTACAAGCGGAACGCGGTGGTGTTGGTCGCCACTTTCCTGCGCGAGATGCACAGCGTGATGCGCTCGCCGCGCGCATCGTTGTACATGAATTGCGCAATCGGCCCGTCGGTGCCCGGCAGCAGGCGACCGCCGATCAGCTGGAACCCGCTAGCCGCAAGCGAAGGCGGTTTGACGTTCATGCCGATTCTGCCCGACAGCCAGGTCACCAGCTCCTGTTCCCGGTCCCGGCCAATTTCGACCGGGTGCTGGGTATCAGGGCTATAGACGACGTGCGCGACTGCCGCCTGCTGGGCGAAGTTGGTCACATTGTCGGTATAGCTCGCCGGCGTGAAATTGCCAGTGTCTGCCCCGCGGCCCGACCAGTTATCGCCGTGGTGCTGCAGCGCGCTGTAGCCTATGCCCACACCGATGCCCATCGCCAAAGTGGCGGCCATGCCGGCAAACTGCGGCCAGTTGGCGGCTGCGCGCCACCACGAACGACGCACCTTGGGTTTGAGCCGCGCGGGCACGGGTTCGCTGAGCACGCGGTCGTACCGGTCGTGCAGCATGTTGTTGAGCGAAAAATAATCGCTGACCGTGGCGGCGAGCGCTGGGTCTTTTTCCAGCATCTCGTCGACAAGTTCCCGCCGCTCTTCGGGCAGAGTGCCATCGACATAGGCGTGTATTTCTTGATCGCTGATCGAGGGGCGCGGTTCGTTCATTTGACCACCGTTAATTTTGCGCTGGTTTCGGACCCGCCTGCCATTAAAGCGCGCAATCGCTCTCGACCTCGGGAAAGCCGCGACATGACCGTCCCGATCGGAACGTCGAGCGCGAGCGCGACTTCCGCATAACTCATTTCTTCAAGGCCAACCAGCAGCACAACCTGCCTTTGATCTACGGGAAGGCGCTGCAAGGCGTAGTCGAGGTCGCGGACTTCCAACGAAGGAAGCTGGTTGCCTTGCGTGGCCAGATCGCGCAGCGGTGCGCTCTCGTCATCGACAGACAGATGCACGGCACGCGATGAAGATTTACGCACCTGATTCGCGAAAACGTTGTGCATTACGGTAAATAACCACGCGCGCATATCGGTTCCCGCGTTAAACAGCGAGAGTCGACCGAGGGCGCGCTCGACGGTATCCTGCACCAAATCGTCCGCGAGCTCGCGATTGCTGACCAAGGCTCGTGCATAGCGCCTCAGACGCGGCAAATGCTCTAGTAACTCGTCCTGCATGTTCATCGCGGCTTCCCAAGAGATGGCGATCCGCCTCTGTGAAACTGATTTTACGGCTTACCGAGGCGCGGTGATACAGGAGCGAACATAGTCCGCGCCGCTTTATTCCCGGGGGGCGAAAATTTATGCGGGGTGCCGGTAACGGAGCCGGCCGCCAGCTTAGCGTGACCCGCCCGTCTCAGCCAGACTGGGCGGGCTGCCAGCCGTGAAAGCCGGACCGAATTAATTGCGATTTTCGTGGAATAGAAACGCTCCCACGCTGTTTGCACTGGTATTCCCATTTACAGCGGTGCCCCATGCGCGATTCCGAGCGGAAACCAGGCGCGAACCTGTCCGAATTAGATATTCAGGCCTTTGTCGATGGCGCTGCCGGGGCGCCGTTGGCGGATCGTGTCGGCCGTTATCTGGGCGGCGCGCCCGACGAGGCGCAGCGGGTGGCTTTTTACCGTCAACTCAATGCCCAACTGCGTACCGGTTTTCCCGATTTGGCGGTAGAGCAGCCATCCGGTCGCCTCGAACAGGCGCTGGAAACGGCGCGGTGGCAACGCGGGCGGCTGTTGGTGCTAGTGGCTGCCATCCTGCTGGCCGCGTGCGCGCTACTGGCCGGTTCGCTGCTTTCCGGCGCACCGGACAAACTGCTGGTTTCCACAGGCGTCACGGCGCTCGGGCAGGTTGCGGCCACGGAGCGTGTCAGTGCGTCGACCTGCAATACGGCTAACCCGCCCTGCCCAAATATTGCGCAAGCAGCGCCGAATCTTGCCCAGACAGGGTTTCGGATGAGTGCTCGCACGACGCTACCGTTGCGTTTCCTGCTCACGGCCCAAGAGACTGTGTATCGCAATGCAGCGGGCCAGCCGGCCGTTCTGCTCAGCGTGCCTGACCGAGGCGCCGCCGACCAGCCTCAGTGGCAGGCCAGACGTATCGGAGAAATCCGTGTGTTGAGTTGGACGCGCAAGGGCATGCGTTACATGCTGATCGGAAATGCGGGTACCCATGGCTTGATGAAAGCCGCCGATCTCGCGTCTGCCCAGCGATAAATCCGCGTGGGCCGCCGCGCTCGAAAAGCGGATTTTGGGCCGGTAGAAAAATCAGAGTTGACGAGGTAGAACGATCGTTCTACCATTCACCCGTGCGCTACCTGTCGGGCGGATAGTGCATGTCCCCAGCCACGGTATGTTCCCAACCACCGGGTTTTCCCAACCGTATTTCCCAACATTAAGGTCCAAAAATGGAAAACGAAGCGCGTCCGCCATTTCCTCCCTTCGATCGCGAAAGCGCCATCCAGAAAGTACGGATGGCCGAAGATGGCTGGAATACTCGCAATCCCGAGCGTGTGTCGCTGGCTTACACGACCGACAGCCGCTGGCGCAACCGCGCTGAATTCGTCACTGGCCGCGAACAGATTGTCGCGCTGCTCACGCGTAAATGGTCGCGAGAGCTCGACTACCGTCTCATCAAGGAATTGTGGGCGTTCGCGGGCAACCGCATTGCGGTGCGTTTCGCTTACGAGTGGCACGACGACGCTCAAAACTGGTTCCGCTCCTACGGCAACGAAAATTGGGAATTCAATGAACAGGGCTTGATGGCGGTCCGTCACGCCAGCATCAACGACCTGCCGATTCGAGAGGCCGACCGCTTGTTCCACTGGCCTTTGGGTCGTCGTCCCGACGATCACGCGAGTTTGAGCGAACTCGGCCTGTGAGCCGGGCGGCCCGCTGCATCGAGATCGGCAAATGGTACGATGCATTTCTTTGGGTACCTTCATGACCGACTCTCCTGCTCCTGGGCCGCGCGAGCGGCTGCTCGAAGCCGCCGAGCAACTGATTTATTCCGCAAGCATCCACAGTACCGGTGTCGACGCGATCGTTCGACAATCCGGTACGGCGCGCAAAAGTTTCTATGCTTACTTCTCGTCCAAGGATGAGCTGATCGCCGCAGCGCTACAGCGTCGCGACGAACGCTGGATGAACTGGTTCGAGCAAGGCACACGCGCTTGCGCTACGGCGCCCGCCGACCAGCTACTCGGCATGTTCGACGTACTGCACGAATGGTTCAGCAGCGATAATTTCCACGGCTGTGCGTTTCTGAATGCGGCCGGCGAGATCAAGCGCCACGATCACGATATTTTCCGGGTGTCGCGGCTGCACAAGGAGCGGTTGCTCGCGTTTATCGAAGAGCGCTGCCGTGCTGCGGGGAGCTTTGCTGAGCCGGTGTCGCTGGCGCGGCAATTGTTGATTTTGCTCGATGGCGCGATTGCCGTCGCATTGGTGAGCGCAGAGCCCCGCGCCGCATACGACGCACAGCGTGCGGCGCAGGCTGTGCTGGCGGCGCACGCCGCAGCGTAAATGCGCCGGGAAGCGCGCCGCATGATGGACACCGGGAGAACGCCGGGACGCTTGCAACGCCGTGGACGCGGGCACGCGTGCCGCGTCAGGGCTCCTTTTGCAAGGACATATTCGGATGCGGGATCGGTAGTATCGCCGCCGGGCTGGACCCAAGCTGATCGGGCGATGCAGATGCGGCAGGGGCCGGCAACGGCCCCCCGATTGCAAGTCGCATCGCCGCGATTTGCTGCTGCTGCTCGACGACGATTTGCTGCGCGATGCGGCGCAATTGTTCGTTATGCCCGTAACGCAGTTCCGCTTTCGCCATATCGATCGCACCCTGGTGGTGCGGCGTCATCATTGCGACAAAATCGCGATCGATGTCGCCGGAGGGTTGGATCGCCATGCCCTCCATCATCTTGCTCATGGCGACGTTGTTTAGGGACATGAACGCTTGTTCGTCGCTGCTTTGTGCCTGACACGCCGGGCTGAAGGCGCTCGCGGCGCTGCCCAGGCAGACGGTCAACAGCAGGGTGCGTGACAGAGAGGAGATGTGGTACATGGAATACCCTCGCACGATCAGGGGAGTTGCTCAGTGATGCACCTCGCGCGCCCCGCTTGTTGAATGGCATGCCCGAGCGGGCGATGCCATGTCCAGCCGATCACTCGAATGTGCCGAGATAATCCATCTTGCCGACCGGCACGCCGCTGTGGCGCAAGATGTCATAGGCGGTGGTGACGTGAAAGTAGAAATTCGGCAATGCGAAATTCAGTAAATAGTCGTCGCCACGAAAAGTCATTTTGGCGCCCAGGTTGATTTCGATGGTGCGTGTAGCACTACCGTCGATCTGTTCGGCGCTGACGCTCTCTAGAAAACGTCGAGTCTTGACGATGCGTTCCTGCAGATCGGCGAACGTGGTTTCGTCATCGGCAAAACTCGGATTCTCGATTCCAGCGAGCCGCGCCGCGGCCCCTTTGGCGCTATCGCTAGCGCGCTGTATCTGCCCGGCGAGCGTGAGCATGTCGGGCGCCAGGCGCGCGTTGACGAGCCCGGCTGGGTCGATATTGCCGGCGGCAGCGTGCGCCGAGGCTTTCTCGAGTATGGCCGAGAGATTATTTAGCGACCGGGTCAGGACGGGAATGGAAGCACGATACATCGAGACTGACATGGCAATTTTCCAAAAGAGTTGAATCGGGACGACGGTCGATCAGCCTTTGCATCCGCACCCGTCGGGCATCGCACGGCCCAAGTGCGCGCGCGAGCGCAGGCTCACGGCCAGCCGCCGCAACGGCGTATAGGCGAACAGTCGTATGGATAGTCGCATAACCCCACGGTACACAAAACGTGCCCCTTTCGCCACTACCACCAGCGTTATTTGCCCCAGGCTGAAATCGAGCGTCACCATCAGATGCGTCAGTACGAGCAAAGGCAATATCAAGGCAGGCCGATACAACACTCGTACGACCAAGGTTTTCATGTTGAACTCCGCTGCGCTATCGGGTGCTACTCACTATAAAAGCGGGCTCGCATCAGAAATTTCGATGAGGCGAGTGTAGAGGTCGAGGGTGGCGGGATAAAGACCGGGGCGCCGAAAACACTGTTTGCTCGCGGCGAACAATCGACACGTATTAAGCCTTCCGTTTGCGTTCGCATTTGTGCGACGGCGGGTGACAACGCGGCTCGATGTCACGCGTGCGGCACTCGCAATGGCCGTCGCGCCACGAGCCGCTGCGGGTTGCGTGTGATTTTTGGCTTTAATGGGAAACGCTATAAAGCCCTATAATCGATCCGGAGAATTCGGCAAAAGCTAACAATGCCAAGCACAATGGCGTGCGCGTGGCTTATCGAGTTGCACGCGGGCATGAGTGGGGCGAGTGGCATGAGTGGCGCAGGTGGCATAAGCGCGCGCGGCAGGGGCAAAAAGCCCGGGGGTTAAGAACTATGGATCGATTTCAGGCAATGCAGGTGTTTGTTCGAGTGGTGGACAGCAGCAGTTTTTCAAAAGCTGCGGACACGCTCGATATGCCACGAGCGTCGGTGACGACGGTCATTCAAAATCTCGAGGCTTTGCTAGGCGTGCGCCTGTTGCACCGCACGACGCGCCGCCTCAACCTTACCCCGGAGGGCGCCGCCTACTATGAGCGGTGCGTGCGCATACTCGCGGACGTTGAAGAGACCGAGTCGTCGCTGGCCTATGGAAGCCGGCCGCCGCATGGCAAATTGCGCGTGGACATGCCGGGCTCGATCGGTCGCCTGCTGCTGTTGCCCGCCTTGACCGATTTTCGTACCCGCTATCCGGACATCGATCTGATGATAGGTCTGGGCGACAAGCCGGTCGATCTGATCCAGGAAGGTGTCGATTGTGTAATCCGGGTCGGCTCGCTGGAAGATTCCAGTCTGGTGGCGCGCCGTGTGGGCGCATTTCGCACAGTGACCTGTGCAACGCCGGCTTACTTCGCCAAATTCGGCGAACCGCTGAACGTGGCGGATCTCGAGCAGCATGTCGCGATCAATTACTTTCACAGCCGTACTGGTCGCACGCGTGGTTTCGAATTCACGGTCGACGGCAAACCCGTTGAAGTCAAAATGACGGGCATGGTGGCCCTCAACGATGCGGACGCTTACCTGACCTGCGGGCTTGAAGGGCTGGGTCTGATTCAGTTGGCCAGCTTCATGGTGTTGCCGCACTTGCGCTCCGGCCGGCTCAAGGAAGTGCTTGCGCAGTGGCGGCCCACGCCGATACCCATCTCCGCCGTCTATCCGCATAACCGCCATTTGTCGCCCAAGGTGCGCGTGTTTGTCGACTGGGTTGCCGAAGTGTTCGAGGGATGTCCGTTGTTGTCGGGGCGCGAGGACGCGGAGAAAGCCTGCATGCCTACGGTGGCGCCCGATGCGTCGGACCGGCATGGCATCGCTGTAGTAGCGGGGGAAGTCGCTACTGTGCTGTAACCCGAAGCGACTGAGTTCCGAGGCGATATCAATTAGAAAAAGAGGAAAGATAATGGATGTATTTGGTGCAATGAAGGTCTTTGTCCGGGTGGTCGAATCCGGTAGTTTTACCAAAGCCGCCGATGTGCTCCAGCTTCCCCCGCCCAGCGTTTCTCGCACTGTACAAGTGCTGGAGGAGCATCTGGGCACTCGCCTGCTCAACCGAACCACCCGCAGGATCAGCATCACAGAAGACGGCCAGATTTACTACGAGCGCTGCGTGAAGGTACTGGGCGACGTCGACGATATGGAAGCCTCGTTATCGAGCGCGAAGATCAGCCCACGCGGAAAAATCAAAGTCAGCCTGCCGGCGTTGATGGCCAACACCATCATCATTCCCGCTTTGCCGGAGTTCCTGAATGCTTATCCGGAGATCGAAGTGGAGATGGCGCTCACCGACCGGCAGATCGATATTGTCGAAGAGGGCGTGGATTGCGTCATTCGTGTGGGCGAGCTGGCGGACTCCGGGCTGATTGCCAAGCGCATCGGGAGTTTTACCGGCGTGATCGTGGCCGCACCCTCGTATCTCAAGAAATATGGTGTGCCGACCACGCTGGACGATTTGAAAAACCATATCGCCGTGAATTACGTTTCGAGCACTTCAGGGCGTGTCCAGGCCTGGGATTTCATGGTCGACGGCAAGATCGAGTCGATCTACATGAAGGGGCAAGTCGCGCTCAGCGATGCGAATTGCTACCTGGCCTGCGGCATCGCCGGGCTGGGCATCATGAAGGGGTCGCATTACTCGCTGGACCGATATATCAAGAGCGGCGAACTGTGCGAGATCCTCAAAGATTGTCTCTCGCCATCGCGACCGGTTTCGATCCTGTACCCGCCCAACCGGCATTTATCGCGCAAGCTACGGTTGTTCATCGACTGGATCACGGACGTGTACGCGCGAGTGCCGGCGTTACAGGCTAATCACTAACTGCGCACTATCTGCACGCCTTGCGGCAGCGACGATCTCGACGCTCGGCAACGACGCCGAGCGCGATTTCTGCCGGCAACCTAAGCGAGGCGGGTCGCAATCAAATGGTCTTGGTGGTCCGGCTTGTGCCCCGAGCCGTGTCGCGTTGCTGTGCGCGCGTCGCAATCGCCGCAAACAGCGCTTCGGTTTTCTCGCGCCGGCTCATCACGATCAGGCGTGCCACGTCGGTTTGCGAGACCGGTTGCAGCGCCCAGCGCAACGCCATCACCCAGCCCACCACCGTCCAGCCGAGCGCGAAATTAAACAACGCCAGCGTCAGCGTATCGGCGCGTTTACGGTCGTCGGCAATCAACGCCGGAAGCAGGTACAGGGCCACAGCCGCCAAAAGCACACCGGTCAAATACAGGGTATGTATCATTTTATCGTCCTAAAAACGAAGTCAGCGCCGAACACAAAGCGTCTATCGCATTGCGTTAGCAGTTGATGCATCTTAGGACGATGAAGGTGCCGGATAAACCCGATTAAGCGGAACAGTCTATTAGGATTGTGCGAATAATAGACGTCGTACCCATGCCATGACTAATCCGAAGGTCCGGGCGCCAACACTTCGCGCGTGCCGCCGCTGGACATTGCCGACACGAGCCCCGCGCTTTCCATTTGTTCCACCAGGCGCGCCGCCCGGTTATAGCCGATGCGAAACTGGCGTTGCACCGAAGAAATCGACGCACGGCGGGCGCGCACGACAAACGTCACG
>Ga0302220_10003112_pt1 | contig 11676 bp, 9 predicted proteins | sample II_Palsa_E1_3_FD_194572 | JGI IMG/M metagenome (GOLD analysis project Ga0302220, IMG submission 194572) | Peat permafrost microbial communities from Stordalen Mire near Abisko, Sweden - II_Palsa_E1_3 | ecosystem: Environmental > Terrestrial > Soil > Palsa > Peat permafrost | place: Sweden... | reverse complement strand
GCTCGACATGGAAGGAGCCGCGCAGGCGAATCACGTCCTCGGCGGTGTAAGTGCGCTTGACGCCTTTCCAGCGCGGGTCTTCGTTCCATTGTTGTTGCAATTGAGCGGCTTCTTGTTGGCGGGTCATAGCAATCTCCTAGGGACTGAAAAAAACAAGGGTAAAAAGATCGGTCGATGAGGCGGTCGTTCGTCGGAGCGGGGTAGTGTCCCTAACGCCGCGAACTCTTATATAAGAGTCTAGGGAAAGAAAACGCGTCGATACAGGCCGAAATTTAGTTTTTTGTAAAAAAATAATCTTTTATAAACAATAAATTAGAGTGAAATTTTGCAATGCGGAAAGTCTTCTCTTGATCCGCAACACCTTTCGTTGTGCCATGCAGCAGGATTTTTTACGCCATGCAATATTTTTCCGCATTATGAAATTTATCTCTATGTGAAAAATTGACCATTTGGCGGCGAGCGCACAAAAAAAACCCTCGCTTAGGGCGAGGGCTAAAGAGACGCTACTACGAGAGATACAACTACACACTACGAACTACAAGATACGCATTACCGCAGCAGACAATCGTGCGCACTCAATCGGCGCGCAATCGGTTGGGGTTCAGAACTTGTGACGTATGCCAACTCGCGCCACGGCCTGGTGATTGTTCGCAGAGGGGGTCAACCCAGCGATTGCGGCGACTGCCTTGCCACCGGTGGAGTCGTTGCCGAGTGCGGACTGATAAACACCCTGAACATAGACGTCCGTGCGTTTGGACATCGAATAATCCGCGCCGAGCGCGAACTGGTTATATTTCGCGCTACCGGTGCCGGCACCACCCGCGGTGTGAGCGCCGTCGCCCTTGGTGTAGTTATAGGCAACGCCCGCCACCAACGATGGGCTCAGCTGATAGCTGAAATTGGCTTCGATGCTGTTGAATTTGGCCGAGCCGGTGTACGCAGCGGGATTGGGACCGGAGGCAGTCTCTCCCAGGTTACCGAAACGCGTATTCGAATAAGTCACACCGACGGTGGCCGGACCGAACGCGTAAGAGGCGCCCGCGCCAATAACTTGATACGAACTGGCCGACGCATAGCCCGAATACACGGGCGAGGACAGGTTCGATCCACCGGTTGCATTGCCGTTCGGGTTGTCGCCGAAGAAGCTTTGGTTCGGATTCTTTGAGTTCAGGTAAGCCAGCGCCAGGTTCAGCGGGCCCTGCGAATAACCCATGCCGAACGAATACACCTGATTTTGCGAGAAGCTACCCGCTTTGCCGCCGAGGCTATACAGGCCCTCGAACGTCAAGCCGCCGTAGTTGACGCTCGTATACTTGATCGCATTGTTGACGCGAACCGAATTGTTGAAGTTATCAAGATCGCCGGGGTGGGCTGCGTAACCGCCTTCCCACTGGTCGCCTGCATTCAGCGGGCCAACAAGATCAACCACGGCGTCGTATTGCCGGCCGAGCGTGAGCGAGCCGTATTGAGCACTGTTCAGACCGACATAAGCTTGACGGCCGAATTCTGCGCCGCCCTGGCCGAATGCGCCGGTATTCAGGTCAAATCCATTCTCCAAGGTGAAAACCGCCTGCAGGCCGCCACCCAAATCTTCTGCGCCCTTCAAGCCCCAACGGCTACCCTGCATGACGCCCGATACGAGGGCATATTGCCGCCCGCCCTGACCCGGTGCAGTTTGCACGTTGCTAACGGCGTTCAAGCCTTCGTCAACAATGCCGTAGAGCGTGACGGAGCTTTGTGCCTGAGCAACGCTGGTGAAGGTCCCCAAAGCGGCTAGGGCGAGAAATGTCTTTTTCATATTGCAATCCATTTAGTTGTGCTATCAAATAAAACAACTTCGTTGACGCCGATTTCGTTGCTTTACGCGCCGTGCCCCACTAGCGGCTGAAACGCACTCTAGCAATACTTCTGAACCGCAAATGTACCCTCCGTCACAATAGGACCGACCCTATGTTGTGATTTCGTAAAAGTCAGTTCGACACGACCATTTGCGCAAGCGGTAGGCAAAAAAAACGCCGACGGTCAGGTCGGCGTTAGCGTGCTGCGGTTGCGCCGAAGCGCAACGATGCAATGCGTGTTAGTCAGTACGACGGCTCGGGCCACGACCCGCATCGGCTGAACGGCGTGCTGCATACCCGTCGCGCGATGCGCCCGAACCCGGCTTGCCCCAGCTACCGCGAGTACCGCCGGCGGGTTTGTTGGCGCCATAGCCTTTGCCGCCGCCTGCACCCGAACGCGGGCGCCCGGCGCTCGGACGGGCCGAACCCGGAGCCGGCGTGCGACGCGGTTCGAACCCTACCACCACGTTGACAGGCAACGGTTGGTGCGTGAAGCGCTCGATCCGTTTGACGGCCTGCATTTCAGCATGATGGACCAGGCTCACCGCCGAACCCGATCGACCGGCGCGGCCGGTACGACCGATGCGGTGAACGTAGTCTTCAGCAAACTTCGGCAGGTCATAGTTGAATACGTGCGTAATGCCGGGGATATCGATGCCGCGCGCCGCGACATCAGTTGCCACCAGAATGCGCACCTTGCGCTCGCGCAGGTCGCGAATCGTACGGTTGCGCGCGCCCTGGGGCAGGTCGCCATGCAGTGCCGCCGAGGCAAATCCGGCGTCGCTCAGACGGCCAGCGAGCTGGTCGGCATCGCTTTTGGTCGCCGTAAAGACGATCGCTTGATCCAGACCCTGGTCGGCCAGCAAATGCGTCAGCAACCGGTCCTTATGAGCACGGTCGTCAACCCAGTGCATCGATTGGGCGATGTTGGCACGTTGTTCCGGACGCTGCATGATTTCAATGCGCTCGGGATTGCGCAACAGGCGCTGCGTCAGCGAGCTGATCTTGCCGTCGATCGTGGCCGAGAACAACAAGGTCTGACGGCTTTGCGGCGTGGCCGCCACGATGGTTTCGATGTCGTCGATAAAACCCATGTCCAGCATGCGGTCGGCTTCGTCAAGCACCAGCATCGACAACTGCGACAGATCGATCTTGCCGCGTTCGAGGTGGTCCAACAAACGGCCCGGGGTGGCTACCAGGATTTCCGGATTCTTCGCCAACAACGTCAATTGTTGACGATACGGGACACCGCCGAGAATGCTGACGGTGCGCAGACGGCGCAAGTGCTTGCCGTAGGTTTCCGAAGCGGTCGTTACCTGCAGCGCCAGTTCACGAGTCGGCGTGAGCACCAGCAGCGCGGGGCGTGCAACCTGGAACGACGACGGACGGCGGCCATTGCCACTGTCGCGCGGTGCGCGGCTTTCGCCACCCGCCGCATTCTGCTTTTGCAACTGTGCGAAACGTTCGATGGCCGGCAGCATGAAGGCTGCGGTCTTACCCGAACCGGTCGGGCTCGAAACCAACAGGTCACGGCCTGCCAACGCTGCCGGGATGGCGCGTACTTGCACGGGCGTCGGAGTGGTGTAGCCGGTGGCGACCAGCGCGGAGACGATATCGCTCGAAAGGCCAAGCTCAGCGAACGTGGGGCCGCTCGGCGCTACCGCAGGTTCACCCGCGAGTGCGCTTGATAGCGATTGGACTGCGGGGGCGTCAGCCAGCTCGCCCGGAAGAATTTTTTGTGCCAATGCTGCAAGCGGATTGCTCGAATTCATGAAGCGTCCTTGGATAGGAGAAATAAGGCGTCGGCGCCAATCGGCATACCCAAGTCGTCGGATTCGGCAAAACAAATCGAAAAACGGGGCGCAACCCGCACTGCAAGGCAAGCGGATCTTCGTTAGATACTGTATCGGATGCAAGCAGGCCGGGTGAGGGCGCTGTCGCCAGCCTTAACGAAGTCGTTGTCGTGCACAGTGCGCGAGCAGGGCTGGAGCAGAAGGGGACAGTTTCTAAACTGGATTGGAGCAAAACGCAATCGTGCTGCCGGAAAATGCTTCCCAACAGCCGACGGAGTATAGCGTGTTTTGCTGCGCTGCGGCAAGTCTAATCTGGCTTAGGAGATATGCGAGCCTCGGATTCGTCCTGTTCTGTGGTGTGGCGGCGCAAAGAGCGGGCAAGTTGCGCCGGCGGGTCGTTTAAAACGGTGCGTTCCGATATCGACCGACTGCCGCGGCGCATTACAATAGCGCAATGAATCCTTCCTCCAACCCCGTGACCATCCCTTCCACGCGAGTGCGCAGTGAGCGCACCATCATCCTCGCACTCGATACCTCGACCGAATATTGTTCGGTTGCCTTGTTGGTGGCCCCGGCCGAGGCAGACCCTTTCCAGTCCTCGCTCCAGCCGCACGACGGCGCGAGCGGCGCCGGCGAGTGTGTTGTCTATTCCCGTCACGAACATACGGGGGCCGTGTCCAGCGCGCGCTTGCTGCCGTTGATCCAGAGCGTGATTGGCGAAGCAGGGGTTTGTCTGGCCGATTGCAGCGCGATCGCATTTGGCGCCGGTCCGGGCTCGTTCACGGGGCTGCGCACGGCTACCGGCGTGGCGCAGGGCCTGGCCTTCGGACTGGGTCTGCAGGTGGTGCCGGTCGGCACCCTGATGGCCTGCGCCGAAGCGGCACGTGTGGCCGACGCGCGGGCAACCTGCGTGGTCAGCGCACTCGATGCGCGCATGGATCAAGCGTACTGGGGGCTGTTCGACTGGCAGGCAGCGGCGCATGAGTCTGCCCCGATGGGCTGGTTGTGCGCGCCGGCCGCTGCACTCGACGCCCCGCAAGCGTTGCCGGTGCCGCCGCGCCCGTACACGCTGGCCGGCAACGCAGCGGCGGCATTTGGCGAACGGCTGTCGGTATGGGCGGGCGCGGCTCAGGTGGCCGCGCATGCATTGCCCAATGCCGTGGCGATCGCCGCGCTGGGCTGGCGCGGCTGGAGCCGTGGCATGGCGCTCGATGCGGCACTGGCCGCACCGCTCTATGTGCGCGACAACGTCGCGCAAACCACTCACGAGCGCGAAGCGGCGCGCGCTAGTAAAGAGGCCGAAAATGCGGCTGCCGAAGCGGCGGCGCACGCGACCCCAGCGGTCTCGCATGGAGTGACACGCGCATGAACGTGTCGTCCGACTCGATGCCGGACCCAATGCCGGGTTCCAGCATGCCCACGCAGCACGGACATGCCGGGCTCACCGTGCAGTTGAGCACGATGAGCATGGCCGACCTCGACGAAGTTGCCGAGATTGAGCGGCATGCTTACGCCTACCCCTGGACCCGCGGCAATTTCGAAGATTCGCTGGGCAGCGGCTATACAGGACTGTGCATCCGTGACGGCAGCGGTCATCTGTTGGGATACAGCGTATTGATGCCGGTCGTGGACGAAGCGCATCTGCTAAATTTCTGTGTGGCGCCAACCTGGCAACGCCGCGGCCTGGGCGCACGCTTGCTGAACTGGTCGATAGAAACGGCGCGCGGCAGCGGCTTCAGTGCCTTGCTGCTCGAAGTGCGTCCCAGCAACGAAAACGCGCTGCGGTTGTACGAGCGGTTTGGCTTCGAGCTGATCGGTCGCCGTAAAAATTATTACCCAGCGCCGCAGCGCGGCCGCGAAGACGCATTGGTTATGCGGCTCAAGTGGCCGTCCCATTTTCCATCGGAGACATCGCATGGCGCGATCTGACCGTATTCTCGACGAGCTTGGGCTTGGGCCTGTCTGGGTCACCCGCGTTGCCGGCACACCCGCCAATGTCCTGGGCGACGCGTCAGTGGCGCAGGCCGCTCCTGTGCCGAGAGAATCGGCGCCCGTCAAACGAAGCGCCGCGCTCATGACCGCTGGCGTACCCGCCGATGCACCCCATGGCGCGGGCGCAGTCGAATCGATCGCGCTCGACGCCTTGGCGACGAGTATGCCGGCGGGTGCGCCCGTCGTCCCTATCGAGGCACCGGGTCACACACCGATAGCGTTGCCGCCGGTGGAGCAACTTGACTGGCCGGCGCTTGCCGAGCGCGTGTCGCACTGCACTTCGTGCAAGCTATGCGAGAAACGGACGCAGACGGTCTTCGGTGTGGGCGACCCCAATGCCGACTGGATGTTGATAGGCGAAGCGCCAGGCGAAACTGAAGACAAGCAGGGCGAACCCTTTGTCGGCCAAGCGGGCAAACTGCTCGACAACATGCTGCGCTCGCTGGGAATGCAGCGGGGACAAGACGTGTATATCGCCAACGTCATCAAATGCCGTCCGCCCAACAACCGTAACCCCGAGCCCGAGGAAGTCGCACGCTGCGAGCCCTACCTGCAGCGCCAGGTTGCGCTGGTGCAGCCGAAGCTGATCGTGGCCATGGGTCGATTTGCCGCGCAGAGCCTGCTCAAAACCACCGCCAGCATTGCGTCGCTGCGCGGGCGTCTGCATGAATACCAGAACGTCCCCGTCATCGTCACCTACCATCCCGCGTATTTGCTGCGCAGCCTGCCCGACAAGGCCAAAGCCTGGAGCGACCTGTGCATGGCAAAGGCCACTTACGAGAAACTACGCGGTTGAGCATGAGCCGCCTTTACGATGAACTGCTCGCTACGCTGACCGACCCAGCGGTGCGGGATCTGGCGTGGCTGTTGACCTCGCCCGGCTTGTTGCGCGCACAGCAGTCTTCGATCAGGCAGGCGCAATGGGATACGCAGCAGATGGTCGAGATCCGGCAGTGGTTGTGTGAGCTCGACCGGGAGCCCGCCGCGCTGCATGCCGAATTGCTGCGTTTGCCACAAAAGCGGCTCGGCCACTATGCCGAACAATTGCTCGCTTATTTTCTGGTCCACGGCAAGGTCGGCCGCTTGATCGCAGCCAACCTCGCTGTGCGGCATGGCAATCGGACGCTGGGCGAATGTGACTTTCTGCTCAGCGCTCCCGATGGCGCTCTCGTGCACTGGGAACTGGCAGTCAAATGCTATCTCTACGCCGGAGCACGTTTGGCGGATGACTCTGTCGATGAATCGGGCAGTGCCACGCCCTACGCGCCCTACGCGGAGTTGGCCCAGTATGTCGGTCCCGATTTGACAGATCGCTTCGATCGCAAGCTCAGCCATATGGTGGATCACCAACTGCCGCTATCCGCGCGGCCTGAATTTGCCGCACAGATCGATGCCGGTCCGTGGCGACCCGAGCTGTTTTTAAAGGGGTGGCTGTTCTACCCGTTGGCTCAACCGGCCAGTGAGTCGCACCAATGGGTCGAACCGCGGCATCTGCGCGGCTGGTGGGTGACGCCTCAAGCGTGGCGCGAGCAGCGCTCGATGCTCGCGGCACAAGGCTGGCTGGTGCTGTCCCGGCGTTCGTGGCTGGCGCCGCGACAGGCCCATACGGACGCCTCGATACTGGACGACGCGGCGCTGGATGCTTTTCTTGCCGCCCAATTTGCGCCGATGCCAGTGCAGGTAGACGATGTCGATGACGATGAAAACGACGCCACGGTCTTGCGCAATTTGACCAGTCCGGTGCTGATCGCCGCGATGGTCAGAAACGGTGATGGTTGGCAGGAGCGCTCGCGCGGTTTCGTGGTCGAGCCGCAGTGGGTCGCGCGGGCGGTCAGTTTTGCAGCGAGCGAACCCGGCAGTCAGCCACGCGGGTAGGTGAGGTGAGGTACGGTGAGGTGCGGTACGGTACGGTGCGGATAAGCAGCGGCAGCGCAAGCAATACCCCTGAACGCCAGATACCGTTCGCGCTACCACCAGCGATGAAAGTGATGGACCGGTCCGATGCCGTGGCCTACCGAAAGCCGTGCGCTTTGAACCAGGGCCTGCGTCAGATAAATCTTCGCGTCGCTCACCGCCTGCGCAAGCTGGCTGCGTTGAGGCGCCAAAGCAGCGATCGCGGCCGACAGGGTACAACCGGTGCCATGCGTATTGACCACCTGCACGCGTGCCACGTTCAAGCGTTGCGACCCATCTGCCTGGACCAGCCAGTCGGGGCTTTGCGTTCCGCCCAAATGGCCGCCTTTCATCAAAACGGCACGAGCGCCCAATGCCCGCAGCGCTTCTCCTTGGCGCAACATGCCGTCCTCGTCATCGGCCAGCGGCATATCCAGCAGTGCGGCGGCTTCCGGCAGATTCGGCGTGACCAGATCGGCCAGCGGCAATAGCTCATCGCGCAGCGCGACTACCGCATCGGGCGACAATAGCGCGTGACCGCTTTTGGCGATCATCACCGTGTCGAGGATCACGCGCTTGGGCTGATAGCGGCGCAGGCTTTCGGCGACCGCTCGAACCGTCTCGGCGTTGGCGAGCATGCCGATCTTGACGGCGTCGATCTGGATATCTTCGAACACGGCGGCGAGTTGTGCCGCGACGAACTCGGGCGGCGTGATATGTATCGCCTGCACGCCGCGCGTGTTTTGCGCGGTCAGCGCGGTGATCACGCTGGCGCCGTAGACCCCCAGCGCCGAGAACGTCTTGAGGTCGGCCTGGATGCCGGCGCCGCCGCCCGAATCGGAGCCGGCGATGGTCAATACGTTTGCGATGCGATCAGCCATTTGAGTGCGAGCGTAGGGCGTAAGGTGCTTAACAGATCAGATTGACGCTGCGATGGGTTGCGAGGCTGCAAAGCCAACCACGGCAGCCACCTCAACCACCGCAGCGCTGGGCGCTATTGCGCTCAATGTTTTTGTTCGCCGATCAGTGCGATCGAATCGAATTCGCGCTGGTTGGCTTGGTGGCGCCGCATCACCAGCCACATCATCAGGCAAACAAACGTGCCGAACAGCACGATCACGAATTCGACGCGAACGTTGAGCCAAATCAGCACGGCGTAGAGACACAACATCACCAGCACCGAAAGATTCTCATTGAAATTCTGTACCGCGATCGAGTGCCCGGCTGAAAGCAACACATGGCCGCGATGTTGCAGCAACGCGTTCATCGGCACGACAAAATAACCGGACAGCGCGCCGACGAACATCAAGAACAAATAAGCGACGATCAAATACGCGGGCAGGTACATGTGGCCCATGTGCACACCGAAACCTTGCGGAAACAGCGAGCGAGCATAGAACGCCATCGCCATCACGCTCACGCCCATTACGATGCCCACCGGGAGCACGGACAGCGAGCGTTTCAAGGGCACGCGCGCCGCGGCTATCATCGCGCCCGCGGCAACCCCGACCGCCACGACGGCTTGAAGTATCGCGCCTTGCGACAGATTCATGCCGAGCGAATACTCGGCCCATTTCAGGACAATAAATTGCAGCGTCGCTCCAGCGCCCCAGAATAAGGTCGTCACCGCCAGCGATATCTGTCCCAGTTTGTCGTTCCACAGCGCGGTGAAGCAATCGGCGAAATCGGTGATCAGGCGGATGGGGTCGTGTTGCTGCTGCGGATAGCGAGCGCCGGTGTCGGGTATACCGAGATTGAAAAGCGCTGCGATCACATACACCACCATGATGATCACCATCGCCGCCTGGGCGGCAGTGTGAACGAACGGCAGCGAATAGCGCAATGTGTAGTGGGCGATATTGGGCGCGATGAGCGCACCGCCCATGACCGTGCCCAGGATGATGGAGCCCACCGTCGTGCCCTCGATCCAGCCATTGGCAGCCACCAGCCGTTCAGGCGGTAGCAGCTCGGTCAGAATGCCGTACTTCGCGGGCGAATAGGCGGCGGCGCCAAACCCCACGATGCCATAAGCGAGCAGCGGGTGCGCGCCGATCAACATCGTCATGCAGCCCAGCACCTTGATGGTATTGGTCATGAACATCACGCGGCCTTTCGGGCGCGAATCGGCGAAGGCGCCCACGAAGGCCGCCAGTACCACGTATGACAATACGAAAAAAAGCTTGAGCAGCGGAGTCATCCACTGCGGCGCGTGCAAATCCTTGAGCAAGGCGATGGCAGCAATCAGCAAGGCATTGTCGGCGAGCGACGAGAAAAACTGCGCCGCCATAATCGTGTAAAAACCTTTTTTCATCTGTTGCTATGCTTTCCTCGCGTGGGGTTCGGACGCCCATCGTTGAACGAGCTGCCCCTCTTGCTGAAATGGGTTGTGCGCTCGGCTTTATAACATGAAAATACCTGCTGCCGAATTAACACTAGCCTCGATCCTCCAGGTAATCAGGCAGTTCCTTGATATCGCCTCATGTTGCACTGCAGCGTCGGCCTCCGGCCAGCACTTTAAGTGCGGGCTAACGCGAGAGTATGGCCGAGATCCTGCGATAATCGCATTATGCAGGTCGTGAGCGTGCAGCGATACTGCTGGATCTTGCGTTGGATCCCGAGCAGGATCTTGCGCTGGATCCCGCGCTGGATCTCGAATAAACAAGTGCACCGCCCCAACCCGGTTGACCTCACACACTATGCCGCGCCCAATTTCTGCCGTCGTTCATACCGCCGCCCTGGCTAACAACCTTGCTGTGGCCCGGCGCTGTGCGCCTAACTCCAAGGTTTGGGCGATCGTCAAAGCGAACGCGTACGGACATGGTTTGGCGCGTGCCTTTCCTGGCTTGCGTGGCACCGACGGCTTTGGCTTGCTCGACCTCGATGAGGCGGTTCGACTGCGCGAATGTGGCTGGGCTGGACCGATTTTGCTGCTGGAAGGTTTTTTCCGGCCGGCCGATCTTGAAGTCGTCGAGCGCTACAGCCTGACGACCGCTGTGCATTGTGACGATCAATTGAAGATGATCGAGGTTGCGCGCGTGACCAAGCCCATCAACATCCAGCTCAAGATGAATACCGGCATGAACCGGCTAGGCTACACGCCAGAGCGTTTCAGGGCGGCCTGGGAGCGTGCGCGCAGTTGCTCCTGCATTGGCCAGATCACGTTGATGACGCATTTTTCCGACGCCGACGGCGAGCGCGCCGTGGCGCATCAAATGGCAGCGTTCGAGCGCGGCGCCGAAGGCATCGCGGGGGCGCGCAGTCTGGCGAATTCGGCGGCTACGCTGTGGCATCCGCAGACGCATTTCGACTGGGTACGTCCCGGCATTCTTCTGTATGGCGCCTCGCCTTCCGGGCAGGTCAGCGCGCTGCAAGGCATCGGTTTGCAACCGAGCATGACTTTGGCCAGTGAGATCATCGGTGTACAAAATCTGCGCGCTGGCGACACAGTGGGATATGGCTCGACCTTTACCGCGGAGGCCGCGATGCGCATCGGCGTGGTCGCTTGCGGTTACGCGGACGGTTATCCGAGGCATGCGCCGAACGGCACACCGGTGGTCGTCGACGGCGTGCGTACACGTATCGTCGGCAGAGTCTCCATGGACATGATCACGGTCGATTTGACACCCTGCCCAGGCGCCGGAGTCGGCACGGCGGTCGAACTGTGGGGCGCCGCCTTGCCGATCGACGACGTCGCCTTCGCCAGCGGCACGGTAGGCTATGAGCTGATGTGCGCGGTGGCGCCACGTGTTCCGATGCGGGCCGATTAAGACATGGCCAAAGTTGCGGTAGTCAAAACAAAAACGCTCTACAGTTGTACCGAATGTGGGGCGCAATCGCCAAAATGGCAGGGCCAGTGCCCCGCATGCAACGCCTGGAATACGTTGGTCGAAACCGCGGCGCAGACGCCGGGCGCGCATCGGTATCAAGCGCTGGCCGCCACGGCGCCGGTGCAGACGCTCGCGCAAATCGAGGCCGCCGACGTGCCGCGGTTTTCGACGGGCGTGGGCGAATTCGACCGGGTGTTGGGGGGTGGCCTGGTGCCGGGCGGCGTGGTGCTGATCGGCGGCGATCCGGGCATCGGCAAATCGACGTTGTTGCTGCAGTCGCTGGCCGAAATCGCTCGGTCTCGCCGCGCACTGTATGTCAGCGGCGAGGAGTCG
>Ga0302220_10003105_pt1 | contig 11689 bp, 7 predicted proteins | sample II_Palsa_E1_3_FD_194572 | JGI IMG/M metagenome (GOLD analysis project Ga0302220, IMG submission 194572) | Peat permafrost microbial communities from Stordalen Mire near Abisko, Sweden - II_Palsa_E1_3 | ecosystem: Environmental > Terrestrial > Soil > Palsa > Peat permafrost | place: Sweden... | reverse complement strand
GGCGCATTGAAGACGGGATCGCGGAAATGCTCATAGATCGTGACCAGCCGCCCCGGATCGCGGAAAGAAAGCGGACGGAGTAGAACCGACCGCACCACAGTGAACAGCGACGTCGCAGCGCCGATGCACAACGCAATCACGAGGACGGCAATCACTGAAAACCCAGGCGCCCGGAGTAGGGTGCGGATGCTGATCCTTAGATCTCGGAGAAGATTCTCCAACATGTTCCAACTCCAGACAGCGCGAGTGTGCTCGCGAATCAGAGTGGGATTGCCGAAGGCGCGCAGGGCGGCATAGCGGGCCTCTTCTGGTGACAGACCGTTCTCTTGTTGTTCTTCTGCTTCCAATTCCAGATCAGAACGCAACTCACGCTCCAGATCCGCATCCCTTTTCTTGATCTGCCACCATTTCATCTCAGTTCTCCTCAGTGGCAGGCCACATCACCCGTGCCACAGCGTCCGCCATCTGCTTCCACTGCGATTCTTCGAGCACGAGTTGCTTTTTGCCTTTATCCGTCAATCGGTAGTATTTGAATTCCCGATTGCGATCCGGGGCTGTCTCCCATTTGGAAACAACCCATCCTTTTTCTTCCAGACGGTGCAGCGCAGGATAAAGAGAGCCATGCTGCATTTGAAGGAAGTCGTTGGTGGTCCGCTGAATATGCTTGCCAATCTCATGACCATGCGCTGAACCATAAACAAGTGTTCGCAGAATGAGCATGTCCAGAGTTCCCTGGAGTACATTCGCGCGTTGCTGCGTATTCTTAGCCATGGTAGATATCCGACCCTCGATAGAAATTGATGGTAGACGTTCGACTACCAATTGGTCAAGGGTCAAATTACCATTTGAGAGACTTATCGTTGATAACCGACTGATCAAAAAGGAATGCATGATACCCCAGAATCTAGTTGTCAATATGGAATAATGAGGGGTTGACGTTGGTCCCCGGCTCTATGCCGTCGTCGATGGTTCTCCGTCCTTGCTTTTGCGCGGCAACGCGTCGAGGTGGACGTAGCGCCGGTCGTCAAACCGGGACAAGCAGGAAGAGAACCAGCAGAACTCACGATGCCATTGTTGCCACAATCCGAAAAAGAGGCTGGACACGGTCTCGCGTCAGATGCCAGTACTATCCGAGATCAGCTGAAACGGCTCCTTGCACACCCGCTATTCGCGAACAGCAAGCGCTATCCTGTATTTTTGGCTTACACCGTCGAGCAAACGTTGCTTGGCAATGCGAGCGAACTAAAGGAACGGACGATAGGTGTGGAGGCCTTTGGACGTGAGCCAAACTACGACGTTAACCTTGATCCAGTAGTCCGTACGACAGCAGCCGAAGTCCGTAAGAGGTTGATCCAGTACTACTACAACACGGATCATTTCGGAGAGCTGATAGTCGAACTCTCGGTAGGCTCATACGTTCCTTCGTTCCGGGATCCAACGGTCTCCGTGAACCTCGAATCCGGGTCGCTGGTCTCCCAGAGGAACGAGGCGACATCTCAGGATTCCCCCACAACCGGATTTAAATCTGCCGAGGCAGCCCCGCCTCCAACAGTGCTGACCAGGCATCGATGGATACCTATCGCAACATTATCGTTGTTGGCCCTTATCGCAGGATTCGGATTCGGCCGTATCCAAATCCCTCGGAAGCCGTCGAACCTAGAACGCTTTTGGGAACCGGTGACAGCGGCTTCAGGCAAGGTCACATACTGCCTGGGGCAACCGATAGATGCAGTCGACCGAGAGCGCACAACGCCAAACGGGATGCCCCTCTATGGCCGTCTCGATGTCTCGGACGTAATCACGTTGGCGCGATCCATTGTTCCTCTCGTCCCAAAGGGCGGCGATTTTCGCGTTGTTTCCGATTCAGAAATCGGCTATACGCAACTACGCGAAGGCCCCGTCGTGCTCATTGGTGCCTTCGATAACGTTTGGACCATGCGGATTACCCAAGATCTACCCTTCGGATTCGAGTACGACTCGCAGGTGCGAAGGCTCGTAGACCGCAAGAGTCCCGAGAAGAGGTTTTGGACTCTCCAATGGCAGGTGCCTTACACAAAGTTGGCAAAGGACTATGCCATTATCGCCAGGATTCATGACAGCGTGACGGGCCAGCCGGTCATTATCATTGCGGGAATTCTAGGGGAAGGTACCGAAGCTGCCAGCGAGGTAGTCTTTAAGCCTGCGTATCTCGATGAGATGTTGAAGAAAGCGCCTAAGAACTGGGACGAACTCAATCTGGAAGCGGTGATCGAAACAAATGTCATCGAAGGCCACGCAGGTCCTCCCACGGTGCTCGCTGTCGAGACCTGGCGGGTAGGTCACTAGCCTCTTCATCGACAGCGCTATGGCTCCACGGTCGCTGCGTCCGATCCCTCGAGGCGTGACTCACTAACTTTGCCGTATGATACGTGCCCTGTGACGGTCCGACCCTCTAACGGTAACTTCAAGATAAATATATGGTTGTTGGGATAGAACGGTGCTCCTACCTGTTGGAGCTTTTACATCACCTCATTCCCATCAGATTCTGCAATCGTAGTCGCCCTCCTCGCACCGCCGCGATGTTCTTCTGGCCTTGATTCTCGCCATCGCAGCATCGCCGGGGCGACCTGGAGACACGATGCAGAGATGCAAGTCGCAATTTCCTCTTTTAGTCGTTACAGCAGCCATCATTGGAGTCGGCATCGCGTCGGCTCAGGAAACTAGCCGGCCTTGGATGGATTCACACTTGTCTCCGGGCGAGCGCTCAGAGCTAGTCCTGAAACAACTTACTCTTGATGAAAAGTTGGCGCTGGTGCATGGCAACGGTATGTCAGGCGAGTCGCAGTGGCGGATGCCTCTAACGCCTCTTACCAACGGCGGCGCTGGTTACACCCAAGGTGTCGAGCGCCTGGGTATTCCTCCCCTGATCATCTCGGATGCCGGCTACGGTGTGAGAGCCAGCGGCGCAAATGGAAGATATTCGACGGCGATGCCTTCCAATCTGGGTGCAGCCTCGAGCTGGGATCCAGAGTCCGCTTGCCAATTCGGCGAAGTGATCGGCAACGAACTTCGGGCTCAAGGTTTCGATGTGACTCTGGGAGGCGGCGTAAACCTCACTCGCGAGCCCCGAAACGGGCGGACCTTCGAGTACGCGGGCGAAGATCCGCTTCTAGCCGGCACTCTCGTTGGAAACATGATGAAGTGCGAGCAGGATCAACACGTCATCGGTGATATCAAGCACTACGCAGTCAACGACCAGGAGACTGGGCGGTTCGTTGTGAATTCTGTGATCTCGAAACGCGCGATGCAGGAGTCCGATCTATTGGCCTTTCACATTGCGGTTTCTATCGCCAATCCTGGCGCCGTGATGTGCTCTTATAACCGAATTAATGGAGACTTCGGGTGTGAAAACTCCTACACGCTGCAGGATGTTCTCAAAAAGGAGTGGGGATTTAAGGGCTTCGTGATCTCGGATTGGGGGGGCACTCACAGTACAGAGAAGGCGTCCTCTGCCGGACTCGATCAAGAGCAGCCTATGGCCGACTATTTCGGCCTGAAGTTAAAGGAGGCGGTAGACGCAGGGAGAGTACCTCTGTCCGAGATTGATGACCATGCTCGCAGGGTCTTGTACGCGGAATTCTTAGCTGGAATCGTGGACGATCCTCCGCATAAGGGTGTGGTAAACGCCGAAAAAGGGCTTGAGGTTGCGCAGCGTATCGAAGAAAAGAGCATAGTTCTCCTAAAGAACAACCAGGCTGTGCTCCCAATCATTCCATCCAAGGTCCACAGCATTGCAATCATCGGCGGCCATGCGGATGTCGGAATGATCTCCGGTGGTGGTTCTGCACAAGTTGACCCGCCGGGCGGCAATGCCATTATGCCCCCTGGTAAAGGCGCAACGCATTGGCAGGACCATATCTGGTTTCCGACTTCCCCCTTACAGGCGCTGCGAGCGAAGTTGCCGAACACAACAATTGAATTTAATCCGGGAACGGATCTGCAGTCAGCGGCATCTTTGGCCAAGACCGCGGATGTGGCGATTGTCTTCGCCTATCAGTGGGAGTCCGAAGGTATGGACCTGCCGAATCTCTCGCTTCCGGACAACCAAGATGCGCTGATTGAGCAGGTAGCAACAGCCAATCCTCATACTATCGTTGTTCTTGAAACAGGGACAGCCGTTACTATGCCCTGGCTCGACAAGGTGGCCGGGGTTGTTGAGGCTTGGTATGCGGGCAGTGCCGGGCACAAGGCGTTAGCAAACATCCTTCTAGGAGACGTCAATCCGTCCGGCAAGCTGGCGATGACCTTCCCAAAGGGAGAGGTAGATCTTCCTCGCCCTTTAATCGCGCCCCTTCCTCCGAATGACGAAGAACAAGGACATTATGCTGTGAACTCCGAGACGCGCGCCTCCAGCTATGCCGTCCACTACGACGAAGGTTCAGAGGTCGGCTACAAGTGGTACGAAGCCCAGCATAAGCAACCGTTGTTTCCGTTCGGTTTTGGCCTTTCGTATACGTCCTACGCGTACTCCGGCCTAAGCGTCGATTCATCCGCGAAAACAGTCCGCTTTACAGTCAAAAACACGGGCAAAAGGACAGGGACTGAGATCGCGGAAGTCTACGCCACACTTCCCAAAGAAGCTGATGAATCGTTCAAACGCCTGGTCGGTTGGAAGCGTGTCACGCTTGCGCCCGGCGAGTCACAGGATGTCACCGTTGCTATCGATCCCCAGGAACTGCAGACCTTCGACGAATCGGAAAACACGTGGAAGATGACTAATGGCGAATATGGCATCCTGGTTGGACCGTCTTCAGAGAGCACCCCTCTGAGGGCGAGCCTTCGGATCCATTGAGATTGATCACTTGTCGAATCCACCGCGATGAACCTATGAGAACTGCAGCCTACGTGCGGTAACGGTTCATAAGCCAAGTTGAAGCTCGAAAGATAAGGAGACCTCTCAAATGAACGACGTATCAACTCTGGGGCAGACGGGCAGCGCAGTTCGAGCTGATCGGACAAGCACCGGGAAAGAACACTTTGAAGTGTTGGATGGATTGAGAGGGAGTGCGGCCATCCTGATTGTTATCTTTCACGTCTTCAATTACTCATTCGGCTGGGATACTCCTCTGAGCCTGATGCACCACGCCTATCTGGCAGTCGATTTCTTCTTCGGGCTCTCCGGTTTTGTAGTCGCCTATGCCTACGATGACCGATGGACACGAATGTCTACCCTCCAATTCTTTCGCATCCGGCTCATTCGGCTTCATCCGCTGGTGTTGGTGGGCGCAACCTTTGGCCTTCTCGGCTATCTTCTCGATCCCTTCGGCAAGGGGATAAACCATACCTCAACGCCGATGTTACTGCTGGCCTATGTGACTTCACTTCTCCTGTTACCTTCCCCTCCAGTTGGGGGCCGACAGAACGAAAGCCAGGCACTCAACGGGCCAGCGTGGTCCCTCATGCAGGAGTATCTCGGAAATATCGCGTACGCTCTGATTCTCCGCCGGCTGCGTGCGCTCACGCTTGGAATCATCTTCGGAGTTTCCGGGTTGCTGCTCATATGGGTTGCGAATATGAAAGGTTCGATGGATGGAGGCTGGGGATACCCGGATATCTGGATGGCACCCCTGCGGCTGACCGTTTCTTTCGTGATGGGGCTCTGGCTATACCGTATTCAGGGTCGCATCCGCCGCCCCAAAATCGGACTCCTGGTTCTTTCGATTCTTCTTGTGGTCATCTTTCAGGCGCCGAAGTTTCCCAACGCAGGCGGCCTTTCTTTCAATGGTCTCTACGATGCTGCGTGCGTGCTGTTCTTATTCCCGCTTATCATCATCTGTGGCGCGCACTCTAATGCTGGTGCAGGAATGATGCGGCTCTGCAAGTTCAGCGGCAGGCTCTCTTATCCCCTCTACATCACGCATATCCCGTTCGTATATATCATTGCGAACTTCGCTCATACGAAACATCCAGCCAAGTCCGTGCTGTTGACTTGGATCTTCCTGCTTCTGCCATTCGTGGTCGGCCTGGCATGGCTGGTCCTTAAGTATTTCGATGAGCCTGTTCGTGCATGGCTGACCCGCCGCTACGGCATAAAGCGGGCAGCAGCATAAAGCGCGACATGATCGCAGCAGAGAAGCCGATTCATTTTCAAAAACGGAGGACGAAAAACATGATGTTGAAGAGGTATTCTGCAATCGCTCTTTTAGGGACCGCACTCTCTGGTGTCGTTGCTACCGGGGCACAGACAAGTCCCTTCAGTGCCGAGGCCAAACAGAAGGCCGAGTCTCTCCTGAAGCAAATGACTCTCGACGAGAAGGTCGGTCAACTCAATGAATCGTCCGGTTTGGTGGCGCCTGGCATCGCTAAAGAGAAACCAGATGATCTGATTGCCAAAGGCGGGGTGGGCTCGATCCTTTGGCAGATGGACGTCAAGGAGATCAATCGCCTTCAGCATATCGCGGTCGAAAAGTCGCGTCTTCATATTCCAATCATCTTTGGTTTTGACGTGATTCATGGATATCGAACTGTCTTTCCAGTACCGCTGGCGATGGCATCTTCGTGGGACCCATCGGTCGAAGAGCAGGCACAACATCTGGCGGCACAGGATGCACGCGCTGCCGGGATTGATTGGACTTTTACGCCGATGGTCGACATTGCGCGTGACGCTCGGTGGGGTCGCATCGTGGAAGGTGCCGGAGAAGATCCAGTGCTTGGTTCCGCAATGGCACAAGCACAGGTCCGCGGATTCCAAGGCGCGAAGCTTGGACACGACAGCGTGCTGGTGACCGTCAAGCATTTTGCCGGTTACGGGGCAGCCGACGGCGGCCGTGACTATGACTCTTCCTATGTGCCGGAGGAATTGCTTCGCAATCTTTACCTCGTTCCTTTTCATGCAGCGGTTCAGGCTGGAGCTGGTGGAATTATGAGTGCCTATATGGACCTGAACGACGTGCCAGCGAGTGGCAATCATTGGCTCTTGACCGACGTTCTCCGGAAGGATTGGGGTTTCCAAGGCATTGTGCTTTCGGATGCATTTGCAGTCGGAAACCTGGTTACCCATGGCTACGCGAGCGACGGCGAAGATGCTGCCTATAAGGCGATCACTGCGGGCCTGAACATGGATATGGCGAGTCTCACCTACACACACAATCTTGCGAAGGTAGTGAAAGAGGGCAAAGTCAGCGAAGCCTACATCGACCTGATGGTGTTGCCGGTTCTGGAGGCGAAGTTTGATCTGGGACTCTTCGACCATCCCTACGTCGACGAAGCTAGTGTCGATACGGTCCTGAACCGACCTGAGGGTATCGCGCTCGAGCGCAAACTGGCAGGGCGTTCCATGGTGCTGCTTCGCAATGAGAACCGAACTCTTCCGCTATCGAAGGAGCAGAAAAAGATTGCCGTTATTGGCCCTCTCGCAGATGCTGCCCATGATATCGAGGGCGGATGGACGGTGGAGGGCCTATTCGGAAAGGGGTCCAAGAGTCATCCGGTTACTGTGCTTGCCGGCATCAGAAATAGGCTGGGTGCCGATGCGCAAATCACGCTTGTCGCCGGGCCTCAGCCGTCGAAGGTCTATACTGGTATGTTGGACCAGTTTACAGGTACGAAACCTACACCTCCACCTACTCCTCAAGAGATCGCCGAATGGATTGCGAAGGCGAAGGCCGCGGCCGCTGATGCTGACCTCGTCGTGGCCGTAATGGGCGAAACTGCGAGCATGAGCGGCGAAGCGGCTTCGCGAGCCAGTCTTGATCTGCCAGGAATCCAGGAGCAGATGTTAGAAGCTGTTGTTGGCGTAGGCAAGCCGGTCGTGCTCGTGCTTGAAAATGGCCGCCCACTCGATATTCATTGGGCCTCTGAACACGTGCCGGCAATACTCGAGGCCTGGTACCCTGGCACACAAGGGGGCAATGCCGTGGCCGACGTACTATTCGGAGATGTGAATCCTGGCGGAAAGCTGCCGGTAAGTTGGCCGAGCGCATCGGGCGTCGAGCCACTCTACTACAACCACACTTTGACACATGATCCCGAAGATCGCCCTGGCTTCACCTCGCGCTATTGGGATGTCTCTTCCAAACCGCTTTACCCTTTCGGGTACGGTCTCAGCTACACGGCGTTCAAATTTTCCAACCTCCATCTCAGAAAAAACAGCATGAGCGTGAGCGATAACAACGAGGTAAGCGTCGACGTAACGAATACGGGCTCTGTCGCGGGGGATGCTGTTGCACAGATTTATATTCATCAACGCTATGGTTCGGCATCACGCCCGGTTCGCGAACTCAAGGGATTTGAGCGGGTTCTCCTCCAAGCGGGAGAGACCAAAACACTCAAGTTTCCTCTTGGAGCGGAACAACTGCATTTTTGGAGTCCGCAGTCGAAAACCTGGGTTGTGGAACCCTCCGATTTCGATGTGTGGGCCGGAGGAGATTCGACTGCAAGTCTTCACGCGGAATTTAATACCACGCAATGAACGTCATCGCCGGTGTGCATTCGCATGCTGGCACGGGATTGATGGGGCTTTGTAAAGTGGGCGGCAGCCTTTCTTACCCGCTTTATATTACGCACTACATGTATATCTATGCGGATTCGATTGAGACGAGACACTCCGCACAGGAACAAGAAATTCACATTGCTTTGCTACTTGCATCGTTCGTGATCTTCTTCGCGTGGGTTGCGGTGAAGTTTTTCGATGAGCCGATCCGCACCAAGCTCCGTCGCTCAGCCTTCAGAAGAGGAACGTCCAGCTCTAAAGAGGACACTATGCAAATCCGGTATGCCTTTGTCGACGCATTCACAGAACACCAGCTGGTACAGAACCCCGTCGCGATTGTCCCTCATGCCGAGACACTGGATGAACCAACTATGCGGCGAATCGCGGGAGAACTCAATCAGGTCGCGACGACATTCATTCTCCCGCCCAAAAATGATTTCGCGGATTGGAGCTTGAGATCTTTCACTACGGCTGGCCACGAGGTCTTCGGAGCAGGACACAATTCGCTCGGCGCGTGGTGGTGGCTGGCCGAGTCCGGAAATCTTATGCTGGGTGAAGGCCGCAATCACTTCACGCAGGAGATTGGAGGGGAGCTTTTGCCGGTGGAAGTTCGCTGCCAGCACAGCCACCCTGTCGCGGTTGCCCTTACTCATATGTCTCCTGTATACGGAGCCGTTTGCGACGATCTTCCGAAGCTTGCCGATGCACTTGGAGTAGAGGATGAGGACATAATGTTGTCTTTGCCGGCACAAGTAGTTTCGACGGGAATAGCCCATCTGCTCGTCCCAGTAATAGATCGGGAGATCGTTGCAAAGGCTCAACCAGACTCACAACGACTCAGACGCATACTTCAAGCAGCAGATGGAGAGGGCTGTTACCTGTATTGTCTGGATGACTCGGAGTTACCGTCTTCAATTGCTCATGCGAGATTTTTCAATCTAGCACAAGGAGTCGTCGAAGAGGCCGCTACTGCGACTGCTGCTGTGCCTCTGGCCTGCTTATTGCTGAGATACGGAATTGCCGGGAACAGAAAATCCCTTTTCATTGAACAAGGGTACGAGATGAAGCGCCCATGCGTATTAGAGGTTGAGGTCGAAAAGGATGTTTTGCGACTGGCAGGGCGAGCTATCACGGTAATGGAAGGTATGCTTAGCATCTAGTTCGATCAACGCAGAGCGGCATGGAGGGTTCTTTGCACGCCCATGGAGCGGTTCGTCATTCACGCCTCTTGGTATGTCGACGCGTCTCCTGCCGTCCCAGCAAGTAATCCGCGGCATTGAACGGGATCTCGCCCACAGAAACCTTTTGTGACTCGGGTGGAATCCAGTCTTGATGCTGTTCTCCGTCGCAGATCATCGCTCTTTCAAGAGTATGTCTCGCGATGAGGATCCCACGTAGGCGACGGCGTCTGGAATATACCGCCAAGCATTGTTGGACCTGTCCCAAACGCTTTGGGTCCTCGGCGAGACCGTGATATCGACCTGTTGGCTTTCTCCAGGTTTCAAACGAATCTTGCTCCAGCCACCCAATCGCAGAGGTGGTTCCCCTGCGTAATCAATTCCCAGGTAGACCTGCGGAACTTCTGCACCTTCAACAGTGCCGTCATTCTTGACCGTGAACGACACGTGGAGAGTGTGATCTGGATCGCGTTTTAGGGAGAGGTCCGAGTAGGAAAAGTGGGTATACGACAGCCCGTAGCCGAACTCAAAAAGCGGAGCAAGTTTCTTCGCATCGTACCAGCGATAGCCTATATTGAGTTTTTCGGAATAGACAGGATCTTTAGAGATGGCGCCGGTAGCGCCCCAGGTGGGGGTGTCCTCGTCCCGGGCAGGAAACGTAAACGGCAGCTTGCCGGAAGGATCCACCTTGCCAAACAAGACATTCGCGATCGCTCTGCCTCCCGCTTCGCCTGGGTACCAGGCTTCGACGATCGTCGCTACCTTATCTTTCCACGGCATCAGAACCGGATTACCACTCTCGATCACAACGATCGTATGAGGGTTGGCGCTTGCAACAGCATCTACCAATTCATTCTGGTTCGAGGGGTTCTGCAAATCGAGAGTCCTCAAATCTCCAAAATCCTCCCCAGCGGGCTGCGCGACTACGACAATCGCGATGTCTGACTGACGTGCCAGCGCGACTGCGTCGGCGATTTCGCCCGGACTATAGGCGCGGAAGGGGGCGTGCTCATCCTGGACCCCAGAAAATTCGACATCGCTGGCCGGTGATAATTCGCGAATGGCTCTTGTCAGGGGAACAGGAACCTTCAGCCACGGATTGCGCCACCATCCGCAGCCATTATGGTCGACGAATTCCAGACCTTCACATCCAGTGAACGAGCCGGTCACCGGATGCATCGTATCTGCAGAACCGCCACCAGACATCACAGCTACGTCTGCATGGGATCCAATGACTGCAATACGCTTCAGATTTGATGTTGATAGTGGAAGCTGCCGACGATCGTTCTTGAGCAATACGATGGATTGCTCCTCTACGGATTGTGCAAAGGTCCGCGCAGCATCGAAATCAATCTTTGCTTCACCGTGGGGAGGATTATCCATAACGCCGGAAGCGATCATTGAATAGAGTTTACGGCGCACCATATCGTCGACTCGGTCTTGGGTGACGTCATGGTTGGCCAACGCGAAGTGCACTGGGACACGCCCGAAGTAAGAAGGGCCCGCATCGCTTCCTTCTTCTTCATCTAAGCCGGCGTTGATCGCCTTTGCCGTCGTGTGAGTTGCTCCCCAGTCCGACTGTACCTGGCCCGGAAAGTGCCACTGCGTCTTCAGAATGTCAGTAAGAAGCGCTGAATTCTCGCAGGCATAGTCGCCATTCAGCCGGTTGTAGCTGCACATAACGCTTGCCGGATGGCCCTGTTCAACGGCGATTTCAAAAGGTAATAAATAAAGCTCTCGCAGGGTGCGGTCATCGATGTGGCTGTCTCCACCCATGCGGTTAGTCTCCTGTTCATTTCCTGCAAAGTGTTTGATCGACGCCATCACCTTCTGGCTCTGAGTCCCTTTCGTGCGCTCCGCCAACAGTTCCCCCGCGAGGAGTGGATCTTCGCCTAAATACTCGAATGACCTGCCTCCTCTGGGCTCTCTTGTGAGATTTGCACCTCCGCCAAGACCCATTGCGAATCCTTGGGCGCGCAACTGGATCGCTATTTCACTCCCGTAGTCATAAGACAACTGCCTGTCCCAACTGGCAGCAAGA
>Ga0302220_10003103_pt1 | contig 11692 bp, 11 predicted proteins | sample II_Palsa_E1_3_FD_194572 | JGI IMG/M metagenome (GOLD analysis project Ga0302220, IMG submission 194572) | Peat permafrost microbial communities from Stordalen Mire near Abisko, Sweden - II_Palsa_E1_3 | ecosystem: Environmental > Terrestrial > Soil > Palsa > Peat permafrost | place: Sweden... | reverse complement strand
CAGCGTGATCGTGTTGTTGCCCACCGTAATCGCTTCCGAAGCCACCACGAAGAACCAGCCGCCCGACATCGACATCATCATGTTCCAGATGAGGCCTGGCATCGAGAACGGTACTTCGAGCTTCCAGAAGCGCTGCCAGCCGGTCAGGTGAAAGCCGCGCGAGACTTCGTCCAGATCGCGCGGCACCGAGCGCAGCGACTGATAGAAGCTGAACGTCATGTTCCAGGCCTGGCTCGTGAAGATCGCGAAGATCGCCGCGAGCTCCGCGCCCAGCACACGGCCCGGGAACAGTCCGATGAAAAACGTCACCGTGAACGAAATAAAGCCGAGCACCGGCACCGACTGCAGGATGTCGAGAATCGGCACCAGCACTTTCTCGGCGCGGCGACTCTTGGAAGCAATCGTGCCGTAGACCAGCGTGAACACCAGCGAGGCCACCATCGCCGCAAGCATGCGCAACGTGGTGCGCAGCGCGTATTCCGGCAGGTTCGATGGGTCGAGCGAGATCACCTGGGTCTTGAGCGTCGACATCGGCGCGAGCGTCTGGTGAAAGCCGATCGCCGTGAAGGCGATCACGCAGATGATCAGCGGAAAGGCGACGAAGTCCCAGCCGTTAGGCAGCAAGCGCCAGGCGGACGCATTAGCGGTGCGGTTTAGATTGAAACTGAAATTCATCTGGCGTCTCGAACAAGGACAGCACACGTCAGCACCCTCCGCACGGGCGTCTCATCGCGAACGACGAAACGCCCCTGCAGATGGCGCAGGAGCACGGGAATCAGGAAAACAGGGACTTCAGGCTGTGCCAGAGCACGACTAACTTATGCGGTCCGCGGGCTTGCAGCGAAAGCATGGCGTCGTAATGGACGCGCGCTTCCTGGACATGCGGGAGTTGTGACAGGAGGAGGCCGAAATTCATGGTGTTGCTCCGAGCGTTGGCTTAACGCATTCAATGGAAGCCAGCAGACCCGGAGTGCCGGCGCATCAGCGGCGCGGCCCAGAAGTTCTACTCGCTTCCTTTAGACAAAGGAAAGGCATAGCGGCATAAGGGACAACTGTCAGGGTCTGGCACGGGGTGCTCCTTCAAAAACATGCGCAGCGGACGCGCACAAGCAGGCGCGCGCAAACGCAGCCACGAGCGGCGCTCGCGACACGGTGCCATGCAAACGCGCGACAACGCTGCGTTCGTACGGCGCTATTTGAGGTGCACGGAGAGATTTACTACGGCGCGCACCGTCTGCCTGCTGGCATGACGGCGGCTAGAGAATTACAGCGCGGGCGTCCTGCCAATCAGGCGGCAAATCCGATCGAAGATCGACTACTGCTACTGTCCAAGGCATTTGCCCCATTTGTGATAACGGCCGAATTCTAGACATTTTGAGACCTGGAAGTCAACTTGATTCGCCAGGCAATGCCAACTCAACGGGATTCTGTTGCGCAGTGGCTTCAGAAGACGCAACACTGTTCGTCGTCTGCCTGTGAGGCGCTCAAAAACGGAAAGGATCCCGCAAGAGCGGGGGCGCCGATTCGAAAGACCGACCGGCCTGGCTCACCGCCCCACCCAGACCTACAGATTGATCTGGCCACCCAGTTCGACCACGCGGTTCGCCGGCAAGCTGTAGTACTCGGCCGCCTGCGCCGCATTGCGGCCAAGGAACGCAAACAGCTTCTCGCGCCACAGCGCCATTTCCTTGCTCTCGCCGGTTGCGAGCACCGTATCGCGGGCAAGGAAGAACGAGGTGTCCGCCGGCTCGTATTCCCAGTCGGGGATCGCCTTCGCGACCAGCAACAAAACGGCCGGCACGTTCGGGATCTCCATGAAGCCATGGCGCACATTGACCGCATAGCAGCCGTAACCCATGTTCTCGACGGTGATTTTCTCCTCGTCGTGCACGTGCGGAACGTTCTCGGTCATGCCGGCCATAAAGATGTTGGTCCCGTGCATCACGCGGTTGTGCTTCAGGTTGTGCATGAACGCAGACGGCGTCATGCCGGCCACGCCGCCTGGGAAGACCGCCGTGCCTTCGACACGCGGCGGCGGATGCGATCCGCCGCACAGCGACTGGATCAGACCAGCGAGCGGAATATTATCGGTCTTCATGCGCTCCACCACCAGTTCGCGGCCCCGATGCCAGGTGGTCATCACCGTGAACAGCACGCCACCCGCCAGCAGCGGGAACCAGCCGCCCTCGGCCACCTTGCTGACGTTGCTCGAGACGAACACCGCATCGACCAGTGCCAGCGGTCCGATCACCACGAAGGTGGCAAGCGGGCTCCACTTCCAAAGGGAATGGGTGATGAAATACATCAGCAGCGTAGTCAGCAGCATGGTCGAGGCAACGGCAATCCCGTACGCCGCGGCCAGATTGTCCGAAGACTTGAAGAACACCACGAGAAACACCACCGCGGCGTACAGCGACACGTTGATGAACGGTACGTAGACCTGCCCGACCTCGTGCGTCGACGTATGAACGACGGGGATGCGCGGCAGGAAGCCGAGCTGGACCGCCTGCTTGGTCATCGAGAAGGCGCCGGAGATCACCGCCTGCGAGGCGATGATGGTGGCGAACGTGGCGAGCACAACCAGCGGCACGAGCGCCCAGCCGGGCGCGGACTCGAAGAACGGCTGCTCGATGGTCGAAGGCCGCGCCAGCACCAGTGCGCCCTGACCGAAGTAGTTGAGAATCAGGCTAGGCAGCACCAGCACCAGCCAGGCAAAGCGAATCGGCTTCTTGCCGAAGTGCCCCATGTCGGCATAGAGCGCTTCGCCCCCGGTCAAGGCGAGGAACACCGAGCCGAGCACTACGAACGCCGTGCCGGGCGCATGCGTCACGAACGTCACGGCGTACAACGGCGACGCCGCCTTGATGATGCCAGGGCCGGTCACGATGTGCAGCAGCCCCAACGCGGCCAGCGTGACGAACCAGATGATCATGATCGGGCCGAAAACCTTGCCGACCGTGCCTGTACCGCGCTTTTGCAGCTTGAACAGACCCGTCAGGATGACCAGCGAGATCGGCACGATCCAAGCGGTCAGTTTGGGGTCGACCAGCGTGACGCCCTCCACCGCCGAGATCACGGAGATGGCTGGCGTGATCATCGAGTCGCCGTAGAACATCGCGGCGCCGAATACGCCGAGCGTCAGCAGCACCTGCGAAAGCCGCGCCGGCGCGACACGCGAGGCCAACGCGGTCAAGGCGAGAATGCCGCCTTCGCCGTCGTTGTCGGCGCGCATCACGAAGCTCACATACTTGAACGTGACCACCACGATGATCGACCAGAGAATCAGCGAGACGATGCCGAACACATTCATCTGGTTGATGCCGCCCGCGGCCTTCAGACATTCGCGCAACGTGTACAGCGGACTTGTGCCGATGTCGCCGAACACCACCCCGATGGCGCCAAGCACGAGGCTGGGCGCGACGGTGGCTGTGGGGGACGAGGAGCTGGTGACAGATGAGGACATAGGGTGTCGTAAGTTAAATGAAATTAACGGCATGCCTGACCGTATGGGCGCCTGACGCAAATACGGCCCTCGCACCAGCGGAATATCTAGCTTCTAGCAGGTTCTTGATACAACGCGATGAAAATATTATCCGGCGTTGATGGGATTGTGGGGGAACGGGCTTGAAGACCGCTCTACCGGAGCTTCCAGATGCCCCATATGGCAATTGCAAGAGCCAGCCCGAAACCACCGCCCAACAGGATGTATGTCGCCATTTCAACTTCCTCGAAACCAGGGTTGCAGCGGGGCGGCACGCCCTGGTCGGACGCACAACCCGCAAGGGCCGAATGGTACCTTTGGTTCCTTTCAGAACCCATGACGCATTCGCCCCGTTGAGCCGGGCATACTCGGCTCAACGGAGTGCGGTGCTGCGCGAGTTTTCCGAAGGCACTGATGCCATGGTGTCCGTGGTGGGCGCACGCCTGATCGTGGGCCACATCACCGGCAATGGCCACATGCATTTTCGTAGTTGTCTGAAATCCCTTCATTCCAGCTTTGTGGATCATTGATCTTGGGTTTGTATATCTGTCTGTGTTGCGCAGACCCTAAGGCGCAGGAGGCGCGCTCGAGCGCGAAGTCGCCTGTGACGATTCACCTAAAAACGGAAAACCGGAAATGTCAGATAAGCAACAACAAGAAGCAGCAACGTACCTGTTTGCAACCATCGGTCCGCGCACTGCGCGTGGCGGGCAAGTGACCCGCGTAACAACAAAAGCTATGCAAAGCGGCGGTAGTCATGCGTAAGGCCGCAGTCCGGGACGGCGATCCGACGACAACAGGCGGTAGGGTCTTTGGGACGGCTTCAACTATCAAAGACCACGGTACAGCGGTTGCGCTGGATGGTGACGTCGCGACGTGCGGCAACTGCAAGGGGACCCACAGTATATTCGGCACAGGAAAAGGAATCAGTGAAAAGGGGCGCAAGGTTGTTGTTGACAACGACTCGGTACTCTGCCCGTGCGGGAAGAACCACGTAATGGTCGGCAGCAACCCGGGCTACTTTCTCAACTCGCATACGGGCGCAGCAGGCGAGAGCAGCGCAGCAACAGCGCAGCAATCCGCCATCGCAACATATGACGACAGATTCATCCTGCGTAACGCCAACGAAGTGTTAGCTCGCGCTGCCTACGCCGTGCAGCGAAAAGACGGCACTTTTGAATACGGCGAAACGGATGGCAATGGGCACACCCATTTGCTAGCCTCAACCGTTTCCGCTGAGCGCGTCAACGTTTACCTTGCAGGATAAACATGTCAGAACAGACTCACGTCTCCCCGGACGGGGTGAGATATCGCTTGATCGCAACGCGAACCACCACGCCAACAACCGATTCTGAGGCAAAGGAAATTCGGACAGAAACTGATAGCGTCGAGGTGATCGTAAGCGACTCGCGACTCATCAGCCGAGGATCACAATTCGGTCATGTGGCAATCATCGTAGATGACATAGCGTACTCACGGGCACATGACGGCTACGACTCAAAGAAGACCTATGCTCAATATGTGGCCGTGCAAGTGAGCTTTCGCGACTCAGTTGGTTATGTCCTTCGCGTTTCTCCGGAAGAAAAGAAAAAAATCAAGGCCGAACTGAAACACCGAGTGGCAATAACCAATGGAAATCCGTCAACACACGAATACAGCCTGCTAGACAACAGTTGCTCGTCGAACGTGGCCGATGTGTTAAATGTGATTGGAATTGTCGCCTATGATCCAAGATGGTCTGCCTTCGGCATGGTTAGCCCTGAAGACATCGCCTCTGGCCTATCCCACTCCAAGCGAGTGAAAGAGCGGCGCTTCTATCCGAAAGACGGCTCATGAAAAAACCTCTTTCCGTCGTCGGCATTGTGCTTGGAACACTGATGTCTGCCTGCTCGAACAAAACGCCTGAAGTATGGGTTGCCACCACGACCACCCCGATATACGCCTCGGAAAGTGACACAGAAGCGAGGGTTTTGTTCACACTAGGAACCGGCGATACCTGCGTACCGGTTCGTAGCGTAGTGATGAAGGTATATCTGCACACTGAGATTCAGTGTAAAAGCGGGCGCGGATGGACTATCGACAAACAGAATTTCAACATTGAATCGGGGGAGAGGAGTTAATCCGACGAAATCTCACAGCTGAAAACCATTGAAGAAATGCGGCAAAGCCCGCTTAAGGCCGGGCTTGCTGTTTCTCAGGAACCACCTCTGGAACGGATCAACAGCCTAGCAAGCGCCGTTGCGGCGCGCACCGTACGACGCGGTGCAAATGCGCTGCACCCACGAATCCATACACGGCTCTCGCTGTGCCCGCAAGTCAGTTCGAAATCACTGGTGTATGGAGCGGTCGAGCGGATCATGGCTCGACGCGAAGCCGCTAGGAGGCTTAAAACAAAAAACCCGCTCCAAGGCGGGTTTGATGGTGCGACTGGTCTTGCACGATTCCGCAGCTTTTGCCCACCTGTTGCCCAAATTCGGGAAAAGAAAGCATTGCAAAAAACGTTGAAATCGCTGAACGGCTTAACCTTGGTTGCGGGGGTAGGATTTGAACCTACGACCTTCGGGTTATGAGCCCGACGAGCTGCCAGACTGCTCCACCCCGCGTCAGAGGAAACGGATTGTATAGCGATGTCGGTAGATCGTCAAACAATCGGGTGGATTATTTTCTTAACGTCAAAGATCGGCGACTGACGCCCCTTCCACTTTGCCGTCGATGATGTCTGCGCCGTACTGGCTCGCGCTGCGCTTGGCGATGCCGAAATCGGAGAACGTAGCTGGCCGCACAAGGCGAAATACACGGCTCGCCTTCGAACCGCTGATTGCCCCAGGCCGACACACGCGCACCGCGACGTCGTAGCCCTCGGCGTGCCGCTTGTGGCCGTCGAACTTGTCGAACTCCCGCGAGAAAACCAGCGGGTGCACTTCGAAGTCCTTATAGAGCGCTGGATACAGTTCAGCCATGGCAATTCCCCGATTCATGAATATCGTCTCACTATACGCCCCGCCCGGGAGCGCCCCGGTATTTATTTTCCTGCCGACCCCGTAGCTCGACGCTGGCGGCGCGTCAGCGGGCTGCCATGCTCTTGCGGCACAATCCACTCACGGCGCGCGCGACCCCGCCATGCAACAACGCATGCAACCGGCACGCAACAGCAAGGAACGCGCGTTGCTCTACCGAATTGATCTGGAGGAGGACACATGGACCCGTTTGCACCGGCGCCGAAAGTCACGGTGTGGCGCATGCCACGCCCCGCGTCTTTGCAGAACCATCTGTTGATGATCGCCGACGACGACCAGCTCGCGTGCCAGTCCGCCGCGCAGGTTCTCCGGCTCGCCGGCTTCGAGGTATTGACGGCCTACAGCGGCCAGGAGGCGCTGCGCCTCGCGCGGGCTGCCCAGCCGGCAGTAGCGATCCTCGACCTGTCGATGCGTATCGGCAATGGCTGGGACACCGCCACCACGCTGCGCGACGAAGCGCAGGAGATGTTGCTGATCGCCCATACGGGCTTTTCGACCCATTCCGAATGGCAGCGCGCCGAAAGCTGCGGGTTCGATGCCTACTTCGTGAAACCTTGCGACCACGACCGGCTGATCGGGTTGATCAAGGAATTCCTCGACTCGTGTCCGCGCGCCAATTCAGATTGAACGGCAACGCGTCGTACGGCGCTTCGCTCGCGGCGATCGCGTACGGTTTCGATCAAACGTTCGTTGGAAGATGCCACGAAAGATTCACAGGGTCAGGCTCGGCGCTTGCTGGTCACGTCGGACAAAAGATGGCGACGATCCGATCAACTTACGCTGTGGAGCAACACCTTATGGAATGCGCGTACAAATCATGCACGATCCACGTCTCAGCCGGCATTGAAAACGGCGAGATTGTCGGCAACGCGCGCATCGAGTTACCACCCGGGCCCGAAGCCGGCGTCCCCGAAACACACGACATGATCTTCGCCCAAGGTTTCGTCGACGAGCATGAGGCCATCGAATTTGCCCGCGCGTGCGCCAAGGCGTGGGTGGACGAACACTGCGAAGAGCCGCCGAGCAGCTAAAAAAAAAGCCGCGACCAGGTCGCGGCACAAACACACGTCGCGCGAAGATTGCTGCGCTTGATGCATCGTACCCAGGTCATCGCTGGGCGCAATCGGGTGTCTGGTCTGAGGGTATGACGACAGGCGCGAAACCCAAGCCTGTCGGGGATGTGAGCATCGTCAAGCGTGACAGACTGATGTTGTGAAACTGCAACGGCGACGGAGTTCTGCAAGACCGGCAAAAATGTCCGGCAGCGCAGAACGTACCGCATCCCGTTTCGCACGCGCTTACGAGCGTCTATGCGATCAAAACACGCAATCCAGCCGGATCATCCGTCGCTCGAATAACTCGAAAGGACTTCCGTATTCGACGTTCGCTTGCGTGAAGTAGCCGCGGCACGGTACCAGTGCGCTATCGCGATTGTTGCGCCGCCAGTCGCTTGCCGTCGTGATGTTGACGCTTTTGGCCGGTCTGGCCGCGCCCCTCGTTTCCCCAGGTATCGTGTTTGCCCAGGAATGCGCCCCCACTCTCGCAGATGGCTCTCTTAACCGATGCCCTCCGACGGACGGCGGCGCTCACGTAGACCACCGACCCGACCGGTTGCCTTACGGAGACAACGATTCCCACGGGAACAACGGCATTCACGGCATCACCAGCACCCACGGCACTGGCGGAACCGCCACTTTTAACAGCGCAGGGGCTCACAGCGCAGGCATGGGACATGGCGGAGGCGCCGGAAATGGGGCGGGCGGCGGCCACGGAAAATAGGGGTTGGTGCGACCAGTCCCCCACTACTTTCCATAAATTACTCTAATGGTTTAAATAGAATTTCGATCGGACTATGAGTTCTCACGAACAGAGATTTGATCACAACGTAGCTGAAGTATTTTTCGATACCGACATTCGTGTCTAACAGACGTTCCATAACGTCCTGATAGTGTGAGACGCTGCGCGTCATAAACTTGAGCAGGTAGTCGTAGTCACCACTTACGAGATGACACTCCGCGATTTCCTCGACAAGCCGCGTGCTCGCCTCGAACTTCGCCCGATCTGCGAGGCGATGGCCACTTAGCGTGACTTCCGCGAACACAAGTTGAACATCCCCTAACATGCTGAGTTGCAATCGTGCACCGTACCCGGAGATGTAGCCGACCTTTTCCAGACGCTTCACGCGGCTGAGGCATGGACTTGCGGATAAGCCTACTGCATCGGCTAGCTGAACATTTGTGATGCGCCCCTTCCTCTGCAATGTAGAAAGAATGCGCAAATCGATGCGGTCCAGTTTTGTTGAGGGGTCTACGCTGGAAGACATGATCCTGTCCTGGGAATTTCTTCGCCACACCGGGCGGAGTGACACGCTGACGAAGACTGGCCGCAGCCGGTACCGGCCGCGTCAGCCCTGCCATCCGCTTGACTGGTTTCAGACGGCGCGCAGCAATCGGAAGGCGTCGTAGATTGCAGAATGAATATTTCTCGACGACTCTGCATCGCCGATACGGTATAGCTCGTATGCCCCGGCGACTGGGTGTGCTGCGCGTTGCGGCACTCCATCGATCAAGCTTTGGTGGTCAATCACCCCTCCGTTTATCGATTCCGCACGGAGTTCCAAAAAAAGATCGTCAACCGGCCGCATTCCGAGCTCGATAATGATGAAGTCGACGTCAAAATGAAATCGCTCCTGGGTGACCTGATGTGTGAACCATGCGCGCCGACGTTTGCTCTCAATGAGTTCGACCTCAGCAAGCTGCAAATCGTGACGCATGGATACGTCAAGCTCGCTAAAACGTCGTATCCAGCCGATTTCATCGCCGCGCCCCTCCAACTCCTCACCAAAAGTGCGGTCAAGACTGATCAGCTCTACCTTCACGCCAGCCATAGCATAATGCTCTGCGCAAACAGCTGCCACATGACGGCCCGTTCCGTCGTATACGATTGCTTTACCTTGGTTCGGAGTGCGCATTGTCAACGCGTCAAACGAAGATATGCAGTACTCCCCCCCTTTCAGATTGCCAGGATCGGGGATGCCACCTGTCGCAATAACTACAACATCTGGTTTCTCAGCGCGAAGCATCTCGGCGTCAGCATAGGTGTCGGTTCTTACGTTGACCCCTAGTCGAGCTAGCTCCCCGACGCGCCAGTCGACAATTCCGATCAGGTCCTTTCGCCAGCTTCCTTTTCGCGCCAATAAAATTTGTCCGCCAAGCTGAGAGGACGCTTCGAACAGGCTAACGTCGTGACCACGCAGTGCGCCGACACGCGCAGCCTCAAGACCCGCCAAACCTCCGCCAACCACGACGACTCTCTTTTTCGCAGTCGAAGGAGGCACGTCGTGCGGCATCAAAACCTCCCGGCCCGTAGAGGGATTGTGAATGCATGCCGATTGATGTGAGCGACAGAAGGACGCTCCGACGCATGGCCGAATCTGGTCTTCACGGCCAGTTACCAGTTTTTGGACGATATGTGGATCGGCAATATGGGCTCGCGTCATACCGACCATATCCAACAGGCCCTCACTGACGGCATACCGGGCCGTCGCCAGATCTGCGATCTTGGCGGCATGAAATACCGGGAGGGAGACCTCGTTCTTAAAGGCGGCCGCAGCCTTTAGCCAAGGGGCAGATTTCATGAACATACCTGGCATCGCATCAGTCGCCAAGGTAGCCGAAGTATCTACACGGCCGTATGTCACATTGAAGAAGTCCACCACACCTTCGGCCTCGATCAGTTTCGCCGCCCTAAGTGCCTCCTCGAAGGACATCCCTCCGTCGAAAGCCTCGTCGATGGTATAGCGAATGCCTGCGACAAAGCGCTCCCCTACACTTCGGCGAATTTCCTCGTGTACCTCGATTGCGAAACGGCATCTATTTTCGATCGAACCACCGTAGCTATCAGTACGGAGGTTAGTGAGCGGACTCAGGAATTGGCCGATAAGATGGCCTCCAGCAAGCGTTTCGATGCCGTCCAGTCCGCCATCCTCACAACGTTTGGCGGCAAGACCAAAGTCTCGAACGACGCGGGAGATATCCGCTTTGTCCATCTCTCTTGGAATGCTGCGATGAAGCGTCTCGCGCACGCGCGACGGTGCAATCGTGGAAACCCAATCCGAAACATAAGGACTTCCGCGCCGCCCCAAATGGGTCAACTGGCACATCAACGCAGCCCCGTGCCGATGCATGCGGTCAGCAAACCGCTGAAAATGTTCGACAATACGGTCGTCGGTTAAGTCCAGTTGCGCAAAAACCTTTGAGCTGTCGCGCGAGACGACGGAGGATCCTCCAAACATGCTGAGCGCGAGTCCGCCGATGGCTTTTTCTTCGTGGTAGCGCTGGTACTTCTCGAGTGGCATGTCGTTCTCACTCAACCCGCTCGCATGACTCGTACTCATGATGCGATTCTTCAGTAGCAGATTGCGTATGCGCAGCGGCTGCAACAACGGATCATTTTTCCCTGATTGCTCACTCATTGCTCAGATCTCTCAAGAAAGGCGGGAACCTGTGCGCATGTAGCAGGGAATCGACCGAAGTTATCTGAAGCAGTCGGTCCGGAAGTACACTGCGCGATGAGAAGTCTGAGTCGCACAACCCCTCAGGTCAAATGACATTGAATCTTTTTGGGCATACTTGATGTTATGGAAACTCTTCGTAGTCACGGACTATCCGTTAAGGCCCTTGAGGTCTTCGAAGTAGTCGCGCGTCACCGAAGTATTACGCAGGCTGCGACAGAACTCCGCGTGACGCAGGTGGCAGTTACACGAATGATCGCGCGGCTGGAGGCTTCGCTTGGCTCCCGACTCTTCATTCGAAGCCGGCTAGGGCTCGACCTTACCGAGGAGGGGCGGATTCTTGAGCGCGGTGTGGCTGAGGGATTTGGCCTGGTCACTCGTGTCGTTTCCGAAATCAAGCGTAGGCAACTCCAGCGACGTATCGTAACGCTGTCGCTTTCTGGTGCGTTCATCGCACACTGGCTTTTGCCAAGATATCAGGATTTTCAACGAGAACATCCAACCATCAGCTTACGATTCGATGTCGTTAGCGGCGTGCTCGGCGGCAACTACGATAACGTAGATCTTGCCCTTAGACTGGATGTTCCGCCCAGGAAGTCAGAGCAAAGCTGGGAATTTGCGCCCGAGATCATCGCGCCCGTCTGCAGTCGGGAATATCTTGAGCGCAATGGGCCAATCAAC
>Ga0302220_10003094_pt1 | contig 11709 bp, 10 predicted proteins | sample II_Palsa_E1_3_FD_194572 | JGI IMG/M metagenome (GOLD analysis project Ga0302220, IMG submission 194572) | Peat permafrost microbial communities from Stordalen Mire near Abisko, Sweden - II_Palsa_E1_3 | ecosystem: Environmental > Terrestrial > Soil > Palsa > Peat permafrost | place: Sweden... | reverse complement strand
CCAGGCCACGGTGCGGGTTTCGCGGCTCGCCGCCCCGGGTTTTCCGCTTGCCTCACGGGCCATCCCGGTTTTGTAGGCGAGGCGCGCGAGTTGTGGGCGGAACACGAGCGAGACAGCGGTAACAAGCAGCGCGGAGCCCAGCACGAGCTGGATCACCCGGGCGGCGGCGGGTGTGTTCAAACCGTACCGGTTGAGCAGGACCAGGGTGATTGCCGCCGCAGGGATGCTGCCCGCCGCAAGCCGTCCGGTGATACGCCAGTCCACGGACCCCTTGATGCCGTGGACCAGCGTGCCGGTTGCCTTGGTCGCGGCCGCGTAGAGCAGATCCGTGCCGACCGCGGTGGCCGGGTGGATGCCGAACAGGAGCACCAGCAGCGGGGTCATCAGGGAGCCGCCGCCTACGCCGGTCAGGCCCACGAGGAAGCCGACGGCCAGGCCGGATGCTGAATACAGTAAGTCGATGTGCGGAAAAGACATGCGGCGAGGAGAACCGGTTAGATGAGCGTCGGTCGAAAAACGGTCGATGATAGCGGGTCCGCGGTGCGCTTGCCTTCGGACCGCAAAAATTGATTCGCAGGCTCTGGCCGTACAATCGGCCGGGTGTCCAGGCAACTCTTTCAGGAAGGTGTAATGGAAACGAAGGAACAACAGCAAGCAAAGCAGGCACTAAGCGACCGACAGGCCCGTGATATCGCTCGCGACCCTGCCCATGGCCTCGCTCATGACGACATGCCCGACCCGATCCGCAGTACGGCCGGCGTTCGCGAGGTTCCTCCGTCGACGCCCGCCGCGAACACGGACGGCGCGTTTATCGCAACCGAGCATACGAGCTACGCGAACGAGCGCCAGTTCGTGCTCAAGGCCGGCAATACCTTCGTGGTCAACGACGCGAATGGCGACATACGCGGCAATGACGACGGTCTTTTCGTGAACGACACCCGAGTGTTGTCGCAGCTGCGCCTGACTTTCGGCGGACGCTCGCCGTCGCTCCTGTCTGGCAGCGTGTCGAGCGACAACGCCGTCTTTACCGCGCATCTGACCAACCGGCCGCTGCCGCTCATCGGCGGGGCGACCACGCCCGAGGGCGTGATCCACGTCGAGCGCCGCCGGGTGTTGTCGCGGCACGTGCTGCACGAAGCCATTGTGTTGACCAACTACGGCACGGAACCGGCCACCGTGCCGCTTTCGATCAACTTCGCCGCCGACTTCCACGACATGTTCGAGGTGCGCGGGTCCACACGCAAGAAACGCGGGTCGATGCGCGAGCCGTGCATCGAAGATGGCGAAGTCGTATTGCGCTATACGGGTCTGGATGAAGTCGAGCGGACCGCTCGCATCCAGTTTTCGCCCGCGCCGCACTCGCTCTCGGTGAATCGTGCGGATTACGTACTGCGGATCCAGTCGGAAACGGCCATGTCGATCTACTTGTCGATCACGGCCGTCACGCATGCATTGAGCGACGCCAGTGCGGAGAGCAAGAAGATCGCCGAGGAAGGCGCCGAATGTGCGCCGGAATCGGGGCGGCCGGCGATTCGCGAGGCACTTGTCGATGCCCATCGGCGCATGCGCGAGCGGCGTCGTTCGGTAGCGCGCGTGCGCTCGAGCAACCCGTTGTTTAGCGAATGGATCGATCGTTCGCTCGCCGATCTCGGTTTGCTGACGACTGATCTCGAAACGGGACCGTATCCGTACGCGGGCATTCCGTGGTTTTCCACGGCTTTCGGCCGCGACGCCATCATTACTTCGCTGCAGATGTTGTGGATTGATCCGTCGCTTGCGCGTGGCGTACTGCGTTTTCTCGCGGCGCATCAAGCGCGCGAGGACTCCGCATTTCGCGACGCTGAAGTGGGCAAGATCATGCACGAGACCCGCAATAGCGAAATGGCCGCTACGGGGGAAGTGCCGTTTGCGATGTACTACGGCGGGGTCGACAGCACGCCGCTGTTCGTCGCGCTGGCCGGCGCATATGCCGAGCGAACGGGCGACACGGCACTGATCGACGAATTGTGGCCTTCCCTGCAACTGGCCGCGCAATGGATCGCACGTCATTGCGACAAGAACGAATTCGGCTTGTTGAGCTATCAGCGCGCCACGGAAGCGGGGCTCGCCAACCAGGGCTGGAAAGACAGCGGCGACTCCGTGTTTCACGCCGACGGCAGTTTCCCGGTCGGACCGATCTCGCTGGTTGAAGTCCAGGCTTATGCATCCACCGCGTTTGCCACCATGGCCCGCTTCGCGAGGCAACGCAACGCGCCGGAGCAAGCATCGGACTTCGAGCAGCGCGCGCAAAAGATTCGCGAATGCGTGGAGACAATGTTCTGGATGCCCGAGTCGGAGTTCTACGGTATCGCGCTCGACGGTAAGGGCGAACTGTGCAAGGTGTTGGCGTCGAATGCGGGACACTTGCTGGCCTTTGACCTGGTCGAGCGCGGCCGCGGTGAAGCAGTCGCGCGTCAGCTCGAGTCGACCTTGTTCAACACCGGCTGGGGCGTTCGCACGCTGGCAGCGGGCCAGCCACGCTTCAATCCCATGTCGTACCACAACGGCTCCGTGTGGCCGCACGATAGCGCCATGTGCGCCCGCGGACTTGCACGCTACGGAGACCGCGGCGGTGCAGTGCGCCTGTTGCAGGCACTGTTCGAAGCGGCCGTTACTTTCGATATGCGTCTGCCCGAGTTGTTCTGCGGCTTCACCCGGCAACGTGGCGAGCGGCCGATCGGCTATCCGGTTGCGTGCTTACCGCAAGCCTGGGCGGCCGGATCACCGTTCATGATCCTCGAGGCATGTCTAGGGGTCACGATCGACGCCGAGCGCCAGGAAGTGCGGATCGACCGGCCGCAGTTGCCGGATGGTATCGACTGGCTCGAGATTGGTGAACTGCGGGTTGGCGACAAGACCGTGTCTATAACCTTTCGGCGCGTGGGCGGGCAGGTCGTGCCGTCTATCGAAGGTGATATCCGAGTGGTGGCGGTCCTTTAATCGCACCGCGAACCTGGCCACCATCGCTCAGCTGCTTGGGCATTTAAACCGCGTAGTTAAACCGCGTAGTTAAACCGCGACGCTGCCGACGTAGTTTTCGGCCAGCGCCGTGGCAGCGGCGCGCGATGTGGTCACGTGTTCGAGCTCGGCCACTTGCAGGCGTTGTTCGAACGGCGAGGTGTCGTCGAGCTTGTGCAGCATCCGGGTCATCCACCACGAAAAATGCTCGGCGCGCCAGACGCGCTTCAGGGCGGTTTCGGTATAGCGATCCAGTTTGTCGCTCGCGCCTTCTTCGTAGAACGCCTGTAAGGCGGCGGTCAGGATGCGAACGTCGGAGACCGCCAGGTTCATGCCTTTTGCGCCGGTGGGCGGGACAATGTGCGCGGCGTCGCCGGCGAGGAAAAGCTTGCCGGATTGCATCGGCGTGGAGACGAAACTGCGCATGCCGACAATGTTTTTCTGGAAGATCCGCCCTTCGGTGATCTGCCAGCCGTCCAGCGTGTCCACGCGTGCGTGGAGTTCGGACCAGATGCGGTCGTCGGACCAGGCATCGACTGAGTCCTTCGGGTCGCATTGGAAGTACATACGCTGCACGTTCGGTGAACGGGTGCTGATAAGCGCAAAACCGCGATCGTGGCGAGCGTAAATCAGCTCGTGCGCCGAAGGCGGCGCTTCGACCAGGATCCCGAACCAGCCGAACGGATAGATGCGCTGATAGTCATGCCTCAGTGCCTGGGGCATCGACCCACGTGCGACGCCTTGCGAGCCGTCGCAACCCATGATGAAGTCGCACTCCAGCTCGTGCTCGAACCCTTCGTGCTTGTAACGGATGCGTGGCCGGGTAGTCCCAGGGGTATCGTCGAAGTCGTGTAGCGACACATCGCTCACGCCGAACTTCAACGCACCATCCGCCGCTATGCGCGCGGCCACCAGATCCTTGATGACTTCGTGCTGTGCGTAGACGGTGATCGAGTGGCCGGTGAGTTCGGTCAGTGCAATGCGCTTGCGTTGCCCTTCAAACGCGAGTTCGAAACCGTGATGCACCGCACCTTCGGCCAGCATCCGCGCGCCGAGGCCCGCCTCGTTCAGCAGGTCCATCGTGCCCTGTTCAAGAACGCCTGCACGAATGGTGGATTCGATATCGTCTCGGCTGCGTGCCTCGAGCACAACCGATTCAATACCGCGAAGATGGAGAAGATGGGAGAGCAGAAGGCCCGCAGGGCCCGCACCAATGATGCCGACTTGTGTACGCATGAATGTCTCCGTAATGCGTGTTGATTTTGTGGACACAGTCTTGCGCATTGGCGGGCTATCGCGCAACGCGATAACGCAGATAGGCTATATCTGGAATGGGGATAAAGGTCTCGCCCACCTTTCGGTCTTTAAGCGAGATCGTCCGACCAACGAACGCAGTCATGCCTGTTGGATGCCATTGGTAGAACCGCCTTAAGGCCACCATCAACAACGGCCACCATCAACCAACAAGCGTCAACAGCCGAACTCGGCCACTCCATAGATCTGGGTCCGCTGCTTGCTGAAACCCGGTCTTCCATCACAGTTTTCAGGGAGACCGCACATGGCCCAGATTTCCTATCCCAAACCACCGTTCTCTGACCAGCAGCAAGACCGGCAACCCGGCCAAAGCGCGCCAATGAATCCACCGCCCGATCACGGCGAGAAAACCTATAAGGGCTCGGGCAAGCTTGCCGGCAAAATCGCATTGATCACCGGCGCGGACAGCGGCATTGGCCGCGCGGTGGCGATTGCGTTCGCCCGGGAAGGCGCGGACGTCGCGATTGCCTACCTGAACGAGCACGAGGACGCGAAGGAAACTGCCCGCTGGGTCGAGGAAGCGGGCCGGAAATCGCTGCTGCTGCCAGGTGATATCACCGACCGCGCGTTTTGCCGCGAACTGGTCGCCAAGACGGTCGAGTTGTTCGGGCGCGTCGATGTGCTCGTCAACAATGCCGCCTACCAGATGGTCTACGACAGCCTCGAGGACATCAGCGACGAAGAGTGGGACAAGACCTTTTCGACGAACATCGGCGCGATTTTCCGGATCACGAAGGCCGCCGTGCCGCACATGAAACCGGGCAGCGCGATCGTCAACACGACGTCGGTGAACGCGGACAGCCCGAATCCCGGACTGATCGCGTACGCGAGCACGAAAGGCGCCATCCAGAACTTCACGGGCGGCCTCGCGCAGTTGCTGGCGGAGAAGGGCATTCGCGCAAACGGGGTGGCGCCGGGGCCGATCTGGACCCCGCTGATTCCATCGACGATGAAACCCGAACAGGTCAGGACCTTCGGCTCGCAAGTGCCGATGAAACGCCCCGGGCAGCCGGCCGAACTGGCGGCGGCGTATGTGATGCTCGCGTCGGATGAAGCGAGTTATATCTCCGGCGCGACCATTGCGGTGACGGGCGGCAAGCCGATCATCTAGTCGGGAAACCTGGGCATTGCGGTTTGGAGCCGGCACGTCGGGCGTGCGAAACTGGCGCTTTCACGCCAGCAATCACTGCACGTCGCTCAAGGTACCCACGCTCATGCCCATGCCATTCACCATCCGCCGTCTTACTGCCGCCGACGCCGGTGCCTATCGCGATATCAGGCTTGAAGGTCTTGCCCGACATCCCGATGGATTTGGGTCGGCGTGGGAAGACGAAGCTGAACAGCCGCTCGCGTTGTTCGAACAACGGATCGTTACTGCTGCGGTATTCGGTGGGTTTTTGAGCGACGAAAGCGAGCTGGCTGGCGTCGCCGGCCTGTTGGTGCCGCAAGGCGCGAAACTGCGGCACAAGGGCGTGCTGATGGGCATGTACGTGCGCCCGGCCGCTCGCGGGACGGGAATGGCGCTGGCTCTCGTGCAAGCCGTTCTGAGCCACGCACGTACCGTGGTGGAAGAGGTCCAACTGACGGTTGCGCCGCATAACGAAGCGGCGCAGAGGCTGTATCGCTCGGTCGGATTCGTTGAGTACGCGCGTGAACCGCGTTCGTTGAAAATAGACGGCAAGTATCAGGAGGCCGTACTCATGACCTTGCCGTTCGACCCCATTGCTTAGCTAACCGGGTCACTGAGCAACCGACTAGCCGAGCTGACTAGCCGGACTGACTAGCCGCCGCTCGATTCCCGCAGCTGATTCAAGCGATACTCACCTTGGCGTGCGAACATCCAGCCCGGATATTCCTGGGCGAGCTGGCTGACTTCATCGAGTGCGGCGAGTTCGTCGTCGTTCAGCTTCACTTGGGTTGCCGCGATGTTGTCGTCGAGTTGCCCGACCCGCTTCGCCCCGATAATCACGCTCGTCACCGCCTTCTGATGCAGCAGCCACGCCAGCGCGATTTGCGCCACGGTCACGCCCTTGGCTTCGGCCATCTGGGTCATGGCGTCGATGCAGTCAAACGCGCGATCCATGTTCACCGGCGGAAACGAGAAATTGGTGCGCCGGCCCGGCTCCGTTGAAGTGCCGTCGCGCTTGTATTTGCCGCTCAGCAAACCGCCCGCGAGCGGACTCCAGACCATCAGGCCGAGGTTTTCGCTCTGCAGCATCGGCACGATTTCACGTTCGAGGTCGCGCCCGGCAATCGTGTAATACGCCTGTAGCGACTCGAAACGCGCGAGGCCGAGGCGCTCCGAAATCCCAAGCGCCTTGGCGATCTGCCACGCCGCCCAGTTCGATACACCGATATACCTGACATGGCCGTGCTGCACGAGGTTGTCGAGTGCGCGCAGCGCTTCTTCAATTGGCGTGGCGGTATCGAAGCCATGTAGCTGATACAAATCGATGTGATCGAGTTGCAGGCGTTTCAAGCTCGCTTTCACGCCGTCAATGATGTGGTAGCGCGACGCGCCACGGGAATTGACGCCTTTAGTGCCGGTTTCGCCGTGGATCTTGCTGGCGACCACCACGTTTTCGCGAGGCACTTTCAGGTTCTTGAGCGCCTGGCCGGTCATGATCTCCGACGCGCCGTCGGCGTAGACGTCGGCGGTATCGATGAAGTTGATGCCCGCATCCAGTGCGCGGCCGACGAGTTTGTCCGCATCCGCCTGTTGCAGGCCGCCAATATTGGTCCAGATGCCGCCCTCGCCGAAGGTCATGGTGCCGAGGCATAATTCCGAAACGAACAAGCCGGTATTGCCGAATTTTCTGTTACGCATGCTGGGTTCCTTAGAATTCGTCCTTGAACTAGCGGGCTGAAGAGTTCACCGTTGACCGCTTCACGGCGCAACGACCGAACGCCCGTTCGGTGTTTCAGCAACGCCGCGATGAAGCAGTATCTGCCTGTGCCGCCGTGCCCGGCTAGCCTGATCCTGTCAGATCCTTGCCCGATCCTGCAAAGGCCGCGCGTAGCGCTGGGCGAAAACGCGCAGGCGCGAGTAAGCTGAGTGCCATTCGCCGGCAGTGCGTGATTCATCGTGATTGATCGCGATCGGCATCTGACTGACGGCAATCCTCCTCCATCCTTGCAAGACTGTGGCCGTTTCCGGGCAGCAGCCGCGCAAACTCACTATCTGCGAATCATGGCCCTGAATGAGACGGCGGATTCCGCCATCGACCCATCGAATCACGCTGTCAACGGCGGCGCCGGCAGTGCATCAACGCCATTTGATCCGGGCCTCGATCACGCCCGGCTGGATCTTGTCGCGTTATTGGACCGGTTCACGGCAGATACCACCGGCACGTGCCAGACGGCGGTGCACGGTTTGTTCCTGCACCGTGTCGTGCATTGCGGCGGCCCAAGCCATGGCATCCAGACGCCGGCGCTTGGCGTGATCGCACAAGGCTCGAAGCGGATCATGGTAGGCGACGAACTGTATGTGTACGACCCCATGCACTATCTGGTTTCATCGGTGGATTTGCCGGTAATGGGGCAGGTGACCGGCGCGACCGAGGACACACCGTATCTCGGCATGCGACTTGACCTCGACGTGGAGGAAATCACCAAATTGATCGGCGATGAAAGCCTGCCGCCGTCGACGCCCGCGGACGCCTCGCGCGGCCTCTATGTCAACCGGCTCGGCACGTCCATGCTCGACGCGGTATTGCGCTTGCTGCGCCTGCTCGATACACCCGAGGACATTCCGATTCTCGCGCCGCTGGTCAAGCGCGAGATCCTGTATCGGTTGTTGATGAACGGGCCCGGGGCGCGCTTGCGTCAGATCGCGCTGCAGGACAGCCAGACACAGCGCATTGCGAAGGCGATCATGATGTTGCGCCAGCACTTCGACCAGCCGTTACGCGTGGAGTCGATCGCCCGCGACGTGCATATGAGCGTCTCCTCGTTGCACCATCATTTCAAGGCCGTCACGGCGATGAGCCCACTGCAATACCAGAAGCAGTTGCGGCTTCAGGAAGCGCGCCGCCTGATGCTGATCGACATGACCGACGCAGCGACAGCGGCGCACCGCGTGGGTTATGAGAGCGCATCGCAATTCAGCCGCGAGTACAGCCGCCTGTTTGGTGCGCCGCCGTTACGCGACACCCGCAAATGGCGCGAAACTGCTGGCGCGTGATCCAGGTTCGATGTGCCGCATTGAAGCAGCCGAAAACGAACAAGCCAGGGGCGTCCCTGGCTTTTTCGTTTTCAACACATGCGCAACCGATCAATAGTAGCGATGCGGAGGGCCGTAATAACGAGGTGCGTGATGGCGTTCCCACTCGCGCCGTTCCCAGTAGCGATGGCCGTCGTAATACCGGTCGCCGTGCCAGCCGCGGCTGTCCACATGAACGTAGCCGGGGTGGAAGTGGTCGTCCGCGGATGCGGTGGTGGTGAAGCCGAGACTCGTTGCTGCCGCCACCGCGAGCGATGCGGCTGCCAAGCCTTTTTTGACTGTCAACATGTTGGTTTCCTTCGCGCTTGTTGTTCGGTTTTGTCGCTTTATCCCGCTAAGCCAAGCTTAGTATCGGCCGTAGTAGTCGTGATGGTGGTATCCACCGCCATCCGGCACGACGATGCAGCCACCCAGGGTGCTGCCGAGGAGTACTGCGAGCGTGACTAGAATCGTTAATCGTTTCATCGGTTTCTCCAAGTGAAATCCGTGAAATCAATTTAGCGATTAGCTAAATGACAAGCCGTTTGCGTTTGTAAGGAAAAGTGTGGCTGGAAATATTCGCGAGAGGCAGCGAAGGCTTGGCGCCCTGGCACTGTTACCGAACGATCGCGGGCCTTACATTTGGGGTGAGCGAAACACCGACCACATGGCCGTCGCGCACGCCGCAGCGGCTGTCAACGCGGGTCCAGTGCGGCTTTCCGCGAACTTTGGCGAACGCGCGCATGGCGATGACTTCGTCAACAGGAATGGGATTTCCCGCGCTGAAGATCGTGGTGTCGCTATCGATCTTTGCACGCAGGACACGCCGGTCGGGGACGATGAACGTGTCGTACTTGGGCGTCAACGCCACCCATCGATCGAATGCGGCCACGCAGCGGATCACCGGTTCAGGGACGTGCATGCGACTCAGGTAAGCGTAGTCTTCCTGCGAGGGGGCAGGCGATTCCTGAGCGTGACCGAGTTGACTGAATTGACAGAGCGAAGCGCAGAGGATCAAGCCGAAAACAAGAGGTAAAGATTTCATGCGGGCAGAGGTTCGGGGCACAGGGCGGTTGATGGGTAATGTTGAAAGACGGCATCGGAGCGTGACTCGAAGTGTAGCGCGTGAGCGCTCGCATGACGCCTTTCAATGTCGACGCGGACTCCGCGCCGCAGTCACCAGGATGGCGGGTCAGACTCGCAATTGCAGCGTCTGGACGTCACAACCACCATAATATCGGTCACACGCAACTTTGCCGGATAACCGCGAATGACTGACATCAAGCTGAACGCATCCCCGTCGCCCCGACTGACCAGCCTGTCCCACGGTGGCGGCTGTGGCTGCAAGATCGCGCCGGGCGTCCTCGCTGAGCTGTTGAAACGCAGCGTGCCGTTGCCGTTCTTTCCCGACTTGCTGGTGGGCAACGACACCGCCGACGACGCGGCGGTTTATCGTTTGAACGACGAGCAGGCAATTGTTGCAACCACCGACTTCTTCATGCCGATCGTCGATGACCCGTTCGACTTCGGTCGGATCGCCGCAACCAACGCACTCTCCGATGTCTACGCCATGGGCGGCAAACCGATCCTCGCGCTTGCGCTCGTCGGCATGCCGATCAACGTGTTGCCGCACGAGGTGATCGCAGCCGTGCTGAAGGGCGGCGAGTCGATCTGCGCCGAAGCAGGCATCCCTCTCGCGGGTGGTCATTCCATTGATTCCGTCGAGCCTATCTATGGCCTGGCGGCAATCGGCATCGTGCATCCGAAGCGCGTGAAGCGTAACGCCTCGGCTCGCGCGGGCGACGTGCTGATCCTCGGCAAGCCGCTTGGCGTGGGCGTGTTGTCGGCGGCGCTGAAGAAGGATCAACTCGATGCCGCCGGCTACGCCGCGATGATCGCCGCCACGACCAAGCTGAACCGCCCGGGTGCGGATCTGGCCGCGCTCGACGCCGTGCACGCGCTCACCGACGTAACCGGCTTCGGCCTGTTGGGCCACACGCTGGAGCTCAGCCGCGGTGCTGGACTGACGGCGCGCCTGCGATACGCCGACTTGCCATGGCTGCCCGGCGTAGAGGCATTCGCGAAAGCGGGCGTGGTCACGGGGGCATCCGGGCGTAACTGGACTGCGTACGGACAGCAGGTCACGCTGGCATCGTCATTGCACGATGTGGCACAAAGCCTGCTCACCGACCCGCAGACTTCAGGCGGCTTGCTGGTGTCGTGCGCGCCCGAGGCGGTTGGCGAAGTGCTCGCCATCTTCCGCGCGGACGGCTTCAATCAGGCGGCCGTGATCGGAGAGATGATCGACGGCCAAAGCCGGGTGGAAGTCGTTTAGCGCATGTGTTGTTGATTCGTTGTTGATGTCCCGAGAGCGTCCCTGACCCACTCCCGCCAGGAGCACGATGAAAGAAGAATCGCCGAAAGCCATTTTCTACGCGCTCGCCGCCAACTTTGGCATCGCCGTCTGCAAGTTCGGGGCGGCTGCGTTCACCGGCTCCGGCTCCATGTTTGCCGAAGCCATCCACTCCACCGCCGATTGCGGCAATCAACTGTTGTTGCTGTTCGGACTCAAGCGTTCACAGGCCCCCGCCGACGTGTTGCATCCGCTCGGCTCGGGCCGCGAGATCTACTTCTATTCCATGCTCGTCGCGCTGCTGCTGTTTTTTGTCGGCGGCGCGTTTTCCGTGTACGAAGGCGTGCATCGGATCGCCCGGCATGAAGTGATCAGCAATCCGATTGTCGCGCTTGTCGTGCTGGGGATATCGGTCGTGCTCGAGGCGTTTTCCCTGGCCGGCGCGTTGCGCGAGATCCGCAAGACGTCGGGGAACAAGTCGCTCTGGAGATGGTTTCGCGAGACGCGCGAGTCCGAATTGATCGTGGTCACGGGAGAAGATGTTGCCGCGCTCGCGGGCCTTGCCATTGCGTTTTGCGCCGTGCTCTTGACCATGATCACCGGCAATCCCGTCTACGACGCAGCGGGTTCAATTGGTGTCGGTGTCCTGCTCATGGTGATTGCGTACCTGGTCGCCCGTGAAGTGAAGTCGATGATCGTCGGGGAATCGGCGAGTCCGGAAGTGCGCCGGGCTATCGATGCCCACTTGCGTGCGCGCCCGGAAATTGTCCGCGTGATCAACCTGATTACGCTGCAGTGGGGCAAGCAGATCGTGGTGGCCGTGCAAGCGGAGATGGTGGACTAC
>Ga0302220_10003088_pt1 | contig 11718 bp, 10 predicted proteins | sample II_Palsa_E1_3_FD_194572 | JGI IMG/M metagenome (GOLD analysis project Ga0302220, IMG submission 194572) | Peat permafrost microbial communities from Stordalen Mire near Abisko, Sweden - II_Palsa_E1_3 | ecosystem: Environmental > Terrestrial > Soil > Palsa > Peat permafrost | place: Sweden... | reverse complement strand
ATACCCCAAAAATTCCTGTCCGGCGCGCGCGCCGCGGCCGGGATTGCCGCGATCAATTCGCTGGGCAATGTGGGCGGCTTCGTTGCGCAAAATATCGTGCCGTGGGCGCGTCAAGTCAGCGGCAGCACGCGGGTGCCGATGATGGTTCCGGCCACCTGCCTGCTGATTTTCGCGGTTATCACCTTATTGATTATGCGCCGCGAGCGGCTCACACATAAGAAACCACTGGAGCCGGCGCTGTCTTGATCTGCGCTTTTGAACTGCACTTTTGACCAGCGCCTGCGACTCAAACTATTTGAGTCTATATACCGAGCGGCCCCGTTGGACTCGGGACATTTGAACCCGGTTATATTGTGGGCCGCATATTTTTCACCCGGCATATTTTGAAATCGGTGTGCGCTAAAAATGGATGCCGTCGTTGCGACGGCTTCCATGATTAGGCGCCACCGAGCAAGATAAACTCAAGTTGGCGTCACGAATTAAATCAGGATTTCACCTGACCTCTGCCGCAAGCCCCTGCTCTCCCTCAGCCGGGCAACACTCTAATCGTTCAGCCTGTCAAGTCCGAACGTACGCAAAAAATACAATACAGCGTCAATTCAATAAAACCCGTACGCTTACTCACCACGCTTCCTGCGTGTTTCTTTTTGCCCACTTCCTGCGGCTATTACTGTGCGGTTGTCGTGTTTCTTTTATAAGTCGCGACGAAATTATTACCCTTTTAAATGCGAATACCTATGATAGTATTTCCGACACAAATAGACTAACTAAGTAGCCACTACCTGGTGAGGCCGATGAAGTCGATCGTATCGTCTAGTCATCAATTCTGGCAATCCAAAATACCGCTATTCGGTATAGTCACCGCGCTGGTGGCGCTGGCCGTCATCACGGGTTTCTCGCTCACCAGCATCGACGTATTTCAAGATCGCGCCCACTGGGTCGATCACACTTATCAAGTCCGCTCCAATCTGGAAGAAACGCTCTCCGTATTGAGAGACGCGCGAACCGCCGCGCGCGGCTTCGTCATTTCTGGCCAACCGACGCTGCTGCCCGGTTACGTCGCCTCCAAAAACCTTGTCCCGGCCCGGCTCGAATCGCTACGCGTCTTGCTCCAGGACAACCCGGAGCAGTTGCGCAATATCACCACGCTCGAAGCCATGATCGCGACGGTATTTTCCGATCTCGAAGCCGAAATCGAACTGCGCAAGCAAAGCACCGACCCCGATCAAGCCATTGCCTATGTCGCCTCTAGTCAGGCGCGCGCCATCCTCGACGGTGTGCGCACGGAGATTACGGTGATGGAGGACGTCGAGAAAGGTTTGCTTGCGCAACGCTCCAGCGAGGCGGCGCAGGTTGCGCATCAAACCAAACTCCTGATCGTGTTCGGCACCGCGGTGGCATTCCTGATGTTGGTCGCTGCCTTCTGGTTACTATTGCGTGAAAGTCGTCAACGGCAGTCGGCCGACAAAACCGTACTCGAGATGAATAAAGCGCTCATGCAACACGCAAGTCAGTTGGAAGCCACCAATAAGGAACTCGAAAGCTTTAGCTATTCCGTGTCGCACGACTTGCGTATTCCCTTGCGCGCCATCTCCGGCTATGCGCGCATGTTGCAGGAAGACTGTGCCGACAAGCTCGATGCCGAGGCGCTGCGCCTGCTCAAGGTGATACGCGATAACAGCAAGCGCATGGGCGAGCTGATCGACGATCTGCTGACCTTCTCCAGGCTCGGCCGCAAACCGATTGCCGCGGCCGAGATCGACATGAAAGGCGTGGTCGATCACATCATCGAAGAAGTTCGACGCAGGACCGAACATGACCGCGTCGACATCGTGGTCGATACGCTGCCGCCGACCTGGGGCGACCGCTCTCTGTTGCAACAGGTATGGACCAACCTGATCTCCAACGCCATCAAGTACAGCGGCAAACGGGAACAGCCGGTGGTCCGCATCACGGGAGAAAACCAGGGAACCGAGACCGTCTATTCGATCAGCGATAACGGCGTGGGTTTCGACATGCAGTACTACAACAAATTGTTCGGCGTATTTCAACGCTTGCATAGCGCCGATGAGTTTCCCGGCACGGGCGTCGGTCTGGCGATCGTGCAGCGCATTGTCGTGCGACTTGGCGGCCGCGTCTGGGCCGAGAGCACGATAGACGAAGGCGCTACGTTCTTCTTCGCGTTTCCACAAAAATGAGGGAAAGATGGCTGAGTACATCCAGGTCGATATTTTGCTGGTCGAAGATACCACCACCGACGCCGAGATGGCGATCCGGGCGTTGCGTACACGAGGTCTGGCCAACAACCTGATTTGGGTCAAGGATGGCCGCGAGGCGCTCGATTTTCTATTCTACGAAGGCAGCTTCAGCACCCGCGAAAAAAGCATGCCGCGGTTGATTCTGCTCGACCTCAAGATGCCCAAAGTCGACGGTATCGAGGTACTGCGCCGTATCAAACAGGATCCGGAGTTGAGCCTCGTGCCGGTCGTGATGCTGACGTCGTCGGCCGAAGAGCGCGACATCGTGGACACTTACCGGCTCGGCGCCAACAGCTATATCGTCAAGCCCGTCGACTTCGAGCAGTTCGACCAGGTCGTCAGCGACGCCGGGCTCTACTGGATGCTGGTCAACAAGCTGACTCATTAATAACAGTCACTGATGAACCGTCACTGATGAACCGCAGGATGACGCGAAACGTGCTTTACCGGAGTCGAGCGTGGGCGAACCTATCAGAATAGTTATCGTCGAGGACATGGTCACCGATGCTGAACTGGCCGTGCGCGAGCTGCGCCGCAGCGGCATGAACGTGGAAGCCCGGCGCGTTGAGACCAGTGAGGATTTCCTCACTGAGCTCCAGAGGTTCAAGCCGCATGTGGTGCTGTCCGACTTTACCTTGCCGAGGTTCGACGGGTTATCCGCACTGGCGCTTTCACACCAGCATTACCCGGAATTGCCGTTTATCTTCGTGTCGGGCACGATCGGCGATCAGACCGCGATCGATGCGTTGAAAGGGGGCGCCTCCGACTACGTCCTCAAATCGAACCTGGTGCGCCTGGGCCCCGCCGTGCGCCGAGCGGTCGATGACGTCAGTATGCGAACCGCACGGCGCCAGGCCGAGTTGCGTTTTCGCGATCTGATCGAATTCGCGCCGGACGCCATGGTTGTGGTCAACGAGCACGGCCGCATCGAGATCGTCAACGAGCAGGTCGAGCTGCTGTTCGGTTACGAGCGCAGCGAAATCATCGGCGCACCGAGCGAAATGCTGATTCCGCTGCGCTTTCGGCAATGGCACGACTTGATGCTCGGCGACAACAAGAGCTTGGCCGAACCGGGTCGTCGCCTGTCTGGGTTCGAGATCTGCGGCCAACGCAAGGACGGCACCGAGTTTCCAGCCGAGGTCAGTTTGAGTCCGCTGAAGACCGAAACTGGGCTATGGGTATCGAGCGTGATCCGCGACATCTCGCAGCGCAAGGCGCAGGAAGAGCAGCTCGCTCGGCTCAGCCGCATACACACCGTAGTCAGCGGCATCAATATGGCGATCGTGCGGATTCGTGACCGCCAACAATTTCTCGATGAAGCATGCCGCATCGCAGTCGAGAACGGCCCTTTTGCTGCCGCCTGGGTCGGCATGCTTGATCCCGCCACGCGCGAGGTCGCGCCGCAGGCGTGGGCAGGCCTGCAGCACGAGGGCCTGCAGGCAGTCCGGTTCAACATCGACGAAGAGATTGCGCGAGGGCGCGGCGTCGCGGCCACCGCCCTGAGGACCAAGCTCAGCGCCCTGTCGAACGATCTGCTCGATGACGAGCAGCCGTCGACTTGGCACGACTTCTATCTCGCGCAAGGCTATCGGTCGTTATTCGTCGTACCTCTGCTGGTCGAGGACAGTGTCATCGGCGTGCTTTGTTTTTGCGCGACACGCGTCGACGTATTCAATGACGAGGAACAACGGCTGCTGACTGAACTGGGCGAAGATATCTCGTTCGCGCTGGACCATTTCGACAAGGACGAACAGCTCAACTACCTCGCCTATTACGATCCTCTGACCGGCCTGCCCAACCGCGCGTTGTTCCAGGACCGGCTCGGTCAGTTGATCTTGCAGGAGACAGGCTTCGGGCACCGGCAAATTGCGATCGTGTTGATCGACCTGGAGCGATTCAGGAATATCAACGCCACGTTGGGACGCAGCGCAGGAGACGAACTGCTGCGCGAGGTGGCGAACCGCATCCAGGGCGCCATCCTGGACCCCGGTTACCTGGCGCGCATCAGTGCCGACTGCTTTGCCATGGTCGTGAAGGACTGCTGGAGTGTCGCCGAGGTCACGAACCTGCTCGAACGCAATCTCACCGCCTGCCTGGCCACACCGGTGAAGTTGGCGGACAAGGACATACGCATTTCGGTTAGGGCCGGCATCGCGCTCTTTCCGTCGGATGGCACCGATGTCGATACGCTATTGCGTAATGCCGAAGCCGCGTTGAAGGATGCCAAGACGTGGAAAGCGCGCTACCGCTTCTACACGGCCGAGATGAACGCGCAGGTCGCCGAGAAACTCTCGATCGAGAACCGCCTGCGACGCGCGTTGAACGAGGAGCAATTCGTTCTCCATTACCAGCCCAAGATCGATCTGGCGAGTGGCGAGATCGTCGGGCTCGAAGCGCTGATCCGATGGAATGAGCCTGGCGTTGGCCTCGTGGCACCCGGCCAATTCATCCACGTGCTGGAGGAAACGGGATTCATCGTGGACGTCGGCAACTGGGTGATCGCCCGCGTGCACGAACAGTACCGCGATTGGGTTTCGCGCGGCATCGATCCACCGAGGATCGCTGTGAACGTCTCGCAACTGCAAATCCGTCAACGGCATTTCGTTAGTAACTTCCTGCGTACCCTGGACTGGGTGCAGGACGAAGGCATGGACATTGAGATCGAGATCGAGATTACCGAAAGCCTCTTCATGGAAGACATGGCTGAAAATATCGCGAAACTTGCCGAGCTTCGCGCCATGGGGATTACGGTAGCGATCGACGATTTCGGCACCGGTTATTCGTCGCTGAGCAACATCATGCATCTGCCGGTCGATGTACTGAAGATCGACCGTTCTTTCATCCAGGGCATGGCGACCAGCTCGGTCCATCTGGCCATCGTGTCGACGCTGATTTCGCTGGCGCATTCGCTCGAACTGAAGGTGGTCGCCGAAGGGGTGGAGACGGAGGAACAATCGCGCCTGCTCACCCTGCTGCGATGCGATCAGATCCAGGGGTATATCTTCAGCCCTGGGCTCGCGCCCGAGCTGATCGAGGACAGGCTTCCTCGGCGTGTACGGCCGCAGCGTCGCTCTTCGTGAGAGCCTTCCGAGGCCAAACCCGCTCGGCCTCGAGTCGGACCCCGAGTTGGGCACATTTCGCGCATTCTGAAGCGCTGATGCATACTGGCGTTTGCGCTGGCCTGCGTGGCTATCGCGAGGTGTATGTTTGCGACTGAAAAGAACGGATAGTTAATTTAATGAAACCTTTGATTGGAATCCTGGGCGGCATGGGGCCACTGGCAACAGTGGATCTGATGGAAAAAATCATCGAGGAAACGACCGCATCGCGCGATCAGGATCACGTGCCCGTGGTCGCCTGGAACGTGCCGCAAATTCCCGATCGGCAACAAGCGCTGGCGGCCACAGGCGCATCGCCGCTGCCGGCCATGCTCAAAGGCATCGCTCAACTGAACGCGGTGGGCGCCACGCGCATCGTCATCGCGTGCAATACTGCGCATTTCTGGTTCGATGCGTTGAGTGCCGCCAGTGCGGCGCCTATCATCCATATCGCCGACGCGACGCTTGATGTCCTGACGCAATCTGCATCCCATGACGGCCCGGTCGGTTTGATCGCGACACGCGGCACGCTCGAAGCGGGGTTGTATCAAACCCGCTTCGAAGCTCATGGCATGCGCACTCTGGTCAATACCGGCGATGAAATGGACACGCTCTTCACGCCTGGATGTTATGCGATCAAGCGAGGCGAATTCGAGGTCGGCGGTGGTTTGCTGGAAGCTGCAGCCCAACGCCTTGTCGATAGAGGTGCGACCAAACTTGTGCTCGCCTGCACGGAGGTCCCGATTGGACTGAAGCGCATCGCCTCTGCGCTATTGCCGATAGCGGTGGATCCGAACCGCGCGCTCGCACGCGCCTGTGTCGCGTATTGGTCGCAAGTGGGTCATGACGCGTGAAGTAATATCAGAAAAAAATCGCGCCGAATGGCGTGCAAAATGGATAAGAAACTGCGATGAAGAAGCCCGTTGCGAGTGCCGTTACCCTAATCAGCCTGCTGGGCGTCACGAATTTTTGCGCCGCAGCGGCTCCTCTGAAAGAGATGGTGCCCACGGGTACCTTGAGAGTCGGCGTGGTCGAAGCGCCCGATGCCGGCACGTTCTTCGTCGCGAAGGATCCGAAGACCCATGCGGTTCATGGCGTCACGGTCGATCTTGGCGCGGACCTTGCACACGAGCTTGGCGTTCCTGTGACCTATACGGTGTTTCCAAATTCGGGCGCGTGCACTGAAGCCACCCACTCCGGCGCGGTCGATGTCGCGTTCATGCCTGTCGATGCGTTGCGACGCCAGCAGGTCGCCTTTGGACCCGCCTATTACCAGGTGGAAAGTACCTACCTGGTCTCGGGTCAATCGAAGATCACTGACCTGGCTGGCGTAGACCAACCCGGCGTGCGTGTGGTCGGCATTTCCAATACCACGACGATCCGTGCCTCGGCGCGTACGCTGCACCATACGGTGCCTAAACCGATCGATTCGGTCCAGGCGGCGGTTGAGGCTATGCGCTCGGGTCAAGCCGATGCGCTCGCCCTGGGGCGGGACACGCTCAAACCGATCATGGCGCAACTGCCGGGTTCACGCATCGTGCCCGGCGGGTTTCAGAAAACCAGTATTTCGATCGCCGTACCTCCGGGTCGCCCGGCAGCGCTGGCTTACGCCAGCTCGTTCCTTGAACAGGCCAAAGCCTCGGGCGCAGTGCGTCGCGCATTCGATGCGGCAGGTCTGCAGGATGAACCGGTCGCCGCTGCAAGCCAATAAGCGCCGTCCATTCTGGGCAGATGCATAAGCGCCGTCGATTCGAGGCACGCATTAAGCGTCGCGATCACACTTCGATTCGCGCCGAATCATTCGCGGCGAATCTCGAGCATAGTCGTCAACACGAAACCGATTCATCTGTCCCGGCTAGCCTGTGACCGCGCCCGCGTGCACTCGACGTATCCATGATGAACTCGATAAACCATAAGAGCCGTCATCGTGTCGACACACTCCACCACCGCTACACGCACAACCGGTTCCACCCTGGACGTGCTGCTCCTTTTGGTACTTTCTACCTTATGGGGCGCGTCCTACACGTTCATTCGCGTAGGCGTTACCATCATCCCGCCCGTGACGTTCATCGCCGCAAGAACGCTGATCGCCGGCCTGCTGCTCATCGCGTGGATGGCGGCACGCGGTATTGCGATGCCGCGCGAGCTCGCCTTCTGGCGGCTCTTTTTGGTTCAAGCGCTAATGAACAGTGTCATACCCTTCACGTTGATCGCGTGGGCCGAGCGGTCGGTCGAGGCCGGTCTGGCGACAATTCTCAACTCGGCTTCGCCGGTACTCGCGTTTGTCGGAACCTGGCTCATCAGTCGTCACGAGCGCGTCAGCGCACGCAAACTGTTTGGCGTTGTCGCCGGGATGACGGGCATTTGCCTGGTGGTCGGCATCAGCGTGTTCGATGGCGCGTTCGATAACTTACGCAACCGCCTGATTCCGCAACTGGCAATCGTAGTCGCTACGATTTGCTACGCCGGCGCAGCGATCTATGGCCGCTCGTTCAAGGGGCAGCCTGCGGTGGTGCCGGCGGCCGGCTCGTTGATCGTGGGCGCCGCGCTGCTCACGCCCGCCAGTCTGCTCGTCGATCACCCGTGGACGCTGCATCCATCGATGCGCTCGATAGAGGCGCTGCTGGCGCTATCGGTTTTGTCGACCGCCTTGGCGTTTGTCATTTATTTTCGATTGGTACAAACGCTGGGCTCGATAGGAACGACAGCGCAGGCCTATCTTCGCGTGCCCATCGGCGTTGCAATCGGGGTGATTTTTCTTGATGAATCGCTATCGGCCACGGCCTGGATCGGACTGGTCTGCGTGGTCGTTGGCGTTGCCGCCATGACGATCAAGTCGCCTGTGCGCGCTGCGGATACCACGCGGTGAATTTCACCGCCGCGTACAGCGCCGCGATGGTCATCACGATTCCGACCGAATGAGGCACTGTGGTTGCGTAGGTCATCACCAGATCCGCAATTACCATGACTGCGAACGCGGTGGCCCACGCCGTCGTGATCACGTAGTTGACATGCGCGAACCGCGGGGTTTGCCACAAATCGCGCGCAACCTCCTGCTTCGCATATTGCAACGTGAACGGACTACGCAGGGCGATGGACGCCAGAACGATAAGCAACAGGCCGGCGTCCACGCGTAGCCTCACCGCTGCGATTGACCAGTTCGCGTCGGTCATGAACGCATAGATCGTGAGGCCGCCAAACAAAAGCACGGTGCCCACTTCCAATATCTTCACGGTGCGGCCCGGTGTAAGCCCATCGCGCAGCAACATGGCTGCTGAGACGACAGCGCCGGCGGCAAGCCCGGCCGATACGCCGAACAATCGTTCCATGATCACGAAGACGATAAACGGTGCGAACGCCAATAAAATTTCCATTTCCCACTCCCTCGTAAATCTTTACATTGGAAAGATTTTGACTTAAGGCCGAAACTTCGTCAACATATTTTTACATTGGAAACATCCAAACAGACATGCCACGATCCCTCAAGATTTCCCGGCTGCCGGACCCTATATGACGCAATCCGTAGTCCCCAAGCCGGTCAGCCGCAAACCCCGCAACACTGGCGTCGCCGTTGCCAGCCGTCCGTACCACCATGGTTCGCTGCCCACCGCATTGCTCGAAGCGGCCGAGCGGGTCTTGCGGCGCGACGGACTGCCGGGCCTGACACTGCGAGCCATCGCCCGCGACGCCGGCGTTTCGCATACCGCGCCTAAACACCATTTTGGCGACACCGCGGCCATATTGAGCGAACTGGCCGCGCTCGGCCACTTGCGCCTGGCCGCCGAAATGGCTGAGCGCGCGCGCGGCGTCGAGCCGGCCAAAGCGCGTCGCAAGGCGATCGCGATGGGCTATGTCGATTTCGGGCGCAAGAATCCGGACCTGTTCCGGTTGATGTCACGCAATGAGTTGCTCGACTTCAAAAAACCCTCGCTGGCAGCGGCCCTACAGGTCTCTTCATCGGCGCTCGCTGGCGTGTTCGGTCCGAAGCCCGCAAGCGGCGAGCCTCGCGATGGCGACGCCTTTTCGGCATTGAGCGCACCCCACGCGGTCGCGATGACTGCGGCGTGGGCTTATGTGCATGGCCTCACGACGTTGCTGGTGGACAATCGCCTGGAGCGCATCGCGCAAGCCACTGGCACGTTTAGCGATACCTACGCGCTGGTCGAGGCCGCCATCGCCAATATGCAATTGCTGCCGGAATCGAGCGCAAGCGCCTAGCCTCTGGACGGAGAAACCGATGCCACTGCTTGTTTTTGCGCGTAAGGCCGGTACCGCACTGACTCGCAGTGTGCGCGGCATCGTCTGGCGCAGATTCTTGACGCTGGAATCGATCAAGCGCGTGTTATCGGTCACGCTGAGCGTGGCCGTCGCGCATCTACTGGATTGCGACGACAAATGGTGGGTGGCCATCAGTGCCTTCATGGTCATGCGCAGCGGCTGGAGCGATTCCGTACAGCGCGGCGTGCATCGAGTCGTGGGCACCGTGTGCGGTGCACTGCTCGGCTATTGGATCGCACCATGGGCTGCGGGCCACCCTCTCGGGTTCGTCCTGGTGCTGTGCGTGGCTACCTGGGCCGGCATGTTCGGGTCATTGATCTTCAGCTATGCCTACGGCTGGACGCTCATGACGGTCACTTTCGTGATGATTTTCTTCGAAGGATTTCGTAGCACAGCCCCTCTCTCACATTTCGCGATCTCGCGCGTCGTCGACGTCGTCGTGGGGACGCTCACGTGTGTCGCGGTCGCCGCAGTTTTCGATCCCGTCGTTCGAGGCTCTGTACGTCGGGCTCTTGGGCGCTCGACGGCATCTGCTGCTGCGGGCTTTACGGCAGCACCCGGCGTCGCACAAAACGCCGATCCACGCCTGGTCTCGCCGCAGTACGCCGCGGGAGCCCTGCTTGCATCTCAGGCTGCAATTGCCGTGGTGATCTTATCGCTGCTCGCGATTTATCTGCGCCTGAGCATCTTCCCCCAGGCGATGGTCAGTGTGATCGCCGTGCTCATCGTGCCGTTGCAAGCGGCGCCTGATGCGATCACCAGCGCGGTGACCACGCGCATGATGCACCGCGTTCTGGGCTGTCTGCTGGCGGGCCTGTTGGCTTTTGCGCTGCTGCATGTCGCCGGCCCCTATCCGGGGTGGAGCTTGCTCATGCTGGCGGGAGGCGTTTGGCTGGGATCGTATATACAGGCCGGCCCACAAACCAGCTATATCGGTACCCAGTTCACCGTGGCCTTCATCATGGTGTTTGTTCAGGACCACCCTTGGGCATCCGACCTCGGCCTGGCCTTCGAGCGCCTGATGGGCATCATCGCGGGGATCGCCGTGCTCGCGCTTGTCATGGCGATTCCGCGTCTGCCCGCTCGATTCTTGCGGCGTCGATAAATGCCGGCGGCAAGCCTACCCAAGCAAACGGATGTAACTCTTACCATCAATCGTTGTCTATACCTCACACACCGACAACGAAGAACTTTAAGGGGAAGCCCATGACCTACACGATTACCAACATCATCACCGGCACAGTACTGGGTTCTTTCGAGGCCTCGTCCGAGGCCGAAGCGCTGGAACTGATGGCGCAGGCTTCGGGGTATGTGTCGTACGCGGCGATGTGCGAACAGATCCCCGCGGGCTCCGGCGAGATCGAGGTGGCTCCCCAAGCCTGACGAGGATAAGCGGTATCAGGCGCCACGCTATCTTGCGCACCGCCGGCGATTGCGTGAGCGTCTGAGCGACGGGCGCAAGGGGCTTGGGCGTGAGCGTGAGTCTCCCATTACGCGCACAGCACACCAGCAGGTACCGGGTGGGTATCCTGACTGGTGCCGGCTTTGATGATTTGCCCTGGAACGTCGTGACCGACGATGGCTGGCAACTGCCGGGCCACTGCCAGCAAGCGCGCGAGATCGACGCCGGTGTCGATGCCGCAGGCCTGCAGCATGTGCACCGTATCTTCGGTACAGATATTGCCGGTCGCGCCCGGTGCGAACGGACAACCGCCGAGGCCACCCAGCGATGCGTCGAAGCTCGTGGCGCCGGCCTGAAGTCCGGCCATTACATTGGCCAGTCCCATACCGCGCGTGTTATGAAAATGCAGCGTCAGCGCAACGTCAGGAAACGCCGCGATGAATGCCTGCGTCAGCGCATAAACTTGCGACGGCGCTGCCATTCCGGTGGTGTCGGCCAGTGTGATCGAAGTAATCCCCATCTCGCGCAACTCGGTCGCCACGCTGAGCACAGCCTGCTCGCTTTGCGCGCCCTCGAACGGACAACCGAACGCCGTTGCGATGGTCGCATGCGCTTTGACGGCGCTACCCGCGAGCAAGTCCATCACGTTCCTGAAGCGTTGCAGCGATTGCGCCGGCTCCAT